>ENA-ORLY01000220-ORLY01000220.1-human-gut-metagenome-genome-assembly--contig:-NODE-220-length-87146-cov-4.238535_pt1 | contig 87146 bp, 110 predicted proteins | sample MGYA00243071_ERZ508832 | MGnify/ENA primary metagenome ERZ508832 (study PRJEB26277, sample SAMN04329777) | human gut metagenome | biome: human-associated habitat | host: Homo sapiens | place: USA... | reverse complement strand
TGAAGGCAGTGATTACTTTTCTTCTCCTTTGCCTGATAATAAGATTGTTAGTGTAAAGCTAAAAGAAAATATTGACTTTCATACAAAAGATTTCAGATTGTTTGGTATATGTGTTGGCGGTAAATGGAAAGAACAAGTAAGAAATAATACTGCTATACTTCCTACAGAAGGTCAAAATATGGTTGTTGTAGAAGCTGATGGAACTTCTTATCATTGGGCTACTTATGCCCCTGTAGCAGATAAGGTGTCACTTACAGCAAGTGCTACTTCAGTTAAAGTAGGTAAAGATGTTACATTTACTGCAACTTTGGGTGCTTTGGCTACTGATTTAGATGCTTCCGCTGTAAATTATATCTTTAAGCGAACAAACGGTGATGAAGTAACAGGTAGTACTACTGACCGAAACACCTATAAATTCACCCCTACTAAAGCAGGTGAATATAAATTTGAAGTTACTGCCTCTGCTAAGGGTCATAGTCCGGTAAAAGCTGACATAACGGTTATTGTTTCAGCAGAAACAAGAGATGTTACTTTCTCAATCGCAGGCGAATCAGGTACTGTAAAATTAAATGATGTGGCAGTAACTGGTAGTGATGTAAAACCTGTCGAACTTAATTCATCTTACACAATTACGGTTACTCCGGATGCTGATTCTTACATTAAGACATTCAAAGTTGACGGTAATGTTGTAGATGGTAACACTTACAGTGCTAATATTTCAGCTGATGTTGCAGTAACTGTAGAATTTGCTAAAAAGCAGTTATATACTGTAAATGTAAACTCCACTCAAGACGGTACAGTAACAGTTGACAATCCGACTGCTTATGAAGGTCAGAAAGTTACAGTTACACCAAAAGCTACTACCGAAGGCTATACACTTGGCACCATCACAGCTAAATGCGGTACAGAAGATGTTGCTCTCACAAGAAACAGTGACGGTACATACACATTCTCAATGCCTGCAGGTGATGTTGCCATTGATGCAACCTTTAGAACAAAGAAAGAGTGCAAAGTAACGGTTTCTTCTGAAAATTCGGAACTCGGTATGGTTACACTCAATGGTGAAGACACTCTTGAAACAACAGTTAAAGAGGGCGAAACAGTAACCATTAATGGCTAACCCAACCGGTTCTAATATCTTCAAGTCCTGGTCTATTAACGGTACTTACGATATCCAAAACTCAAAGACAACTTCTGATGCTGAAATTACACTCGTTGTAAACAGCGACATCACAGCAACAGCATCATTCACACAGGCTGCACCTTATCAAGTAGCTTATGGTAACAATGGTGAAAATAAGATATCAATGTACGCCACTGATAGGCAGGGTATATATGTTTCAGCTGAAGCAATAAACAAAGATACTACCTTTACAATATTTGATTCATCGGCTAACAAATATGCTTATTCCGAAGGTAAGGGCGCTTATTGGATAACCAGTGAAAATCCGACTCCTTCGATACTTAATTGGGCAGATAAATATGCTGACGCTAATAAAGTTATTAATAAGTACGAAGTTGGCAAGTATGTAATATTTGATTCTGTTAATCAGTTTATTACACTGTCTGACACAGCCGAATACAGTCCAAAGTTGACATTGTATGTAAAACGGGGTACTGTTTCTTACGATAAAAGCACAGGCACAGATAATAGCAAATATGCTTCATCTTCTGTTGCAAAGGGGCTTACTGCCACAACTAATTCACCTTGCAATACTTATGCCGTAAGTGATGGCGAAAACATTACTATTACTACAAAGATGAGCGAGGAATATAAAAAACTCGGTTATTATGTTGCTGCTTACTGTGTAAACGGTGTCAACTATAACGCTTCTCTATCTGCTGAAGCAGACACATATCAGGCTAACATTACTGTTTCAACTGATATGGCAGTCAAGAATGGCATTGAAGTAACACCAATCTACTACAACAAAACAATTGAGGCAAACGGTGACTACATCACATTCTATGTTAATGCTGATGAAGCTCTCAAATCATGGGGTAATACGCTTTCTGTTGACCCATACTGCTATTCAACAGATGGTATAGTTCACTTCTTTGAGAAATATCCCGGTCAGCCTCTTGTTAAGGACGGTCAGTATTATGTAACAAAGATTTCAAAGTCCTATTATAAAAACAACAACGGTACTCTTGAAAAAACTACTGATACTGTTTCAGGTATTACACTTAATAACTATTATAATGACTCTGTTCATGTAAAACTTTCTCCTTCGGGAAGAAATATGCAGACTTATGACTTCAGCGATTTTGTAAAGCTTGCTGAAATGGAAAATGTAAAGACTATTATGTTCCAGAATAAGTTCTACAATGCTGATAGTGATGACGCAGTAAAGAACATTGGTTATGCTTGTAAGGCTGATGGCACAGCTGTTACAAAATTAGATAATATTGCAGATGCAGATACAAACAAAAAAGTAAATAAATGGCAGAAATTCACTGATTATTACGGTAGAGATACCGATGTTCTTGGCAACATTCTTTCTGATTCAGATAAGAATCAGCCTTGTATCTATGTAATTTCAACCGGTAGCCATGACACCAGAGACACCACATCACAGGATTATGCTACTAAGGGTGAGTGGGCAACTAAGTGGTGTGTATATGATAACAGTGGCAAACTCATTACTTGCGGTACTCCTGCTGATTTCTTGGATTCAACTTCAACTCAGTACACTGCTCTTAACAAAGAAGAATATCGTAATAAGCCTGTAAAGATCAGCTATGAAAAGGGTTCAAAGTACGATAACGGTTACTCCCGTTCTGATGGTCGTTGGTACTATTCAGCTCTCGGTCAGGAATTTACTTCTGATGTAGCAATCGAGTATAAGGGCGATGACGGCACATACATAGCTGATACAAATACAAATACAGCTAACACAGGTTTCATCGGTGAAAAATCAGGTGCTACTGCAACAATTAACGATGTTACAACAGCGTCATTCTCATCAGTTACGGATACCGCTCACCTTAACATTAAGGTTGCCAACGGCTGGCGTTTTGACGGTTGGTACATCAATGGCAATAAGATTGGTGATAACTATACTGATATTTCAACTGACATTCTTATGTCAAACAGCTATAACATTGTCGCTCGTGTAAGTCAGATTCCTTCAGGTACACTTGAACTTAATCATACGGCATATATTGATAAATTTGCCGAAAATGATGAACTCACAATTACACTTAGAGCAAAATGTCACGGTGATAACACAGTTTATGCTCTCTACGAGGGTGAAGCAGGTGGATATACTGAAATTGGTCCTGAGGATAAGGATTTAAGAGGCAAAAGTGAATTTACATACTCATTCACTGTTCCTGCAGGTTCACTTTTCAAGAAGGGTAAACTTGCTGTTAACGCTCTTAACTACTACACCGACATCGTAAAGGTTGGCGGTACTTGTGATATTACTTATAAGTACTATCACCGTTTCAGTGTTGAAGGTGAAGGCAACATAGTTTCTTATGTTGTAAAAAATGTTGAACTTTCTACTAAGGAAATTACTAACGGCTATATTCCAACAGATGAAACTATTACTAAGTATGCTCCACGAATCGACACAATGTATGTTGAGACAAAGTGGAATCTTAATGATTTAGGAAAGGTCGAAAAAGGCAAATCACAGGCAACTGTAATTGCCACACAGACACCCAAAACATGTGATGTTTATTATCCCGACAAAGACGGTGAGTACTACACTGTTATTATGAATAAAAAGACAGTTGCTTATAACACACTCTTTAAGGATGATAACGGTAACTTCATTCTCTCAGCTCCTGGAACAGACGAAAACGGTAATCAGTTCTCATACTGGGATGTTTATAAAGCAGATAAATACGGTGAGAATACTGGAGAACTTGTAACAAAGTGCTATGAGCGTAATTTTGGTCTTAGAATTATGGCTGATTACTACATAGTTCCTGTTTATAATGAAACAGCTCCTACACTTACTGCTAACATCAACGCTCCTGTTCTTAACCGTGAGATTTACGGTGATTCGGCTAATCCTAAAGATAAGCTTTACGCTGACCTTCTCACAGCCTTTACATCATCTGATATTCCAACATTCAAGGAGAACACAACTAACTATAATGTTGAGTGTGGTGTGTTCGTTCTTAGAAATAACACAAAAACACTTTCAGAAACACACAGAAGCATCCTTGTACAAGAGGCTCTTGATAAGAATAGTGTTGATACAACATCTGAAATTCTTAAATCTTATAAGAGAGCTGAAGCTACTGAAAAATTCGTTGTAGACAAACTCGAAGCCCTTGCTGTGGATTCAAGTGTAAAAGACAAGTCGAATACATTTGATACATTCGATAATGAACAGTATCGAATCACCAAGTTTATATTCGATAATAACACTCTTACTAACAAGAACAGAATTGACGAAGTGCTTAAGTATACTAATAACACAGCTAACCAGAATTATATCTTTAGTGCTTACGCATTTGTAGTAATCAAGAATTATGACGGTACAGTTAAAGAAATGAAGATTTCAGATCCCCAGTATTTCAATTTGTGCTATGTTGGTAATAAGGCACTCGATAATAATTAATAATTGTTTGGAGGAAGACTTGTGAAAAAATCATATTTTGAGCCTGAAATTGAAATCGTTAAATTTTCTTTTTCGGATTCAATTTTAAAAATCACTCCGAGTGGTAATTTTCAGACTGATGGAGAAGAGGAATCAGTCAATCAAAGAGGGGACGATAACGACTAATTAGAGGTTATGTCGGCAGGTGTTCTTCATCTGCCGACTTTTCTGAGCTAGACTTTTGCTTGTTAGGAGTAAATTATGAAAAAAATAGTAAAAAAATCCTGCACATTTCTCTTTGTTTTTGCAATGCTATTGTCAATGTTTTGCGTTTCATTTTCAGCTGAAACCTACTATTATGACAAGAATTTCGAGTTTTACAAAAACGATTATTCAGGACTGACAATTACAGATTATCTGGGAACAGAAGAAAATTTACAGATACCGTCACAGCTCATTGATATAACGGTCAATGTAATTGCTCCTTCGACATTTTCTGATAAAACCGGATTGGTAACTGTTTCAATGCCTGATACAATCCAAACAATTGGTGCATTTGCTTTTTCTAACTGTACTAATATTACTGATGTTAAGCTCTCCAAAAATCTTTCTCTATGTGTTTTAGGTGCTTTTCAGGGTTGTACTTCGCTTGAAACCGTTGATATGTCTATGACTAAGGTTACAGGACTTCCGAATCAGATGTTTTATGAATGTTCTTCCCTGAAAAATGTGACACTTCCTGAAACCTGCACATCAGTTGGCAGTTACGCTTTTGCGAATTGTCCTAAGCTTGAAAGTGTTTACATTCCTGCATCTGTTACTGAAATTTCTGATAAAGCTTTTAAAAATTCTTCAGCTGTTACAATTAAAGGCAGTTACGGTTCTTATGCCGAGGAATATGCAAAGGCTAACAATATTCCGTTTAACGGCATTTCTGCTTATGATGTCGGTGATGTTAATATGGATGGCAGAATTGATATTTTAGATGCAACTCTTATTCAGAAGTATGTTGCCGGTATTGTTGAACTTTCGGCAGAACAAAAACATCTTGCCGATTATATCAACGACGGTGACATCACGGTAGTTGACGCAACGGAAATTCAGAAGTTTATCGTTCATTTAAACTAACCAATAAAAAACAGGCTCACTTTTTGTGAGTCTGTTTTATTTCGGAGGACGCTTTGCCAAAATACTTAATAGCTGATTTTATCGTTGAAATTGAACCAAAATTTGATTACTTAAAAAAATTGTGCGAACCGTTTTTGTATGAAGGGGAGAGAAGTGCAGATTTTTCTGCAATACCGTCAGAATCATACTTAAATTCCCTGTTGAGCCGTATGGTTGAAGGTTCAACCATTGATGAAGCCGAAGAATTTGCAACGGCGTCAATTTTTAACCGCAAAATAATTCACCGTGGCGCTATGCTTGTGCATTCCTCAGCACTTGTTTTTGACGGAAAAGCGTATTTATTTTCCGCCGATTCAGGTGTCGGCAAATCTACTCATACAAAGATGTGGCTGAAAAGATTCGGCTCAAAAGCTCATATTCTCAATGACGATAAGCCTGTTGTGAAAATTAAAAACGAAGTCCCGCTATGCTGCGGAACTCCGTTTGACGGCGGAAGCGGAATTGCTAACAACGAAACTGTCCCCGTAGGCGCTATAATATTCATAGAACGCTCAGACGATAATTTTGTTACAATTCCCGACACAAATGAGATTGTACAAAGGCTCTACAAATCAACTGTCAAATTTGTGAATAAGTCAGATGGAATGTCTTTGCTCTCAAATCTCGATAATCTTATTCGGCATACAAAATTTTATGTGTTGCATTGCAATACAGATGATTCTGCCGTAGATGTTGCCTACAACTATATAATTAAAAACTGCAAATAAAAGACGGTCTGTTCTCGCAGACCGTCTTGTTATATGTATAAAATTGATTACTTGATTTCCTTAATCCAGCCTTCGGGAGCTTCGATTCTGCCCATCTGAATACCTGTAAGTGTATCGTAAAGCTTCTTTGTAATCGGACCCATTTCATCCATACCGCTCGGGAAACAAATTTCCTTGCCGTGGTCGTTAATTTTGCCGACAGGTGAGATTACGGCAGCTGTACCGCAAAGACCGCATTCTGCAAAGTCCTTAACTTCATCAAAGTAAACTTCTCTTTCTTCAACCTCAAGACCAAGATAATGCTCAGCAACATACATAAGTGAACGGCGGGTAATTGAGGGGAGAATGCTGTTAGACTTTGGAGTAACAACCTTGTTGTCCTTTGTTACAAAAATAAAGTTAGCACCGCCTGTTTCTTCAACCTTAGTTCTTGTAGCGGCGTCAAGATACATATTTTCGTCAAAACCTTCTGCATGAGCGGTAACAATAGCGTGAAGGCTCATTGCATAGTTAAGTCCTGCCTTGATGTGACCTGTGCCGTGAGGAGCAGCTCTGTCAAAGTCTGAAACCTTAATTGTAATAGGCTTTGCACCGCCCTTGAAGTAAGGACCTACAGGAGTAGTAAATACTCTGAACTGATATTCTGCCGACGGCTTAACACCGATTACAGGACCGCTGCCGAACATATACGGGCGAATATAAAGTGTTGCGCCTGTGCCGTACGGAGGAACATAATCGGCATTTGCCTTAACAACATTGCAAACAGCCTCAACAAACTTTTCTTTTGGAAATACAGGCATCTCAAGACGCTTACAGCTGTCCTCCATTCTCTGTCCGTTAAGGTCAGGTCTGAACACAACAATTCTGCCGTCACAGGTAGTGTACGCTTTCATACCCTCAAAGCAAGTCTGAGCATACTGCAAAACGCCTGCACATTCGCTGATAGTAATTGTGGTGTCGGCTGTCATACTGCCGTTGTCCCACTTACCGTCTTTATAATTAGCTACAAATCTTTCACCGATGGGCATATAACCGAAGCCAATGTTTGCCCAGTCAATATTCTGCTTTTCCATCATAAATACTTCCTTTCAATATAAGAAAAAACCTCATTGGTTATACACATATTTTAGCACTTTAACACGCTACTTGTCAATGTTATAACAGCATATTTCACCGTTTTTATGATAATTTATACGCTTTTTAATGTATAATATGAATTTTACTGCATAAGAAACTTTCATTTTGCCGATATTATCTTTTAAAGGTCAAAAACAAACAAAAATGTTCTTCTACAGAATAAAAAAATTGCTGTTGGGATATATACTTAATTTATTAAGTTACATGGGTGATTTTATGGCTGAAGTTGTAAAAATAGTATTGACGGGAGGACCTTGCGGTGGCAAGACTTCCGCATTAAAATATATCAGCGAAGAGCTTAAAAAGCTTAATATTCCTACAATTACAATCGGTGAGGTTGCAAGCAGATTGTTTAGTGAGGGCAAAACCCCCGAAAATGTCGGCTCTTATGAATTTCACAGAGAACTGTTTGAAATTCAGCTTGCTGAGGAGAATGAAAAAACGCAAATTGCCCAAAATATGGATTGTGAAAAGGTAGTTTTGCTTTTTGACAGAGGATTGCTTGACAGCAGAGCATATGTTACGGAAGATGAGTTTGCAAAGTATGCAGGTATTCACAATTTGAATGAAGATGTAATACGAAGCTCTTATGACGCAGTATTTCATCTTGTTACTTCCGCAGACGGTGCTGAAGAGTATTACGGAAAAGAAACCAATATTTTCCGCAGGGAAGAAAGTCTTGAAAAAGCAAGAGAAGTTGACACAGACGTTATGGCTGTGTGGACAGGCACACCGCATCTGAGAATTATTGATAATTCGACCGACTTTGATACTAAGCTGAAAAGACTTCTCAAGGAGGTTGTCGCATTTCTCGGAATTCCGAAACCGCTTGAAATTGAAAGAAAATTTTTGATTGAATATCCTGATCTTGAATTTTTGAACAGCATAAAAACCTGTCGCAGAATTCCTATTACACAGGCATACCTCACTACTCCCGAGGAAGGATATTTCAGAATCCGCAAAAGGGGAGAGGGTGACAAGGCTGTATATATTAAAACTGTAAAAATCAAAATATCGGATATTAAGCGGATTGAAATTGAAAATTATATTTCAAAAGAACAATACGACTCGTACCTTGCTCAAAGGCAGTATGTTACAGGCGTCATCAGTAAAGACAGATATTGCATTGTCGATAACAACACATACTACGAACTTGATGTTTATCCGTTCTGGAATGACAGGGCAACAATAGAAATTGAATTGCTTAGTGAAGATCAGCGGTATCAACTTCCTAAGTTTGTAAAGCTTATAAGAGAGGTTTCGTCTGAACCCGATTACAGGAATCTTGCACTTGCTCAGAAATACGGAAAGCCGTAATTTGACGGATTTTGTCCGAAAAAAACTTTTTAAAAATTAAATATGAAAAAAATTCAAAAAAGTGTTGACAAATATGCCGTATATGGGTATAATATAAAGGCTGACTGATGAGGTCAGCAACTGATGCGCCAATAGCTCAGCTGGATAGAGCAACTGCCTTCTAAGCAGTAGGTCAGGGGTTCGAGTCCCTTTTGGCGCGCCAACCTAACAAATTAGAAAACCTTTGAAAAGTGGCTTAAATAGTAGCTTTTTGAGGGTTTTCTTGTTTTTGTCATTATACATAGCCTCGTTCCAAGCGTGGCAAAAACCTACTTGTTTTACCAAGTAGTACCAAGCAATACCAAATAAACTGTTGTCAAAACTGTTGTCAAAATTTCAAAATTCTCTGACAACAGTTTTCAAAACACAAAATCGGAGGTCAATTTATGAAAAACACAAAAAATGACAAAAACGCAAATCAACCAGTTCGTACCAGAAGAGACAACGGAGCAGGTTCAATTACCCTACGAAAAGACGGAAGATGGATGGGTTCAATTCAGTACGGATATAAAGCTGACGGTAAACCAAAACGCATTACCGTCTACGGAAAAACACAGCAAGAAGTAAAGAGAAAACTAAGAGAGAAAAGTGAAGAGTTTGTTAAAAACGATGGCAATATCATATTAGCTAAATCAATTAAGGATTGGTTTTCAGAATGGTTGTACAAGGAATTGAAATATACCTTAAAACCGAAAAGTTTTGATGCAAAAGAAAGAACGATCAATAAATTTATTATTCCAAATTTTGGTTATATACAAATTAACCAGTTGACATCTAAAGATGTTCAAGCCCTTATAAACAAAATGGTGAAACAGGGGTATTCTTTATCCCAAATAGATAAAGTAAAAACAACAATAGCACAAAAATATCGCTTAGGGATGCAAAATAATGAAGTAACAATAAACCCAGCACTTAATGTGAAATTGCCAGCATCATTGAAAGCTGAGGTGGATACTAAACAGGTTTCAGCATTAAGCGAGGAAGAAGTAAAGAAATTAACCGAGCTGGCGTATAAAACACATCCTAATGGAACAAAAATATACTCCAGAGGAGAATTTATTGTATTTTTGCTCAATACTGGCTTAAGATTTGGAGAGGCAACAGCTTTAACTTGGGATGATGTTGACTTTCAAAACCACACAATTACTGTTAATAAGAGTTATGTTACAGTATTAAATCGGGATAAAAATAATATCAATCCTCGAACCAAAAAACCTTATGCAACTACAATGGTATTGCAACATTCTCCAAAGACAACACGCAGTACAAGAATTATTCCATTAAACAAAGAAGCTCAAAGAGCTTTAAAAGGTTTATGGGATTGCAATAAAAAATACGAGTTGGTATGTGCTAACGAGAATGGAAATCCTAATAGTTCATCTAATTTAAATAGAAGTTTAAAATATATGCTTAAACGAGCGGGTATAAGCACCTCGTACAGTGTTCATTCATTGCGTCACACCTTTGCCACACAGTTATTTCGTAATCATGTGGATATAGAAATAATTAGTCAATTATTAGGACACGCAGACACTACGATAACCTACAACACCTACATTCATATTATTCAGGCGGAAAAAATTGAAGCAGTTGGTTCGTTGGATTTTGTGAAATAAAATGCAAAAAAATAGGGGTAACTCGATTTGAGTTACCCCTAAAAATTTAAAAACTATGGGAAAGTCATTAACCCTCTCAATGCAAAACCTAATGGTTTTTGATACCTTATTTTGTCTTATAGTCTATGAAACATAGGAACACAGTCTGTATTAATAATTGATTTGTCTGGTTGCATATATCTTTCAAACTTTTCAAAGAAGTTCCTTTTGTAAAAACTTTCTGCTTGTGGCACAGAGTACAACACCACATAATCGCATCCACATTGCGATTCGCTGAAATCTCTAATTGTCGAAATTATAAACGACAAAAAATACATCTCCATAAGTTCCGTCCTCTGGATTATCAGAGTAATCCCTATGTTGATACGCCACATCTAATGCGAACATTTTTATTTCAACTGCTGGAATAAGAGATAAGTTGTCGCCACTGTTATGTATAATACTTGAACAAGACAATGAATAGATACATGCAGCTTTATCTGTTTTGTTATCGACATACATAAAGCTCACAGCATCTGTAATATCTGTAGAAGTATCTGTTGCATACTGGTTTAAATAATCGTTGCCACAATTAAAATTTTTACAATACTTATAAGTTTTACCATTTAATCTTTTTAAACTAAACAACTCTTCTTTGGCAAACTTTTTACTTCTTCTTAGTTTCATCTTTAAGAATTTTTCGCAACGACTGTGCTCTCTTCTCAATGATTTTATTATGCTCCTTAGATGACTTAATGCTAAAAAAATCATTAGCTTTCTTGCTGTCAAGGATGAATGCCTGTCTTGGTTTTTGCATAACTGCCATATCGTTACTCCCTTTCTTATTCTTTTTTCTAAAGGAAAAACACATAACACACACACCTTAATAATGGTACTAATATGATATGTGAATGTGTACGACAATATACACCTTTCCTTGTACCTACATAGTACTCCCTAAGCGTACTAAAAGTCTACCTATATTTAGTCATCAAATGTACATTTGTTACCAATTTTTAACTTGATTAAAATTCAACCGATTTATTATTCGCTAGTGGTGAGCGAAAAATATTTTCGAGCCAGTCACTTATTATTCGCTAGTGGTGAGCGAAAAATATTTTAGAGCCAGTCACTTATTATTCGCTGGTCGGATGCGAAACATATTTATCGAGCCAGTCACTTATTAGTCGCCAATGGTGGGCGACAATCATTTAAAAGGATTATTTTAATCCCATGTGATTTCGTTTTTATTATACTTAGACAATCTATCTAATATCCATTGTTTTTTATTGTGAGACTGATTGTTAAAATCCTTAACCTTATTTTTATCTACCTCAAAAGGCTGATTTATCGGTACTGCAAGCACTGACATTTTTAATATCCTTTCTAAAAAACAAAATTGGCGTTTACAACCATTGGTACGCCATAAACCAACCCACCTCTTCATCTTCCTCTATGTTGGTCAACCATAGTCTTATCTTCGCTCGCTGTCCAATTATTTTGAGTCGCTGACATCGTGCTACGACCAAGAATCTAAGCCATTTTACCTGTGTTCTACAGAAAGGCAGTTGCGTTCGCATTCCTGACATCTAAAGATAGATGTTACCGCTATACAAATCTGCCCAAGTGGGCTGACACTAAATGTCATAATTGCCTGTGAGTCCTCAGATTATCACAGGGCGATCACTAATATATTATGCCCCACAAGCTCGAAAAACATTGTAGGAATACCAAGACCATGTACCCTAAAGTATCACAGTACGAATTTATGTGTTACCTTTTGGTATGTCATCCAAGTGCCTTTTTAGCGTTGGCAATTTTCTTATCTTTAGCCCTGATACCGTCATTGATAAGATGATAAATAGCATTGATTGTCTTTTCTTTAACAATACCATCAACTGTAACCTTGCCTGCTCTCTGCGCCTCTTTGACTGCCTTTAAAGTGCCATCTCCGAAGCCGTCCGAGTTGTCAACCTTTGTCTTAATAATACCCATATTATAGAGCGTAATTAGCTCTTTCTTAAACGCAAGGATAGCTGTGTTATGTAAACCGTATTTAATCATTTCTTCTTCCTCCTTATTTGTTGTACTTGAACCTGATGAAATATAATCAGGTCTACATACATAGCTGATGCAACTTGCCCATCTCTTCTGTCTAAGTACAGAACCATTGCCGCCACCAGTGTTACCTTCAATAGTCGTGTAAGAGCCATCTGAATTAACGCTTTCAATAATGCCTACATGGTCAACGGCATAAGCACCCGGAACAATTGTGCTTGCCTCATTACTCCAGTGAAACAGTACAACATCACCAGCTTTATAACCCCTACGAACAATTTTACCTTTGTTATAGAAAGTTTGAGCAAGAACACCACAGCCAGCAGTTTTACAAAACAGCATATCGTCTGCACCTGCCTGTTTAAACACCCACCAAACAAATGCAGCACACCAGTCATAGCAATCGCCAGATACTTCCGCCCCATAAAATGCGGTGTTATATTTACAGCGTTTTACATTTGTTGCCCTTGTGCCAACTTCAGCACGAGCAATTTTTAAAATCTTATCTACTGTTGTTTTTGCCATAACAATACCTCCTTAAACTACAAAGCACCCACCTCAATTAAGAGATGAGTGCTAATTTTATGTATTGTATTTAATTATTTAGGTTCACCGTAGGTCATAGCCTGTTCACTATCTGACGCACCCTTAGTTGTAGGATCGACTACAACACCAAGCACTGCAAGTAAAGCAAATACGGTATTTACCACTGCCGTAAGGTTATTGCCAAGTGCCCCAAAATCAAGCTCAAAACCAAACACTTTAGCTACTGCCTGAATAAACAGAAGTGCCGCAGGAATAAGTGCAAGCCAAAATGTTTTATTTTTAAATCTTACTGTCCAGTTAATCATATAACCAACTCCTTAAATATTCTTTTCTGGCAAATGTAATGCCAGTTTATATCTATCAGTACAATATGTGTCTCCACCGAGATTGTGATACTCTTTATACAGGTCAATCAAATTAAGTTTTTGTATCGAGGTGATACTACCCTTTGCAAGACACTTATCACACAACTCTAAAATACTATTTCTCAAACCTGCCTTCACTGCTTCAGCTAACTTAACCGACATATCCCACTTCTCTGTATCAAGGGCAATATGAGATTCTAACATTCCTTCAATTTTGTTAAGCTTTTCTATTGTGTCGTTAGTGTTGTTTGTATTTCGCACCCAACCGATTATTTTACGACGCAGAGGTGTGACTATAGCAGTCAACACTGTCAGTATAGCAGTAGCACAGCCAAAGCATACACTAATCGTTTTAATAATTTCAATTATTTCATTACTCATTCAATCACCACATTGGTTATTACTCCTTACTTATTTCGTACTAAGGCATCAAAATGTATACTATCACTATCATTGTAAGATGTCTGTGCTAACAAACAGGTTACTGTCAAACCGCCAGAACTATCAATTACACCTTTAAACACATTACCATCACTGGCGACACCAAGAGTTATAATATTTTCCGTAGGTTTAACAGGTAATCCAGTGATGTGCATATTACTGGCATTAGAGATTGTACAATTTTTAAGTTTTAATACAATATGGAGTGAATAAGTATCATTTACACAAAGATAAGAACAAATCGCAGAACTAATCAATTCATTCTCTTGAATAGCTAAATCCTTTATATCATCATTTGAAATACAATCTAACGCCTTAACATGTATGTTAGTAAAATCTGACAAAGGCTTATAATCAATATTTATTAATCCATCACCTGTTCGTCCAAGATTATCCCAAGCACAACCTATACCAGCCACTACTTTAAACTCGTTATTAGTCATCGTAGTTCCTGTTCCTCTATTTGTCGATTTATAGTTTGGTGTATCTGTAGCAGTTGCAAAGTATGTAACATATGGAGTACCAAAAGTGTCTAAATTATCTTTATAAACTTGATTATATCCGTTAAGACAGTTATTAATTAACGCTCTGCCAGCATTAAAAAATTTGAATCCATATTTGGTTGAGTCTATCATGCATTGGCTAAAAGTGGCAACACCACCCCAAACCGTGAAAGAAGTAGAATGACTCATAACATTTGTATTGTATGCACACCATGCATGACATTTGTTAAAATGATTATCTGCTCCTCCAGTAAGAAAGCCGCATTCAAAGTCTACCGAAATAGAATCTGTTACATAGGTGTCAGAACAACCGAGAAATAACATAGTTGATATCATTCTTGCATCAATATTCGAGTATCCACTTGTAATCATTTCTTGTGTTGACAATTGAACATCACTACGAGAACCACTAATATAACTGTAGGTTGCCTCGTTACCACCATAACATCTTATACCGTACATTGCAGGATTCTTTAACATGATATGAGAATAATTCGTTTTGCCTTCATTCTCAATTTTGAGTGCATGTTTAGCTTTTCCGTTACTACAATCAATTATAATATTACCAAATGAGCCAATGTTATATTTTGCATCATTACCTGATTTTACATTAACCGTAATAGCCGAATTCAAACTCCACGATCCTACCACTTTCGGCTCAGAACCGTAATATGTTTCATTTTGTTTTTTACAATTATTAGATACTTTAATTGTTGCAAAATTACCATCAAAATTTGCTCTATCAACATCATATCTAAGCGTGTTACTAATTAAATATGTTTTTCCATTGCCAAGTTTAATTGCATGGTGGTTTGTTTCAGCTTGGGTAAACATTTGTTGCAATGCGATCGTATCGTCTGTTACTCCATCCCCTTTAGCACCAAACATTTCAGGTGTAACATAATTATTATAAATCTTATTTAATAACATTGAGTCTATCTTTTCAGGTATTATACACTGCGGTGCTATCTTATTGGTTGTCACACAATTATCGGCAAGCTTGTTACTTGCCACTGTTAAGTCTGCCAATTTATCATTAGTGATTGTTGATTGTGTAATGCTATTTCCATTTATTAATAATGTGTCTCCCTGAAACAATGTTGACATTTTAGCAAATAAACTCATTAACGCACTAAACTGTTCACTTGCTTCAATGACACGACCACTGGTTGACTTGCTAATAGTGAGATTAATACCGCTAATTTTCAAAACCTTGTTATCAATGGTGATATTAAGTTCACCTTCACCCATACCTGCATAAGCAGTCATAGATGACTTGATCTCAAATTCAACAATGCCTCGTTTAGCATCTATAATTGTTGCGTCAACAATTTCTTCAGAACCACGAGGGAGAGTTATTGTGTATGTAACTGCCGAACCAGTTAAGTCGATTGCTCCCTTATCATCCACAACCATAAGGCGAGGGTATTTGATACCGCCCTCGCCCTGTGTCACAGTAAAAAACTTGTTGTTGTCTTTCCAAGCATGTACTGTATATATTTTATTGTAGGTTTTCATTATTTTCCTCCTTATCACTTCGTTAATATATACATTGTATTTTCATAAATAGAAATATTGCTTGTACACTATAACGAATAATTTGGCTTTAAAACCCTCCTTTTAAAACTCTTCAAATTCGCTGTCATTCCATCCTGTTACTGTCTGAGCAACAGTCTTAACTGCTCTGACGGCTGTTGCCTTTACCCACTGCTTTGTAAAGATTTTTTCATTGTTATCATCCTTTCGATATAATATCATTAAACTGCTCAATAGTTATGACGCCTTTATCAACGGCTTTTTGTACCATATCAGCAGTCCAAAGTCTTTGCGTGTACCACCTTTTAATTTTTTCGTACATTTTTAAGCCTCCTCAGGTAATAAAGTGTCGGTCATCATAGCTGTATATATAACCTGTGCCTCGAGTTTATCGAAATCGGTAGGCTCGTTATTAGATTCTGCTATTGATGTGATTTCTTTGATTTCTTCGGCAGTCATATCTCTATAAATGCCGTTGTCATAAATTCTCATTTATATCGCCTCATTTATAATAAAGTTCCACAGTTGTTCCTTTCGGAAGTGCTACATCTGTTGCAGATTTGAAAAAGAAACCATTTCGTTTTTCTGTAGTGTAATACGCACCTAAAATTGCGTCTCCTCTTCTAAAAGCTGAATGTCCGTATATTAAAGTTGACGGATGCTTTTCAAATTTTATCAGATAAGCATATTGTGCTGCTATGTTTGTTGCAAAATTAAAGCTTCTATAATTTCCAGTTAAAAACGCACAACAATATTGCACATTAAATTTGCAGGTTGATGAACCTGTTATAATGTTCAAATAGCAAGTGTCCCAATCATCAGTTTCTAAAAAAATTTCATTGACATCTTCGTCTAATGTGATTTTTTTAGTTATGAAAGCTTTTTCGTCGCTACCAGAAATTTCAATATTCCCGCTGCCGAGCAAAGTTTCGCCGTTTATAGTCTTGATATTTTCGCCCGACACAAGATTGTCTTGCTTTTTGGCAAGTTCGGGCTTAAGACTTTCGACAACTTCGGCAGTAAATTCAGTTTTATCTTCTGCGGTGAAATAATCAACACCTTTTACTGGAGTTTTACCGTCAGCACCGTTCTGACCTTTTTCACCATGTTCGCCTTTAAGAGATTTTAACCAATCTTCTTTAGTGCCAATAAAACCACCATTTTTTGCAATTTCATAAGCTGATAAACCGTTTTGTCCATTTGTACCGTCAAGACCGTCTTTACCTACGATTTTGCCAAGATTTGTTGAATCTCCATTCGAGTATGTAATTACAAGTTCTCCACTTGTATTAACTTCGGATTTTGTAACACTTACACCATCGTTTCCGTTCAAGCCGTTTGTACCTTGTGACGGTTTATTTGTATCTATCTCTCCAATGAACCAATTGCCATTATCACCAATATGCGGAGTAATCCCGTTAGTACCCGAAACACCATCTTGTCCTTTTAGGTCACCATTGTTGAATTTCTGTTGGAAAGTTTCGCCATCTGCAAACGAAATATCATCGGCAGTGTAGGTTTGCTTGATGTTTAAATCTTCAAGCGACTTATCTCCGTTAAGTTCAACGCCATTGATAGAAGGTTTGTTGTTCAAATGTGCATAATCATTACCGTCAAACTCTTTAAGTGTTCGCCAAATAGTATGACCGTCACTATCTATAGACAATACCTGTCCGACAACACCGTCTGTAGTCGGTTTAGAGATAAAGTTTTCTAAGACATTAAAATCATCAGTGCTTTCAATCTTTGTGTCATCTGGTGCAAAAGAAACCTTAAAACTAACGCCTGAAAATCTTACATTACCTTCAGGAAACTGTAATTCTACAATACCTTTTAATACACCCTCAGCCGTTGTCATCTGTAAATACAAAGGTAAATAAATCAAACCTTTATCTTTATCTACTCTGCACTCAACACCTACTTTGTGCTCATCTGGTTTTAATCCATAATAGGTAGCAAGCGTACATTCTGAAAGGTCTATATCAGCACCGTGATTTTTAGCCTCAATCTCAAACTCGGTCACACCGTGTTCTCTTTGTGTGATTGGTTCAAGAACCTTGTTAATATAAGCACAATCAATGCTTAAATGTCTAATAATCATATAATCACCACCTATTATTCTGTAAAATTAAATGTTGTATTTCTAACACTTGTGTGTGAAATCGTATTGAAACAATCAATAAATCTCTTCTTGAGAGGCTTGGCAGAATAGTTTGTGTTAAATGTCAAACTGAAATCTGATACATCATCATAATTTATATGAATTGAAAGCAAAATAGGATACTGCCAATCACCGTCTTTTACTTCAAGAGATAGTGCTGTACCAAGTGTTAAATCTGCAATGTTATCCTTCATTTCAGGAATTGCCAATATATTCGCTGACTCAATCTCAAATTCGTAACACTGCTTACTGAGATAATTGTCATGATCAGATTTAGCTTGAACCATCACTTCTTGCAATGTTGTTATAATATCATTAGCGGAATAAGTATCACTAAATACAACATTGTCATTTGTCCAGTCTCCTTCAGTAATGTAATTTTGGAGTTCCAAGATTTCAGCGGGGGAGAGGATTGTTACAATACCGTCTTTGTTTGCCTGAATTGCTGTTTTGTAATTAAGTGTAAACTTTTTAGCTACTGTTTGCATCTCGTTATAACATGTGTTGTATTTGGTTACTGTATTATCATAACTGTTTTTAGTGTTCCAGTATGTTTCCGCTGCTGAATACAACTTTGTATATAGGGACTTGGAATGATAACATTGATATTGTACATAATCGTATGGAACTTCTTTCATGCTACTTGGTTGGCGTACATGGTCGCTTACAAGAACCTGATATGCGTATCGTGATGTCATACTACCCGGAATAATTTTTTCATTAAAACCATACTCGTCTATTAAATATGTGTTAATTGCATCTGCGACTGTTAAGTATGTTGTTAAAGCCTTTGATATTTTAGAAGCTTGCTCTATTTTCTTTTTATTGCACTCAATTAACAATGCCCCTTTATTAGCGTATTTTACAGATTCTTTTTCAATATTTGCCTGCCATATCGTAAGAGCTTCTTTTAAGGTTCTGTTTTTAGTGTCATCAGCCACATAATCTAATTGATTTTCAATGTTACTAAAATTGTACAATATATTATTTCCCGTAGGGTTGATTAACCCTAATCCGTATTGATCGTTAGATGTATGCACTCTTAATGCACTAATACACCTATCATTAGTTGTATGAATATTCGTATTTTTGATTGCATTTTGCCATGTTAATATCGTCTTAGAATGAGTACCCAAATATTTGTTATCAGTATCATAATACCGCCGCTCTTCCGTCTCTATGTTTCCATCTATTATATTAATTGTCATATTTTCTGAATCAAAAATGAAATAGCATTGGTATGACGAAGCGATATCATTATTTAAAAAAGTATAAACATTTGCATTATCAACATCATCAAGTGTTCTATACCTAACACACACTGCTTGAGAAATGTATCCTATTTTCCATTGTGGAAGATAGTCAAGTATTTGATTCAGCAATCCTCGGACAAACTTTTGTTTATGTCTTGTGTTACCATAACAATCGTAATACCAATTATCACTGGTAACAAGGTCGTTAATATGATCAGGCACAAATAGTGGTAATGTACTGTTTGATAAAGAAAACGCTCTTTTTGACAAAGTCATCTCATACGACTGGGCTGTTACTTTTAGCACAACATTACTTCCGTTATCATTTATTTCTTCCGTATTGGTAATAACCCACCATACATTTCGTATGCCATAGTTTTTATTTTTATTTGTTTCAAAGTGTGTACACAATCTTTCTCTTGAAAAAATTTGCACCCAAGAGGCATTGGGAATATATGTACGATAGGTATTGTCGCTATATGTTGCTTGACTACATACAAGACTTATTCGGATATACCCTTCGTCAATAGTATCAGTATTATTTTCAATGTTGCCATCGTTATCCCTTACTGTAAAATCTACACATCTTCGGAATGGTTTTTTTGATGTTTCATAATAATAATTATCATCAGATTTCAGCCAACTATCTGCGTTAGCTTCCTTATAGTAATGAATCTTGAATGAATATCGCAAAGTGTCACCATTAAAACATTTTGTCGAAATGACATCGCCTTTATGCACAGGTATAAAACTTTTACAGGCTAAATACTGGTAGGCATACCAATTTTGCTTGTACAAGTCTAAGCTTTCTGAATAATCTTCAAACACCCCATCATTAATAGTGCCACCCCACACCCACTCGTAACCGTATGTAGTGCCGATATCAAAAAGCATAGTTTCATTTTTAATATTGAAATTGTTAATTGCTGTATTAACATCAAACGATAACTCATAATCTTTTCGTGTGCCTCCGCCTTTTAAATTATACAGATAATCTGCATAATAACTTTCTCCTGTAAATTTAAAATACTCAGTTGAATCATTGAGATACAAAAGCATATCGGGCTTTAGATTATCATAATTAGGATTGTCCATCCAACTGTTGGTACGAGTATCATAAACTTTTTTAGGCACTTCAAAACTCATTTCCGAAGCTGCTCCGAAATTATAATCAGCAGTCCAATTGTGTATATTTTTAACATAGCCAAGTGAGGTCTTTTTATTCTGTCTATACAACACCATATCGGGAGTCTCTTGTGCGTAATTTCGTGTTTGCATCAAATACCACCCAACCTATGCATTGTAGTATACTTAAAAACTAAGCTTTTATTAGGATCGAAAACCTCGTAAGCATAATTATGTTCAGCGTCAGTTTTATCTGTGGATTTAATATATAGATAAATCTGATTGCGACCATTACCAAGCCAAAATAGAGATACATAATCGAGATTATCTTTAATAACTCCGTTGTACTGAATAAATGGGGGAGTGAGTGAATGAAAAGTTCTTTCATTAGGTTCTTTCATTGTTACCATTCCATATTTAGCGTCCAGTTCATATACGGCATCTTTATTCGTATGATCGTTAAGCCGAGCGTCAAACGCAATTAGAGACTTGTTGGTTTTATTACCAATGTACACACGATATGATGTCATAGTATAGTTAAGGCACACGCTATTGTAATAGTCCCAGTTATGTCCAATATTTAATTCAATCATCGGACAAATTTTGTTATTCACTGGTTGTCCTTCAATATCAATTGTACTTTCAAATGTAAGTACATTTTTTGTGGCTGCTTTATAAGGATCAGGATTATTAGCATCTAATGTTTTTTGCTCAACCCCCTTAAACTCAACTTCATTGTCCTGATACCAAAATCCACTATCATTTTGTACCTTACAACGCAAACCTCTATAGCCTCGTGCATCGGTAATATCACTGTCAGGAATAAATAATGCGTTGAGGTAATAGTCGGATGTTTCGTTTTGCAAATAAAGTCGTTTCCAACCGTCTTGTCCGAACAACCAATTTTTAATTTCAATCATTGTTTCGACTGGAATATTATCTTCTGGACTAATAATTTCAACTGAAAATTCAAGTGGATGTTCAGCATAATTAAGATTGTATAAAAGCTGTTGTGCATTATGGGGGAGAGCCACAGTAGTGGGTTCATATTCGCCTCCACTTGCAAACTCATTACTATCGTCACTTATAAAAGCTAAAATTAAATTATAATCACCTGAGTATATATCATTATAGGTAAAATAACAATCTCTATACAACCAAAACACCTCCTTAATAAAAACATAGATAAATATATAGTCTTACTTGTAAAAATAAAAATATTATGGTAAAATAAAACAAAAAGGGAGTGAAGAATAATGAATGCAAATAACACTAAAAACAATAGTGGAAAACTGATTGTCATTGGCATTATAGTGGGCGTAATACTGTTACTTTCATTGATTGGCTCAAATTGTTCATCAACTTGTATTGAAGATGGATGTGACCGACCAAGAGCTAATAACAGTTATTGGTGTACTTATCATGAATCAATACATTATTTAGCTCACGAAATGGAACAATCTAAGTAACACAAAAGGCTGTCAACCGACAGCCTTTCTTTATATACAACTAAATATGTCTGTTATTTACGGTATATGACATAAGTTTTTTGATAGTGTTATTCATAATCTTTTCAGATTCCTTGTGCAGTGCATTAACAGTAGCCTGAGTAGCATCACCTTGCACATTGATGTTGATGGCAGGGGAAACAACAGTTGATTTATTGTTCACAACATTCGGTGTTATTTCAGAGCCAAACTTCTGTGCAAAATAATCAGTTGGCGCTGATGCAAATTCAAACAATTCATTTGTCATCGCTTTGCTAAATACAGGGTTGCCTTGTGGTAAGATTGTATATCTGCCATTACCAAGAGATGTAGGGATAAGTTCTGAGCCGATGCCCTCTTCATCAACAATAGACAAACCGCCTTTAGCTGATTTTGTGCCACTTGCGTGTTTACCAGCCACAAAACCAATAGGAGATCCGTATAAAAATGGTTTAGGGTTGTTATAATTTCTTTGCTGAACCGGACCGATAGGAGAGTCATATAATTTACGAAATTTCTTACCATTTTCTACAGCTTCGCCTAATGCCTCTTTTAGCTTATTAGCTTTATCAGTGTAGTCCATAACAGCTTGTGCATTATTAGTAATCGCACTGGCATTATTATTAATGTTATCCTTAATAGTATTAATAGAACTACTAACACTATCAATGGCATCGCTCACATTATCAATTTGAGTTTGATAAATTCCAATTTGTCCTGTCAAATCATAGATATGATTTTGCATTACATCAAGTAAATCAATAGTCGATAAATTATCAGTGTTATATGCTTGTAAAGCATTTTGTGCCTCACTCCACATATGATTAAACTCGGCTTCAGAAGCAGTAGTGTATTGCTGTACATATGCGGATAATTGACTATACAATTGTCCATTATCGTTATCAATCATACTACAAGCGTCTTTATATAATTGTACTTCATCACCAAGATAATCTTCAATTAACTGAATTTTATCATCATAATACTTATCGTTAGCCTCTTTTAACTTATCTAAAGCATCTATACGATCATTATATGTATCTTCTCTAAGAGTGTCAGATAAATCATCTTTGCTATCATTATAAGAATCAAGAGCTTCTTTATTTGCCTTTTTACCCGCTGAAGAATCGTCAAGACCTGTAATTGCAACACTTAAAGCATTTTTTGCTACATCAGATTCTTTTTCTGCTAATTCTTTTGCTTTTTTAATTTGCTCTTCTTGAAGGTCTAACTGCTCTTTGTATTTATCAATAATATCATCTTGAGATTTCTTTTGCTTTTCAAGACCTTCTTTTTCAAGTTCTTTATTTTTTTGTATCATTTCCTGAACTAAATCAATCAGGTCTTTGATACTATCTATACCGTTCTCTGTAGAGTCCTTCGCATCTTCTAAAGCGTCCTTTTGCTTTTCTAAAGCGTCTTTATTTTTTTCTAAAGTGTCCTTTTGCTTTTCTAAAGCGTCAGTCGCTTTATCGGTAGATTTTGTATAACCAAAAAAAGCATCAGTATTATTTTCTAATTGATTTTCAGCCTCATCATATATAGTAATGATTTTAGAATACCTATCAATAACACCATATACTTTTTTCGGATCAATACCTTCTGCAATTTTTTTAGCAGCAGCCATTGTAAGGGTTGCTTCAGTTAGTTTAAGTGTACTATTAGTTAATTTATCAGTCGTAGCAACTTCAGTGGCATTTGATAACGCATTTATGTCGCTTAAAGCAGATTGTAATTGTGTATACTTTAAATTCTCAATCTTAGCTTTTGCCAATTTGATATAAGCATTTTTATTTAATTCCAATTGTCCATTTTCATTAAACAATGCACTTATATAATCGTCACCAGCATCAATAATACTATCAAGATTTTCTAATGTTAAATATCCATTAGTGTTGTAATCTTCAACAACGCCAGATAGCGTTTTATAAGTTTTTCCGATATCATCTAAAGCATCTTTTGCAGAACCAAGTTTATCATCAACTTTGGATGATGTAATAGAATAATTCCATGCAGTAGTGGCGGTAGTAGCCTCTTCTGTATTTTGTGCTAATTTAGGAAATAGCTCCGACAGTCTATTTAATATAGCTTCTTGAACAGTCTCTGAATCGGTAGCCTTTTCACAAGACTCTTTAAATTTAGCAAATTCTTCTGTACTTGTTGGCAGTCCAAGAGCAGACTCTGTATTTGAAATAATATAATTTGCTTGATTATCAACATAGTCGCTAATTAAGTCATGTAAATCATCTTGTTTACTTTCATCATCGGCAAATATGCTTTTCAAACGATTATATACATCAGATGACAATAATTTCTCGCCCTGTTTACCGCCAAGTTTTTCTGCCTCACTTTCAATGTCAGCAATAGCCTTTTGCACTTTATCATAATAATCTAATACAGATTTTATGTCAGATGTATCTACATTTACTCCAAGACCATATGAAATACCACTAATTACATTTCCATATACATCTTTGACATTAGTGTATTTCTGAGTAGCATATTTGCCTAATATGTCTTTTATAATTCCATAAGCCTGATCACTTATTTCTGGTTTATCACCATCATTAGTTTTATCATTATATACTATGCTTCTTTGAAAATCCGAAGTCCATTTTGACTTAATTTTTTCTTTTGCTTTCGTTGCCGCAGTATATGCATCAGTTTTTGCTTTGTTGAAATCTTCTGAATTTGATTCTTTAACAGCGTCAGCATATTCCTTCTCTGCATCAGTTGTATCTTTTAATAACTTAATTTTATTTTTTAACTGCTCATTAACATTATCAATTGCAGATTGTTTTTCTTTTTCAGTTGCAGCACTATCAAGTGACGCATAACTGTCCCATGCTTGATAAACTTTTTCAATACTACTTGCACTTTTTTGTGCCTTTTGTATTGTATCTTGATAAATTTTTTGCTGAGCTTGATCGTAAGCGTTCCAAATAGCAATACCAGCAGTAATAGCCATAGTTGCTATACCAATCCATGTGCCAACAGATTTAAACATAGCCTTTAAAGAAACTCCAGTTCCACTTAACTTGCTCATTGTATTCTTTTGCACCAAATAAGCCTCAACTTGCTTATAAGTTGCCTCTGATAACAGACCTTGTTCTTTTAATAACATTAAATTTGTTAAACTTAATTGCCTTGTGCCATCTGTTAATCCATCAACGGCAAGTTTACCTTGTGTAAAAGCAAGTATGTTCGCATATTCTTCTTCACTAATATTTGCAGTTGACAAAAGCAATTGAGTGTCTGTTAAAGAAAGTGTCTTTGTACTATTTTCCAAAAGATTACTTGACAAAATTTGTTCTTGCATTGCTTGATTTAATCCACTGCTGCTCAATACAGCTTTTTGTTGTGAAACAGACAATCCTTCCAATGCTGACTGATATTTCATAATTGCAACATCTGTCAATTGACCAGTAGAATTTCCGTTAACATCAAGAGTGAACAATTGTCCATTTGAATTAAGGCTGGTTACTTGATTGACTTGAGATAATGCACTACTAACGCCTACTATAGTAGATTTAATATTGTTTATATTCTTTATTAGTAAACCAAGACCAAGTGCACCAATAACAGTAGGGAATAAACCAATAGTATTAATAATGTCATCTAAAGCATCAACCAATCCAGTGAGTCCAACTATCGTATTTTTTACCGATCCATCATCAAGCATACTTGTACTTAAAGACTCCCACGCAGACTGCAATTGATTGCAACGACCTTCAATGCTATTCATCCATTTTGCTTGTTCTTTAGCTGCTGAACCAGTTGAGTTCATAGATACTGCTAATGATTTTTCAGCCTGAGAGAAGTTGGTTAAAATAGCAGCAATTTGGTTGCCACGCTGTTTGCCGGCGATTGTTTCCAATAACTGAGCTTTTTCAGGATCAGTAAGACTACTATAAACCTCACTGATTTCTTTCATTATCTCATATGTAGATTTAAAATCACCATTAGACTCAAATATATTAACTTTACCGTGAGTAAGATTTAAAATTTGAGTTTGCATTTTTGAGACGGATTCAACATTATCATCTACATCTTCGCCAAGTGCCTCTAATTCACCTTTCATACCACGAAGTCGCATACTTAACACTTTAATAGAGTTACCCATTTCATTAGCATTTTGAGTAATTTCTGTACCAGCGGTTAATAATGCAATTGTTTCGTTTAAATCATTGCCTGCCGTTGATAATGCTGCCGCAGAATTTGCTAACCCTTGTCCTAAGTCACCAGAACTAAGTGCAAATCGGTTACTAACTTCATTTAATTTATCTATAATACTTTCTGATTGACTTGCGGTCATATTAAATGCTTTTAAAGTTGACACAATGGTTGATGTAGCATCATCTATACCATCTAAATCATCGCCTACATTTAAGTACATTGTAGCCACTTTAGCCAATTCGGAAGAATCACTAATAGAATAGCCCAATTTTGCAAAATCAGCCGTAGAGTTTACAAAGTCTGTTAGACTTGCACCCAATTCTTTTGATGACTGCTTTGCATCTGACAAGAATCTTGAATATGTACCGCTTGTTTCATCAGTAACTTTTTTTAAAGCCACCATAGCAGTATCAAGTTCTTTGACATTATTATATAACTCTTTAGTCCTTTGAATAATGGCATAAAATATTCTTGATGCACCGAAAAAATAACTAAAATGTGTCCACGCATCTTTAATGCCACTTACCCAACTTGCAGTAGCAACGCCAGCAGCTTTACATTTTGATTTAAAAGCTCCTAATTGTGTGTTGAACTCAGTTAAGTCAGCAGAAGTGTGTAACTCTTTACTCTTAGCAATAAGTTGATTTAATTCATTTAACAACACAGGATTTCGCTTTATATTTGTCCAAGCATTAGATAAAGCAATAATATCAGCTTGAGCTTTTTCAATTTTTGAATTTAAAAGAGATTGTTGCTGATTTTCTTGTTGTAACTTTGCAACTGCTTGATTTTGACTATTTGCAGCTTTATTAGCATAAGTAACCTCAGATTTATATTGACTTACCAAATCAAGTAACTGTTGATATTCAATATCAATTTGTTTTAACGATTGTAGCTGTTGTTCAATAGACAATGGCTTGCCTGTACCATTCATGCTGTTATTATATTGCTGTTGTAACGATATTAGTTTTTCATATTGACTCACTACTGCACTATATGCTGTTGCAGACGCTTCTGTTGAAGTGGTAGGAGTAGGCAAATTATACATTTGTTGTCCAGCAGAGTGCATGTTGCTACGAACAGTTTTTTCCGTCTGCGCAACCTTTTGAAGTTGTTTTTCTTTCTCCGCTAATTCCTTATTCGTTCTTTGTAGTTCTTCATAATATGCTTGCTCTCTTTGATTTTTTGCTTTATCCATTTTAGAATAATTTTCAATCATACGAGAGACATTTGCAGACATTTCCTGAATAGTCCCACCACTATTTTCATCTACAAGCGTATTCATTCTGTAAACTAAGTCAGTTGTTCTTGTTAAACCATTATTAAGTTTATCTACATATGTAACAACAGCTTGAGTCCCTTGCTCAAAATCAACAAGACCATTTTGCAAATTAGTAAATCTAATTTTTTCAACTTGCCCTAAGTCTTTACCTATTTCAGCAGCTAAATTTTGCAATTTAACCCTTGCTTTTTCTACACTTTGTTCATTAAGTAAATTATCAATATTAGCTTGTCCTAAATCAAGTTTAATTGTTGAAAATTGTTTCTGAATGTCAGATTTAATATTTCCTAAACCTTTAGATAAAGTTGCTTTACTAACACCGATATCAACTTCTACCTTGTTTAATTTTGATTTTATAGTCTTTAATTGATTATTGATAACTTCAGCACTACGAGCTTCATCCAACTTAGCTGTGACTAAAATTGTTGATTCATGATTAGTGTTTCCTGCCATTTTATTCACCACCTACAAATAAAAAAGAGACAGGAAACCCGTCTCTTAATCTTTTATTCGATAACCATTCATTATCAAACAAGTATCAAATACCGTTGATAATATATCATTACTATTTAGTTGTTTTACAGTTGCTTGTACAAAAGGTCTGGCTTGCAAATATCTATATTTATTAGTAGATAAATTATTAAACATATAGCCAACGCCACCAAATTTTTGCGTATATTTTTTTTGTCCAAGTTCAATTAATTCAGGCAAACTTTGTATCTCATCTGTGTTATTCGCTGCTTCACCTTTATCATTTAATACCTTATTAGGTTTTGCCGTATTATAAATTGCTACAGTATGATTTGAAACACCAATTTCAATTGCAGGTTGTGATACAAGTTCGCTATTCCAATTTTCTTCCTGCAAAAGACTCTTCCTTCTGACATAATGCGGTCTCGATTTGCGTTCATAATGAATGCGATATCTATTATATACTCTCTGTTTAGCATAGCTTATAGCCACTTGAGTTACATAATCACTAACACCACTATCTAAAGCTTGATCAATATCCTTATTTACTGATTTAAATAAATCTGCTAAAGATTTAAATTCTGCCATATTAATCACTGTCTTTGTTTGCCAACATATTTATTATTTTATCACTGGCATTACTATCCAACCTTTTGCTTAATCCATTCATTTCATTTGCTACATCTTGTAATCCAGTCATAATATCAGTATCTTTATATATTTTTTCTAACTCATTACTAATATTCATAATAATAGAAACACTTCTTTCACAATTTGAAGTAAGTGTCTCTAATTTAGTTTTAAGACGATTATGATTAACAATCAGTCTATCGTCAACATATTCTTTTATGATATGTGCAATTACATCCAAACATAGAGGGATGCCATTGGTATGAATTAATGTTTGGGCTACATTATAATTCGTTTCAAAATCAATTACTTCAATAACACTATTGTCATGTTTTATCTTTTTCATTACAAGAGGTATATCAGTACATACACTTAACCACGCAACATAATTTGCAACTATTAAATACTGAGGACAATAATCGTTGTCTATAAACAATACTTGTTCTGCTATGCTGGTAATCATATCTAATTGTGTTGCCTGACCAATCCATCCATATTCTGTATACAGTAATTCATCACCCGAATCAAAAACATATTTTTTCGAGTAACTTTTGACCTTAGTTAATTCTTTAACCTGTGTATTTGTCAATTTTTTCAAAAAAATTCACCTCTAACAATCTTTGATTTTCTATTTTATTATGTGACGCAAGTTCAGGATGTCGTTTTCTAATTCTTCTTTGCTTTTGTATAAACTCATAATCCAACCAGCCACCATCAATTTTAGAGTATGCTACCCAATAATAATCAATTAAAGGGTAATTATACCAAAATAGTTTTCTTTTTATTTTGGCAACAGAATCGGGCATACCTTTCGTGTCCAAAACAAATTCTTTCCCGTTATATAGTTTGACATAAAAATCAGCTACATAAGTGATTGCCCTTACAGTATGTCTTTTTCTCTTGAAGTCATTTTGTAATATATATTTTTTTTGTAATTCATATTCAACAATAATACCACTTTGCACATTAGGCAAAATAACTTCTTGATAAAAATTTTTCTCTAAAATACTATCAAAAACAATACCATCATCGGACATTCTTTTTGCCGTATTTTTATCTACATTAAATTTTGTCCTATTACTCTTATTCATAAATAATCACATTATAAAAAATAAGGGAAAATAGACAAAGCCTACTTTCCCTTATTAAAATTATGTTTTTAAATCATTTCATCCTCAGTAAACTTCGACTTCGTTTTACTTTTTATTTTGGTTTTATTACTTTTAAGATCTGTAGCCTTAGAGGTTGATGCGCTTTCGTCAACATCATCTGTAATAATAACATTTTGTAAATTATTCACATCTTCAATTACCGTATCTGCAAACTCTTTAGCTGATTTAGGTTTCTTTTCTTCTTCAATCTTAAGCAGATATTTTTGACCACATTCAAACGAACAAGCTACTTCTCTCCAATTAAAAGTACCAGTTGTGGCAATGCCAATTCTACACGGATTAAAAGGCTTAGAGCAAATAGGGCAGGTTTTATAAACCTTCATATTATCACTCCTTATGCTGTAGTATAATCCTCTTCATTTTCATCAAAGAACTTCCAACGAGTAAGAATCTTTGAACCACCACATCTTGTCTTAAGAGCTTTGCCCTCAAAAGTCTGATTTGTCTGACTGTCGCTAATATTTGTTTCATACTCACCAGTAAGGTCAAGAGTATAAACATCAAACTCCCATTTACGAACAGTGTTACAAGCGTCCTCCCACTGTCCGGTTACTCTAATAGCAATCTTTTCAGAAACCTTATCTGAAACTCTATCAACATAACTTGCAAGAATCTGACGATCATACTTTACATGAACTTCTGTACCATCTGTATACTCGCCTTCGGCAAAAGTAATAGATGCTTTTGTGGTCTTAGTACCTTTTGCGTATGTAACTGTTTTACCCTTCTCAGCAGCCTTACCGACAGTATATTCAATATCACCAACCTTAATCATAAGTGGGTTGTCCACAGGGATAAAACTTAATTCTACTTTATTAGAAGCAATCTTAACGGTATCGTTCCAACCAATTGTCACTGCACCATTTACAACTTCTGTACCGTGTTCATCAGCCATAATATTAGCGTCAACAACACCAGCAGTCCAACTAATTGTTGCATTAGGATTTCTTTTAAGAGTGTTAATAATAGTACCGTTACCACCAACAACATCAGTGTTTGTCTGACCGTTATTTACTACAAAACTTGTAATTTCATCACAAGTATATTTATATGAGCCAAACATTGGTGTAAACACATCAACAGTGTCAACGCTTGTGAAAACAATATTATTTACATTTAACTTTGACATAATAAATAATTCCTCCTTAAAAATAATAAAGACCATTCTTACTTAATTACTTCTAAAGCAAAGTAAGAACGGTCTTTATCGGTTAATTTATCAGCTAAAATATTGCCTGTATATACTCCCAAGTCAATATTTGCTACATGAATATTTTGTAAAATTTGTTTAACTGACAAAATAAATTCGACATAACTCATGTCCATTACAGTTCCAAAATTATACTTAAAATCTTTATTATTAACCAAAGTTACAATATACGACTCAATGATACTGTACTGTCGTGGACATTCAGCCTCTTTTTTTAGCCTTCTCTTTAATACTTTTACAGCTCGTTCAAGAACATATCTACCAGAAGCACCTTTAGTATCTTCTTTTCTATTGTCCTTCTTTTCACCTATAATTTTTCTTAAAACTTCTGCCGTTTTATCTATGTCAGCTTCATCAAACAAAATATGTTGATTTGTACTATCTGCAACAAGAAAATGTTTGTCCTCTGTATATCTGATTTCAATATTTTTTATATCAAACCCTCTAAAAAACAAATTACCAATGTTTGGATTGCTCTTTTTATGTACCCCAAACATTTTCGTAATCATTTGTGTATCATTAGAAGCAAGCACTTTCATTTCATACAATGCGTAAGTAAACAAATCATAAAAATTCAAAGTAATGTAATCTATTTTATTTAACCACAATTCAGCCCTGCGAGTGAAAGGCATGGCAGTCAAATGATATGATAACAAATAATAATCATCTTCATTTTTATATACTTCACGCACTGTTGGAATGTACAATTCAACATAATCATTAATCTTAATATAATTGTCTAAAAATATTTTATTTTGCATAACTTAATGTGCCACTATTTGAGAGGTTATTAAAATCTCGAACTGCATATATCAAATGATACCCATGATAATCTTGTGTGGCACTGAAATTTCCATCAAACTGCGTTAATTGCATTTCACCTAATGCAATATCATGTGTGCCATTAAACAATTTATCTATAACGGAAGCAATCAAAGTGGTTCTTTTACCCTTGTCTGTTCGTAGCAAACTGTCATGACAATAAATGTAAAAATTAACATATAACATTTTTTCTGTTTTGCCACCATAAACATCTCCACTAATGCCAAAAGTAATATAAGTTCGAGCTGCATCACCAACTTTAGGATAATAAACCTCTGGTCTAATATAATCCCATTTTAAAGTATGAGGATCATATAATGGATCACCGTTATCTAATAGTCTTTGGATATCAATGTTCTCACAAAGTTTCTTTAAAATTTGCATTTCATAAATATTTAAATTGTCTAATCTTGCGATATGCTCACGCCCATTCGTCTAATAAGTTTTGATTATTCGTTGAAATATTATGATTTTTATAACTATCGCTCACAACTTCTTGCTTAACTTTATTTGCAATACCATTATGTATATCATCATTCATATATTCTGTCTGACATTCCATAATAGTCCAAATGTTAACGCCTTTGTTATTAAAAGACTTACTTGTTTCATCTACCTGCGTAATTCTATAAGCAGTTGGTCTTAAATGATTTTTATCAATTAATAATCTGGTGTCTCTCTCAACTATATTAGTTTCATCATTACTTTGAATATAAACTAAATATTGAGCACTGCCAAACTTTGTATTTATAGCATTTTTTACACCACTATTATACTGAGTAGAATTAGTACAATATACAGGGTATTCAGCAACTTTGCTTCCGAAATCAGGCGATAATGTAAATTTTAAAACCCAATTGCAATAATAAATAATTGCCTTTTCGTAAAATTTATTATCATCAACTAATCCAACAACAATCCAAAAATCATCCTTGTATTTAATATAGTCTCCACTTGTTAAAATACCTACTGAACACAAGACTTGTCTTTTTTTACTGCTATCATCATTGTCAGAAATGACTTGCTGGACTACACCCTTAAATGAAACACCATTATCATTTACAAGATTTGGTTTTTCATGATAATATTTTAAATCACTACCAAGTGGACTATCGAAAATATCATCTAAGTATAATTCTTTAAAAAAATTAAAATCATTTGATTCATTTCCACCAGTATAGGATGGGGGAGAGGCAAATTGAGTCCATTCTTTAGCCATTCGACTCACCACCATATGCAGGCGCTTTTGCCTGATCAAGCAATAAATTTACTTTAGATTTAAAATACTCCAATTCCGCTAAAGTCATTTTCTTAGCATTTGAAGTATCATTAAGAGATAAATCTTTACCAACAATGTTAATTTTTTTATTTTGACGATCAAATTCTCTTTCAAGATAATACAATTTCATAATATTGGCTATTACATCCATAGTTGTTAAAGATATGCCGTTCTTAAAAACTTCATTTTGTACATCAAAATTTAAAGAACTTACTTCTCTTTCGTAATCTGCAATTGCAAGCTTCACCCACAATGATATTAACTCTTTAGGAAGAGTTGAAGCATCAACATATTTAGTTTCAAAAATTTCTATAATTTGTTCAAATTCGCTCACACACAACACCCTTCCTAAAAAATTATTTTTCATTCACCATCTTCAGCCTTCTTGGAAAATTTATAACCTGTTATTTTTTCAATTGCATTTTTCTGAGCAACCGTTGCTTTATCAATACCAGCCTGACTTGCAAGATCAATAAATGCCTGTTTGTCACCTTCATTATTAACATATTTGGCAATTTCTGCTCTAAATGCTTTTATATCTGTAATTTTAAGTAAACTCTTAACACTATCTAAACTTAAAGTTTTAGTATTTAATTCATCAATATTATCAATGTGAAAAATAGCTTTCCTGACCGATTCATCATCAATTACTATACGGGCATTAGAACCTTTAGTATCACTTCCAGTAAACATCTTATTGTCCATTGCCACTTGATTTTCAACTTCTCTATAAGTCAAGCCTTTCCAGCCTTTTACACCTGCGGGAATTATAATATCAGAGCGATTGTCACTATCACGAAAATGCAAAGCATATCCACGCAAATTGGTAATAGCAATTCTACCTTCAGTGTTAATTGTCGCTTCTGTAGTTCCTCTTGCCAAAAAAATATCATTCCTTTATAAATATATTTACGGACAGATTAGATAACTAACCTGTCCGTATTAAACAAAATAATTAATTTAAGTATAATTATTACGCTGACTTTGTAAGGCAACCAATCTCAAATTCTCTACCCTTAACAACATCTGCACCAATTTCCATATCAAATCTTGTAAGAATTGAACCTGTTGATACATCATTACCTGTCATTGTTGTCAAGCCACCTCTACGAATAATATTAATAGGAGACTGACCATTCTGTGGTACAAAGAAAATGTGATCTGGATTATAATAAGTCTCAAAAGCAGTCTTGTCTGCAAGAGGCTTTGTGAAATTATAAGCGTTCGGAAGTACAACAAGACTTGAACCCTTGTAATCACCGTTATAACCCTGCTTTGCAATTTCATCAACCTGTGAAGGTGTATAGAAGGGAAGCGTTGTTGAGTTTGGATTCTGATAACCGTTAAAACCCGAAATTGTAGCAATCTTATCAAAATCACCAAGAATACTAACCTTACCCATTCTACGAATCTTCTTAATCATATCATCAATAGCAGTCTGTGTTGGTTCGTCATTATATTCACCGTAAAACTTTACTCCTGTTGTGTTATTCTTTAAAGCTGATACAATTGTATCAATAACATAAGCAACACCTTTATTGTGCATTGTTGTCTGAATCTGCTCAATTTCCTGTGCGTTTGTACCTACAAAATTCTTTGACTCAAAGTCACGATAATTGTATCTCATACCAGCAGAAATAGTTCTTGTAGGAATAGCATAGCTAACTTCTTTACGGTCAGCAAATGATACATCTGAACCCTTTGCCTGAATATCAGCATTGAGACTTTCATATGTCCATGTATGTACAACAGGAGTTTCATCCATACCAATAGATCTATAATTACCAAAAAGCTGATAAACCTGCATCTGCTTTACAAGAAGTGGCTCAATACCAATCTTTACAATTGTATTAATTTCAGCTTTAGCTGTCTCATCATTCTGTGCAGCTCTTGCACCAAGCTGAGACATAAACTTAACTACTTCATCAACTTCCTTACCATACGCAGTTGTATCCTGACCTGTAAGAAGTGCCATATTAATTTCAGCATATCTTTTGATCTTATCAACATTCTTTACTCTTACTTCTTTTCTCTGTGCGTTATTAAGCTCAATTGAAAACATAATTATTCATTCCTCCTTTATCAAACATTTACAGAAATACTAAGACCGTGACCGCAGTAGTTTGTCTTTTCCAAAACGGTAAATGTAACTTCATAACCAGTAGCGTCAGATGACTTTTCATAATTACCCTTTGTGTCAGCTACAAGTGTATCACCCTTTGAAATTGAAGCGTAATCAGTCGTAAGTACAGAATCATCAATTTCAAGAACAACATCTTTAAGTGTTGCTGTATCAAACAGTCTTACTGGCTCACCAATAGCTATAATGTTTTCAGGTGTAGAACCGATATATTCTACTGGTTCTCTTTCATTCTGTACAAGCCAAAGACCTTTCTTTGCAGTAGCAGCTGTCGGAAGAGCAACAGTGCCTGTTGCTCTGTCAACGGTAACAAGATTACCATTCTTAAGATTTACGGAGGCTTTAAGATTGCCAATATTACGAGCGTTCTTATAGTCGCCAATCATTTTAAACTTAACCATAATTATTCTCTCCTTTTTTAAATATCAAAAATATCAGTTTCTTCTGTCTTTTCAAGACTTGTTTCGTCAGGCATATCAATATCAATAGACAATGAACCTATGCCAAGTGAATTAATTTCACTTGATTTCTTATCAGCCTGAATCTTGTCAAATGCAGTAGCCTTAATTTTAGTAACGATTTCATCTATAGACATCTTGCTATCAAATGGACTCTCCTTAAATGAATTAATTTCAGCCTCTACACACTTTTTCTCATCTTCACTAAAAGGTTTCAATGCTTCTTCTAAAGAGTTACATTCATTAACTTTTTCAATCTCTGAAAGCTTTTTATCACAAGCAGATTTTTCGGCTTTAATATCCTCAATCTGCTGATTTAGCTCTGTGATTATTACATCTTTACTATTAATCGTGTCATTCAGACTTGTAATTTTCTCATTGAGTTCCGACACCTGAGCCTCAAGTTCTTCAATTGTTTTCTTTGATTTAAACTCGTCTTTAATGCTATTAACTTCATCAGAAATCTTCTGAGAGATTTCATTAACCAACTGTGCCATATCCATAATTTCTTTTCCTCCTTGTGTATGTTTAGCATTTAATTCAACAACTATTGCCGCATCATCGCCTTGTCCAACAAAAGAATCCAATAATGCAAAACCGCTATATTCATATTCTGTCGGCACTCGTCCTGTGCCAGTAAAATTATCCTTATAAACAATTTGATTATTGTTTTCTGCCGTACCTGTTATTTCAACAGAACCATACATATGTCCATGCTCTTTGAACATTTGTCTATAATGATCAATAAATGCTCCATGCCGAATATAATCTAATTTACAATCTGCCATAAGCACTTTTATAAATTTTCCATCTAAATTAATATCAGTCACATATGCATCTACAATGCTTCCAACAATACTTGCATTTGCACATTGCAATACTCCATTGCGATATCCTGTCATACCATGTGACCAAATTTCTGTTTTATCGTCATCTGTAAATTCGGCAGTAATTGATGCGCCAATAGCAGACTTTAAATTATTAGTTACATATGGTTCTTGCCATGAAATACCATTATTCTGATATTTGTCATTGCTATCAAATATTTCATGAAGTGCTAATTTGCATTTAACATAGCCTGCTTGTTGTTGATTGCTAATTTCATATAAAAACATTTTTTATAACTTCACCTCCTGCTCAAAAGCATTAAGGCTGGAAGGTTCACTCGCCATCTTCCATATATACAAAAAGCCGCTTATAGTAGCGGTCTTAGAGTATTATTAATATTTAATTTATTAATTTGGAGAAGGGGAAATATTTGCATTATTATTTTTAGATATTATTGTATTCTCGTTCTCTAAACTATCCTTTTCAGGTCTACCACCTTTATCGTCTGTATTTTGTTGCTTATTTTTATTACTCAAGGTGTACATTGATTGATGTGGGGGAAATAATTCTTCATAATTTTGATTTCGTTCAAATTTCATAATGTCAATATAAACATCAGGTTCTATACCGGTTGCAGCAATCAAAGGTGTCATAGCACCACCGCAATCTGAATAAATAGATTTAAACTTATCAAAATATTTATCTCTATTAAAGGATGTAATAGGAAGAATATACATACTTACTACATTATTAACATCTTTAATAATATTAAAGTTGATACACTTATTTAATTCATCTACGATTTTTTCAATAATTGAATATGTATCACTTGCTACTAACTCCAAATTCAAAAGAGCAGTTGCATAATTTGAGCCACTTGACTTTGAACCGCCATATAAAGCTGATGGAGAAAAGCCTAATGACTCAGCTATATTATCCTTAATTGACTTTTCATTCTTCTCATCAAATAAACTTGTATCTATTTTTAAATTATCTAACTGTGTACCAGCAGCCAATGATACTACAGCAGTTCTTTGACTATTACTCTTTTGTGAAACTGCATTTTTCAATACATTATGCTGTTCTCTCTGTTGAGCATCTGTCAATGTACTCTTACCTGAGCCATCACCTCTGAGTGGAAATGTTTCATAAACTAAATTATTATTGATGTTACTCAAAACACCTCGTTTAGTATCAACAAAATAATTAGCATACATAATTTCATCAAGAGAGGTTAGAGCAAGTGGAACACCCCATTTATCTCTGTCTGTACTGCCATTAGTAATATAAATTGTTTTACGCCAATCAAGAACTATCCAATTTTTACCTTCGTTTCCTGTCTTTCTCCACTTATCAAAAGCTTTACCAATTTCTAATGGCATAGTTGCTAACTGCCTTTGAATTTCACTTTCTGAAACACAGTTCTCGGTAAAATATTTGACATTAAAAGCTATAATTGGTATTCCATTTTGACGACTTACCAACTGACAATACTCAAAGGGTAAAGAATATAAGTTGACTTCATAATCTAAATTTTTCTTATTATTTATTTCTTGAATAAATGAAACATCTATGTCACTCATATATTTTCCGACACTTGAATTTCTCTTTTGAACATCAAAGTAATAATAAGCCGTTCCTTCAATCGAAACTCTCTTAATGCAATCTCTAAAAAAATTTTTGTATCGAATTTTCCTTAAAGTAGCATTAAACTTTTGCTTGTTTTTTAGAACCAATTCATCTTTACCTTTTGAACTTGGACTAAATAATACATAGCTTAAATAATGCATCGTAGACATTTTATTAATTCCTGATTTAATAGCACCGTCTGTATTATATGCCCATTGTCCCAACTTCCTTGCAGCTATTGGGTAATCTTGTGGATGAGATATAATTGTTTCAACTTGTGATAAAGAATAAAGTAGCTCACCATTAAAATGACGATGGTTACAATATTCAACAAGGTCAGGAGCGAAATTTATTTGTGAATAATCATATGAATTTATCTCACTGTTATTAGCACACAATTCATTATTATCTTGCTTATTATTTTTTATATTTAGATTATCATTTATTTCTCTTTTACCGCCAAATAATTTATCTAATATGCTTATTTTTTATCACTCCTTTCTCAATCATACAAAGGTTGAAAAGTATATGCGTCACTGTTCATTACCGAACTAAAATTATCTTCTCGTCTTAATTGATACAAAAAATGACACAACATAATAAATGTATAAAAACGGTCATCGTGCATTTTATTTTCTTTATCTTTCGGCAAAGCATAATAAACATTTTTACTTGAATTATTAGTAAAACGGTGAATAGAAGTTACTTCAGTTTTTAAACTATCAATGTTGTACAAAGCTGCTTCTTGTTCATCAGATAGTATTATATCTTTATAACTTTCTTCATTTTCTTCTCCGCCACCATTGCTTTCATAAACTCTAATTGAGCCTTTGCCTGAATATTCTCTTGGGAATTTAATCAAATCCATTGATACTATTTCAATCATTTCTTCAACCATAATTCGCTTTTCAGATCTTGGATCAATTAATTCAAGTTTATCTATATTATCTGGGTATAAATCTTCATATCCTTCAAACAATCTATAATCAGCGTCTATTAGCCCTTTATGCTTTTTACCGTTGACATCAGTCCAAGATTGTAATAATCTATCACCATACTGTTGACCACCACCACCAGCACCAGCGTCAACTAAAAGTTTGTATAGATACTCATAATCAGGAGCACCGCCATTATAATCAATTAACATTTGTCTAATAATATCAACCTGTTTATTTGAATCTAACTTATATCCTCGTTTACTGCCTAAATCTACAAGATTAACACAATTGACGATTTTACCATAGTATCCTATTTCTTTGTCATAGCAAACTTCCATTACAGTAACTACACTGTTATCAAAAGTACGAGCTGGATCAAATGCTAAAACATATTTGTTCTTACCGTCTCTAAATAAAGTCGGTAAAATAAAAGATTCATTTCGAGTAATCATACCTCTTTTGACAATTTGATTTACACCACCATCAACAATTGGTTGATTATAATACTCTCTTAATGCTTTTTGTCTATTACCTTTTAAAGCAGCTTCAACTTTATCCATAGTTAAAAGAGGAGTCCATTTCTTGCCATCTAAATACACATTTATAGCCGTCATACAATCCATATCACAACAAAAATACTCTCTGTCACCGGCAATCATTCTCTTAGCAAACTCTTTATAATGTTTGTAGAACACCGTATCAGTACCGCCTTGAGAAGAAGCATAAACTAATTGTGTTGGACATTGCCTTTTTGCTGTTTTAGGGTTGTACAATTCATCAGTAGAAGTTTCAAAATCCATATTCTGTGTCGCAAATGCTTCACAAACTAAAATAAGGTCATCTTCACAAAACGCTGCTTCATCAAAAAATACAAGGGTAGCTCTTCTACTTCTGTTGTTGTCAGGTTTCGAGTTTAAAGTATAAATTTCACTACCATTAAAGAATTTAACATGGTAGCCACTGGCTGAATGTGAAAATCCTGTTTGTGAAGGTGGAGTAATTACAACTTCATTTTTTACAATTGATTTCAAACTTCTAATAGAATTTGCAGTTTTACCTGTGTTAAGAACAATCTCTTCAATTTTAGTAAAAGTTTCTTTAGCTTGATCACCAACAGAAGATACAATATAAATTGCTTGATTTTCATACAAGATAGCTTTTAAAAGCATAAATACTGCACCAAGAAAAGATTTTCCGAAGTTTCTGGAACAGCATAATGTTGAATGACCAGCATTCCATATAGATTGCAATATGTACTTTTGGCTATCTATAAGCTTGATACCAAGTAAATCTTCACAAGCTATACATGGGTTTTTTCTATAAAAAGCAATACTTTTAGCATCTAATTCACAAATCCTGCGTTTACGCTCAGACATAATAAATTGACAACTACTCATTGTCATCACCTGTATTATGTTTGTTATTAAACTTTATCAACTCTTCATTAAGTTCGCTATTTTTATTTTCAAGTTCCTTTATTCGAGATTTACATTTCTCAATATTTACATATAACAATCTGTTTTCTTCTAAAGCATCATCTAATGCCTTATCCTTTTTTTCTATCAGTTCTCTTTGTATATCTACAATTTCTTTTTGGTCACTTTCATCAAAAAAGGAATTTTTCTTTATTGCTTGCATAGATTGATTAACAGCCCATGCACTGCCCTCAGATTGTAATTGCTTGTAATAATTTGCTTCTGCTTCATCAAAGTTTTTTAACCTTAATTCTTTTTGCAAATCTGTAAATGTACCTTTGCCTTGTTTTTTATTACTACGATTTCTAACAGAGATTTCGTTTTCTTTTGCGATTTTATCATTATCATTAACTTTCGAGGTAATAATATTACTTAAGTTTTTAATTTGCTCAAGGTCTCTTGTTTCGTCCAAAGAGGCAATTTTTGCATTACACCTTTGAATCATTTCGTTATTAACCACAATTTGAATGATTTGTGATTTCTTGAAAGCATCTTCTTGAGTTTCTTCATCAAGAAAATCTATTATTGTATTAAATAAATATTTTCTACTTTTATCTGAAAAATCATTATCAGGGAATGGATCATATCCATAAATTTCAATTACAGTATCTCTGTTCTTTTTATCAATATCATTCCAACCCACATCATGAGTCTGTTCAACCATTTGAATGGTTGTTTCTCCCAGTTTTTTCTCTGCAACACTGGTAATAAAAGTTTTTCCTTTGTACTTAACAGTGTTCATAAGTCTTGCATATACACCAAGACTAAATTCTTCTCGATTTTTTATCGCTGTATTATATGCACTTTCATCATAATACCAATCGGTTAAAGCACAAATTGCAATAAGTGCCATTCTATCAGAATCATATTTTTTACTTAATTGACTAAATAACTCCTTTAAGCAATCTACGCACACATCTATAATGCCATTATTGCTAATGAAATATAAAGAATTAGCAGATTTATAAAAATTACCTGTAATATTTTTATATGACTTTCCACATATTTTACATTTATATTCACGCTGAGTTTTGGTAGTTGTATTATTTGCCACTAACGCTCACCGCCCTTTAAATATGACACTGATTCTTTTTTGCTCTTAACTCAGTATCGTTTTCTTTGATGTAAAATTTTCGGGTAACTTCTGTACTCTCATGGTGTAAACAATGAGAAACTTCTTCTAACGACATTCCTGCATTCTTGTACAAAGTAGCACCACTATGACGAAAATCATGTGGATGTAGGGTAGGAACACTAATCATTTGTCCGATTTCTTTACACATATCAGATAAGGCTGTTGTTGATAAGTGATTACCTGTCTGCGATGCCATAGAATAAAATACCCATCCATTATCGTTAATTCTGTTTTCTTTTCTGAAATTCTGTAATTCAATCAAATACTCTTTAGTGCTCTCGTCAAAGTATAAACTTACAATTTTGCCTAATTTTTCGATGACATCGTTTGCGACACATTCAGCAAAATCAATTTGTTCCCAACGCAAATTGGCAATAGCATTTATCCTTGCCATTGTAATAAGCGAAAATTCTGCATACACCCTCAACATAATCGAGTCATGTTGACAACGCAAGGATTTATTTTTACTATCTTCAATCTTCTGCTTCAAGACTTTCCTCATTGTATCTACTTGTTCAACAGTTAAAAAAGTCTGCTTAACAACAGCTTGCCCTTTTTTTGGACGGTCAACATAATCCATTGGGTTTTCTACAATTAACTTTCTTTTTCTTAAAAATTTATAAAAAGCTGAAATTGAAGCCATTCTATGCTTTATTCTTTCGGTGTTATTACCATTCTGCTTACAAAAGTAAATAAATTCAATAATGTCATCTTCGTTAATTTCTTTGACTGAGCGATTATCCTGATAGTCATAAATGTACATCCACCAATTAACAAGGTCATTGTAATACACTGCAATAGATTTTTTGGACAATTCTCGAATAGCCATATCAGCTTCATATTTCTTGTATAATTTAAGCGTTTCAGAATTAACTTTGCTTAGTTTATCATAGTCAAGTAAACATATCTTTTTACTTCTTACAGGCATCCAATCACCACCTTACTTGTTACGCAAAAAAATAGAAAAAAGAACGAGTTATAACAGCTCGTTCTTTTCTTTCATTGAATTTATAATTGTTGTTTTCGCTTTTTGTACAGAAGGTTCTGCTAATTGAACATCATATAAACATTCAATTGTACTATTAGGTGTACTGACTACTATAAATTGTTCGGATGTGTTTACAAGTCTTTTTTGAATTGCGTAATTATCCATACCTGATAAACAACCACTTTGTACAACTTTAGTATCATGTACACTTAAAAGAGCATTAGTATGTTTATGCCCCATTAAAACACCATCAGGTTTAAGTCCTGTCATCATTGTCAAATTCTGAACAACACTTGCCGGATTGTCATATGTTCCATGTACTGCGTACCATAATCTATCATAAATTTTAAAAGCAACCATTGTATCGTCAGTTGAATTTTCAGTGAATATATGTACATTATGGAAATTTTGCAACGATGCCTTCATGTAAAACGGAATTAACGCATCCAACTCTTCACCCTTTAGTGCTTCTTCTTTATTCTCCATTATTCGTGAATGATTTCCATTAACAGAATAAATTTTAATTTCTTTAAATTCTTCTGATAAATCTTTAACGAAATTTGTCAAGTAAATAGAAATTAATTTTAATTGTTCAATAACATTTTCATTATTTTCTATCCGTAAATTTTTATGAATTATACCACTAATTAAATCTCCACCAAGCACAATAACAGCATTATGAGCATTATGTCTTTTACGAATAGCACATATTTGCTGATAATATGAATGTAATCTACATATCAGTTCTTCAGAGCTGTAACTATTCCAAGAATTTTTACATACTATACCAGTATGTACATCTGTAATGGGTATAATCAAAGTAGATTCATCTACATCTTTAATCCCTTTATCCATAACTGCCAATTCACATTTATTTGAATTAGAAGCCGAATAGGGCAAAGGTTCTATATTATCACTTAATACTCGTTTAATTAAATCAATAAAGCTTTCTCTACGAGATTCTTCTCTTTGTAATCGTCTTAATTCACTGCGTTCATCACGAATTTTATATTTTTCATTTTCAAGTTTTCTTCGTTCTTCTTTAATGCTTGCAAGATAATCTTCGTCAGTTGTGCAATTTTGATTTTCTGCTCTAAGTTTATCAATTTTATCTAACATATACTTGTAAATAGCATAACCGCCAAATTCCGTGTTTTGAGCTTTCCTCAAACTATCTCTATGTATATTTAAATTTAAAGCATCTACTATATCCTGCCATTCTAAATCATCTGGTCTCTGTTCAATTAATGTGCCAATCAACCTAATTCCATAATCACGCCAATTTTCATTAGGTTTTTGCTGATATTTTGGATCAAGCATTAAAGTATTTTCTCTTTCGTGTATAGATTGAACAAGCTGTCTCATTCGTATCTTTGATTAATACAAGATATTTTTTTATCTCTGGACAAAAATATTTATGCCTTTTACTTTTCTGCTTAACAGTTCTTCTGATTTCTGCTTCAGGATATTTCTTTCTGATTTTTATACTTTCTTCCTTTGTAATAGGAAACAAAAATAAATCACTCTTTCTAAATTATATTTAAAGAGAGTGATGGGGAGATTCACTCTCTTTACCATATACATCTTTTATTTATCATAAAAAATGGCTTAAATACTGGCTTTTTTGAAGATTTCAATTTAAAAAACTTAGTTTTTTGCCGTTTTTTGCAAAAAATGAGCTATTTTTATGTATTCACATTACTTACATATCGGTAATTAAAGTCATATAACTTAATATCATACTGTTCTGATTCTATCGGACATTCTTTAATTTGAAATACATTTTCTTGACTATCGGCAACTAATTCATCAAAATTTATATTGTGATAAGTGAATATTGCTGATAAAAATAATGCTGAATAATTTTTATGGGTGGGTTTTTCGATTAAAGATAAAAGATAACGCATTGTTTTTTTAGAAATTTTAAGTGAATTAATATATTCTACACAATCTTCTTTTGTTTCTTCTGTCATCTTTAAACACTGCTCATAAGAGAAGGTATCTTCACCTTTATTGACATTCCCAGTTTTAGATTTATATTTTGACCACAAATGACCAATTTCGTCTTTAGTATCTTGAATGGCGGACAATATACGCTCAACTTGTTCATAATACACTTGTCCATCAATTGCATTAGATGATTTAAAAATATCTGATAAATTTAAAAGGGGAGCATTATTTCTTACACGAGGTATTTTATTTAAAGCAAGTTCGACATAATCCATCGTAGTATTATAAAGCCGATAATGTTTTCGATTATTGTCGTACCCCTTATACTTGTCCAAATATTTAAAAAATAGTGGTCGGACATATCTACCTTTGTTATCATATACAGCATATTTAGCTTTTAATAATTTAAGCTCCATAGAGTTGTTTGCCGGATTTTCTCTTTTAGCCGAATCAATCTCCAAATTGCTCATCACATCTAATTGTGCAATATCAGCATAAAGTGATTGTACCTCGTTTGATTGTATATCATATCCGTTATAAATTAATTCCCATAACTTAGAATTTAATTCTTGAGATAAATTAATGATTTCTCCAATTTTATTTGTTCCTGTCTTAATGTCAAGTTCAGCTTTATCTCGTGCCGTATATCTACGCTCACATTTTTTACTTGACACTAATTTTGTCGGTACAAGAAAATTATCATAATTACGAATTGCAGCTTGATATAATATCTTATTATCTGTCAACAAAACAGTGTCAGAATCAAAATCTGAACCACTTAATCTCTCTAATAAATTATCACGAATACTATTGACACATACTATCTCATTACTTAAATTAAAATATTTATTAATGTCCTCATATATTACATTTTGACAACATAAAATATTTCCCATTGTAACATGAGGAGAACGACTTCCTATTAACTTATCACCGTCATTAAACATCGTACAGTGTACTGTACCTGCTTTAATTTTAGGTTCTCCATTAAATTGTCCAATGCAACTTTGTAGCATTTCGATAGGATTGCCAAACAATGTTGAGTAATTACCATGTACGAAGATATGTCCCTTGCGACAGTTTTTAACAAATGCCTTAACAGTTTCATTACAAAAGTCTTTGTACATTTTAGTTTGGCTAAATTTATTATTTAGTCCAAGCAAATAATATACAATATCATTTTTATTCGCCAATTGTTGAGATTCAGCATTTGTATATTCAGGAATTGAATATTTAATGTGATGTCTAAATACAGCACTGTCTGTTTTCAATTTCATAATATAATCAATTGTAGGCTGAATAAATTTCTCTACTTCATCTTTCGTTAATTGTAAAGTATTAAGCAATTGATAATGTGTTTGAACCATTCTACCATCAAAATAATGAGTAGGCTTTTCGTGTTTCACAACACCAAATTGTGGTTCAATTGTCCATAGCCAATCTTCTAAAGAACCAAATTTTAAATATTTAATACTACTTGGAGTAGTAATTAATTTAATATCAGACAATTTTGTGGCTTGAGTATATCCATTTAATTGCGATATGTCAGTGATTCCATTATCAGTAAACCATTGCTGAATATTAGTATTGAAACAAGCAGATTTAAAAAAGCGTGTACGCAATAACAACATACCATAATTTTTGTAGTCCTCAAATTTACTAACATCTAATAAAGACTGTCCATCCCAAATGCTATTTGACATATCAACTTGTTTTGCTGACGAAACAAGTCTATTATCTTTATCAAGTTCTGTAGCAACGCAAGTTGTCGTAAATTTGCTTTCATAATCGGGGATAACAAGAATTTCATTCGGTTCAATGGTTATTGTATCTATGATAGAAGAAAGAGTTAATGCTATATAAGGCTCAAGACTCGCCAAATCACATTTAACACCATTCTTTACATTTAATCCACACATTTCCCATTTGTGCATCTTTTTGTATAATTTTTCGTCAATAAATAGGCATTTACCTACACGACTGCTACCACTACTGCGTTTAAATCGTACATACTTAATTCCGTCACAAACAAAACCATTTTCATATAAATCAGTTCTAATGTCAGAAATCGAGGTTAATGTCTCAATATTATCTTTAGCTCTATAAACAGATAATTCTTTATCATAAAAAAAATATTCACCTAAGATTTCTTGTGAAAGGGGAGACTTCACAAGATAATCTTCTGTAATATTTTTTTCTTTACCATCTGGTAATACTCGAATAGCTATTAAAGTACCATCTTTAATGCAAGTATTATTCTCTAATATAATTTCGGTAGGGGAGTAACCAAATTTAATATATAAACCTGCACCAGCCCGATTGTAAAGTTTATTGCTGTATTTAAAAGTGACATTTATAACATGCCTTGTATATTTTTTATTTCTGCCAACATATTCATAAAAATTTCTATTTCGATAAACTTCTTTGTAAACATCATTCAATTTAATTAAGTCTAAGCTATAATCCATTGTGGCGACAAATTTCTTTATATTTAAGTCACCAAATTTGTCTCTAAGTGTATATCCGTTCAAACTATTGTTAATATAATGATTTGCAATATACACATCTTTACCGTCCAATAACGGTATATTTACAGCTTTGCTTTGAGCCATACTTGTTGACTTAGCTATGCTGTAACACCCCTATTGTAATTAATTAAATATCACACTCCTGTCAATACTATTATTGAATTTTAAATATTTATATTTTGCAAATCAAGATTAGTTGAAATTAACATCACGAGAACACAGATTGATACCTCATTAATCAAATCTTCAATGGTATCATATCGTTTATCTTGCAAAATAGTTAAGCAACAATTTGCTAAAGATGCTACAGTATTAAAAGTTTGATTTTGTATATTATCGTTGTCTATTACGATTTTTAATAATCGGTTAATCACATAACACACATTCTGTGAATAGACAAATGGCATAATAGGGATTCTTTTAAAATTATAGTTTAATTCTTTACCGACATAATTAATCAAACTATCAATACATTTCTTCCAAAATATAGCTTCTTCTTGTTCCGAATTAAAGTATAGCAGTCTCTCTATGTTATAAACGATTTTGTCATCCTCAGTACGCATTATTTCAAACACTGTTTCAATTGCACTTGATGTAGGAGGCTCAGTATGTATTTTAAATGAGCCATCAACACCAATTAAAAATGATTCTGTTTCATAATTACGGCAATCATTCTGTTTGTTTTCTAAATTATTCAATGTCATACATTCCTTTCTGTTGTTATGTAGATCTTATCTCATTATGTTATTTTTTAAAACTAAATTTTATTAGTCATTAAAATCTACAATAATGTCAAGGTAATATTCCTGTCTCTCGTTTAGACTTTCTCGATATTCTCTTTCAGCCAAAACTTCTATGTTCGCACCAAATTCACAATTCATACAATTATCCTCGCAAACATCGTGCCATATGCAATTGAAATTTTTCGTAACTTTACTTTTCCTTTCGTAATCATTTATCAATCAATCCTTTCTGACCATTCTAAATTGTTTTTAATGTCTCAATAGTTGAACTACCCATTAGTTAAAATTAAAAAAGGTGTCTAACTAACTTCATTTAAATAAAAGTAATTGAACATATCACAACCTTTCACAAAACCATTTAACACACTAAAGCGCTAAAGTGAATTACACTAAATACCAAATAATGTATTAAAAGACTCATTCAAAATTTTCTATCATTTCATTTATTGGTTGTTTTGCTTTTGTACTTTGTTCTGTTTCAATTTTTTTAATTCTATATTTTTCAACTATTTTCTCTAAATAGTCTTTATCTTCAGGCAGGCAATAAAAATTTTTGCTATACTTACACACCTGCTTCAGAGGATTCACAATCAAAATATAGTTGTCATAATAGAGTAAATTATTATCTCGTAATTCTTTTACATAATTTTTAATACTTCGTTCACAAAGTCCTGTAAGATTACTCAATGTCCTAAATGATAGATATGCAATTTTTTTATGATATCGCTTAATTCTTTTATTGATTATAAAACACAAAACTCTTGACATCCTTAATGCCTTCATTGGATTCGCTCCGGTAATCTTAAAACATTGACTTAACCATTCAGATTTAAATGAGTAAGAAGTGTTTAAAATATTATTAGGCAAGTTAAGTGTCTCAACTGTTAATTCATCTGCAAACTCATCTGTAATGTAAATTGGCTTTATATCAACAGTGATGTTCCAATACATAGTCCGATAATACGGATAACCAATTCTACGATTACAAATTCGTACAATCTTACCTGTTCTAATAAAATATTCCAATCCATCAAAAAAGATTTTCTCAAGTGACTTATAAAACTTTCTATCTACAAAAGGAAATAAGGTTTCAAAAATTACATAGAATGAAAAATTCTCAAATATGTCTTTGGTCAAGTCAGTGAAACTGCGTTTGATTTCAATAAGCCTTATGTTATTAAAATAATCGGCAATAATCTTATTACCATTTTTTTGATTGCTTGCCTGAAATTTATCTTGTTTCCAACTATGTATTGCTTGAGAATACATAATTAACCGCCCAAGCCCTCTCATAACATAATACGCAAACCAAACTTTTTCATTTTTATTTTTGAATAATTCATCAATAATGTTTTTTGGTATTGTCATGTTAGAAGTAACCGATTGATTTACAAGTAACTTAAAATTGACAAACTCATTTTTATGTGTATATACCATTCAATCATCCTTTTTATTACAGAAATGTAACCACTTTTCGACTATTTTTTGCACACAACCTTTTATAAATAAAAGTTCATTAATACGGTGTTCGTTTTTTACTCACACCTTTTTGTTGTTTATAATATAAATTTATAATATAATATATATTTAATAATATAAATAATATAAGAAATAAATATAAGAAATTTAATATTATTAGATTTACTTATTACCCCTAAAGGGGTAATAAGTAAATCTTTTCTTTGGTTCTTTCTTTAAATTCAAAATAAAATTAAGAAAATAAGAAATAAGAAACAAAAGAATAATATAAATAGTCAAATAAAACATAAATTACAAATGACGGTGAACATAAGTAAAAAGAAACAAACCAATAAGAAAACTTATTAGTTAAATATATTCATTCTTTTGTGCCGTAGCTAACGCTACGGGGGCTGATTGCGGTTTATTTCTCACTAAGCTAACGCTTAGCGAGAAATAAACCTTAAACGGATTAAAACGCTAACGCTTATTTAATCCTGAACATGTAAATACAAATAATCTTTAACCGTCACTTGTAACTGATATGTCTAAAATATATTATAACAGATAATTTTAAAATTGCAATAGTTTCAGCAAAAAAAGTAAAAAATATTATTAAATTAATCTTAAATCAATATGTAGTAAGTATTTGCGTTCAAAACTCATTCTATTCTTGCGAAATTTGACCTGTATTAAACTAAAATACAAAAATAGTATAATTACATTACTAAAGTAAAAAATCGAATACAGGGCAAAATAGAACAAAATAGAGATATGTTGTATTTTTAAAAATAATTATCAAAGAATTAAATAAAACAGAATGTGCTCTAAAAGGCTTAGAAATTGATTGTAAGCAAAGTTATTGGTATATTAAGGTATTTTTACATAAAAGAGAGTTTATTGCGATCTGAGAGCGTATAGAGACTATGAGCAGCATAAGAGATATTTATTATTGTGAATTATAAAAAATAAATTTCTTATTACATAGTTGTTGCCAAGCCAATAAAGGTAAACAGTTATTTCTTGTTTCACCTGAAGGCAAAACAATCAACAACTGTTTACGACAACAAACAGAAAATAACATCCGAGTTTACTCGTCTCTTATTTTCAATTTGTTGTCTGGCATAATGATTTTTTGTAATTTTGCTGTAGCGTTAGTATGATTGCTTGATTAGATCTTTAAGAAATAAAAAAAAGACCACTTCATACAAAAATGAGTGGTTAAACTAAGAATTGAAATTGTTTTTTAATATGATTATTAAGCAATAATGGGAAATAAGAGTAATAAGCTAAGAGTTGTATATGGTTACAGAAATAGCAGTTGAAAAAATAAAGTATTTTTTTGCATTTAGATATACGGTATTTTAAGAAAATGAATTAGAATGAACTTGAATATTGAATCTATCAAGATTATGAAATTATTTAAAGCGTAAATTATTTAAAAAATGGCTTAAAAACTAAATAATATATTAATTGTATCATTGGAAATGCTATAATTTGTAAAATTGCGTTTTTTTATTAATTCTATGTTAAATTCGTGAAAATGGCTTAGCAATGAGGTTTTAAGGGAGTTTAAGGGGGTTCAATATGAAAATAATGTTGTATGGGTTTGATGAGTAAAAATGGCTTAAATATGCGGTATTTAAGGAATTTAGAAAACATTAATAATTTTTAAATTGGTTGGAAAAAAGTGGTCAAAAAATATAAGAGTAAAAAATAGTGGATTTTAGAGGTAGGGGAGGTGGGGAAATTCATAATTGGATTTTTGGTGGCGAATATTTGGATGAGTGTACTATGCCCCGTAGGGGAGATGAAAACCGTTTAGGGAATGTAAACTACCCCCCTATATATAGCCGTTTAGTGCACGGCATAAAGCGTTAGCGTTATGCAACTTGAATTATAAATTATTGTACTTTTTTGCTTTTTGCATTATACTTTAAACTTTAAGAAAATCAAAAAAAAGATAGATAATATCGGAAGTTTTTTTATTCTTTTGACTTTTAAAATCTGAAGAAAATTGTTTTTTATTTTGTTTTAAAAGCAAGCTGTAGCTTGCTTCCGGTATTAAAAAACTTGCTAATTGTCCGCAAAACATCAAAAAGCGGACAGTTAGAAAATTACTTTTTTAAGCTATTCTCAAGGAGCAGGAGCAGGAGAAAAAAACAGTTATATTTGTTATAACACTTTAGTGCAATAAAGCATTAAAGGACTTCGTGTATTTATTGATTATACAATTATATTATTTATAAGTATATACGGATGCAGTTTGAAAAAATAAATGCTTATATTTTTTATAACAATTTAATTTGTTAAAGCACAAAAGTGCTTTTCCCTTGTCTATCTTCCTTCCTGCCTGCTGGCTCCAGCTCCTGCCCGAACCTGCCGCAACATCACTTCACCCACTTAAACAATTATACAACTTATAAACCTATCCACCTAATAATAATATCTCATTATACTTATACATCTACACCATTATCCCTCAACGCTTTATAAAAAAACTGCGTGCAACTCATGCCCACACTTTGAAGGTATGCTTCAATCTTTTGTAAATCGGTTAATTTAATATAAATACTTTTAGTTTTATATGTTTTTTTGGTATATTTCGCACTTGCTTTTTTGCGAGCTTCCGAAATTTTAACCTGTGAATTATTGTTGTTATTATTATCATATATTGTCATTATATCACCTTTTTATATATTTATAATGTTGTGCATATTGCATAAAATAAGTATCACAAATTGTTATATCATTGTGTATAAAATCACTTGAAAAATATAACAAATTGTGATATAATTTAATTAACAAATAAAGATAAAGCTTGTTTATTCCCGATGCTCTCAGTATCAGCATATTTATTAAATTAAAACACAATAATTGTGTTTTGTCAAATTTAGGAGGTTAAAAAAATGATAAAAGCAAAAAAAAACAATCTTATTAATTATTAGTTTTGCAATTTTTTTGATAATTGCATTATTAATCCAAAAAACAATTATATTAAAATCATTATCGATTGATAATGTCGGAGTTGCTGAAAATCAAATCACAGTTGAATATAACGGCGAAACTGAAATTTACAATTTGCCCCGTTAAAATCTAAACGGCTTCTAAAGGGTTGAGCCTATCAGCCCTATCCCATAAAATAAAAAAATAATTTCATCCATTAACCTTTTAATGTGCTTGAATTATTTTTAGAACTTTGAAAAACATAGACAAAAAATCTTTTTCGGGCTGCAAAATGAATTTTTTGAAGCTCAAATAAAAAAACTTCATGAAATTGAATTTTTAAAAGATTTTAAATCTATCATATTTTACATTTTTTGTATTCATTTTGTTTTTAGAAATGATGCTAAATTCCGCAGGTGAATTATGTCATTTTGAAAAAACAACAATAAATATATTTTATTATTTATTTTTTAGGAGGATCACAAAAATGAAAAAAACTAACACAACAACAACGGCAGCAACCGAAAACATCTTGACTTATTCGGCGAACCCATTTTGTGAATTTGATAAAAAAACAAATTTGCAGCAGGAACACACGGGAGAAGAGTTTGCAGGCATTAAAGAAGCACTCAAAAATAATTTTACATATGCAAGAAAAAACAATGATTTTGACTTGTTCAATGAAAATGTTGACTTCTGTAATGATTTCAACAATTACTATTCTGATTTTAAAATCAACGAAATTGTTGCACGGTTTAAAGATAACCGCAAAAACCTAATTAAATTTATTTGTAAAAATGAATTTATGAACGGCTTTATTAAAATTGATAAAGATTTTAATTTTAATGAAAAGTCGAAATTTATTGATTTCGCAGCTATTAAAGCAAAATATAAAAATTTAACTGATCCAAAATATGATTTTGCTTTAACGCTTTTCAATATTCTTTGTTTCCGATTTGCAAAAAATCAGCAGGAAGCAAAAACAATTCAAAAATTTGAAAATGTGCCAAATACTAATGCTGATTCTGATTTTGCAGTATTCCGCCCTTCTTCGGTTTCAATCAACACAATACAAAAGGCGCTTGCCGAACTTTTGAAGTTAATGCTTCCGGACTTTACCGTACTTTGCAGCAAAAAAGATGTTCACTATATTGTTGATAGCTGCGCAAAATGTGCCGAGAACAAAAGACTTATCACTTTTGCAGGTGAAAAAAAGATGGAAAAACATCTGTTTAATCTTGTAAAATCAAAAATCAATGATGAACAATTTGTCATCAAGAGTAAAAATAGTTGTGCAAAAACTATAAAACCCGAAAAGGAAAATAAACCGAAAAAAGAAGCTGAAAAGCCCTCAAAGACAAAAAACTGAAGCCGAATAATAAATAATTGAATAATCTAAATTGTAAAGAAGCTAACTTGTGTTAGCTTCTTTTTTAATGCTTTTTATTACTTAAAGAGGAGGAAAAAACACAATGAGAACGCCCACGAAATACATAGTAAATCGAAAAAAACAACATAACAGAGCCGTAACACTTGAAATTAGTTTATTCCTTGCAATTGCTATTGTTGTTTTTACTGCTGCTTATTTAAGTTTTTATTATTGTTGTAAATTTCTTGTAATGATTGGAGGCTGAAACAAATGACAACAAAAAAATTTGAACAATTATATAAAACAGTTAAAAAAGAATTACAATCAGAATGTAGCAATATCCGTTATTTTAATAAGTTATTTTTTAGACAGATGTTGCAAGCTATACAGAGCGATAACTATACGGAAATATTTACAACAGACTTGTATAACAAAAACGGATGCACTTATTGTGCATTATTGGGTATATTAAATAATCTTACAGATGAAGTTATGTTATAGGGTGAAAACTCAAAAAATTTTTAAAAAGAGGTTTAAAACTATGAAAATTACAGAAATTGAAAAAACTGATTCTATAAAAATCAATAGAAATTCGTGGACTGTAAAAAACTCTAATACACTTAAAACTAAAGGTGTAATTCGTGGGATAACTCCAATTATGAAGTTATCCCCCTCAAAACTGTATTCAATGCATAAAGTTTTAGCTGAAAATGGTTTAAATGAATACAGAGGAAACATATACACTGACGGTATAAATTTATATTACCCTCACAATATTACTGATTTTTATGAAATGCAAATAAAGCAGTTCGGTCATATTTTAAATGAGTCTGAATATCAACGACATTTAGAATATGAAAAAATTGTTGATGAGCTACGCAAAAATCCTTTTTTAACAGTGATTGATTGTTGCATTTTATAACACGCTTTTATAAAAGAAGAATTTTAAGGAGGTAAAGCAATGTTAAAAGCAACAAACATATTATGGGATACCGATTATGATGATGACGGAGAATTGCCGACAGAAATTGATATACCTGAAGGAATGACAGACGAGGACGAAATATCGGACTATCTATCGGAAGTAACAGGATATTGCCATCAGGGCTATGTATTGGAGAAAAAATAAAATGCCAAAGGAATTGAAAACAGCTATTATCAAATGGCTTTTGGAAAATGAAAATCAGTGGCAGAGGGTGAATGCTTGCACGGAAGCCTTCAGAGAATATATTTACAATAAAAGCGGAAATTATCTCATTGGTGGAGAAGCCGTGGCGGAATTTATCAAGGCAGCCGACAAACTAATTTTCAATAAGTAAAGGAGGAAACGAAATGAAAACACTTGCAGATTTTAAACGAGATGCAGCAAGCGGAAAAATCAAACTTGAAATGGTGGAACGCTATGGAAAAACAGGAGAAGAAATCCCGGAAAGATACAGAGGAATCAGAGCGATTCAATCTGTAAATACTGTAGAAATTATGCTTGAAACCGCCGATGGATTGACCAGCAGTTTGGATTTTCCTCCAGCAAAGTTAATTGAATATGACGGAAAATCCTTGACCATCTATGAGAGAGGCGAAAGGGATTTAACCGAGCAGGAGAGGAAAATTCTTGCAGACTGACAGAAAATCGAGGATAACTACTACAAGCAGAATCCATACGGTAATGCCTACTGGAAAAAGAAGGACTATTTCAAGAAATGCCCTTGCCCTTGGCTTGCTGGTTATGAACCCGTAAAAGGCAAGTATTATAACTACAACGGAAAAATCCTTGATAATCAGGTTAGAGGAAATGCAATTTTGAAGTACAATGTGTATGAACAGTAAGGGGTGAAAATATGAACAACAGAGATATTGAAATCCTAAAACAAAACTACGAAAGGTATAGAGAAAGGTTAAAGAATAGCATATACAAAGAGGATATGGATATATCAAGCAGTTGCTTTGTATCCTTCGGAACATCTGGCTTGACGGCTTTCAAATTCAACAGAGCAAAATGTAGATGGAAGAAGAAAACAATCAATGACTGGAAAAATCTTTCTTTTGATGAGTTTATGAAGAAGTTTAGAGAAGCGGAATGGGAGTGGGAGTGCAGGGGTTAGAAATTATCGAGGAGGAATAATCAAAATGTTTGTTGTGAAGTATCACGCAAAAGGACATCGGACGAAATATCTGGGAGACAAAAAGGTAGTTGTAAATATTTGATGTGCTATTGCTTTTGGTGAGGGCTTGCGGGAGCAATTCGAGCAGGTAGAGTCCGAGCATTGCACTTTGAAAGATATAAAGGTATCTAACACTGCTGAAATGATGTATGAAAATAGTTATATTAAAGTCGGGAACATTAAATGGTAATACAACTAACATTTCATTGATATTAAGGAGGAAATACAGATGAGCAAATACAATTATTATGAAGCTGTACACGATGATATTGTAACAGCTATTTTTGATAACTATAGCAATGAACAGATTGTAACAAATCTTAGAAATGATGAAGAGAAGTTTAAGGAAATGCTTTATGATGATTTGTTTTTTGAAGATTCAGTTACAGGTAATGGTTCTGGAAGTTATACGATGAACAGAGTAAAAGCTGAAGAAAATATTAATAATAATTGGGATTTATTTTCTGAAGCTCTTGATAATTTTGGAGATAGTTTTAATCACTACATATATGGTAATACTCTTGATTTTGAAAAGATTGATATAGTGATTAGATGTTATGTACTCAGACATACGATAAATGTAGTTGTTGACGAATTGAAAGAACAGTTTAAGGAGGAATTATAATGTTACGGGAAATAATTACAAAATCGGATGCAGCTCATGAATGGGTAAGAGAATTTAATGCTATTGACAGTGGTATTATTGCAAAACTTATGTCAATAGATATTGATGACTGGCAGGAGGTTACAACACCTCGTGTATGCGATAGAGTGTATTGCTTTGATTCGGAAACATATGGAGAGGTGGTCGATATTGATAATAATGATTATACAATTAACCTTGATGATGGAACAGAAATCACTTTAAGTATTTCTGATTTTGAGGTTGAAAGGTATGACTTATTGCCGATGTGGGGAACGATGTGGTCATTTGGCAATGGTCTGGATGATGAATGGTTGTCAGACTATGACGGCATTAAATTAATGTCAGAATGTGGTTTCAGAATTTTTTACTCAGGAGAGTTCGGGTATTTCTTCGGCATTGATGGAGCAGGATATGATTTTTATGAAGCACACTGGATACCTCTTTACGAAGCAAGAGGATTCCATTGGCACGAAGAGGAGTGTTAAAAAATGAGAATATATAGTGAATTGGATTTAAATACATTTGAAGCTTGGAACGGAAGCAGTTAAAACTCTATTCAGAATACGCCGTGAAGGCAAGTGTGAGGAATTGGAAAGTGTTCTTGAAGAAAACTACCCTGAAGGAATTGATGAAACAGAGTTAAATGATTTATTGTGGTTTGACTCAGAAACGGTTTATGAATGGGTGGGTTTACGAACAGAATCGGAGATTGAATCTGAAATCGAAGAAGCTAAATCAGAGCTTGCTGATTTAGAAGATGACTTAAAAGATTTAGATGAAGATTATAACACCGATTGTGAAAATGTTTCAGAAATCGAGCGTGAAAGAATTTGGATAGAATCTTACAAAGACGATCACAACCTTTTAATCAATGATATTGCAGAAATTAAAGAAAACATTGCCGAGTTAGAGGAAGAGCTGAAGGAGATTTAACTATGAAAAAATATATTGAGGTAAAGGAAAATCCAGCAAAGGTTACACACTTGAGGATTGAATTATATTATAGTCTTGGTGGAATGAATTATTTTACAGGCAGGGCAGAAAATCGAGGATATTACTTATCTGTTACACCAGTCGAAAGAAGAACAAGTGATGGAGGTTATACATCAGAGAGTTGCACAGCATTCTCAGGAATAAAACAGAATGTGAAGGAGGTAACAAGAAAAAGTAAAAAGGCTGAAATTGAAGCTGAAAAACTGGCAACTGATGTGGTAGATAATTTGATTAATTATGTATTAAGGAACAATGGTCTTGAAATTGCAGAGCCGGAAACAATACCAGTATAAAGGAGGACAAAATAGAGGAGAAAACACTATGAAAAGAATTTTGACAACAATTGTAGCCCCTGAAATTGATAACGAAGATAATTATACTTGTCAGTATTTTGACCAGTTCGGTAACTCTTATTTGGTGGAGTACGCAGTAATCAATCCAAAAGCCGAAAACTTTGAAGATGTTTGCGATTGGGATGATTTCACAATTTACGGCGGCGGTTACTTCGATGTCGATATTACAGGAGAATTTGAAAAAATCTTCATCAAATCCGAAAGCGGCTACAATCAAGCTTTTGTGAGCAAGAATAATTTAACCGATAAAGATATTGACGGTGAGATATTCAAGGAAATTCCACTAACTTTCACATCTGAAAGTACATCGGGTGATATTTTTGAAAAAATCGTCGCTCTTGGGTACAATGAAACAAATGCCAAAAGCAAGGCTTTGAATAACCTCAAGTATGCTTGTTGTACCGATTTCACAAGTCCAGCAAGTTGCAAAAAAGGCACAACAATCGAATATTTCAAAGCATATGGAATCCCATTTTATGATAATTTCGGTTATGATAAAGACGAAATAGCAGAGTTTTGCGGCTGGGAACAATGCCTTATATATGAGTACAAATGCTATAAATTTGCTTTACCTAACGATTTTAGCAGTTACAAAGAGGGCGGAGAAATCGAGTCGGACGAAATCCGTAAATTTGACTCTTGGGAAGATGTTTACAAAATTCTTCCCGATACGGATTTTACCGTGCGGAAAGATTAAACGAAAGGAGAAAGCCGAAACGGGCAGAAAAAGCCCGTAGCAGTGAGATGGGCGCTCACTACCTGACGAGGCAGCCCAGACATAAACAAGGAGGAATAATAGAATGACAATCAGAGAATTTTTAGAAATGGCAACAGATACAACAACGGAAAATATTGTACTTTATAGCTATGAGGAACAAGAAAATTTTTACGATGGAAAAATTGATACTTTAATTGAAAATGTTGACGAAAATCCGGAATCGGATTTAGCTGCAATACTTAACAGCGAGTTACAACAATGGGATGTTTGTGACGGAAAATTAAATATAAATTTTTAAATGGCTTGATATGATTTAAGGAGATTTAATTATGTTTACAATAGAATACTATCCAGAAGATGTAGCTGAATGTTTATGTTTAATTGCTTTTAATAATCCAAGCAGGCGAACTATAATGCAATGTACAGACGGTTTACTCGGATTATTAGCAGCAGCTCAAAACCCATATAATCCAGAAGGATACAGAGTATTGTATAAAGTGCTTGAAACAATTGTAGATGTACAGGAGGTTTGATTATGGGACAGCACTATAATGTTGTAATTAAGAATAAGAATACAATAATCGCATACAACAGAGAAGTTGACGGCAAATATACAATGGCAAAATTGACAGAACATTCGTGGTGGTATAATCCATTTGTTTCTTCAATTACAAAATTGTTATATAAAAATCCCTGTAAAGTGGCGTGGATAGGTGATTATTCTAAAACGGAATGTACAGAAGAAATCAATCAGACACTCTTTGAGTTTGCTTGGGGAGATGAGGTTGAAAAACACAGCATACATCAGGATGAAATGTATCTTGACGGTAAGTATCTTGTTAATCATACAATAGAAGCATATCTCGATTGTGACAAGTATGGAGCAAGATGCAATAATAACGATTGGATTTTACATCCATTGCCGTTATTGACAGCCGTAGGCAACGGTTTGGGTGGTGGAGATTATTATGGCATCAATAAAGATCAAGTTGGCGGTTGGGCTTGGTGTGCAATATCCGTTGAAGATGATATTCCGGTTGGATATGAAGAACTTGAATATATATTCAGAGAAGATTAAAACGGCACTTTTATAACTCGAACTTGTTTATGTAATATTACATTAAGAAATTAAGGAGAGAAAGCAATGGGCTATGGTGAATTTAAAGAGAAAATAAGTCTTGATGTAGATGACGCTATTGGAGTGTGCAACGATTTATTGGACAGACATTGTAATGATGAGCATGCGGAGAATATTATTCTGGAAGCTTTTGCTGAGTTATTCGATTGTTCTGTGGATAGCTTATTGGATTTTATTTATCAGGAATACAATGAGGAGGTGGACGATTGAATATGAAAAGTTTAATGCTATGGAAAGATGATTTTAAAAATGAAAGAGATTGGATTGCACTTTGCAAAGCACTTGATATACCAAAAGATACAGTTGAAATTGAAATGAACTGCAATGTGTGTGTACACAAATCGCACTATACTTCAAAAAGAGAGATAGGGATTATGAAACATTAGGCGAACGAATATTAGAAATAGAGCATAACAAGGAGGAATAAAGTATGTATAAATTACCAGATAAGTTAATTGATATTCTTATAAGCGATGATATAGAAATATCTGAAGATGACAAAAGTGCTGATGTGGAGTTATCTTTTTTCTCACCTGAAGGACAGGAGTGTAGTTTATCAATCGAGAAAGGAAATAACATTGAATGTTTCTGTGATAATGTTTATGATTATTACGTTAATTTTGATGTATCTTATGAAACATATCTTTGGTTAGATTCAGATGGACACGGAAGTAATGGAGCACCTTATGATATGAAAAATGTATATGAAGATATGGAATGGTGTCAAAATAAAATTTATGATATTTTTGTGATTGTGCAGAAATACATTGACGAAATAAGGAGAATAAATAATGAAAGGTTATAAAGCATTTAATAAAGGTTTAGTCTGTAGGGGTAAACGGTACGCAGAAAACACTGTATTTGAAGAAAAAAATGCAGAAATTTGCAGAAACGGGATGCATTTTTGTAAAAATCCGCTTGATGTACTTGACTATTACCCTCTCGTAGACAATAAAGGTAATGTTACAGAATTTGCAGAAGTTGAAGCACTTGATGATGTTAAAACATACAATGGCAAAAAGTTTTGTACAAAAAAGTTGAAAATCGGTGCAAAGTTAAGTTTGTCGCAATTCATTAAAGCAAGTTTCGATGTCGCTTTTCAGAATATAAAATCTCAGGTTGATGTAGAAGTATCAGATGGTGCAACACTTACAGGTGGTGACAACATTAAACTTGCAGCAGGATACCATGCCAAACTTGTAGGTGATAACGATGCAACACTTGTAGGTGGCAATAATGCTAAACTCATAGGTGGCGACTATGCCAAGCTTGTAGGCGATTATGGTACAACGCTTATAGGCGGTGATAATGCTGAGCTTGTAGGTGGCAATAATGCAACACTTGTAGGTCACAATGATGCTATAATCGCAGGTGGCGACTATGCCAAGCTTGTAGGCGATTATGGTGCAACGCTCGCAGGTGGTAATAATGCTATAATCGTAGGCGATCATGGCAGTGTCGCTAAAGGAAAGAAAGGATCTATAATTGTGCTGGTTGAAAGAAATGATGATATGAATATTGTTAATTTTAAAGCCGTGCAAGTCGATGGAGAAGACATTAAGGAAGATGTCTTATATAAGCTCGAAAACGGTGAATTTGTAGAGGTGGAAGAATGAAATCTACAACTATTGACAAATATTTGAAATATGTAAATAAAATGTAGCTGAAGTGTGTATAAAGAAGGAGGAATGAAATATGTCACACAGAGATAAAATAACCTTTGATGTACTTTATCTTAAATATGTGCCACAAAAAGGAAAAGCATATACTGTTGCTGGGGAACTATTAAGAGCTACTGCACGCATTTATAACAGATATTATAATGACGGAGATATAATTAATAAAGGTTACGGAAAAGACACTTGTAATAAACCTGCTCATTATTTGTGGACAAGGGCTGGTGCAAAAGTTAAGAAAATAATTGATAAAATGAAAGACTCTGATTGTGATTATGAAGAGCATTTGAAAATGTTAATTACAGAAGTTGTCAATCATGTTAAAACTTCTCCAGAACTTGAAACAGAATATAATAATTGGGATTCTTTTATAGACGAAGATTGGGAAAGCGATTGGACAGAGGATAACAAGGAAAGGATGTGTGTAGAATGACTAAGGATGAGAAAACACAAGCACTAATCGACAAAGTTTCCAAGTGTTGGCAAAAGATTGCAGATTTTTATGAAATTTCGACTTCAAAGGTTGTATGGATGGGCACAAATAGATTTAAGGTTATCAAAAACAACGAAGAAATTATAGTGTTTTATTTGAAAAACGGTACAATTATAACCAAGGAAGAGCGAGACAGAAAGAGATATGAGACATTTAAGTTAAAATGGCTGATAGAGCATGGTTATGGTTTAACAAATGTGTTAAACGAAATAGATTGGTATTTGCAAGACAATTTCTATAAGATAAGTATTTGGAGAGCTTTTGATTTGTTTGAAGAGTATGGTTTTGAAGATGGTATGATTTATCCTTGTTTTAAAGAGTGGATAGATAACGAAGGTAAAGTAACACAACCGTGCGATTATGATAATTACTGGATATAAAACCGATATTTTAAGGAGGTGCAAGAAATGGATATAATCAAAACTGATTTATTTAATAATGTTTATATAAAATCTTGGACATGGGGTAGACTATCAGAAACAGAAAAGCTATCTTTCATAGAAGTAATAAATAAATTATTATGTTGTCATAAAATAACCGAACACTCAAAACATTTTGAGGCGGTTGTGGACATTGCATATATGTCATTCTTATACGGTTTGGGGTATAAATGCGGTTTTGTGGATTGGAGGAAATCATATGATGAATAAAACAGAATTAAGCAGTGCTACAAGTGCCGCTAATAAGATTATTAAACTAACATCGGCAGTGAGAAAAGACTATGCAGGTTGTTTCTATGACAAGCAAGGTCGGCAGATTATTATATCAGACTGTATTGCGATAAGATTAAATGAACATTTACCTGTTTCAGAAGCAAGCATTCCGTTCGGCAGTGTTGATAATTTGTTCTTGTCGGCTTGTCAAAACACTGAACAGTTAGATTTGTTAAGTTTAGAATACTTAAAGGATTACATACAGAACGCTAAAGATGATGAACCTCAAAGATATAAAGGTAGAGGACATGAATCTATTGTTTACGATTTTGGTGAAAGGCTGCCTATGGTAAATTCTGAATATATGTTGCTTATTTATAAGGTTTTAGGTTGGCAGAATTTGACAGCTAAAATTAATGAAGATAAATGGGAAACAAGTCCAATATATTTCTCTTCAAATAGAGGGGAAGGTATTTTAATGCCGATAAAGAAAAAGGAGTGCGTAAAGTGGACAAGATAGAGAGCATGTTTAGTGTTAATGGTTATAATAAAGATGCTGACACATATGTACCCTACGGATTGTTTGGAACATATATCGAAGCCAAAACTCATCTTAACACTCTGTTGCCCTTACTGAGAAAAGGTTTATTAACAGACAGGAGAACAAAAGAACCGATAGATTGGCTTAACATTGTGGAAAATAATAAAATATTAGCGAGTTTCACTTGAAATATTGTTGATATTATGATATAATAATGGAGAATACAAAATGAGAAAATATACAATTGAAGATGCAAAACGGTTAATATCTGATTTTTGCGAAGAAGAATATGGAACAGAGAATGTTGACTTTTCAAACCTTGAATGTATCGGTATTGCTTACACAACAACAGAAGATGAACGGTTTGAAATCCAAACAAACATTGATTTGATACACAATACAATAGATTATTGGCTGTATGACAAATGTATTAAAACAAAAAAATATTTTTCAACTACTGATTTATGCGTTAGGGCGTTAAATTGCTTGGCATTTGATTGGTTGGTCGAGCCACAAATGAGTTATTATGATACAGTTTATGGATACGATGATTGACATATGAGTATGTCGAATTGGTAAAATGTAGTTCTGAAAGGAAAAGGACAAATGAAAAAAGTATACGAAGTAAGAATGGAAAATTGGGAATATCGTAACCGTAAAAATAATCTCACTACAAAACAACTTGCCGACCATGCGTGCTACTGCGGAGGTAATTGTTTAGGCGATACTTATAGTGTTATCGGCAGATTTAACACTTTAGAGGAGGCTCGAAAGTTGTTTGAATCTTCAAAAGATAGGTGTACAACAACTTGGGGATTAGAGTATGGACTTCATACATATACTTATGATGTGTTGTACATTCAAAGCATTCCTCTTAATGAGGATGAGGAAGAGGATTATGATGCAGATGCAGAGTGGGAAATTTGGGATATTTATGTCGCAGAATTAGCTTGACAATTAGAACAAGTACAAAATTTAGATCGGAGGCGACCATATGACGAATGATTCTCAAAGCATTAATGACATTTTAACTTCTATCTTTAAATGTGCAATGACCGAAAAAAATATATCATATCGTGTGCTGGCACAAAAAATGAAATGTAGTGAAAAAACAGTTTTCACTTATTTTAACAATAAAAAAACCAAAAGAAACATTCCGTATAGTGTAGCGGTTGTAATTTATTTAGTGTTAATGCATAACAAAGAGTTTACAAATGCCGAAGAAAGAGAAAATTTAGAGAACGAAATCAACCGTAGTTTTTATTCTGCATTCCGTAAAGCTTTTGATTTGGCAGGTAAGAATTATTTGAAGCTTGAAGCAGAGTATGGCATTTCGCATTCAACATCTTATTGCTATTATACAAAGAAAAAAGCACCTTTATTAAATTCGGCATACAAAGTATCGCAATTACTCAATTTTGAATTACCATATATCTCAGACATAATCAATCAGCAGATAAAATAAAAAAGCACACCATTATGGCATGCTTGCGAGATATAAAAAATTTACGATTTAATTTATGTGGTAGTAACCTCGCACACTATGACATAAGCGAGGTTACTACAGCGGAAGAAAGGATAAAAATTTATCTGCAATAGCAGAAATTAAAAAATAAACTTCCACATCTATATAATATCACTTTTATGAAATGTTGTCAAGAATAACATTTCTTATAACACGCAATAAAAAAGGAGTAAACACTATGACAATCAAAGAAGTTAAAGAACATTATAAAGGACAATATGTCGAATGCGAAATCTACAGATTTACAGACTTCACACACCGTGTTCACAGTGATTTCATTTATACACCTGACGATATAGAGAATGACCTATACAATGAAAATGAAGAGGTTGTGTATGAAGAACTTATGGATGAGGAAGAGTACGGTATGACCGTCATTGCAAATTGTGATGTTACCGCAGATTTTGAAGACTGGTTCGGTGACAAGAATGCTCAAATTTTGGTTATTATTCTGAGTGAAGATCCGCCAAGATATTGGGTTGCTTACGAAGGAACAAAAGAGTTAATTGACTCTTTCGACACTTACGAAGATGCAAGCAAAGCACTTGAAAAATACGAAGAGCAAGATAAGGCTGACGGTATCTATACTGAAGATTTTTATGAAACCCTTTTTAAGTAAGGCGGAATTAAAATGAAAAAATATGTTAAAGTTATTGATTCTGTTATTGCATTCAATTGTGAGACACTTAAATTAAAACAACCTACAGTTACATATGAACCACCAAATAAATTTGCCACGCCGACCACGAAAGCAGGCATTAATCCTGACAAAAATGTAATAGCTATTAATATCGACACCGTATGGGAAAGCCCCGTAGAAATATGGTGGGTGATATCACACGAAATGAGACATTTGTGGCAGGTGAAAAATGGACAGTTTAATGTAGATAACTACAATCCATCACAAGAAAACAATCTAACATCCTATGCAATGCAATTTGAAGAAGTTGATGCTAATGTTTGGGGTGTATATGTGATAATTTCGTTATTTCACACACGCCCTTTATTGGAAAATATCTACGGCGAACAGGTGTGGCAACAGATTTGGAAGAGGGTTGAAGAAATAAAGGCAGATACTATTATTAAATAATATAGTGGGGGATATTTATGAAAAGATATGACAAAAACTATGAGGCAATACGGTTACAACTTGATGATAGTGGGTTAATTTGTAATTCTAATTTTGAAGTATTACCAAGCTCTGAAATCATTGCTGTCAAAGATATTACTTCCGGGCAGTTTGTTGATTATTATATCATCAACTATTATAAAGCATCAACTGATAAAGTGTGGCGGAATAAATTTTTCAATGAAGCATTTGAAGAAATGAATCAAGATAACGAACATTTATATATTAGATTTAGAACCAATGATGTTGTTGCTCAAAAACACAGTTCGTATCAGTTGTGTGTTGATAAATGTGTATCACAAAACATTATTGAGGTGATATCAACATATAAAGCTATGCTGAATGTTATGAGTAGCGTTAAGGTTTCTTATGAGCGACCTACATATGAGTTATATAATAACGACTATTGTTGTGATGAAGGAACTTATACATTGCAAGATGGTTCTGGATATTTTGCCTTAGCCTACGAATTAAATTCCTGTAATTTTTATTGGTCATATGAAGATTGTCCAAATAAATTTTCTGAGGATTTTCCAGAATGTGTGTACTGGAGAATTTATTGGTGTAACGACAAAGAGTATGAAGATACTTTATTGGATTTATATAAAGATGAAGATTTTGTGCTTTATCTGACCAATAAATCCGCTTGGTATGACAAACACAATAAATAAAATTCTTGTTTTAGAACAGATTCGTCATAAGGAGGAATGTAGTTTTATGAAAAGCCAATATAGAGAAATCAGAAGCAACTTCATTGATTATGATAAAAATATAATGTATATTGACGCTTGGAGAACAACAAGTTCCAACGAAGAGGGTAAAGTAATTGCCAAAATCAATCTTGCTAATTCCGAGGTGGAATATGTTGACGAGAAAGCTAAAACTGACGCTTATGCTCAGACAGTAATAAGGAGGGTGTTAAATGCCATGGTTTGACAATAACGATAAACCCATCGAAGTTAATCATACCGAGATGATAGAAAGAGTAGAAAATGACATTCGGCTCTATGGTAAAGATTTGAAATGTTATGTTATTATTTCGTCTCGCTCTGTTGCAAATTCGCCTGACATACAGATAGTAAGCAGATTTAGTCTTAAAAAATCTATTATAGGCGGTATGACAGACAAAGAATATGCCCTATCAATTACGCTTGAAGAATTGTTAAATAGACTACGGTACGAACATTATGTATCGGAAGAAATATAAAACAAAGGTTTTATACATAAAAAAATAGACATCACTCCGACCTGCGAAAATCTGGTGATGTCTATACCAAGTAAGCTATCGAAAGATGGTCAGCGTTAGCCTACCCATTTTCAAAGCCTAATATGATAATATACTATTGGGAGAATTTTGTCAATATTATTTCCATATTTTGTGGGTTGAATTTGGATAGGAAAATTTTGTACAATAATAGTGAAAGGTGAATGAATATACATGAACAATTTAAGAAGAAAGAAAATTAAGGTAGAAATAGATTCTATTAATATATGTATTGGCAAGCTCGAAAATATTCTTTCTGAAGAAGAAGAGTATTTAGATTCTGTTCCTGAAAATTTGCAAAACTCAGAAAGATATGAAGAGAATTGTGAGTCCTATGATAACTTTGAGGATTTACTTGATGATTTGTCATCGACTATTCAAGAATTGGAGGAAATTTATAATTGAAGCAGGTAAGTGAAAGAGCCTTTTTAAGAAAGTTAAGAAATAATGGGTATAGTTTTCTTCGACAGAATGGTAATCATGCAATATATGGTAATGGAATGAATACGGTATCTGTACCTGTAAGAAATTTTAAATCAGTAATTGCTTTACGCTTAACTAAAGAATTAAACCTAATATAAATATGGTGATGAATCATGATAACTTTAGTGTGTATTATAGGGTTTATTATCTTAATTCTGTGGGAAAAGAGTAAAGAAAATTATGCAAACCATAAGATCAAAAAAAATAATAAACAATATTTAAATCAATATATTAAAAACAGAAATGATGATGAGCCAAAGATTTGATTGATAAATGTTGGTTTACTCATTGACAATATAGAATTTTTTGATTATAATTAAATTAAGTAATCGAACAAGTGTTCTATTTTTAAAACAAAAGGAAGCGGGTATAATGAACAACACAATTAACTTATTCAATGAATGTTGGAACTGGAGCATCTACCTCGATAACGGTATCATAATGCCCAGAAATAGAACTTACAAGCCACAAATAAGCAACAATCTTGAAATGAATTGCAGATGCAAATGTTTAGACCAGTCACTCAAATGTGATGATGAAACATTTACAAACTTGGTTGATTTATGCTTTAGTGATTATTGTAGTTATGATTTTGAGAACTTAACTTACATAGGCGAATGTTCGCTTGCTGATTTCGTATCAGAACAAGACTATCCAACGGCTTGTAAGCATATTAAATGCCGCAAATTTGTTTGTACGATAAAGGGAACGGAAAGAAAAGCATATGTTATAGGCTACCTGCCAACTGAACCTGACAACGAAGATTGTATAATTTATGTATCTTATTGTTTTTATATTATAGAAAATAAATTAAGAATGTTTCAAGATGTGCAGAAAGCAAGTTTAAAAGCTAAAATGGAAGTGCATAAAAGTAATTTAAGTGATTTTGACAAATTTTCTATTTTTTTTAAAAAAAGTGTTGACAACAATGTTTGATAGTGATATTATTAGTACATAAACAATGAAAGATTAAGAAATCTGAATAAATGACGGTCAAAATTTGGACTGCCTATATAATATTGTTTATTCCAAATGAAAACATACAAAATTTATTGTGGAAGGAGATTGGCGATGAGAGTCGCAGAAAATGTTAGTGTAAAGAATATTAAGTGTGGAGATGTATATTTCGCAAATTTAAGTGGTCAAGGCTCTCTGCAAACAGGATTAAGACCAGTCGTTGTTGTTAGCAACGATATCGGTAATTATTATAGTGGCATTGTTACGGTTATGCCGTTGACTTCTAAACATAAGAAAGATTTACCTACGCATATGAAAATAAAACCAAATGACATAAATGGTTTGAGAAGTGAGTCGATAATCTTAGGGGAACAGATTACTACAATTAATCAAAATCAATTAGGATATAAGATTGGTCAACTGACTGAGAGTGAATTAAAAGACGCTCGCCTTTGTGCTATTAACATGATGGGATTAAATTGTTTTGTACATCTATACAGCAATCTTCATAGGTGATAGATAATTGCTTGATAAATAATTGATTTACTTTTCTATTTTGCATTTGACAAGTTGCCTTACATATTGGTATAATATGTATTAATAATCGTGAAAGGCTGTTTGTTAATGGGAATGTGTGATAATGACCGTAAAGGTCAATCAATTATTGAAGAAATATTATTTGATCAAGAAGGAAAAATTCAAGTATTAGAGAATATTTTAAATTGTCAAGCAAAAACAAAGGAGTATCATTCTTTATACTTAGATACAGCATATGTTATTCATAGAATGCTATATAAATTGAAAGATATATCTGACAAAGAATGTTGTAATAAATCCCCCATATGGTGTTGGAATGAATATGATGTGTTATCCAAGATACAAGATGAAAAATATACAGAAGATATTGTAAGAAATAAATTATTAATTATGGAATATTTTAAAGTGTTAAAACGACCAATTCCAAAATTGATAATTGACTTTCAAGCTGATGTATTTGTACCGACTGTTATTCCAACACTGAAATGGACAACCTACAGTATTATATCTGAGGATTGGAGTAAATATTTTAAAAGTAAGATTCATCGAGATTTAACTATGATATTTGCTTTATTATACTTTAATGGGGCAAATGTAACTGCAAAAGAGGCAGATTGTTCTGTTAAACATTTGGGTACTAATAATAATATCGTCAATTTTGAAAACATTGCATTTGCAGTTCCGGATATGTTAGCTGAAATATTTAGGTTATATCCAAAATTGGATACGGTTCTTATTCGTAATCTTTGGAAAAATTGTGGTATTAATTCTTATCAGTTTCGTTGGTCGGGCATTTATCAACGATGTTACAAATATGATAAAGCTAACGATAATTTTATATTTTTATCTGTTACACCCAAACAAGTTAATACAAAAGTTTTATTAAGCTTTGGATTTCCTGAACCAAGAAATGACTTTGATAAAGGAAAGATGATCAACAGATATAAACAATGGCGAACATACTTTAACTTATGATTAATTTATATTTTTTTGGCTACTAATCTTGTAGCCAAAAAAATACATATCAATGACCGTCACTTGTAATTTTTAAAATAAGAATTGGAACATATAATAAGGAGTGAAAATATATGAGTCAGCAATTAGCTTTGATTGGATTCAAAGAGCAATATGTTCCCGATATTAACATTATCACAAATGATAATACTGAAATAAGCGGGGAAAGTTATCTTGACAATGTTGTTGAAATAAATCGTTATCTTGAACAAATGGACAATGAGGATGAATTATATTTTAACGATAACGAAAATTTAATTGATTGTATTGAAGTAGACAATAATTATTTAGGTACAAAGAAAATTACTGATAAAAGCACTGATGCTTTCACGCCCAATGAAGTAAAGCTCATGCTCGAAGAGCTTTTAAAACCTTCAAAATATTATATAAACAGTTTGAGAAATTACCTTTATATAGTATTGAGTGTAAATACAGCTCGAAGAGCAGGTGATATTGTAAGTTTAAAGGTTGGAGATGTTTTGCAAATCAGTTCTAATGGGATAAGTGTTGGGGAATACATTAATTTACATGAGCAAAAAACCAAGAAATATGCTCATGTGAAAATTAACTCTTTTGCTAAATCAGCTTTACAATATTATTTCCGTGAATTAGGAAAATATAATCAACTTCATGGAAATTGTAAATTACAAATGTCAGATTGGCTGTTTCCTAAGTGTTTTACTCCAGATGAACCAAATACAGTAGATGGGATGAGAAAAGTCATTCAGAGATTAACAAAAAAACTGCATAGTAAAAATCCACAAATGTTTTGTAAACATTATGGAACACATAGCTTACGAAAGACAATTGCCCGAAATGTTGTAGATCATACAACGGATGTCAAAGAACTTCAAATTACATCAGAATTTCTTGGTCATTCCAGCCAAAAAATAACGGCTGCCTATATTAATATTCAACAAAAGGAGATTGATGATTTTGTTGAAAAATATGGTGTTGGCTTGGAAGTCTGATTTTATATATATTTAACTTATCTCCTTTTTTAGTTGGTTTATTAGTTGTGAAAATCAACCGTAAGTTTTTCAGAAATTCTTTTGCTTACGGTTTTATATATTGAGCAGTCGCCAAGCGGTTAAGGCACTGGACTTTGACTCCAGTATCGTGGGTTCGATTCCCACCTGCTCAGCCAAACGGTATTGTGTAGCTTTATAACCTTGCGGTTCAAAATAAGAATCTACTGTTATTGTAGAAAGACTTTATACTGATCAGTTACTTAGTTTGGCATTGAATGGAACGGCGGTGTCCCTTGACTGTTGTTCCGTCAGCCTTTTAGTCTACACAATACCGAATATGACACAGTAGTCCAACGGCAGAGACAGCAGACTTAAAATCTGCAAAGTGAGAGTTCAAATCTCTTCTGTGTCACCATATGGACTGTTAGCTCAACTGGTTAGAGCGGCAAACTCATAATTTGCGGGTACAGGGTTCGACTCCCTGACAGTCCACCATTTACAAGTGAGTGCAATCGGCACAAACTCATTTTGTAACCTCCTTTAAAGACACAAGACGGATAAGTGTCGCCCAAGTAAGTGGTTGTCTATTATGTACTGAGTCCGTCATAGAATAATATGAAAGGAAAGAGTCCAATGAAGAAGTTAAAAGCTGAACTACATAGAATGAGATTCTGGATAAGTGCAATATCAATTTCTGTTACGATTCCATTGTTTATAATTGCTCGATTAGGAGCAGTGAATGAACGGAAATCAGAAATGCTCGGTGGTGAATTATTGATTTTGTTCATTCCATTCATTGCAAATATGGTTTACATAAACATCAAAGACACAATAATTGAGCATCGTAGAATGACGATGATTCTCAAAAGGAAGAAAGTTCCAAAGCCCACAATTGTGGTTAAAAATATTAAGAGCATAAAGGAGAATACATAATGAAAGGTTATAAAGCCTCCATAAAGGTTTAATTTGTAGGGGTGGGAGAATGAAGAAAAAAATACTTGCTTGTGTTGTGATTATTGTAACAATCTCAATGTTAATGATTGGTTGTACATCTGTAAACTGTACAGACGAAACATCAGACAGAATAGATAATAAAGGAACAATGACTTTACTCGTTGATGAAAATGGTAAACCAAAACTTTGAAAAGAATAATACGAAGGAGGTGATTGATAATGTCCGTAGAGAAAAACCAACTTTTTAAGCTTGGGGATAAGGTTAAAATACTTCCGACAATACTATCAGACTACCCTAATTTTCCGTATGTAGGAGTAGTAGGCAGAGTGTGTGCTATTGACAACAATAATAATTCGATAGCTGTTGAGTTTTCGCATCCTCACAATTACTTACACGACTGTGACGGAGCAGCTGAGTCCCATTCTGGCTGGTATTGTTGTAGGGCAGAGTTGGAATTTATACCTGATGCCAGATATTTGGGAATATATTAAATAAAAGTGAGGTTTTATTGTAATTTAACTAAGAGAAACCAAGAATAAATTCAACATTTAAACAAGATAGTATAGAGGTGTAAAAAAATGATTGATTGTAATATCACTAAAAACTATTTCGCTGAAAAAGCGAAAATGACAAAATTAACAAACACAGGCTTTTGTGAAATTAGGTGTTAAAACTGTCCTTTGAGCAGATTCAATAATGGTGAAGAACAGTTTTGTTCGAACTTTGAATTAAAGCATCCTGAAAGGGCAATTTCAATTGTGCAGCAGTGGAGTAATACATATCAGCAAAAGACATATCTTACGGAGCTTTTAAAAACCTTTCCAAATACTCAGCTCAATACTAATGGAACGCCTAAAGAGATGTGTCCACATGAATTAGGACTGAATGAGATAGAAGATTGCGGGAAAACAGACAATGCATGCGTTAAGTGCTGGAGTCAGCCTTTACCTATTGAGGACGGTGAAGGGTGATGAAAAGATATATTGATGCAGATAAATTTATTGAATATTTAGGTTTTGCGAACACCAAAGAAGAACGAAATGAAAATATATATGCAATTGTTACACTACAAGACCTTGATAATCAGATAGCAGAAGATGTTCAAGAAGTAAAGCACGGGAAAAATTTAGCTAAAGCTCACCCTGTTAATGAATTTATATGTTCTGAATGTGGTTATATGACCGAAGATTGCACAGAGAAAAAATATAGTCAGGACGGAGATTATTGTTATCTTTGCGGATATGAATATAAGTTTTGCCCCAATTGTGGTGCAAAGATGGATAAGGAGTGAGCAACAATGCCTTGTAAAAAATGCGGATTGCGATACTCAAGTTATTGCGTTGATTGCGTATATGTAAAAACAGGACTTAACTTAAACGATGAAGAATATCACGAGATTTTGAAATTAAGGAGTGAACAAGAAAGGGGCACGGGAAATGAATGGAACAGTCCTTGGTAAAGATTATGATTTTTATGCCATCGATGAATATTATTGTAAAGATGACGAAGTTTTACCAAGACCTCCTAAAGTTATCGGCAAACCTTGCGGAGCAAAAATTTACAAAAAGCATATATATTTTCATTGTCGAAGTATGTTGAGATAAGGGTGATATAAATGGGGACATCATATGAAGTTCAAATTGATAGTGAAGAGGGGAAGAATATGCAATTCAATTTTAAACTACCAACTATCGTTATTACAAAATGATAGAAAGGTTGTTAATTTTGAAGGAGGTCAAAAAAGGAGAGTGAAAGTAAATGATTAAATCATATAGAGCTAAAGAGGAAAATACAGGTGAATGGGTGTATGGCTATTACACTTTATATCCTAAATGTTGCGGATTACATCCTTGCATACTCACTGGAATAGAATCTGGATGTATTATACCTAAATTTATTGATTTGGTTACTTTAGGAAGCTGTACCGATATGATTGATGCAAATGATAAAGAAATGTTTGAGGGAGATGTCCTCAAAATCAGTAGTCCTAATCCAAACTATAATTATTTAACTGTAATTTATCATAAGTTTTGTACTTTGTGTATAAATGTACCTAAAGAGGGCTCTAAATATGACACAGTTGTTTGTGCTATTGGACTTGCCCAGAGTGTTTGGAATGAATATGAATGCACAGTTGAAGTTATCGGTAATGTTTATGACATGCCTGAGTTAAATGTATATTGGAAATGCTTATGAATACAGAAAAAAGCATCCTTGTTGTGCTGTCTGTGAATATTTTGTGTCTAACTATACAAATGCTTATAGGGGTATTTGTGATGTTAAAGAGCGATCAACGAAAAGAACTAAAGACAGATTTTGTAAAATATATAAGTTTATCAGTTTTAATGGAAGTTAAGGAGGGTTAAATAATGGCAAAATTTGCAATAACTTATGAAAATGAAACAATCAAATATGAGCTTACTTTTAGGGACAAAGTATATGACTTTACAATGTATAAGGATGATTGCGGTATGCACTCTGACAAACAATTATTTAGCTATCAGTTGGAAAACGATGGTGTTGACACTTCTATGTTAGATTGGGATATGGATAATGTAGTCTTTACAAACGATGAAGTAGAAATCCTTGATACACTTAAAATGTTAGAGGCAATTGAGTAGGAGGTAAAAAAATGAAAATAGTTTATCACAATGATGCTGATGGTAAATGTGCAGGTTTCTGGGTTAGGGAACTTGCCTATGCAAAGGAACTCGTTTATGTAACAGAATATATCGGTTATATAAAAATGGATTATGGTAGAAAATTTCCGTTTGATAAGATTGAGAAAAATGAAACAGTATATATTGTTGATTACTCAATCGAACCAAGTGAAATGGATAAGCTTCTCGAAATCACACCAAATGTTACTTGGATTGACCACCATATTTCAGCAATTAAAAAGTATAAAAACTACGATAAAGAAATTCGTGGCATCAGATATGACGGAGTAGCAGGATGTATGCTTACATATTGTTATCTGAAGCATATGACAGATAGAGGCAATGGCGATATTAAACCATTCGAGGAAAGTATGACGGAAGATGCTCCGATGTTTACAAAACTGATAGCTGATTATGATGTGTGGACTTTCAAGTATGGACATTTGACCAAAGAATTTCACGCAGGATTTAAAGCACTACCGAATACAGAGCCAACCAGTCATCGGTGGCTGGAATTAAATGATCCTGTATATGGTTATGATGCTACAAACGCTTTAATTAAGGAAGGTGTTTCAAGAATCCAGTATCGCAAAGAAACAATGACAGATTATTGTGAGGCTTTCGGTTTTGAGGTCATGTTTAACGGTTACAAATGCTTTGCTGTCAATATGGGAATGATGAGTAGTGACGATTTTGTCATTGGTAACATTGACAATTATGATATGCTGATTGGTTTTGTTTTCAATGGTCACGAATGGAGATATTCTCTGCGTTCAACGAAGATTGATTGTTCAAAGGTTGCTATGTTGTATGGCGGTGGCGGTCATAAAGGTGCCGCTGGGTTTAATACCAAAGAATGTGTTTTAGAAAAGGGTGATGACTGTGAAAATTCTTAAACACGGAAAATATTATCATCCACCACAGTTGTGTATTTGTCCAAAATGCGGATGCGAATTTGTGGTAGATGATGATAAATGTGGGCATTCTTACTTTGATGATATTTACGGATGCGAGTGTCCTGAATGTGATACAAGAAGTCCTGTTGTGGAGGAATACAATGATTAAGATTATTAAAAACGGTACAGATTGTGTAACGAAATTGTTTCATCAGGATGGCAGTATAGTCAGTTTTGAGTGTAGAATGTGTGGTTGCATTTTTGAAACCGATATTTACTCGATTAGAGCTTTTAGTAATCCTGTATATAGAGAATCGGTTTGCCCACAATGTCTGTCAACCACTAAGAAACTCGGTGCAATCGGCTAATAAAATACATATTTTAAGGAGGTATGAGAAATGGATATAGTAACAATTATATCAATTGTGGTTTCGGCAGTTGCGGTAATAATTGCAATCGCTTGCGATATTTGTATTGCTGTAAATCACAAAAAATTAAAGAAAGCTGAGAGGAAAATAAAAAGCCTTGATATATACATAAAAACTACAAAAGCGTATATGAATGCTCTTGAGCAGGATTACAGAGAGATGATTAAGAAAACTGAGAGGGGGGCAGTGTAATGTTAGATTGCGAAAGAGAAGTAATGAAAGGTTTATCAAATGAGCAACTAATTTATATTATTGAACAGTTGTTGCGTAGTCAGAAACTGATTAGCGCTATCTGTGTTGAGGAGTCCAAATGGCATATAAATTCTGATGAAGCTGTTGAACAAATTCGTAGGAGTCTTTACAATATGCCCAGTATAGATAGTAGAACCTTGCCCGCATATATTGATATGCAGTTAGGTAAAATTACTAACGAAGAGTTTAGATGTATTTTCTTAGGAGTATAAAATTATGAAGATAAATAATTATGATGAAATAACTTTTTGGCTTTATGCCGACATTGACGATGTTATGGACTATATCAAGGCTAAGAATAATGTTACAAATACTTAGCAAAAGAGCGGAATAATGTTACCTTAGCAAAAGGAGGAAGATATTATGGCAAATTTTGAAAATATTACAATTGAAAAGGGTATGTATCAGACAAAGGGCGGAATTTCGGGCGCACTTGAAAAGCTTGATCCGTCAGAAAATTACAGAGGTACTGCCCTTGAGGGGCTTGACGCATTTTCCCGTCAGCTCAAACGCTTTGACATTAAGGTTAAGGGCAGAAACAGCGACTGTGTTGAAAAGTTTTTTCAGAGTTTAAACTCTGCGGCACTTTTCCCCGAATATGTGAGCAGAGCCGTTATGCAGGGCATGGAGAGAGCGGATATTCTCCCAAATCTTGTGGCAACCGTGACAGGCATTGAGGGTATGGATTACCGCAGTATTGCATCTGTTCCGAGTGAGGATGACAAGAGTCTTAAACTCGTCGGCGAGGGTGCAAAGATTCCGCAGACTGAGGTTAAGACAAGAGAAAACCTTGTTAAGCTTCACAAGCGTGGCAGAATGCTTGTTGCATCATATGAGGCGCTTCGCTTTCAGCGTCTTGACCTCTTTACCGTAACACTCAATCAGATTGGCGCATATATTGCAAGAGCACAGCTTAAAGATGCGATTGATGTGCTTGTGAACGGTGACGGCAATGAAAATCCCGCCGGCACACTTAATGTTGCAACAGGCGGCAAGGTTACATATGAGGACCTTTTAAAGCTCTGGACAGAGCTTGCTCCGTATGAACTCAACACAATTCTTGCGTCAACCCCCGAAATGCAGAAGATTCTTTCGCTCTCTCAGCTTCAGGATTCAAACGCAGGTCTTGATTTTCAGGCTACGGGCAGAATGATTACACCTCTCGGTGCAAGCCTTCTTTACACTCCCGAGCTTGAGGGCGGTAAGATTATCGGTCTTGACAAAAACTGTGCGCTTGAAATGGTTCAGGCAGGCGGTGTTGTTACAGATTACGATAAGCTTATTGACCGTCAGTTTGAAAGAGCCGCAGTTACTTGCACAGTAGGGTTTTCAAAAATTTTTACAAAAGCCTCGAAAGTAATGTATTGTTAATAAAGGAGTGGAATAATGTTACAGTTTGTATGTTTTGTCATTGGGGCGATATTCGGTGGTTGTTTTGCGGCTACTGTAATGGCACTGATTTTCGCCCACACTGACTTATATGTAAAAGATGGTGATGATAACAATGAAGAAAAGTCTCCACAAGAGGGTGAATGATAAAGGTAAATGGTGTCAAGAAGATGTGCGTGATAAACGATATGTTTGTCATACAAATAAACATCTTGTTTGGTGTAAAAGATACTTAAATCGTTCATTCAGGCGTAAGAATAATCAAATAAAAGAGGAGTTTTAAATATGCCAACAGGATTTACATCTTTTATTGAAAATGGAAAAAATAACAACGGGAAAAGATTTTCTTTTACTCTGTTCTCGCAATTTTGGTTTAGCAGCAGAAATAAGCAGAGATAAAGGATTGAGAGCACCTATACCAACGCATTTCACACATGGTAACTTTTATCAAAAACATTATGAAGAATCTGTAGAGAAATATAAGAAATTTTCTCAAATAACAGATATAGAGTTTGCTAAATATGTGCGTACAGAACATGATTCATGTATAGATAGAGCCAAACAGTGTTTGAATGAGATGATTGCAACAGATAAAGTGTATCAACGCATCAAACAAGAAGTGGAGAAATGGAAACCACCGACTGACCTGCATGAAAACATTAAGACATTTGCTCTAAATCAGATTGACATGTGTATAAGTACAGATCAAGACTATGATTATTATATGCGAATTATAAACAAGACATTTGACGATACTCCAGAAAGTGTCAAAGAATATAAGAAAAACTTTTTGAAGTCGTTAAAGGATGAAATACGGCAAGCTAAATCAGATTTGGACAGAGAAATCAAACGAGTCGAAGATTATAACATTTTTATGAAGCAGTTTTTGGAAAGTTTGGAAACGATAAAAGTATAGGTTTACAGCTAAAAACCGTGATTCCCGTTTTTATCCTTTAATAATTGCATTTATAGTGGCAAAATAAGCAGATAAAAACAGATATTGCGTAATTAACCAAAGAGGTGGAAGTGTGTTTTATTTTTTTAACACTATTGACCGTCATTTGTAATTGCAAAAAATAAAATATAAAATTAAAGGTGGTGATGCTATGAAGGATGTCTATTATGACTTTAAATCGAAAGGTGGTGAAAATAATTTCAAAAGAAGTAAACGATATGACAGTTGAAGAAATAATTGATTCATTTCCTGATGAAAAAATTAAAGAAGCTGTTAAAAATGTTTATGATGCTGCTTACAAAAAAGGTCTTATGATTGGAGCATACTCAATTTCTACAATTGTATTGAGGAAGCTTAAAGGAAGTAAAAACCCTGCTTTAGCTGTAGCTAATACAATTAAGTTTTTAAAGTCAAATAAACATATTGAGTCATATGATAAACAGCAAAAAGAGATTATAGAGAAAGGATTTTAAGATGTTAAAAACATCCAAAAATTATTTAGTTGATAAGGAATTAACTTGCAATGGTTGTACCTATTTAGATTTCAAATACAAGCAATGTAGAGCATTAAAAGAACAGCATTGTGTCTACGATAAATACGGAAACAAATTGACTACATATTGCATTTGTAAAAATTTAAATTGTGTAACCGTTCCTTCTAATTGTGATGAAGGTGATTTTATTACAGTTCTTAAGGATAAAAAATGTGTAGGATATAAAGCTAAAAATACAAATAAAAAAGATGATAGAAAGGTTGATACAACAAATGAGCAATAAAGGACTTGGATTAAGACAGACAAAAGGTAAATTTCAGATAATGGGTAAAGTTACCGGAGTTGAGAAAGATGGATTTTATAAAGAAGGTAAGTCATCAAACACTGGTAAGAGTTGGCGTAGAGTTAATTTTGGCGTAATGTATCAGCCTGATTCAGTTGCCTATGTTCAGCAGACTGGTTCTCAGCAAGATTATGTATATTTTAACAAGTCAGAGGTTATTAATGGTAAGCGTGTAAGTGATACACAGAAAGTTGCGTGGGCAGACAGACATAAAGCTCCATCTGAAGAATACAATCTTGTTGGCGTTCATTGTGGAGTTGAAAAAATTGTTGATGATGACGGTAAGATTGTGAATAATAAAAAGACACTTGTTGCTTTTGATGCTTGTAAGGAAATTCCCGAGCATATTCAGGATGATGATAGTGTATTCGTGAAAGGCGATATTAAGTTTTCTACATATAATGGCAAACACAACACTTCTTTTGACTTTGATCAAGTATCACTGTGTCAGAAACCTATTGATTTTGATGATGAAAAATTTAAGCCTGTAAATATGTTTAAGCAGGAAATTATTTTTATGGGTATTGAAAAAAATAAGGAAAATGATAATGAATTTATTGTTTCGGCTAAAGTAGTTAATTATAACTCTATTGAAGATATCGAAATGTATGTTCAGAACAGTAAAATAGCTCAGACTTTTAAGAAAATGCTTAAGCCTTATACTATGATTAAAGTAGGAGGTTATATTTCTGTCGAAACACCTGTTGAAGAAGTCGAAGTTGATGATGCTTGGGGTGTTGGTATTGAGATGGAAAAAGTGAAAGCTCCAACTGTTCGTAAACTGATTATCAATGGTGCTGACAAAGATACAATTGACACAGATACTTATTCAGAAGAAGTTATTGAGGAAGCTCTTTACAAGCAGAAAGCTAATGATAAGGCAAATAGTGAATTTAAAACAACAAGCGACAGTGATGACTGGGGCGAAAATTACGAAGGCGAGGAATGGGATTAATGAATATCAGAAAAGCAACAGCAGTAAAAGAAAAACTTGGCTTTCTTCTTTATGGAAAGCAGGGTACTTGGAAATCAAGTCTTTGCTTGGAATTTGCAAAGCTTAAGAGAGAAGATGGTGAACCTTTTCGAGTTTTGTATATAGATGCTGAGGCAGGCTCTATTGATTCATATCTTGAAGGCTATGAGGCACAAGGCGTAGATACAAATAATATTTTAATTGCTTACACACAGTCACTTACTGAGGCAGAAAATTTAATTAAGACAGCTTCAGCAAATGAAGAAATTTATTTGACTGATGATAATGGTGATGATGTTCTTGCTGTAGACTCTAAGGGTGATAAATTTGTAGCAGATGCCATTGTTGTTGATGGACTGTCACTTCTTTATACAGCTCGTCAGCAAGGTATTGTAGAGTTCTCAAAAAAGAGAGCAGGAGTAAGAGCCAAAAAGAAAGAAATGGTTGGTGACGAAAAATTTGTTGCCATTGAGGGTGCTGGTCTTGAAGTTAAAGATTATCAAACACTTAAATTTGATGGTCAGTCATTCATTCTTGATCTTCTTGCAAGTGGCAAACATTTTGCTGTAACTTGTCGAGAAGAAGATGTAAAGGAAAATATGAAGGATAAAGATGGTCAGTTTAAGATGGTTGCCACTGGTGAGAAAAGACCACAGGGCTTTAAAGATGTTGCATATAATGTAAAGACCGTACTTCACATGATACAGGATGAAGAAAGTGGTGAAGTTGTAGCTATTGTTGAGGGAAAAGATAGAACAAATATTTATCCACAAAATCAGTTTATTGAACATCCTTCTCTTCTCGCTTGGCAAAAAGTTATTGATAGAAATAAAAATAAAAAGGAAATTAAGGTTGTCTCTTCACTTAACAATAGCGTTAATATTGAGGCTAAAAACATTGAAGAAACAGCTATTAAGGATGATGATGAAGTTTCATCAAAAGTAATTGATAGTAGTATTGAAGAATTGAAGAGTAAAATTTCTACTACATTGAAAAGTCTTGTAAGTACAAAGAAAGCGAAAGCAAAGAATTTAATTATTGAAGCTGGTCTTTCCCCTACATACAAACAGATTGAAGATAGTGCTACGCTTCAGAAATATCTATCTATTCTTGAATCTGTTGTTTGATGAAATATGAAATGTTTTTATTGTAAAAACATTATAGATATTACAAAAATGTACGATGGCAGTTATGTGATAGATCAAAATCATTATTGCCATTGTGCATGTTTCATTCAATATAAAACAAATTTAAAAAGAAAACCGTGGACAGAAGATCAGGCAATAAAATATTTACAGCCATTAAAAAATAAGACCGAAGAAATAACTAATAAAGCATATTATTTAGGTCAATTAGCAGAATGGTATTGTCAATTTTATGGACAAAAAATAATGCCTAATAAGGCAAAGCAATTGGTAAATATGATTGCCGATGGTAGGTATAAAGACATTACAATAAAGATACCAGTTGAAGATTTATACCAAATGTTTATTCGTAATCAGGATAAGTTAAAAAAAATTAATTATCAACTTGAGACAAAAAAAATACGAACAGGACAATCTTTAACTGTAGAATCTATGTTTGCGTATGACATAGCGGTCATCATAAATGATTATAACGATTATTGTGAGTGGAAACAGGCAGCGTTGGAAGAGTCTGTGTTAAAAAAACAATCACTTAATGCTCGGCGTACACGAATAGATTATACTATTTTTAAAAAATATCATCGAAGTGAGAATAAAGGTGCTGACATTTCTGACATTATAGATGATATATGATTATAGGCACTTAAATTAAATGGGTGGTGATATTTTATAGAAGAACAAGAAATTAAACTTGACAATGTTCAAAATGAGATATTATTTGTTGGAGCTATATATAAACAGCCATCATTACTTGTAGAATATGCTTCGCAAATAAGAAGTAAATATGATTTTACAGACGAAGTGACAAGATTTTTTTATGATAATGCTGTTTCTATTTACCAAAATCGTAGTCAATCTTTTAATTCATCTATCATAACAACATATATGACCGAAGATCAAGAAAGGTATCAATCTTATATTAATTATGGTGGTTGGTCAACTGTATCTAAATGGATGGAACTTGCTTTAGTTGAGAATGTAAAATCGTATGCAGAAGTATTAAAAAAATATTCTTTACTAAGAGAGTATTCTCGTAAGGGATTTAATGTTAGTAAAATCGTAACACATCCGAAATTTGAATCGTGGACTTCAAGTGACATTCCACGATTAGTTAGGAGCAAAATTGACAGGGTTCAAACTGTTATTTTAGGTAATGCTGATACTGAAATCTTAAATAATAAGATGACAGACATGATTCTTGACAGACTTAAAACACCTGATATGGGAATTTCAACACCTTATCCGATGTGGAATGAAATGTTCAAAGGGTTAAAAACAGAATGCTTAATGTGTGTTGGCATGAGGTCAAATGACGGTAAGTCACGATTTATGTTTAAATTGATTGCATACTTAGCATTGTATCAGAAAGAGCCAGTATGTGTGTTGTTAAATGAAATGTCAATTGAGAATATGAAATTTTGTTTACTAACTACTGTTATTAATAATCGAGAATTTGAAGAATTGCATGGTATTCATTTAAGTAAAAAAGAAAGAGAAATTACACTTGGGTTATACAAGGATAATAAAGGGGAGTTTATTATCCGTAAACAAAATGCCGAAGGCGAATTTATTGAATCGTTCGATGACTATTATGCCAGAGTCTCGCAATTATCAGATGAGTATGCAAACATTATTAAGGTAGCTGAATGGATTGAAAAAGAAACTAAGGGATTGATTTTTGCTGTTGATATGGTTTCTGCTTATGATAATCAGACATTAGAGTTAGAAATCCGAAAACAACATATGATTAGCCAAACACAATATTTCTTTTATGATACATTAAAAGATACTGATAGCACAGTGGGTGATTGGACTGGATTAAAAGTTACTACAACAATGTTGTCAGAGCTAACAAGGCAGTTGAATATTTTTATTTATTGTTCTATTCAGTTGACAGACGACACTAATTTTGTTAAACCTGAAGATTTGTGTTCATCAAATATCGCTAACTGTAAGCAATTAAAACATGTACTTGATACATTGGTATTATTCAAATCCGTTGATTTAAAAGATTATTCTAAATATAAATATCTTGTTTATGATTCCGAATGGGGAGATTATGGAGAAGAATCGTTAGATAATAGTAAAAAATATTACATAGGGGTTACGGACAAGAATAGATTTGGCAATAAGCATAAAATGGTTTATGAAGTTAATCTTGATACCAATGAATGGTATGAACGAGGTGAATTAGTAGTTGTAGCAAGGGGAAGGTAAAAATGGATGTACAACGCTTAAAAGAACATATAATCAATAATGATTTTGTTCCACAGATTTTAGAATATTTGAAATGCCATGATATTAAAGACAAAGGGGAGTATTATCAGTGTGCTAATCCAGACGGAGATAATCTTAATGCTATTACTGTATATAAAAATAGTTTACATACAATAGATTATACTCGCAACATAGAACAAAAAAATATCTCAGATATATTTAATTTGGTTATGTTTTTTCAGCATTGTAACTTTTTTCAATCATTAAAATATGTATGCCAGTGTATAGGCATTGATTATTATTATGATTTTAATAAAAATTTACCTGCAAGCCTTAAATTGACAAAACTACTTACGGAGCTTAGCATACATAACGACGGGGACATTTGTATTGAAAAGCCTATTGAGCCAATCAGTGAACATATTTTATCATATTATAAACCATATTTGAACGATATGTTTTACCAAGATAATATTGATTATCGAATACAAAAAATGTTTGAAGTTGGATATGATGAAGAAACAAACAGGATTACAATTCCAATTAGAGATGAATTAGGTAATTTGGTAGGTGTTAAAGGGAGATATTTCTCTACCAATATGCCTGACTATATAAATAAGTATTTATATATTGAACCTTGTGCTAAAGGTCAAATCTTATATGGATTGAATATCGCTTATGATTCAATTTAACAAAATAATTCTGTATATGTTGTTGAATCTGAAAAAGGTGTTATGCAGATGTTTTCAGGTGGCTACACAAACACAGTAGCCACCTGTGGCAAGAAAATTACACAAATTCAAGTTAATAAGTTATCAAGGATATGCGAGAATATTATTTTTGTTTATGACAAAGATGTTCAAATTGAAGAATTGAATCATATTGCTGATAAGTTTATGAATTATCTCAATATCTTTGCAGTTATTGATAAGCAAAATATATTATCTGAAAAGGAAAGTCCGTGTGATGATCCTAAAAAATTTAAAACATTGATCCAAAATGGAATGACAAGGTTGAGGTGATATAATGGAATGTAAATTAATCAATGGCAGTCCTAATGATATTAACAATATAACTGGGACAGTTTTACATAATAGAGGAATAAAAAATCCTTGTAAATATTTACATTTAACAGATGATGTTGTGTATTCTTATGAATTGTTAGATAACATTGATAATGCAGTACGATGCTTTTGCAAAGTTGCACCTGAAGAATCAAGGAAAGTTCACATTATAGTTGATTCTGATGTAGATGGATATACTTCGTCAGCAATAATGTATATGTATCTTAAAACGGTATGTCCAATGTGGGAATTGACATATTCGTTGCATGATAAAAAGCAACATGGCTTATCGGAAGATATTACAATTCCAAAAGATACTCAATTATTAATTATTCCCGATGCTGGAAGTAATGATGTTGAACAATGTTGCAAGCTAAAAGCAGAAAATGCACTTCTTGATATTATTATATTAGACCATCATATTATCGAAATTGATAATCCATATGCAATTATCGTTAATAACCAAAAAGGTAATTATCCCAACAAAGAACTGTCGGGAGTAGGCATTACATATAAATTTTTACAAGCACTTGATGATGAATGGTTTAATTTTGAATCCGAGAAATATCTTGACCTTGTTGCATTAGGTAATATAGGTGATATGATGGATATTAGGAGCTATGAGACTAAAAGAATTATTGACAAAGGATTATCAAGCGTTTGCAATCCTCTTTTTAAAGCATTAATCAAAAAACAATTTGATTCAATACATAACAGGGTTAATATTCATAATGTACAATTTTATATCGTTCCATTAATAAATGCTTTAATAAGAATGGGTTCACAAGAAGAAAAGGATTTGATGTTTCAGGCATTTATTGAACAGACTCAATATTTTGAGTATAAGCCAAGAAATAAACCAGCAATAGAAGAATCTATTTATGATAGAGTTGCTCGTTTTTGCAATAACGCTAAAGCAAGGCAACGAAACGCAATTAATAAAGCATTATCAAATGTATATAATGTAATTGACAATAGTTCCTCTTTAAATGACAAAGTATTACTCGTTAATACAACACATATGGGGATTGACGAATCATTAACAGGTATTATGGCTATGAAGATAGCAGAAAAATATAAAAAACCGACTTTATGTTTAAGAAAAGCACAAGAAGATGGCTTATTTAGAGGTTCTGGACGAAATTATAAAAATAGTAGTTGTGATAGTTTTAAAAAATTATTGGCTAAAACAGATACTTTTAAATTAGTACAGGGACACGATAATGCCTTTGGTGTTGAAATATACGGTAAAAATGTTAAGAAAACTATATGTGAATTAAACTCATTGCCAATTAAAAATGACTCAGTTATATTATGTGATTTTATTATCACTGCCGACTTTATGGACACTGGTGTCGTCAAGCGTATAGATGATTCCGCAGATATTTATGGACAGAATATAGATGAGCCTATTATTTTAGTAACTAATTTATTAGTGAAAAGAAACCAGTTCAATCTTATGGGTAAGCAGTTCAATAATTGGCGTATTGAAACTGATAACGGAGTGTCTTTTGTTAAGTTTGGTGTTGATAATGCAAGCGATTCATTATGTAATCTTTTTGATGATTTTAGTGATACTGAAGAAGTAATGTTAAATGTAGTCGGTAAGACAAATATTAATGTATTCAATGGTATTATTACTTGTCAATTCATAGTAGACGATTATGAAGTAGTTGGAGGTGATAATGAGCAGTGACGGAAAAAATAGTACATTTACATAACCATTCAGAATTTTCTTTATTGGATGGTTACGGTCATCCTGAAGATTATTTAAAGAGGGCGAAAGAAATCGGAAGTCCTGCGTTTGCAATAACGGAGCATGGTAATGAATATAGTTGGGTGTATTTTGATAAATTAAGAGCTCAATATCCTGATATTAAAATGATATATGGTGTTGAGTTATATGAAGCATTTAATATGACAGTTAATGATCCGAACAACAAATATTTTCATTTGATTGCTTTAGCAAAAAATGAGCAAGGTAGAATTGCCCTGAATGAACTTGTTACAAAAGGAGAATTTGAAGGTTATTATTATCATGGAAGAGTAGATTTAAATGTTATAAAACCATATGCAAACGATTTAATTATTACATCAGCGTGTCTTGCTTCCAAGCTGTCAAGAGAAAAAGATTTTAATAAATGTATTGAATATGTAAACGAATATAAATCAATTTTCCCATATTTTTATCTTGAAATGCAATCACACGATGTTTCTGAACAATGTGAGTATAATCAAAAAATATTAAGACTTGCTCACAAAACTAATACAGAATTTATTGTCACTTGTGATTCCCATGTGGCAACTGAGGAAGATTTGCGTTATCAAAGTTATTTTGTACAAATAGCTCATGATACAGAAACTGCATCAGAAGTGTATAAAGATTGCTATATGCAATCTGTTGACGAAATACATACTATAATGGACAAACAGATAGGTAAAGATAATGTGAGTATTGCTTTAGCTAACACTGTTAAA
>ENA-ORLY01000200-ORLY01000200.1-human-gut-metagenome-genome-assembly--contig:-NODE-200-length-91901-cov-4.054615_pt1 | contig 91901 bp, 71 predicted proteins | sample MGYA00243071_ERZ508832 | MGnify/ENA primary metagenome ERZ508832 (study PRJEB26277, sample SAMN04329777) | human gut metagenome | biome: human-associated habitat | host: Homo sapiens | place: USA... | reverse complement strand
TTTGCGGTAATGATGAAAGCCCGCCAGTATGACCGCCGCTTCTTTAGCCGTGGCATTCAGCCACATGTATATGCCATCGTGGAGAGCAATCATGTAGATAAATTTGCTGTGGACTATTTCTGTAATGGCGATGCGAATCTCACGACAGCTATGGACACCATCATCCAAGAGCTGCATGATGCAAAGGAATACGGCTCTATTCTGACTGTAACACCGCAGGAGTGGTCTGCACTGTATGACCGTTTTGCTGAGATTATGGAAGATATAAACATGTCCCGTGATACGGCATTGAGAGAATTACTGCCGTTGGTGCAGGTGGCAGAAATAATGTCTGAAAAATATTTAGTTGTTGTTACAAATCCGCCTTACCGAGGCATAGGTGATGTAGAAGCTAAATTACAAGATTTTGTAAAAGAAAAATATCCAGATTCATGCTCTGACTTGAGTACAGTTTTTATGGAAAAATGTATTAGGCTTACAACGAAGAATGGATATTATGCAATGATAAATATACCAGTATGGTTGTCTTTGGCAAGTTATTCAAATCTGAGAAATAAAATGCTATGTAATGAATATATTGTGAATATGCTTCATTTGGGAAGAGGTATGTTTGGTTCTGATTATGGAACAACGGCATTTGTTGTTTCTAATACCTCACTTAATAGGTATAGAGGATTATATAAAAAATTCTTTGAAAGACAAGGTGTAGTTGAAACAGAAGAGGCAAAACAAAAGAAATTTTTAAATGGAACTAAAGATTATGCAACTGTGCAAGAGTTATATTTATCTTTGCCAAATGACATTATTGCGTATTGGGCAACAAAATCTTTTGCAGATGCCTTTGAATCCGGAGTAAATATTAACACATTCGCTACAGTATTTGAGGGATTAAAAACTCGTGATAAAGATAGATTTCTTAGATTATGGTTTGAAGTGGCATCCAAGAAATGGAAGCCGTATGCTAAGGGCGGCACTTTTAGAAGATGGTATGGAAACAATGACTATGTTGTAAACTGGGGTGAGAATGGTGATGAAGTTAGAAACTTTAAGAAATCCAGTGGAGCTAATTTCAAACATAACTTTGAACCGGAAATTACCTATACAGCAATGACCATGTCAAAATATACCGGACGGTATATTACAAATCAATTATATGGCGGTGGTGGTGGAGGAATAACAGCATCTGCTAAAATTGATTATTTATTAGGTTTTGTTAATTCGCTTCCATTTGATTATATAATCAGTGCCATGAAATCAACGGTAAATTTTGAGGTAGGACAAATCGGAAAAATTCCGGTTCTATTTGGCGATTCCAACAGTGAAAAAACTGTTGCAATTTTAGCACAAGAAAATGTGGGATTATCTAAGCAAGAATGGGATTCGTATGAATATTCATGGGATTTCCAACATCATCAACTTCTTCGTAAAGTTTCGACTATTGCCGAAGCCTTCAATCAGTGGCAAACTGAATGTGAAGAACGGTTTAACCAGTTGAAAGCTAATGAGGAAGAACTGAACCGTATCTTCATTGAGATTTATGGTTTGCAGAATGAGCTGATACCAGAAGTTGAGGATAAGGATGTCACTGTCCGCAAGGCTGACCTTGGCAGAGATATTCGCTCTTTCATTTCTTACGCAGTTGGTTGTATGTTTGGTCGTTACTCTCTGGATGTAGATGGACTTGCCTATGCAGGTGGCGAATGGGACAACAGTAAATATGCTTCTTTTGCTGTGGATAAAGATAACATTATACCAATTTGCGACGATGAATACTTCGAGGATGATATTGTTGGTCTGTTTGTGGAGTTCGTAAAAACGGTTTACGGTGAAGATACACTGGACGAAAATCTGAAATTCATTGCTGATGCGCTGGGCGGCAAAGGTCAGCCGAAGGATGTGATTCGGAATTATTTTCTGAGTGGCTTCTATTCTGACCATTGCAAAATTTATCAGAAACGTCCGATTTACTGGCTGTTTGACAGCGGCAAGAAGAATGGCTTTAAGGCTCTGATTTATATGCACCGCTATCAGCCGGACACCATTGCTCGTATTCGTACCGATTATGTACATGAACAGCAGGCTCGTTATCGTACTGCTATTGCCGATTTGGAACAGCGTATTGCGAATGCTTCTACCGGCGAGCGTGTGAAGCTGAACAAAAAGCTGACCACTTTGCAGGCACAGGATACTGAAATCAGAACCTACGAGGAAAAGATTCATCACCTTGCCGACCAGATGATTTCGATTGATCTGGACGATGGCGTGAAGAAGAATTATGCAATTTTCCAGGATGTTTTGGCTAAAATAAAGTAAGGAGGGCTTGCGTAAATGGAAAATATATTTGCTACGTTTTTACAAACTGTGGGATTATATGATTCTAAAGAAATTTGTGAAGATAATATTGCTGACTTGATTGAGTTACTTAAGGGAAATGTTAAAATTAGCGCTTATTGTAAAGAGTGCAAGCAAGAGCGTGTTTTTCACATGAAACCTATTGAGTATTATTTTGAAACGGGTCCAGAGGGGGATGAAAAAATTAGGTGTGCATCTCTTGGCGAGGAAATAGAATCACTTCAAAATATGATATTTAGCACCAAAGCCAGACAAGAAAAGAGTTCTGCTGAAGAATGGAAATGGATAAATTGGCAAATAGCTGATACGACGAGATTAATGAAATTGGAATATATTTGTTCAATGGATGAGAAGCATCATCTGGATTATATTATTTTGACAACAGACAATTCAATGATGAAAATTGGGCAGTATCCATCTATTGCAGATATGACATTTCCAGAATTAGATGCTTATAAGCATGTGATTTCTAAGGAAGACCGTAAAGAACTTGGAACAGCAATAGGACTTTTTGCAAGTGGTGTTGGTGCAGGTTCATATGTTTACTTGAGGCGAATTCTTGAAAGACTTAATTATCAAGCAAAAACAACTGCCGGAGAAAAGTATCAAATATATGAAGTCTGTGGTTGCCTTTGACAATCAGCGGATTGGAAAATTACAAGGTAGGAGGACTGCATGGCTCGTAGCTTTCACAAATTCTTCACAAAATAATTAGCACTCACCTCTTGACAGTGCTAACAATAAGCGTTATATTAATAACTGTAATGAGGAAACCCTTACAAGCGCAGCCCCACGCGAGTTACTTTTTTAAAGAGCCGCGCAGGTTGCGCATTTGTATATATAAGCTGAAGGAGGAGAGCCTATGAACATCAGCAAATTTACACAGAAATCTGTACAGGCAGTTCAGGATCTGGAAAAGGTTGCTTACGAATACGGCAACCAGGAAATTGAACAGGAACATTTGTTATATACCCTCCTGACCCAGGAGGACAGCCTGATTCTCAAGCTTATTGAGAAAATGGAAATAAATAAAGATTACTTTGTTGATACTGTAAAGAAAGCTCTGGATGCCAAGGTAAAGGTATCCGGCGGAGAACTTAGATTCGGACAGTATCTGAATAAGGCTTTGGTAAACGCAGAAGATGAAGCGAAGGCAATGGGAGATGAATACGTATCCGTAGAGCATCTGTTCCTTGCCCTCTTGAAATATCCAAGCCCCAGCATGAAGAAAATCTGGAGCGAATTCGGCATCACCAAGGAGCGCTTCTTGCAGGCACTTTCCACAGTCCGTGGAAATCAGCGTGTGGTAAGCGACAATCCGGAGGCAACCTATGATACTTTGAATAAATATGGTGAAGATCTGGTAGAGAAAGCCAGAAGCCAGAAGCTTGATCCGGTTATCGGAAGAGACAGCGAGATCCGTAATGTGATCCGAATCCTTTCCCGTAAGACCAAGAACAACCCGGTTCTCATCGGTGAGCCTGGTGTTGGTAAAACCGCAGCAGTAGAAGGTCTTGCCCAGCGAATCGTAGCCGGAGATGTGCCGGAAGCACTGAAGGACAAGAAGATTTTTGCCCTGGATATGGGTGCTCTGGTAGCTGGAGCTAAATATCGAGGCGAATTTGAGGAACGTCTGAAGGCTGTGCTGGAAGAAGTTAAGAAAAGCGAAGGTCAGATTATCCTGTTTATTGATGAGCTTCATCTTATTGTGGGAGCAGGTAAAACAGATGGTGCCATGGATGCCAGCAACATGCTTAAGCCAATGCTTGCACGTGGTGAGCTTCATTGTATCGGTGCAACTACTTTGGATGAGTATCGTCAGTATATTGAAAAGGATGCAGCCCTGGAACGTCGTTTCCAGCCGGTTATGGTAGATGAGCCCTCTGTAGAAGATACTATTTCTATTCTTCGAGGACTGAGAGAACGCTATGAAGTATTCCATGGTGTTAAGATTACAGACAGTGCTCTTGTGGCAGCAGCAACTCTTTCACACCGTTACATTACAGACCGTTTCCTTCCGGATAAGGCCATCGATCTGGTAGATGAAGCCTGTGCGCTCATTAAAACAGAACTGGATTCTATGCCTACCGAGCTGGATGAGCAGCGTCGTAAGATCGATCAGATGAAAATGGAAGAGCTTTCCCTGAAAAAAGAAACGGATAACTTAAGCAAAGAACGTCTGGAGGAGCTTCAGAAGGAGCTTGCAGAAATGCAGGATTCCTTCAACACCCAGAAGGCACAGTGGGAGAATGAGAAACATTCTGTAGAGAAGCTGCAGAAGCTTCGTGAACAGATTGAAGATATGAACAAGCAGATCCAGATTGCAAGACAGAACTACGATCTGGAGAAAGCCTCAGAGCTGCAGTACGGCGAGCTGCCGAAATTACAGCAGCAGCTGGAAATCGAAGAGCGGAACACCAAGGAAAGTGACAGAAGCCTTGTCCACGAGGTGGTAACAGACGATGAGATCGCCCGTATCATTTCCCGCTGGACCGGAATTCCAGTTGCCAGACTGACAGAAGGAGAACGTGCGAAACTGCTCCATCTGGAAGATGAGCTTCACAAACGTGTCATCGGCCAGGACGAAGGCGTCCGCCGTGTAACCGATGCCATTCTCCGTTCCAAAGCAGGAATCAAAGACCCGACGAAGCCAATCGGTTCCTTCCTGTTCCTTGGACCAACCGGTGTTGGTAAAACAGAGCTTGCCAAGACCCTGGCACAGACCCTGTTTGATGATGAGCAGAATATGGTTCGTATTGATATGAGTGAGTACATGGAGAAATATTCTGTATCCAGACTGATCGGAGCGCCTCCGGGATATGTTGGATATGAAGAAGGCGGACAGCTGACAGAAGCCGTTCGTCGTAAACCATACAGTGTAGTTCTTTTTGATGAAATCGAGAAGGCACATCCGGATGTATTTAATGTACTTCTTCAGGTTTTGGATGACGGACGTATCACAGATTCCCAGGGTCGTACCGTAGATTTCAAAAATACAATTCTGATCATGACCTCCAATATCGGATCTCCGTATCTTCTGGATGGTATTGATGAGAATGGTGAGATTAAAGAAGAAGCTCAGAAAGAGGTTATGGATGATTTGCGCGGACATTTCCGCCCGGAATTCCTCAACCGTCTGGATGAGATCATTATGTTTAAGCCATTGACAAAAGATAACATCGGTAGTATCGTTGACCTGATGGTGAAGGAACTCAATGACCGTCTTGCTGATCAGGAACTTTCCCTGGAGCTTACAGATGCAGCCAAGAAAGATGTAATCGACAATGGTTATGATCCGGTTTACGGTGCAAGACCACTGAAGCGTTATCTGCAGAAATATGTGGAGACTTTGACTGCTCGTAAGATTCTTTCCGGTGAAGTCCACACAGGAGATACACTGGTGTTGGATGTAGAGAATGGAGAGTATGTGGTGAAGGTAAAATAAGATCAGCAGCAATAAACCTGCAAAGGAGATTCTTATGATACCAAAGGACCCAATGATCTTACTGAGCTATGTGAACACCCAGCTTCGGGATTATTACGATTCCCTGGAGGCACTGTGTACCTGCCGCGGGCTTCGTAAAAAAGAATTGCTGGAGAAGATGGATTCCATCGATTATCATTATGATGAACAAACCAATCAGTTTATTTAAATAAGAAGCAAAAACCGCCTGCAGTTCAGTTTTCAGCTGAATCTGCAGGCGGTTTTTTGCTTCCTTGCAATTTCTGTCCAGCTTTCAAGGCAGATGAAAAATATAAAAGCTTAGCCTGACGAAATAAACACATCTGCAAATAACATAATATTAGATCCTAAATTCTAAAAAAAATATAAACTGCACAAAAAGTACTTGCATTTTTTATGAAAAAGTATAGACTATAAAATTAGTCGTTTAACTAAATGCGAAATATATGAAATCGAGGTGAGAATGTGGAACAGGACAATGAGAGAAGCATTCAGGGAATGATGATGGAGATCAGCCGTATGTATATGGAGAAATGCTTTGCGAAACTGAAGAAGCTTGGCGTTCATCCCAGACAGATTCCCATTCTGGCAGTTCTCTACAAGAAAGATGGATGCAGTCAGAAGGAACTGGTAAAGGAACTGGGGGTAAAGCCTCCCACTGTTACAGTCAGCATCCAGCGCCTGGAAAAAAGCGGTCTTATTATCCGCAGACAGGATGAAAAGGATCAGAGAGTAAGCCGGATTTATCTTTCAGAAGAAGGCAGAGCCATTATTAAAGAAGGCATGCAGATGGCAAAAGAAGGAGAACAGCAGATTCTGGCCGGTTTTTCCGAAAGCGAGCTTTGCCTGATGCGAAGATTCTGCCAGCAGATCAAAGAGAACATCGCGGCTATGCCAGGACCGGATGTGCCCATGGATGATATGCCAATGAGACACTTCTGCCAGAAAGAGTAGAAAGTCTGCAGAAAAATTCCCTCAAATTATGATGCATATTTCGCAGAGAGCCTTTTAACAACATTTTCTGCAGGGTATCTGATTAATATTGTATATGAAAGAAAGGAACCAGAAGCATGATTAAATTAATGAAGTATCTGAAAAAATCAGCAGGCTACATCGTCCTGATCATCGGACTGCTGTTTTTGCAGGCTTACTGTGATCTGTCTCTGCCGGATTATACCTCCAAAATTATTAACGTAGGTATCCAGCAGGGCGGTATCCCAGACGGCGTTCCGGAAAAATTGCGCCAGAGCACCATGGAAAGCCTGGAAATATTTATGGACGAAGACACCCAGACGGAAGTGTTGGACGCTTACGTACTGGACGGAGACATTTATGAACTGAAGGATGAGATTACAGGGGATAAGAGGGATGAATTAAACGACCTTCTGTGCAAACCTCTGATGATGTACACCTCCTTTACCTCCGGCAGTGAAGAAAGCCAGCAGATGCTTTCCCAGATGCAGATCCCGGATGGAACAGATCCCATGCAGGTGCTTGCTGCCATGCCGGATGAGACGAAACAGCAGATGCTTGCGGCAGTAGATGAGAAGCTTTCCGAAATGCCGGAATCCATTCTCACCCAGGCTGCCGTACTTGGGGTAAAAACAGAATATGAAGTCATGGGCGAGGATCTGTATGCCATTCAGATGAATTACATTAAGACAGCCGGAATCCAGATGGTACTGATGGCGCTGGTCATTATGCTGGCAGCAGTATCCGTTGTGTTCCTTTCTGCCAGAGTGGCAGCTGCCCTTGGACATGACCTGAGGGACAACGTATACCGCAAGGTCATCCATTTTTCCAGCAATGAATACCACAAGTTTTCCACTGCATCCTTGATCACCCGAAGCACCAATGACGTGCAGCAGGTACAGCAGGTCATGACCATGATGTTCCGAATCGTGCTCTATGCGCCGATCCTTGGTATTGGAGGCGTGATCAAGGTCCTTCAGACCGATTCCTCTATGACCTGGATCCTTGCAGTGGCAGTAGTACTGATCCTTCTTGTGATCCTGGTACTGTTCCAGATCGCAATGCCGAAATTTACCAAACTCCAGACCCTGATCGACCGTCTGAACCTGGTAACCCGCGAGATCCTTACCGGAATCCCGGTTATCCGCGCATTCAGCCGTGAGAAGCATGAGGAAGAGCGTTTCGAAAAAGCCAACCTGGATCTTACAAAGACCAACCTGTTTGTCAACCGCTGCATGACCTTTATGATGCCGGTAATGATGCTGATCATGAACGGCGTATCCGTAGCAATCATCTACTTTGGTGCTCACGGTGTTGACAACGGAACCATGCAGGTAGGAAATATGATGGCGTTTATTCAGTATGCAATGCAGATCATCATGTCCTTCCTGATGATCACCGCGATTTCCATTATGCTTCCAAGAGCCAACGTAGCAGCCGGACGTATCTGTGAGGTCCTGGAAATGGAGCCATCCGTAAATGATCCGGAGGACCCGGTTCGTCCGGATAAACAGGAGAAAGGAACAGTAGAGTTTGACCACGTAAGCTTCGCTTATCCGGAAGCCGGGGAAAATGTCATCAGTGACATTACCTTTAAGGCAAAAAAAGGCGAGACTGTTGCCATCATCGGAAGTACAGGAAGTGGAAAGAGTACCCTTATTAATCTGATTCCAAGATTTTATGATGTGACAAAGGGATGCGTAAAGGTGGATGGCGTGGATGTGCGCAAAATGACACAGCATGACCTGCGGGACCGCATCGGTTATGTTCCCCAGAAGGGTGTCCTGTTCTCCGGAACCATTGATTCCAACATCCGTTACGGCAAGCCTGAGATTTCCCATGAGGATGTGAAGCTGGCAGCAGAGATTGCCCAGTCAGATGATTTCATCCAGGCGAAGCCGGAAGGCTACAACGCCCCGATTTCCCAGGGTGGAACCAACGTATCCGGAGGTCAGAAGCAGCGTCTTTCCATTGCAAGAGCCATTGCCAAAAAGCCGGAGATTCTGATCTTTGACGACAGCTTTTCCGCACTGGACTTCAAGACAGATAGCAAGCTCCGCCAGGCTTTGAAAGAAAAGACCAAAGACACTACCACCATTATCGTTGCACAGAGAATCAGCACCATCCTGAACGCGGATCAGATCATTGTTCTGGATGAGGGAAATATGGCTGGCATCGGTACCCACAAGAAACTGATGAAGAACTGTGAGGTTTACCGCCAGATTGCCATGTCCCAGCTTTCAGAGGAGGAATTAGCATGAGTGAAAACAAAGCCAGAGGCCCTATGATGGGCGGCCGCCGGAGCCGTGCAATGAACTCCGGCGAAAAGGCAAAAGATTTCAAAGGCGCAATGAAGCGTCTGTTCCAGTACATGGAACGCTACAAATTCCGTTTCGTTTTAATGTTTATTTTTGCGATTGCAGGAACTATTTTCAACATTGTAGGACCGAAGATCCTTGGAAAAGCAACCACTGAGCTTTTTAACGGCCTGGTTGCCAAGGTAAACGGAACCGGAAGCATTGATTTTGGAAAAATCGGATATATCCTTTTGTGGACCCTTGGACTTTATGTGGCAAGCGCCTGCTTCTCCTTTATCCAGGGCTATGTAATGACCGGAATTTCCAATGATGTTACCTATAATTTAAGAAAAGATATTTCAAAGAAATTCAGCCGTCTCCCCATGAATTACTATGAGAGCCGGACAAACGGAGAGATTCTTTCCCGTGTAACCAATGATGTGGATACCCTTCAGATGAGTCTGAACCAGAGTATTACCCAGCTGATTACATCTGTCACCACCCTGATCGGTGTGTTTGTGATGATGATTTCCATTAATGTATGGATGACACTGGCGGCTCTTCTGATCCTGCCATTGTCCATGGCCATTATCAGTTTTGTTATGAAGCACTCCCAGAAATATTTCCAGGCACAGCAGAAATATCTTGGCGAGGTAAACGGTCAGATTGAGGAAAACTACGGCGGACACAATGTGGTGAAGGTATTTAATAAGGAAGAGGATGTAGTTGCCGAGTTTGAGAAAGACAATCAGAAGCTTTACGAATCTGCATGGAAATCCCAGTTCTTCTCCGGAATGATGATGCCGGTCATGCAGTTTGTAGGAAACTTAGGATATGTTATGGTAGCTCTTCTTGGTGGATGGTTTACGGTAAAGGGTGCCATTGAAGTTGGTGATATCCAGTCCTTTTTCCAGTATATCCGAAACTTCACCCAGCCGATCCAGCAGATCGCACAGGTCACCAACCTTCTTCAGTCCTCAGCAGCCGCTTCTGAGCGTGTGTTTGAATTCCTGGATGAGGAAGAGGAAGAAAATGAGAAAGAGAATGCGGTCTCCATTGACGGCCTTAATGGAAATGTAGAATTTGATCATGTAAACTTCGGCTACAATCCGGATAAGATCATCATCCACGATTTCTCTGCAAAGGTAAAGGACGGACAGAAGATTGCCATTGTAGGACCTACCGGTGCCGGAAAGACCACTATGGTCAAACTTCTTATGCGTTTCTATGATGTAAACAGCGGCTCCATCCGTGTGGACGGACATGATGTAAAAGATTTCAATAGAAGCGAGCTTCACGAAATGTTCGGAATGGTTCTTCAGGACACCTGGCTGTTCTCCGGAACCATCATGGAAAACATCCGTTACGGAAGACTGGATGCCACAGATGAGGAAGTGATCGCAGCTGCAAAGGCGGCTCACATCCACAACTTTATCATGCAGCAGCCGGGCGGCTATCAGATGGTTCTGGACGAGGAGACCAGCAATGTTTCCCAGGGCCAGAAACAGCTTCTTACCATTGCAAGAGCAATCCTGGCGGACAATAAGATCCTGATCCTGGATGAGGCTACTTCTTCTGTAGATACCAGAACAGAGGTCCAGATTAAGAAGGCTATGGATAACCTGAAGAAGGGAAGAACAAGCTTTGTCATTGCCCACAGGCTTTCCACTATCAAGGATGCTGACTTGATTCTGGTTATGAAGGATGGCGATATTATCGAGCAGGGCAGTCACGAAGAGCTGCTTGCAGCAAAAGGCTTTTACGCAGATCTTTATAACAGCCAGTTTGATAAGACACAGAGCGCTTAAGAAGCCACGCACATTTTGCAGATAGTTTTTTATCAAGATAGTTCGTCAAAAATCCATTTGAAAACAAGGGAAAATACGTGAGAAATATACAGCAGTTTTTCAGAAATCCATATGAAAAACTGCTGTTTTTCTATCTATACTTTTGGGGGAAGATAATGTATAATGGAGCAAAGTTTCCGCAAAATATGAAGTGCGGAACCATTGAATATACCAGCCATGGAAGGATGAAGGAGAGTATATTATATGGCAATTGACAACAGAGACGGAGAAGCATTTCTGACTTTTGTCACAGACAAACTGAAAACACGTATTGCACACATCAGCGAATCCATTTTAGAAGGCCAGAAAGACATCGAGGGAATGCACGAATACTACTGGGAAAACTATACAGAGATGGACCAGTACGGATATGAGAATTTTGATAACCAGCAGGCACTGCTTCATCAGATCAATGCCAATGAGCAGCAGATCCACCTGCGCAAAAGATTCCGCAAAATGCTGGATTCCCCTTTTTTCGGAAGAGTGGATTTTATATTTGAAGGAGAGGAAGAGCCTGAGATCTTTTATATCGGCATCGGAAACTTTGCGGAGGAAACCGGACATACGCCTTTGATCTACGACTGGAGAGCTCCGGTGAGCGGCCTTTTCTATGATTATGATAAGGGACCTGCTTCCTATGAAGCACCTCTTGGAACTATCACCGGTGAGATTGCATCCAAATGGCAGTACAAGATCCGTAATGGAAAAATGGTCTACCAGTTTGAGAGTGATGTGAAAATCGATGACGAGATTCTGATGGCAGAGCTGGGCAGCGGCGGAAGCGTAGCGCTTAAAAATATTGTCCGCACCATCCAGAAGGAACAGAATGCCATTATCCGAAATACAAAGGATAAGATCATGGTGATCCAGGGTGCGGCTGGAAGCGGCAAGACATCCATTGCGTTGCACAGAATTGCGTATCTTCTTTACCATGACCGGAAGAATCTGAAATCCTCCAACATTCTGATCCTGTCACCAAACAGCATCTTTTCCGATTATATTTCTCATATTCTGCCGGAACTTGGGGAAGAGAATATCCGGGAAATGAGCTTTGACCTGTTTGCGTATAAGGAATTGAAGGATACGGTATCCGACTGCGAGGACCGCTATGATCAGATTGAAAGAAGCCTGACCATGCCGGATGCAGCCTCTCTTTACCGGGAGAAGCAGTCCAGGGAATTTTTGAACCAGATGGAAGGCTATCTTACCACATTAGAAGATGAGCTGATGAATTTCCATGATGTGGAATACAAGAATTTCACCAGGAAAGAAGAGGAAATCATAGAGCTGTTCTACTTCAAATTCCAGGATATTCCCCTGCTTTCCCGTATGGAAGCTGTGGCGGAGAATTTCATTGACGAGGTGGAGACCCTTCGGGAAAGCGACATGGATGAGGAAGAACATGCCTTTGTGATGGAGAAATTCATGAGCATGTATGAGACAAGGGATGTCTATGTGATGTACAGCCGTTTCCTGGAAAGCTGTGGTTATCCGGGACTTCCCCATGTACAGCTGGCGGACCGCAGGCTTTCTTATGAGGATGTGTATCCGGTGCTTTACATGAAATACCGTCTGCTTGGCCAGAACAGCAGCCACAATGGAATCAAGCATCTGGTTGTGGATGAGATGCAGGATTATTCCAGACTGCAGTACCTGATCATTAAGATGATGTTCCCCTGCCGCATGACCATTTTGGGAGACAAGGCACAGACTATGGAGGATGAGAACCAGGATGTAACCGGATTTCTTCCAAAGATTTTCGGCAAGGATATTCGCAGAATCGTAATGAATAAAAGCTACCGAAATACAGTGGAAATCGCGACCTACGCCAATCATCTGGCTGGCATTACAGACATGGATCTGTTTGAGCGTCACGGCGCCCCTGTGGAAGAGAAGCACTTCCCGGGAAAAGAGTCCCAGTCTATGGAACAGGCACTGGATGAGATTATAAAGAAGCTGGAGCTTGGGGAAGAGCAGTTTGAGACCGCCGCAGTGATCCTTCGTACAGAAGGAGAGGCAAAAAAGGCAGCAGGTATTCTGAAGGAGAAGCTGGCAGCCGCTGGGTTTGACACAGAGAACCGTTTTTCCTATCTCCACAGGGACAGCACCAGCTTCTGCAAGGGACTGACTGTAACTACTTTTTATCTTGCAAAAGGACTGGAATTTGACCAGGTATTTTCTCTGTTTCCAGAGGCGGATACAAGTGCACTTGCAAAGCAGGGCAGATACATTGCTGCCACCCGCGCACTTCACAAGCTGCATATGTATGAGTACGGAAATTAAATTTTACAAAAGTATGACAAACAGGAGTTAAAATAGAAAAAGAACTGGTTTTTTCTAGTCACAAATGTATAAAAAAATCGGTTAAAGTTTATAATATTTTCACAGTAATTTTAGATTCAGACTTTGGAAATCCATTGACAGGTCTGTAATAAAATTGTAAAATATAGCCCGAGGGACTTATCGTCTGGTAAGTTCTGTAAAGACATTGGACAGGATAACCTGCATGAACAGATAATTTTTATGCAGGCATGGATTGTGAAGCACATGAATGTGCAGCAATCCTTTTTACCGAATGAAAAATCAAGGAGGATACCATGAAGAATAAAAAGATTTTAGCAATCTTAACCATAGCAGCTAGTATTTCCATGTTTGCAACAGGCTGTAATTTCGGCGGAGCTGAGCCGGAAGAGCAGGTTGTTGTGACTGAGACTCCTACACCGGCAGCGACTGCAACTCCTACACCGGAGCCGACCATTGCACCGGATGTTCAGGACAGCACTTATACATCCAGCAACGGAGCCGTTTCCATTAAACTTCCGGATGCGACATGGGCGAATAAGGCAGACGAAGCAGATATGCTCAGCTTTGAGTCACCGGAGCAGGGCAAGATCCTGATCCTTCACGGACAGGGAGAAGATGCCATGTCTTCCGCAATGCTTCCGGATACTGAGGATCTGGCCAATGCCCTTGAACAGGCTTCCGATCTTGTACAGGGAACCGACTTCACTGTTGAGAACTATACTTCCAATGATGTAGAGGGAGTAGGCGTTTATTCCTACACAGTCAGATATACAGACGCTTCCAAGAGCGGCGGCTACGCATATGCCCTTCACAAGATCTACAAGAGTGCAGATGAATATTACAATATCTGCGGATCTGTAGTGAACGATGATTCTCTTGCCGGAATCCAGGCAGCTATTGATTCCTTTGGAATTTCAGGAGATTCTTCCCTGAAGGCAGCAGCACCTGCAGCAGGAGATAATGCTTCTGATGGCAGCACAGACGGAACTGCAGATGGAAGTACAGACGGTACACAGTCTGACAGCACAGATTCCTCCGCAGGAAGCAGTGACGGAACCATCAGCAACTCCGCAGGATTTACCCAGGAGCAGCTGACCGATACCAACCAGACCAGAACCATCTACCGCAACTCAGACGGACATCCTCTTGTGATCACACCGGATGGAAATGGCAACTGGGTTGACTTTGACGGAAATACCTACCGTTTCGTAAATAACGAGGATGTTTACGACCAGAATGACGTTGACTATTACTGGCACGGAGAAGGTGCAGACGTATACTATATGCCTGTAGAGTAATCAGATGACAGCAGGGAAGCTGATGAAAGAATCGAAGAAACAGCTTCCGTGGAAAACAGCACAAAGTAAGATCAGGCGGACACAGCTATCCTTTTGGGGTGGCTGTGTCCGTGACGGTTGGAGGGAATATGGAGAATTTACAGGCTTATGGAGAATTTGCCCGGGTATATGATATGTTCCAGGACAATGTGGACTACGATGCCTGGGGAGCATGGCTGAAACAGCAGCTGAAAGAGTACGGCATTTTGGACGGACTGGTGCTGGATCTTGGATGCGGCACCGGAACGATGACAGAGCTTCTTGCAGAGGCTGGCTATGACATGATCGGAGTGGACAATTCCGAGGAAATGCTGGCAGAGGCCATGGAGAAGCGTGTGGAGTCCGGACACGACATTCTTTATCTTCTGCAGGATATGCAGGAGTTTGAATTATACGGAACCGTAAGAGCGGTTGTCAGCGTGTGCGACAGCCTGAATTACATAACAGAGGAAGAGGAACTGCAGCATGTATTTGCCCTGGTGAACAATTACCTGGATCCCCACGGAATCTTTCTGTTTGATATGAACACGGTATACAAATACCAGACCATGATCGGGGATGCCACCATTGCAGAGAACCGGGAGGAAGGAAGCTTCATCTGGGAGAACAGCTATGATGAGGAGTCCGGGATCAATACCTATGAACTGGCTCTTTTTATTCCAAGGGAGGACGGACTCTATGAGAAAACAGAGGAGGTTCACTACCAGAGAGCCTATCCGCTGGAGAAAATTAAGGAACTGATTCAGAATGCAGGTATGGAACTGCTTGCAGTTTACGATGCCTACACTATGGAGCCGCCGAAGGAAGACAGCGGCAGACTTACCTTTGTAGTAAAGGAAAATGGGAAGGAAGTATAGTAATTGTTCAGCAAAGCAAAATGAGAACTGTGGCACAAAATCGGGTGAAGCATGATTTTGTGTATATCGAGAAGGCAGGAATGCATTTTGATTGTAATTGCAAAGATGCTGAACAAAGATAAGTTTAAATTTTAGAGGAGAAAACACATGAACGATTATATTATCCGCGCGACAGCGGCTAACGACCAGATCCGCGCATTTGCAGCAGTGACTACCCAGATGGTAGAGAATGCAAGAGAACACCACAACACAAGCCCGGTCGCAACAGCAGCACTTGGCAGACTTCTCACTGCAGGAGCCATGATGGGCTCCATGATGAAAGGAGAGAAAGACGTTCTGACTCTTCAGATCAAGGCAGGCGGTCCGCTTCAGGGAATTACCGTAACAGCCGATTCCCAGGGAAATGTGAAAGGCTACGTAGGCAATCCGGATGTCTGTATCCCAGCCAATTCCAAAGGCAAGCTGGATGTGGCAGGCGCTGTTGGACCAGGATTTCTGAACGTGATCAAGGACATGGGCCTGAAGGAGCCATACAGCGGTCAGGTTATGCTTCAGACCTGTGAAATCGCAGAGGACCTTACCTACTATTTTGCAACAAGCGAGCAGGTACCTTCAGCAGTTGGTCTTGGAGTCCTGATGAACAAGAACAATACAGTACGTCAGGCGGGCGGCTTTATTGTACAGCTGATGCCTTTTGCAGAGGAAGAAGTCATTTCCAGACTGGAGCAGAACGTACAGAAGATCAATTCCGTTACCAGTCTGTTAGAAGAGGGACATACACCGGAGAGCCTTCTTGAGAAGGTTCTGGAAGGCTTTGATATGCAGATCAACGAGAAAACAGACACCCGCTTCCACTGCAACTGCACCAGAGAGCGAGTTGAAAAAGCGCTGATCAGCATTGGCAGAAAAGAATTAAACGAAATGATCCAGGAAGGCAAGCCTATTGAAATGAACTGCCATTTCTGCAACACAAATTACACCTTCACTGTGGAAGAAATGAAAGAAATTCTGAGAAAATGTAAATAATCAGGGCACGAAGGCGTAACGGTAAAGGAACGAAAACGTTATGTTTCTGGTAAAAATCCTGCATAATTGGGGAAGACACGCAGATAGAACGAGAAGGAAAAGAGGATTAGGTCATGAATCAGGGATTTATTAAAGTGGCGGCGGGAACGCCCGGGGTTACAGTTGCAGATTGCAGGGCAAATACAAAAGCAATTCTGGAAATGATTAAAGAGATGGAAGCACAGCATGCCAAGATCATGGTATTTCCGGAGCTTTGCATTACCGGGTATACCTGCCAGGATCTGTTTTTGCAGAGAAGGCTTCTGGACAGTGCGTGGGAGAGCCTGCTTACTCTGGCAGAAGAGACCAGGGATGTGGATGCGCTGATTTTTGTAGGTCTTCCTGTGAGGAAAAATGGCAAGCTTTACAATGCGGCAGCTGTACTGAATCATGGAAATATCCTGGGATTTGTGCCTAAGGCCCACATTCCCAACTACAATGAATTTTATGAGCAGAGACATTTTTCCTCTGGGGAGGATGTCTGGGATGAGATCACCATCGGGGAGGAAAGCGTGCCCTTTGGCAGCAGCCTGATCTTTTCCTGCGAGGAGCTTCCAGAGCTGACAGTAGGAGCAGAGCTCTGCGAGGATCTGTGGGTTCCCCTTCCCCCAAGCGTGAAGCTGGCCATGAGCGGCGCCCACATTATTGTGAATCTTTCTGCAAGCGATGAGATGGTAGGCAAGGATTCCTACCGCCGTGACCTGGTGAAAGGACAGTCAGCCCGCCTGATCTGCGGATATATTTACGCCACAGCAGGAGAGGGAGAGTCTTCCCAGGATCTGGTATTTGGCGGACAGAATCTGATCGCGGAGAACGGCGTCCTGCTTGCAGAGGCAAAGCGCTTCCAGAATTCTGTGATCTACGGGGAAATCGATGTGCAGAGACTGGCAGATGAGAGAAGAAGAATTTCCACTTATCCTTCTGCTGACAGTGCAGAGTGCCAGATGGTACCCTTTGATGTGGAGATTGAAGAGACCTCCCTGACCCGAAACTTTGCCCCATATCCATTTGTACCTTCTGTGAAAGAAGAAAGGGATATGCGCTGTGAGGAAATCCTGAACATCCAGGCAATGGGACTGAAGAAGCGAATGAGCCACATTCACTGCCAGAAGGCAATGGTTGGCCTCTCCGGTGGACTGGATTCCACGCTGGCCCTTTTGGTCATTGCACGGACTTTTTCTATGATGGGACTTCCTTCTGAGAATATCCGCTGCATTACCATGCCCTGCTTTGGAACCACAGACCGTACCTATCAGAATGCCTGCAAGTTAAGCCAGTGTCTTGGCGCAACTTTGACTGAGGTGAACATTAAGGAAGCGGTAAACATTCATTTCCGGGATATCGGACATGATGATTCGGTTCATGATGTGACCTATGAAAACTGCCAGGCAAGAGAGCGCACCCAGATTCTGATGGATCTGGCGAACCAGGAAGGCGCCATTCTGGTGGGAACAGGGGACCTTTCCGAGCTTGCACTTGGATGGGCTACCTACAATGGAGACCACATGTCCATGTACGGCGTGAACGCTTCCGTTCCGAAGACTCTGGTGAGACATCTTGTCCGCTATTATGCAGACACCTGCGGCGAGAAGGAACTTGAGGAAGTGCTTCTGGATATTCTGGATACACCGGTAAGCCCGGAGCTTTTGCCGCCTAAGGATGGCAAGATTGCCCAAAAAACTGAGGATCTGGTAGGACCTTACGAACTTCACGATTTTTATCTGTACTATATGCTTCGTGCAGGCTTTGAGCCGGACAAGATTTACCGCATTGCCTGCTGTACTTTTGAGAACACCTATGATAAAGAGACCATTCTGAAATGGCTGAAAACCTTCTACCGAAGATTTTTTGCCCAGCAGTTCAAGCGCTCCTGTCTGCCGGATGGCCCGAAGGTGGGAAGCGTTGCCCTCTCCCCAAGAGGAGACCTTCGCATGCCAAGTGACGCGAGTGCTGCGGTATGGATGGAAGTGTTAGATAACCTTTAAATGATAATTTAACTTAACTTTCTGGCGGAGAACTGACTTGGTTCTCCGCCTTTTTCAGTGCATCCTCAATGGCGTTCAAAAGCAATTCTGACGTATACTTGCGGTCCGTGGAATACTTCAGGTTGTCAAGAGACTGGCTGTCTACAATCTGGCTTGCCAGAGATTCCAGGGATGGTTTCACAAGAGGAAACATAGCCGTAGTGCTTTCACTTAAATTTACCAGCTCCACAGACTGGATGCTGTTCTGGTCCACCGTAACCTCCACGTCAAAGGTATTCTGGTTCAATGTGATGGAAGAGCGGTAAACACCAGGAGTATAGAGGGAGTCTGCTTTTCCCGATGTGGTCTGGCTCCTGCCCGGACCAAACATGAAGTAGATCAGTACACCAAGAAGTATGGCAAGAATGAGAAAAGCGATGGTGTACACCACTTCTTTCATATGTAACACGATGATCCTGGTTTTTGAACTCATGGTCTGCGCCTCCTGGTTTGCTTTGTTTATTCTATCCTATTATCAAACAGGGAAAAATATGATAGAATATTGTGATAATGCCAGACAGGAGGGAGACACACATGTCATTACAGTTTATTATCGGAAGTTCCGGAATCGGGAAAACACATTACGCCTGCCAGCGGATTATACAGGAATCTCTGGAGAATCCGGGAAAGCTGTACTATATTATTGTGCCGGAGCAGTTTACCATGCAGACCCAGAAGAACGTGGTAGAAATGCATCCGGGAAAAGGAATCCTGAATATTGACGTGCTCAGCTTCCAGCGCCTTGCCTACCGCGTATTTGAGGAGGTGGGCGGCGCCAGGGAAGTGCTTCTGGACGACACAGGCAAAAGCTTGGTACTGCAGAAGCTGGTGCAGCAGCACAAAAAAGAGCTCCCCTATCTGGGAAGTCAGATGAACAAACCTGGCTATCTGGACGAGGTGAAATCCCTGATTTCCGAGTTCATGCAGTATGATATCCGTCAGGAAGAGCTTTCGGACATGCTGGAAAAAACAGGGGAAGATTCCTTGCTTCAGATGAAGATGAATGACGTAAGCGTGCTTTACCAGGCTTTTACTGATTATCTGGAAGGGCACTATATGACTGGTGAGGGGGTCATGGATGCTCTCAAAAAAGCAATTCCCTTTTCCAGAAAACTGAAGAACAGCGTGCTTTTACTGGACGGCTTCACTGGCTTTACCCCTGTGCAGATGAACGTGATCCGGGAACTGCTGGCAGTCTGCGACCAGGTGCTTGTGACTGTCACCATGGATGTCAAGGAAAATCCTCTTCAAATGGGAAAACCTCACCAGCTGTTCTACATGAGCCGGAAAATGATTCATACCCTGTCCGGTCTGACAAATGACTTGGATGATCCGGTATACTTAAAAGAAGAAAAAAAGGGACGCTTTTCTGACGCCCCGGCTCTTGGATTTCTGGAGCAGCATCTGTTCCGCTACCGAAAAGCAGCTTATGGAAAATCCCAGGATGAAATCCGTATTTTCGCGGCAGAATCCCCCATCAAAGAACTGGAAGAAACGGCAAGGCGAATCCGCAGAATGGTCCGGGAAGAGGATCTGAAATACGGAGAGATCGCAGTGATCACCGGAAACCTGGAAAGCTACAAAAGTATTGCCTCCCAGGTATTTGAGGAGGCACAGATTCCCTATTTCCTGGATGAGAAGCATTCGATTTTAATGAATCCCTTTGTGGAATATATACGTGCCGCTCTTGAGATGGTGACAAAGGGCTTTACCTACGAAAGTGTTTTTCGCTATCTGCGCTGCGGCATGTCCGGAATCACCAGGGAACAGGCGGATCAGCTGGAAAACTATGTGCTGGCACTTGGAATCCGGGGCTGGCACAAATGGTCGGAGAAATGGGTGCGCACTTACCGGATCATGAAAGACGGGGACATCCAGGTTCTCAATGAGTACCGGGAGCGTTTTGTGACGGAAGTGGAAGCCCTGGCCCAGGGATTTTCCAGCGGCAAAAAGAAAGTAAGTGAATATTGTTATAGTTTATACCAGTTTATCACAGACTGCGACATTCAGAGAAAATTGAAGGAACAGGAGCTTTCCTTCAAAGCAAAAGGGGAAAAAGCCCTGGAAAAGGAATACGCGCAGATATACGGAATTGTTATGGAGCTGCTGGACCGTATGGTGGAGATTCTCGGAGAAGAGGAAATTACAAGGGCGGAGTTTACCCAGCTTCTTGAAACTGGCTTCGCCAAATCCAAGGTAGCACTGATTCCACCAAGCATGGATCAGGTACTGGTGGGAGACATGGAGCGTACCCGTCTCAAGGAGATCAAGGCTCTGTTTTTCGTAGGTGTCAATGAGGGAAACATTCCGAAAAATACAGACTCCGGCGGAATCCTAACCCAGATGGATCGTGAATTTTTTGCAGGAGAGGGAATGGAGCTTGCTCCGGGACCAAAGGAGCTGATGAACACCCAGCGCTTTTATCTTTACCTGAATCTGACCAAGCCAAGCCGGTATCTCTGTCTTTCCTATTGTTTTTCCAACGGAAAAGGGGAGCCTGTAAGCCCGGCGTATCTGATCCACAGCATCCAGAAGCTTTACCCGGAAATTGAAGTGAAAAATGCCATGGATGAGGAATTTGCTCTTGGAAGCATGGAACTTCCGGGAACCAGCCTGGAATGCTTTTTGAAGGGACTGACAGAGGGAGCCCTTGGAAAAGGAGATCCGTTTTATGGAGAGCTGTACAGCTGGTACTTAAGAAGTCCGAAGTACAGGGAACTGGCGAGAAAGCTGGTGGAGGCATCTATGACCAGGCGTCCTTCCGATGTGATCAGCAAAAGCGTGGCAAAGGTGCTCTACGGAGAGGTGTCTCCTTACAGTGCTACCAGGCTGGAACGTTTTTCCGCCTGTGCATTTGCCCATTTTCTCCAGTATGGCCTGAGCCTGACGGAGCGTGCAGAGTATGAATTCCGCCCTATGGATATGGGAAATATTATGCACAAGGTTATGGAGAAATTTGCAAAAGAGGTGAAAAAGGAAGGGCTGAAATGGGCCACCCTTACGGAAGAAGAGAGAAATGAGATCGTGGACCGGCTGGTGGATGAGGTCAGTGCGGACTACGGCAATACCATTTTGAAAAGCAGCGCCCGCAACGAGTATATGATCCAGCGCACCAAGAGAATGATGAGAAGAACCGTGTGGGCAGTGCAGGAGCAGCTGAAATCCGGGGAGTTTGAACCGGAAGGCGTGGAGGTGGCGTTCCAGGGCGGACGTATTGACCGTGTGGATACCATGCACACAGAGGACGGCAAGCTGTATGTGCGGGTCATTGACTACAAGACAGGAAATACTTCCTTTGATCTGGTGTCTTTGTACCACGGGCTTCAGCTGCAGCTGATGATCTATCTGGATGGAGCTCTTCAGGTGGAGCAGAACCGCTGCCGGGATCAGGAAGTGATTCCGGCAGGCGTATTTTATTATAACATTAAGGACCCTATGGTACAGGAAAAAATTGACGCGGATGTGGAATTAGTCCAGCAGAAGATTCTAAAAGAGCTGAAAATGAATGGTCTTGTACAGGCTGACCGGGAACTGGTAGAGAAGATGGACAGTTCTCTGGTGTCTCTTCCCGTGTCCTTTAATAAGGACGGAAGCTTCCGGAAGAATTCCTCGGTTGCCACAAGAGAGCAGTTTGATGTGCTGAACCATTATGTGAAGACGAAGATTTCCCATATCCGGCAGTCTATCTTGGACGGAGATGCCCAGGTTTCCCCGTATATGCTGGGGAAAAAGAACGCCTGTACCTACTGTCCTTACAGTACAGTGTGCGGCTTTGACACGGAGATTCCGGGATATGAATTCAGAAGGCTGAAGAATTTCGCAGATGAAGAGCTGTGGAATGCTTTTGCAAAGGAGGTGGAATAGCATGGCAGTAAAATGGACGAAAGAACAGGAACAGGTGATTGGACTGCGGAACCGGAACATTCTGGTCAGCGCAGCAGCAGGCTCAGGCAAAACAGCCGTGCTGGTTCAGCGAATCCTTGGAAAGGTAATGGACCCGGAGCATCCGGTGGACATTGACAGGCTGCTGATCATGACTTTTACAAGAGCCGCGGCTGGGGAGATGCGGGAGCGAATTGCCAATGCCCTGGAGGATGCCCTTGGAGAAAATCCGGAGAACGAGCATCTGCAGCGGCAGACTACTTTGATCCACACTGCGCAGATTACCACCATTGACGGTTTCTGTGCTTATGTGATCCGTAATTATTTTCACCTGATCGGACTGGACCCGGGATACCGTACCGGAGAGGAAGGAGAGTTGAAGCTTCTCCAGGAAGATGTGATGAAGGAGCTTCTGGAAGCTTACTATGCCAAGGATCAGGAAAAATATAAATATTTTATTGAGTGCTACGCTGCTGGAAAATCAGACGAAGGCATACGTGACCTGATTTATTCCCTGTATCATGCAGCCATGAGTAACCCATATCCGGATGAATGGCTGGAAAAATGTATTGACAGTTATAAAAATACGGATATAGAATCTATAAAAGCATCCGAATGGATGAAATTGTTATGGAAAAATGTTCTGGCAGATCTGGAACAGGCGAAAGCTCTGGCGGAGGAGGCCAGGAAGCTGTGTTTTTCCCCGGGAGGTCCTTATTTATATGATGACGCCATCTCAAGTGACCTGCTTCTGATTCGGGATGCACAGGAAAAAGCCTTGACAGGGGATTTTGATGGAACAAGAGCGGTCCTTGGCAGTCCGGCTTTTGCAAGATTGTCTACGAAGAAACCGAAGGAACCTGTGGATGACCTTTTGAAGGAACAGGTAAAGGCTCTTCGGGAAAACGAGAAGGATATTCTGAAGGATTTGGGAAGCAGGTATTTTACTGTGGGTGAAGAGGAATTGCCTCTTCTTCTGGAATGCTGCCGGGAGCCTGTGGAAATGCTGGTGGAGCTTACCCGGGAATTTATCCGCCTTTATGGGGAGAAAAAAAGGGAAAAGAATATTCTGGATTTTACGGATATGGAGCACTTTGCGCTGGAAATCCTTATGGAGCGGGTGGCGGATGAGGGCGAAGCGGGATACCGCATGAGCCAGGCAGCACGGGAGCTGTCTATGAAATATGATGAGGTCATGGTGGATGAGTACCAGGACAGCAACCTGGTGCAGGAGATGATCACTACCTGTGTATCTGGCTGGGCGAAGAAGAGTAAGAACATTTTCATGGTTGGTGATGTGAAGCAGAGCATTTACCGCTTTCGTCTTGCAAGACCGGAACTGTTCATGGAAAAGTATAAAAAGTACATGTTAACGGACAGTGAAGAACAGCGAATCGACTTACACAAAAACTTCCGAAGCAGATCCCAGGTGCTTTCCTGTGCCAATTTTATTTTCCGGCAGATCATGGGCGAGGATCTGGGTGGAATCGCGTATGATGAGGCAGCTGCCCTTTATCCTGGCGCTGTTTTTCCAGAAGGAGCCAGAGACGAATTTCTTTCAACGGAAGTGCTGCTTGTGGAAAAAGACTCAGAGGAACTGGAAGATCTGATGGAGGGGCAGGATGCCAGGGAACTGGAAGCACTTGCCATTTCCCATCGGATTCAGGAAATGGTGGGAAAAGAGAAAATCCTGGATAAAGAGACAGGGGAGTACCGTCCGGTGCGATATGGGGATATTGTTATTTTGCTTCGAACTGCGTCTGGCTGGAGCGAAACTTTTACCGATGTTTTAAGTGCCCATGGAATTCCCGTATATGCAGCTTCCAAGACAGGATATTTTTCAGCACTTGAGGTGGTTACGGTTCTGAATTATCTTCAGGTATGCGACAATCCTCTGCAGGACATTCCCCTTGCCGGGGTGCTTCGTTCCCCGCTGGCAGGCTGTACCACCCAGGAGCTTGCCGTAATCCGGGAAGAAGACCCGGAAGGCATGCTGTATGAAAGCGTGCTGCATTTTCTGGGGGAGGAAGAAACGAATTCTGCAGATGAAGTTCAGGAAGCTGTAACTGGTGTTGGCTTTAATGAGGAAATTCCATGGGAAGAGGAGTATCAGACAGATTTGTTTGACTGGGAGCGTCTGCAGCAGGAAGAGGCTGCCAGGGAAAAGGAAAAACGTCGGAAGCTGATTTCTCCTGAGGATAGAGATGCTTTGCAGAAAAAGCTTCGGGGATTTATTTCTTTACTGAATGAAATGCGGGACCTTGCAGTTTATACTCCGGTTCATGAATTGATTCTTGAAATTCTGCGAAGAACAGGATACGGCAATTATGCCAAGGCCCTGCCGAATGGTGCACAGCGAAGCGCCAATCTTGCCATGCTGGTGGAAAAAGCCATGGATTACGAGAAAACCAGCTATCGCGGCTTGTTTAACTTTGTTCGCTATATTGAACATCTGCAGAAATACGAGGTGGATTACGGCGAGGTGAACCTTTCCGGTGCAGGGGAAGGTTCTGTGGAAATCATGACAATCCACAAAAGTAAAGGACTGGAATTTCCTGTTGTGATCCTTGCGGGAATGGGAAAACAGTTCAATTTCCAGGACTTGAATGCAAAACTTCTGATTCATCCGGATTATGGTCTTGGAGCAGATGCGATTTTGCCGGACAGGCGAATGGTGGTTTCGACCTTGAATAAGCAGGTGATCCGCCGTCAGCTTCTGGAGGAAAGTTTGGGGGAGGAAATCCGTGTGCTTTACGTTGCCCTGACCCGTGCAAAGGAGAAAATGATTCTGACAGGTGCTGTTTCCAATCTGGATAAAGAGTTGATCAGACTTTCTCATTTTCGTGAAAATCAGACAGAGCTTCTTCCGGCGGAGACCAGGCTGAAAGGGAAAAATTATCTGGATTATGTTCTGCCTGCTCTGGCAAGACACAGATGCATGGACTCGCTTTATGAGAAGATTGGTCTTTTTCCGACGAAGGAAAATCCTCTTTATGAGGATCCTGCACAGTTTCAGGTGAAGCGTATTACTGCGCAGATGCTGACAGAGGCGGAGGTTGTGGACCAGGCAACGGGACAGATGGAGGAGAATCTTCTGGAGGACTGGGACAGCGAGAAGGTGATGGATCCGGGAATCCGAGAGGAATTGGATAAGCGTTTTGGGTTTGTGTATCCTTATGAATACCGGAGGGATATTCCGGTGAAGGTTACGGTGTCGGATCTGAAAAAGAAAAGTTATCATGAGGATGAGGAGATTGAGGAGGCTGTTTATTTTGAGCCGGATATTGTTCCTTTGGTTCCAAGGTTTATTGAGGAGAAAACAGAGGCTGAGGAAGAGTTTACGGGGGCAGCCCGTGGTACGGCTTATCATCGTGTGATGGAGTGTCTGGAGTATGGGAAAACGGATACATCTCAGAATCTGAAGGAGCAGATTGAGGAGCTTGTTCAGAATCAGAAGCTTTCTGAGGTTGAGGCGAAGTGTGTTCGGGTTTCGGATATTCGTGGTTTTGTGGAGTGTGATCTGGGGCAGAGGATGAAGGCGGCAGCGCTTAAGGGGCGGCTGTTTCGGGAGCAGCCTTTTGTGATTTCCAGAAGTGCGGCGAAGATTGATGAAAGCTGGGATGAGAGTGAGCGGGTGCTGGTGCAGGGAATTATTGATGCTTATTTTCTGGAAGATGAGGAGATTGTGCTGGTGGATTATAAGACGGATTATGTCCGCAGAGGAGAGGAAAAGAAGCTGATTGAAAGGTATCATACGCAGCTGGAGGATTATGGGCAGGCGCTGGAGAGAATGACGAGGAGACGGGTGAAGGAGAAGTATATTTATTCGTTTGCGTTGAAGAAGGCAATATTGTTATAAAGATTGGGGATTGGATTCCCGAGGGGTGTCTGGCGGAGAAAGCGCGAAATTTTCCACTTTTCAAAATTAATAGAAACAGGCTCACAACCTTTGGAAAATTAGAGATTGTGAGCCTGTTGTAGATATGCAGCTTGATAAAGAGGGATGCTATACACGCCAGCCGGCAGGATATTTATTCTTTAAGGTTCCGTTGACAAGTTTGCCGAAGCCGAGGGGGTAGCCTTCTACGCAGAGCAGGTGCCATCCCTTGGTGTGGACGGCTTCTTCAGGGAGGATGGTGAGGGTTTCACCTTTTAAGTAGCGCTCCAGGCGAGGGTCATCAACGGGGAGGGAGATTATGGCTTCTACTTCATCTTTGCGGAAGGCCAGTGCAAGGGGCTGGGAGGGCTCGAAACGGTTTTTCTTCAGGTCACCCAGGTAGAGACCGTTGCGCAGGAAGGTGAGGCCGCGGAAGCTGCAGGATACGGGAGGCAGGTAATAGACCTTGTCTGCACGGACTTCTACACGATTCCAGTCAAAAGGCTGACCGCCAAGGGATTTGAGGTCAATTTCATTAAAAAACTCTCCGATATATTTTTTTACATCTGCTGGCAGTTTGGTTCCTTTGGAAATAGTTGCGGTGGGCCCAGATTGTCCTTCTTTTTTCAGAAGGGCAAGGAAATGTCCTTCCCCTACCATTTTATGTGGGAAAATACGCACACATTTTTTTAACTCCGGGCTGCCGTTTCCCCAGGCTGGATTTCCGCTGGAAAAGCCTTCGTAGTTTTCCATGGAAATGAGGGAGAGGTCCGGGCGCTGTTCCAGGAGCCAGGAGATGACCTCTTCGTCTTCTGCTGGGGCGAAGGTGCAGGTGGAATACAGCATCTGTCCGCCGGGCTGGAGCATGTCGGCAGCATTTAAGCAAAGCTGTTTCTGGATTTGGGAAAGCTCCTGGGATTTTTCAGGGGTCCAGTCTCTGGCAAGGGCTTCTTCTTTGCGGAACATGCCTTCGCCAGAACAGGGAGCATCCAGAATGATCTTATGGAAAAATTCCGGGAAGTTTTTTACCATTTTTTCTGGTTTTTCGTTGGCAACAAAGAGGTTGGGAATTCCGAAAAGCTCCAGGTTGCGAAGAAGGGCTCTGGCTCTGGTCGTTCTGATGTCGTTGGCAACCAGAAGGCCGGCGCCTTTTAGGGCAGATCCCACAGCAGTGGCTTTTCCGCCGGGAGCGGCACACATGTCCAGCACATATTCACCAGGTTCCACTGGAATGCGGGAAGCCGGGGTCATGGCACTTGGTTCCTGAAGGTAATAAAGTCCTGCCTGGTAAAGGGGACAGCGGGAAGGGCGGACATCTTCCCTGTAAAAATAGCCGTTGGAAATCCAGGGGATTTTTTTTACTTCGAAAGGAACGATTTTTTCAAATTCCTCGCAGGAAATCTTGGCGGTGTTCACCCGAAGTCCGTAGGTGCGGGGCTGATCGTAAGCTTGAAGAAAGGCATCATAATCATCTTGCAGCATATCTTTCATTCTGTCCAGAAATGCCTGGGGCAGAACCAATGATCTATCTGAATCCATAAGGTTTCTCCTTGTATTTTATAAAATGGAGGATTGCGGGAGCCGTGCAGCTGCAAAGCAATCCGAGACGTCAAATAAGTATCAGAAGTAGTATACTGGATGCCCCGGGGAAAGTCAAACATGGCAGTGCAGTACGTACTCTCTTTTTTCGTACAGGATTTCTGCAATTTTACATTCCAAGAATGTGAATTTAGTGTTATACTAAAGCGTGTTTGAAAAAATTTCCATCATAAAAATGGAGGCATGACAAATGTCAGTAGATAAAGTAAAAAAATACTTCGCAGGATACGGCATGGAATCCCGTGTGCTGGAGTTTGATGTGTCAAGTGCGACGGTGGAGCTTGCATACAAAGCCACATTCGGCAAAAAAGCGAAAATGCTCACCCAGGAGCAGGTAACCGAACTGATCGGACATGCGGTGGGCGGCGTTTGCCCATTTGCCATAAATCCAGGCGTGGATATTTACCTGGATGCTTCCCTGAAAAAATATGAAACAGCATTTCCGGCATGCGGAAGCAGCAACAGTGCCATTGAACTGACCATTCCCGAAATGGAAAAATATTCCGGATACAAGGAATGGATAGATGTATGCAAGCCACGGTAATTCCAGCCTGGCAGTCTAAAGAATATGGAACGATATCTTGAGTTAACTGTCAACAGAGAAGGCAAAGTAGGAGAAATTCTCCGCAGGCAGGCGGGACTGACCAAAAAACAGATCAGCCAGATAAAATTTCGCCCCGGCGGCATTCAGAAAAACGGAATACAGTGCCGGGTGACGGAAAATGCCGTCTGTGGGGATGTGATCCGAATTTGCCTGGAAACCAGGGGGACTGACTCCGCGCAGTTAAAGACGCCTAAGTTCTTGCAAATCCAAGCTGAAGAAACGAAGAAGAAAAATGATACTTCGGATGGTTATGCAGATTTTGGAGTAGAGTGCAGAGGAAAAAACGAGAGTATTTCTGATTTGAGGTCTGATAGCAAGAAGGAATGCAGTGAAGGGAAAAACGCAGTTTCAAATTTTAAGTGTGGCTTTCCTGACTTAGAGATTTTGTATGAGGATCAGGATGTTCTCGCAGTCAATAAGCCAGCCGGCATGGTAACCCACCCATCTGGAATCCACTACCAGGACAGCCTGTCCAATCAGATTGCCGAATATTTCCGCAGCAAAGGGGAAGAAACCCGCATCCGTTCCATTGGCCGTCTGGATAAAGAAACCTCCGGTATCCTGCTTTTTGCCAGAAACCAGATCAGCGCCGCCAGGCTGCAGAAGCAGCGGGAAGAGGGAAAGCTGCAGAAAACGTATCTGGCAGTTGTGGAGAGAACTTTTGAGGAGGAGATATCACAAAGTTCTTCGCAGGAAATGTCCGTAAGCATGGAAAAAGAGAAGTGGGAGAAAATTTCCATCCCTCTTGCCCCAGATCCGGAGAATCCTCTAAAAATGGTACTTTCCCCAGCGGGAACTATTCACGGAAGCAAAAAGGCAGTGACCTATTATCAAGTCCTGAAAAGCTATGCGAACGCCTCACTTGTCCAGCTTCACCTGGAAACCGGGCGCACCCACCAGATCCGTGTGCACATGGCAGGCACCGGTCATCCCCTTCTTGGCGATACCTTGTACAACGAAAGCCAAACAGGGAAAGCATCTGTTCCCGGAAATCCTTTTACAAGAGCAGCACTTCACGCATGGAAGCTAAAATTTTACCACCCGTTTACGGGAAATAAAATCCTGCTGGAAGCTCCGTTTCCACTGGATTTTGAAAATTTTCTGGAGAAAAAATGAAACATAGAAGGTGTGCTGTAGCATTTTGCCATTTCACAAATAAAAACGCGCTGCAGGGACATCTGAAAACACAGCAGCAAGAAAGGAAGTATGAAACGTATGGGAAAGAAAAAAAGATGGATGGCAGCAGTCCTGTGCCTGGCCATGCTGGTGACAGCGGCTGTACCATCTACAGTAAATGCAGCAACCGAGAAATTCACAGAGAAGAAAGTAGTAGTCCTGGATCCGGGACATGGAGGATATGATTCCGGTGCTGTCGAAGTGCATAATGGACAGCAGTATATAGAGGCAGAAATTAACTGGAAAATTGCCAGATACACCATGCAGGAGCTGCAGAAATATCCAAATATAGAAGTGCATATGACCAGAAACAACCAGAATCAGTTTGTAGGTCTGGTAGACAGAGTTCTGATTGCGAAGAGTTATCAGGCAGACCTTCTGGTAAGCCAGCATATCAACTCTGCTGACACTCCTTATGCCAAAGGTGCCTCCGTGCTGGTTTCCAGCGGAACCTACCGTCCGTACCTGGCAGAAACAGAAAAGCTGTTTGGCAGGTATGTTATAGATGAACTGGGCAAACTGGGAATTTCCAAACGTTTTTCAGCCCAGGGCGGAATGGAATACCGTTTAAGCAGTGACGGAAGCGTTTATCCAAACGGAGCCAGAAGAGATTATTATGCTATTGTGGCACAGAGCGTGCAGCAGGATCTGCCTGGGGTGATCATTGAACATGCTTTTGTCAGTAGTCCATCTGATGCCTATAATTTTTTCCGCACCAACAGCCAGCTGAAAAAGCTGGGACAGGCAGATGCCAGAGCTATTGTCCGTTACTTCAACAGAATAAGGTCTCAGGAGCAGAGCAAAGATACCTCTGATACGGTTACTTCCAATCAGAAGAATGGCTGGAAAAAAGCCGGCAGCAATATGCGCTACTATATCAACGGGGTAAGACAGAAAAATCGGGTACTTCATCTAAAAGATGGCACCTACTATGTAGATAAAAACGGAAACCGGGCATATGGCTGGAAAACCATAAATGGAAACTGCTATTTCTTTGATAAGAGAAACGATGGAAAAGCCAGTGTAGGCTGGCTGACAAGGCCCAGCGGTGTTTTCTGCTTTAACGCAAATGGCATCAGATATGAAAACACTCAGTTGATTTCCACCAGTGGAAAAATATACATCATTGGTTCCGATGGAAAAAGATGTTCCGGCTGGACCAACTATCGCGGGGAAAGATATTACATAAATAATAGGGGCTACGCACATACCGGATGGCTTCGAAGGGGCGGTAAATGGTACTGCTTTGACAAAAAGAAAGGAGCCATGTACAGAAACCGCACTGTGAAAATGGATCCAGGCCAGATCAATTATAAATTTGACAGAAGAGGCGTCTGCACCAACCGAAAATAAACATGCAAAAAGTGTCAACTAATGATTTGTTGACACTTTTTTTCTGTCATGCTATACTTCGGTTAACCAAAAGGTGCCTGCGATACATTACACAATGCGTTAACATAAAAAAGGTATTGTCAAGAAATGAAATTCAAATGGAGGGTGACAGAATGAAGGCGGATTTTGAAAAGCAGATACAAGATATTTTCGGCACGACAGATATTGAAAAACTGCGCCAGATTTCGGAAGCTGCGCATAACTGCGACTGTATGAAAAAAGAGCAGCCAGCGGGCAAGCATGCTTCCGGAAGAAAGAATTCCTTTACTGAGCCCCAGATTGCCAGGATTCTGGCACTGCAGGATCAGGGGGAAAAAATTGCCAGCATTGCCCGGGAATACCAGGTATCCCGCCAAACAATCTACAGCCAGATCCGGCGGGCCCATCATTTCAGTGATGACCCGGATGTGAAAATGCGCATGAATTTTATGAACCACAATGATCTTTGCACCACCATTGACATCGACTTCAGACACGAGAAAATTAAAATACAAAATTACACGGACAAAATTATCTTCCGTGCATTTGGCGTTGTAACAGAGCCAACCTGGGCAGATTTCGAATATTTCCTGGAAGATCGCTGCTTCCCCAGAACCCGCGACCACGCCAAGGACATTTTAAGAGAAATGGGAGTCCCCTTCTATGATCCCCTTTTGATCATTGAGAAGACCAAGGGCTATATGGCAGGGGACTACCAGTGGATTTTGATCGTCAAGAAGGAGAACGGATGACTATGAAGAATATAAACCTTGACAAGTATTCTCCTTTTCACAAAACAGGTCATACTTCGAAAGGAGATCAGCGAAAATGGGAGATTGACGGCATCTGGTACAAAGCAGATTATATGGGCTATGAGAGTCTGGCGGAGGTACTTGTTTCCAGGCTTTTGAAGAAAAGCAGCCTGAAGTATGCTTTTGTCACATATGACCTTACCAAAATTGAATATAACAATAGTTCTATAAATGCGTGCGTCAGCCAGGATTTCAGAAAAGAAGGACAGGTGCTGATTCCCCTGGAAAAATTATTTCGTCAGTACACAGGAGAAAGTCTGGCTGTGAAGCTTGCAGAATTTGCAGATGTCAGGGAACGCATCCGATATCTGGTTGAACAGGTGGAAAACATCACTGGGATAAAGAGTTTTGGTGAATATATAACAGAAATGATAGAAATTGATGCTTTTTTTCTGAATGAGGACAGACATACGAACAATATTGCGGTTCTTTACGATGAAGAAAATGAGCAGTATTTTGTAAGTCCCTTTTTTGATCAGGGACTGTGTCTTTTGGCAGATACCAGACAGGATTATCCTATGGAATTGTCCATAGAGCAATGCATGGACAAAATAGAAGCAAAGCCATTTAGCAGCGAATTTGATACACAGCTGGAAGCTGTGGAAGAACTGTTTGGAACACAGCTGGAATTTCATTTTACAATCCAGGATATACATCGGGAACTGGAAGAGCTGGCGGATTTTTATCCGGAAGACATCCGCCAGCGCGTAGAACTGTTGATGCGCCAGCAGATGCGAAAATATTCTTATTTGATTACGAAGTGAATTTTATATATAGGGTTGCCGTCAGGTGACCTGCTTGCTAAGAAAAGCCTGCTTCCTAATAGGAGCGGCTTTTTTAAATAAATGCTATTGACAAAACTATATTATATGGCGTATAGTATTATCAATCAAACAATATTGATGAATCATATAATATGATTGGAGTGATCAGATGGTATTTAACACAGGAGCTGCACTTCTGGATGCCATTGTCCTGGCAGTTGTGTCCAAAGAGCCACAGGGTACATACGGATACAAGATCACCCAGGATGTACGCGGGGTTCTGGACATTTCGGAATCCACCCTTTACCCGGTACTGCGCCGACTGCAGAAGGATGACTGCCTGGAGGTGTATGATCAGGCATATGCAGGGCGGAACCGCAGATACTACAAGCTGACGGAGAAAGGGAAAGCGCAGCTTAATTTGTATAAGATCGAGTGGAAGAATTATTCCACCAAGATCAGCAGCATGTTTGAGGGAGGAGAATCGTAGTATGGACAGAGCACAGTTTATGAAACAGCTGGAGAGGCTGCTATCTGATATTTCGGAAGCGGAAAGGCAGGAAGCGCTGGCCTATTACAACAGCTATTTTGATGAAGCCGGACCTGAGAATGAGGCTTCGGTGATCAGAGAGCTTGGAAGCCCTGGCAAGGTGGCAGCTATTATTAAGGCAGACCTTAACGAGAGCAGTGAGGAATACGCGCAGTACACAGAGCATGGATATGAGGATCTTAGGGAAAAACAGGATTCCTATGTTCCTGAAGTGAGAGAGAATTCCAGCCGTGCCAGAGAGGGTTATCATCCGAAGGAAAAGAGAAGCAACAGCAGGCTCATTCTGATTTTGATTGCGCTGGTGTTTCTTTCCCCATTTATTGTGGGTGCGGCAAGCGGCGTATTCGGTATTTTACTGGTACTGATCTTACTTCCGTTTCTGGTGATTTTTGTTTCCGGAGTTGTGGCATTTGGTTTGATTGTTGGTGCATGCGCCTGCATTGGCACAGGAGTAGGACTTCTGTTTTCTAATGCAGCAGCAGGGCTTCTGGTTATGGGAATCGGAGCGATTTTGATGGCATTTGGAATTTTGTGCTGTATCTTTGTGGGATGGCTGGGTTCCAAAATCTTTCCGTGGATTCTTCGCAAGGTAACGGACTTTTTTAACAAAATTCTATATCGGAATCGAAAGGAGGATCGGGCATGAAAAAAGGAACAAAAGGAATGCTGATCGCAGCAGGAGTTTTTGCAGTAGCAGGAATCGGCTTATGCGTGAGCGCAGTCTCTATGGGGGCTGCCAAAGAAGGGAGCCAGGTGGTGGATCAGGTGGTGAGTGCCTTTCGGGACAATGCTTATCCTGCGGCTGGACTGATACATCTTGGAAAAGCATACAGAAACTCAGGCAATGGGAAACTGAGTGATGAGGATGCGGTATCCACGAATGTGGCTTTTAAGAAAAATCTGGAAATCAGTTTGAAATATGATGAGCTGATTTTGCAGGAATATGACGGTGACGTAATCAAAGTAGATATGATAAACGATGAAAAAGGAGATGTAGTGATCTCAGAAGATGCAGACAAAATCACGATCAAGGACACGCATGTCGGAACCGCCAGAACCAAAAAGCAGGTAATGGTCAGCATTCCTTCCGGAACAACTTTTGACAGCGTATCCCTTGGAGTGGATGCGGGAACCATTGAGTTATATGGAGAAATCAAGGCAGATCAGTTTTATGCGGAAGTGGGGGCTGGGGAATTTGATGCTTCTGCAACCATTACTGCAGACAAATGTGACCTTCAGGTAGGTGCCGGTACCATTGATATCGAGACCATTGACGCAAAGGAAATCAGCGCAGACTGCGGAACCGGAGAAATCAGTATGGAGCTTTACGGCAAAGAGCAGGATTATAATTATGAGATTTCCTGCGGAATCGGTGAAGTTGAGGTGAACGATTCCCAGTTCAGCGGTCTTGGCGTTGAGAAAACCATCTCCAACGATGGCGCAAAACGGAAAGTAACTTTGGAATGTGGAATGGGAGAGATTGATGTGAGCTTTACAAATGAAGACTAAAGCCTTTTTCAAACACGCTCTAACAGATCTGTAAATGAGAATCAAGCATAGCAGCACTTGAAGAATGAAAAGTGCTGATTGAAAAATATGAGAAATAAAATCAGGAGGACTTCGATTATGAGCAATAAGCGTTTATACAAATCAACGGTAAACTGTATGCTGTGTGGTGTCTGCGGCGGAATCGCCGAGTACTTCGACATTGACCCCACTCTGGTGCGCCTGGCCTGGGTCATCCTCACCTGCTTCGGCGGCGCCGGAATCTGGGCCTACATCATCGCCGCCATTATTATTCCAAAAGCATAAAAATGTATAATTTTCTGTATTTTGTTCATACTCCTCATATACATGCAAAACTTACAAAAAGGAGCAATGACATATGAACAAAGACAAAGAAGTAGAAGCCTACAGACAAGGCAATCTCACCACCGAAGAACAAACCAAATACGAAATCGCCCGCGAACTGGGCATCCTGGACAAAGTTCTGGAAAACGGCTGGAAAAGCCTCTCCGCCAAAGAAACCGGCCGAATCGGCGGCATGATGGCCAAAAAGAAACCCAAACAATCATCCCCCAAAGCCTGATTTCACCTCCGGCGATTTTCCGATTCAAAACGAAAAATCCCACACAATTCGTCCCGTAAGCTTGCCATCCGAGGAGCCAAATGGTAAGATAAATACAAGCAACTTCTGAAAGGGAAATGACCGAAAAGAAAATTTTCACCACAGAATTCTTCTTGGAATTGTAGTTGAACTGAAATATGCGGAGGATGGCATGCGTAATATTATCAAATATGGTATTGCATGCTGCAAAAAAGAATGCAAGGTGCTTAAAAAGGATGCGTGAGCATCCTTTTTTGGAAAGAAGGGAGTGGCAGGATACGGATTCTGATTGCGGAAGATGAAGTGGAGATTGCGCGGGCGCTGAAGGTTTTATTGGAAAAAAACAAGTGCTCGGTGGACATTGTACATAATGGGAAAGATGCCTGGGACTATATCAGCCAGGGGAAATTCGATGTGGTTGTGCTGGATATTATGATGCCGGAAATGGACGGGCTTGAGGTGTTGGGAAAAATGCGGGACAGCCATGATGCTACGCCTGTGATGCTTCTTACTGCCAGGTCAGAAATTGAGGACCGGGTGGCAGGTCTGAATGCAGGTGCAGACGATTATCTGCCCAAGCCATTTGCTGCAAGCGAATTTATTGCCAGAGTGAAAGCGCTTGGCAGAAGAAACCTGAGCTACACGGAAAGCCTGATCAGTCTTGGCAATACCACCCTGGACTGCAACCGTTTTGAACTGTCAGCCGGGGATAGGAGTGTCCGCCTTAATAACAAGGAATACCAGCTGATGGAGCTGTTTATGAAACACCCCCGCTTCGTATTTTCCACGGAACACATTATGGAAAAAATATGGGGACAGGACGCGGAAGCCGGCATGGATGTAGTGTGGACTTACATTGGATTCCTGCGGAAAAAATTGAAACAGCTGGGTGCATCCGTGGAGATTAAAACTGTCCGCGGAGCCGGATATTCTCTGGAGGAAACCCCATGCTGAAGAAAATGAGATGGCATTTTATTCTGGCGGCCATGGCAGCAGTATTTATCATGCTGGTGGCGGTGCTTGCCGGAATCAATGTATGGAACTACCACAATACTGCCAGTCGTGCAGACCAGCGGATACAGGAAATTTATACCTTTGAGGCTGGCAATGGGACTGATGCAGCCGGGGAAATGGGGCCAGCTGCAGATGCCAGTCAAAATTCAGAGATTCCGCCTGTAAATGCAGAAAATACATCAAATCCTTTTACAGGACAGAAATTAGCAGAAACGAAACAGTAACAGAAGTCTCCACGGACTTTATCGCTTCTGTTACACAGGAAGAAGCCGAAGAATATGCCCGGAACATTTTAGATGGAAAAAGAGAAAATGGTTATTATAAAAACTACAGATTTCAGATAATATCCGATAACAATGAAAAAATTGTTATATTCTTAAACTGTTCCATGGAACTGCATTCCGCCAGGAATGTACTTCTGATCTCCTGTCTCATGGGCGCGGTATGTCTTCTTATTGTGTTCCTTCTGGTGTTGCTTCTTTCCAGGCGTGCCATGGAGCCTTACATCCGCAATATGGAGCGCCAGAAGCGTTTTATCACAGATGCAAGCCACGAGATCAAAACCCCTCTGACATCCATTGCAACCAGTGTGGATGTGATCGAAATGGAACACGGAACAGACGAATGGACAGACAACATCCACAAGCAGACAGCAAAAATGTCCAGAATGGTGGCAGATCTTGTTACGTTGTCCCATCTTGATGAGGAAAATCCTTTCCCTGAAAAGATTGAATTTTCCTTAAGCGATGCGGTCTGGGAGGTAGCAGAACCTTTTGCTTCTCTTGCGAAAGCACAAGGTAAAGCCTATACCCAGCGGATCGAAGAAAACCTGACCTTATGCGGCAATCCGGATTCCATCCGTCAGATGATATCCATTCTTCTTGACAATGCACTGAAATATTCGGATGAATATGGAAGCATCCGCCTGGATGTATACAAGGTTCATGGGAAAATCAAAATAGAGGTTTTTAACACCTGCATTTTGGAGGATACCAGAAATCTTTCCCGGCTGTTCGACCGTTTCTACCGCCCGGATGATTCCCGCTCCAAAAAGACGGGAGGCACTGGAATCGGGCTTTCTATTGCCCAGGCGGTGGCAGAAGCCTACGGTGGGAAAATCAAAGTGCATAGTAAAGATGGGAAGTCTATTCTTTTTCAGGTAAGCATTTAAAAAATCTTAACCCATTCACCAAACTGTCCCTTTAAAATATCTATAAATTGGATATTTATAAAAGTACAGTACTCCTGTATGCTTTCAAACAAATAAAATACAAGAAGCGAAAGCTAAAGTGAGACAGAGCTTCGAGGTCCCCAAGGGGATTACTTGCTTGGATGAAAATTCGCATACAGGAGGAAATCAAAATGAGCCAGGAAAGATATGCATTAAATAAACAGCTTGCACAGATGTTAAAAGGTGGAGTGATCATGGATGTTACCACTCCGGAGCAGGCGAAAATCGCAGAGGAGGCAGGTGCCTGTGCTGTTATGGCACTGGAGCGCATTCCGGCAGACATCCGCGCAGCAGGCGGCGTCTCCAGAATGAGCGACCCGAAAATGATCAAAGGAATCCAGGAAGCCGTTTCCATTCCGGTTATGGCAAAATGCAGAATCGGACATTTTGTGGAAGCACAGATTCTGGAAGCAATCGAGATCGACTACATTGACGAGAGCGAGGTTCTTTCCCCTGCAGATGATGTTTACCACATTGACAAGCGCCAGTTCAAGGTTCCATTCGTATGCGGAGCCAAAGACCTTGGAGAGGCTCTTCGCAGAATTGCAGAGGGTGCTTCCATGATCCGTACAAAAGGTGAGCCGGGAACGGGAGATGTGGTACAGGCGGTAAGACATATGCGCATGATGAACAGCGAGATTGCCAAAGTAGTTTCCATGCGTGAGGATGAGCTTTTTGAGGAAGCAAAGAACTTAAGAGTACCATATGACTTAATTGAATATGTACACAAAAACGGCAGACTTCCAGTTGTAAACTTCGCAGCAGGCGGTGTGGCAACTCCTGCAGATGCAGCTCTGATGATGCAGCTTGGAGCAGAGGGCGTGTTTGTCGGTTCCGGTATTTTCAAATCCGGTGACCCGAAAAAACGTGCAGCTGCGATTGTGAAAGCAGTCACCAACTATCAGGATTCCAAAATGCTTGCAGAGCTTTCCGAAGACCTTGGTGAGGCTATGGTTGGAATCAACGAGCAGGAAATCCAGCTTCTGATGGCAGAGAGAGGTAAATAAAATGAAAATCGGAATCCTTGCAGTACAGGGTGCCTTCGCAGAGCACAGAACCAAGCTGGAAAAATTAGGTGCACAGTGTATAGAGCTGCGAAAAAGAGAAGACCTGGATGGCGGCTTTGACGGACTGGTGCTGCCGGGAGGGGAAAGCACAGTACAGGGAAAGCTTCTTCGTGAACTGGACATGTTCCAGCCTCTGAAAGAAAAAATAGAAGCCGGAATGCCGGTGCTTGCCACCTGCGCAGGACTGATCCTTCTGGCAGATCATCTTTCCAATGATGAGCATGTGTATTTCGGAACCATGCCGGTGATAGTGAAGCGAAATGCCTACGGCAGACAGCTTGGCAGCTTCCACACAATCCAGGAAATGAAAGGGATGGGAGAAGTTCCCATGACCTTTATCCGTGCTCCTTACATTGAAAAATGCGAAGAAGGTGCAGAAGTGCTGGCAGAAGTAGAAGGAAACATTGTGGCGGTAAAATACAAAGAGCAGTACGGCCTGGCCTTTCATCCGGAGCTGGATGAGGATGATACCATCCACAGTGCATTCCTTGAAAGTGTTAAGCGTTATTTAGAACATAAAAATGAAAGATCATTAAAAGAGAACACCCAGTAATTCCAAAATATCTGGCTATAGACGAAAACTATAACTAGATATTTTTTTTACATATTGGACAGACAATCCCCAGTATGTTACTATGCATTCATCAACAAAAACAAAGCAGCAACAAAGAAAAAAGCAAAAATCAATAACAAAAACAACATTAAATAAAAAATTACTGGCAAGCTTATTTGCTAAGAAGAAAAGATACGGAGGAAAAGAAAATGGCAGATATTAAAGATTCCAAAAACTGGGGATTTGAAACAAAACAGTTACACATCGGACAGGAGCAGGCAGACCCGGTAACAGACGCAAGAGCTGTTCCGATCTACGCATCCACATCCTATGTATTCCATAACTCACAGCATGCAGCAGACCGCTTCGGACTTCGTGATGCAGGAAACATTTACGGAAGACTTACAAATCCAACTGAGGATGTTTTCGAGAAGAGAATCGCAGCTCTTGAAGGCGGAGTTGCAGCATTGGCAGTTGCTTCCGGTGCAGCCGCAATCGCCTACACATTCCAGGCACTTGCAAAAACAGGTGAGCACATTGTAGCTTCCAAGACCATCTACGGCGGAACTTACAACCTTCTGGCACATACCCTTCCACAGACAAACGGCGTTACCGCAACATTTGTAGATCCGGAAGTAGAAGGTTCCTTCGAAGCTGCAATCCAGGAAAACACAAAAGCAATCTTTATTGAAACACTTGGAAACCCGAACTCCAACCTGATCGATATCGAAGAAGTTGCAAAGGTTGCACATAAACACAACATTCCGCTTGTAGTGGATTCTACATTTGCAACACCTTATCTGGTTCGCCCGATCGAGTATGGTGCTGACATTGTGGTTCATTCCGCAACCAAATTTATCGGCGGACATGGTACTGCAATCGGCGGTGTAATCGTAGATAGCGGAAACTTTGACTGGAAAGCATCCGGCAAATTCCCGTGGATCTCTGAGCCAAACCCAAGCTATCACGGAATTTCCTTTGCAGAGGCAACTGCTCCGGCAGCATTTGTAACCTATATCCGTGCCATCATCCTTCGTGATACCGGTGCAACACTTTCTCCATTCCATGCATTTATGTTTTTACAGGGACTGGAAACTCTTTCCTTAAGAGTTGAGCGTCACGTAAGCAATGCACTGAAAATTGTAGATTATCTGTCCAAGCATCCGCAGGTTGAGGCTGTACATCATCCGTCTCTGGAAAGTGAGCCAAGTCATTATCTGTACAAGAAATATCTTCCAAACGGCGGCGGTTCCATCTTCACATTCGAGATCAAGGGAGACGCCAAGACTGCACAGAAATTTATTGATCACCTTGCAATCTTCTCCCTGCTTGCAAATGTTGCAGATGTAAAATCCCTCGTCATCCATCCTGCAACAACTACACACAGCCAGTGCACAGAGGAAGAGCTTCTTGACCAGGGCATCAAGCCAAACACAATTCGTCTTTCCATCGGTATTGAGAAAGCAGAAGACCTGATTGCAGCTTTGGACGCAGCATTTGAGGCAGTAAAATAAGACTGGTCATCCATAGCCAGGAAACATTTTTCCAGGATATAAAACTATAATGTAAAAGAACAGACATCATATTTTCCAGAATGAGGGAATATGGTGCCTGTTTTTTGCATATAAAAGTATCGTAACACGATTATGTATTGATTCCTTTATATTTTCTTAATATTTTTCAGCAAAATTGTCAAAAAAAGTAGACGTCATCTAACAGAGTATGGTAAAATATAATTTCAAAAAGGAACGTGAAAGAGGGAAGGCGTGGTTTTTTTTGATAGACATATCTAATCTGGACAGCCACTTATTTGAAATGCTGTCTCAGACTTCAGATAATCTGTATATTTATATGGCAGACTTGGAACGGGATTTTTCCAGATGGTCCAAATCAAGCGTGGATTATTTTAATCTGCCGGGAGAATATATTGCAGACACGGCGAACGAGTGGGTGAAGCATATCCATCCCCAGGATCAGCATATCTTTCTGGAAGATATTGGAAGGATTTTCGCGGGAGAAAGCAACCGCCACAATTGTGAATACCGTGCGCTGAATAAATACGGCAAATATGTGTGGGTGAAGTGCCAGGGAGTTGTGGAGCGCCATGAGGATGGAAGCCTGGGGCTTTTTGTGGGAACTATGATGAATCTTGGAGTGAATGCCAAGTTTGATCAGCCAACAGGCCTGTACACATTTCATGAGCTGAAGAAGCAGCTGCCTGTGTTTATCAATCAGGGAATGGAGGGTGCCATTCTCTTATTTGACGTGGACAGACTGCAGAGAATCAACGATCTTCTTGGATATATGGTGGGAGATGAGGTTCTTCAGCTTCTGGGACAGAAGTGCCATGAACTGGTGGGTGTTACCTTTTACCGTGGTCAGGGAGGCAAGTTCTACTGCATTACCACAGATCTGGATCGGGACAAAATAGAATGGATCTATCAGCAGGTGAAACGGTTCGGAGAGGAAGTTCCAAGGGAGATGAAGCTGGAGATCCAGCTGACTATTTCCTGCGGAGTGGCATTTTTCCCCCAGGATGCAGAGGACTTCGAGACTTTGCATGCCAATGTGGAATATGCCCTGGAACAGGCGAAGAAGGACGGCAGAGGCTGCATTGCCCAGTTTTCCGGCAAAATGCACAGGAGAACTGTGGAGCAGTTCCGGCTTCAGGAGGTGTTAAGGGAGGCAATTGCCAATGAATTCCGTGGATTTTCCCTGGTTTACCAGCCGTTGATCAGAGGAGAGAAACAGCAGGTTTACGGCGCGGAGACATTGATGCGTTTTTATCTGCCGGATGGAAGTATGGTTTCCCCTATGGAGTTTATTCCCATTCTGGAAGAGGACGGAACCATCCGCGAGGTGGGAGAGTGGCTTTTGAATGCAGCCCTTGCCCAGGCGGCTCTGTGGCGGAAGGAGAATCCGGATTTCGTAATTTCCGTGAATGTTTCCTATATTCAGATGCTGCAGCCGGGATTTCGTGAGATGGTCACCAGGATTCTGGAGGAATCCCAGACACCAGCTCAGTCTCTGATCCTGGAGCTTACAGAAAGCTGCAAGGTTTCAGATCCAAACAGGCTGCAGGATGATTTTGAATATTTCAAGAACCTGGGAATTAAGATGGCGCTGGATGATTTTGGCACGGAGTATTCCTCCATTGCACTGCTTCGCAAGCTGAAGCCCCAGCTGATCAAGATCGACCATACTTTTGTACGTTCCATTCAGGATGACGAGATGGATCAGGCAATTCTGGAATATATTATGAACTTAAGCAAGCAGACCAAGATCCAGGTTTGCGTGGAAGGCGTGGAGAATGCGGAGATTCTGGCCGTGGTACAGAGCTATCAGCCGGAGCTTCTGCAGGGATATTACTATTCTAAGCCATGTCCTGCAGCAGAGTTCTATGAGAAATATTTTGACAGATAAAGCTTATTTGAAAAATTGAGAAAGAGGCCTTGTGTTTTCTGTTTTGAGAGCATGAGGCCTTTTTGTATGCTTTGAAAGAGGCGCTTTTCGTTGGCGGGGAGTTGGAAAGTGCTGATGCAAGTTTCGCAGAATGGTCACAGAGTTTTTCAGGTTCATTTCAGGTTGGGCTTCTATAATCTCAAAAGACGATCGGGACGGTCTGGAATTTTGGGTCGGCGGTTCCGGGAAGGGAGGTAAAACGGATGGATGCAAAGGAAATAAAACCAGGCGTGATAAGGCCGGCAGGCCATTATCGCCATGAGCTGAAATATAACATTACTTACTGGCAGTATCTGCAGCTTCGAAGCCGTTTTCGTCAGGTGATGAAAACAGATCCGCACACAGAGGCGGATGGGACCTATCAGATTCGCAGCATTTATTTTGACAATGTGCAGGATAAGGCACTTCGGGAAAAAGTAAACGGCGTGACGAAAAGGGAAAAGTTTCGAATTCGCTACTATAATGATAATTTCACGCATATTACTCTGGAAAAGAAAATAAAAGATAACAATCTTTGCGTGAAGGTGAGCGCAGGACTGAAAGAGGCTGAGTGCAGGATGCTTCTTGCAGGAAATCTGGAATGGATGAGAACTCATCCTTCGTCTTTAGTTCAGGAGCTTTACGGGAAAATGAAGTACCAGCAGTTAAGACCAAGGGTACTTGTTTCCTATACAAGAGAACCGTATATTTATGTAGCCGGAAATGTGCGAATCACCTTTGACTGGAATGTACGGACCACCATGTATCACCAGAAGTTTCTGGAAGAGAAGGTGTATGATGTGGAAGCTGTGCAGTGTCCGGGAGAAATGATCATGGAAGTAAAATATGATGCATTTTTGCCCAGGGTGATACAGGATCTGATCCAGATGGACGGAGTGCGGCAGCAGTCTTTTTCCAAATATGGGGCGTGCAGGAACTATGGATAATACAGGAGGAATTGTAAAGTGACATTTAATGATATTTTTAAATCCAGTTTTCTGGAAAGTATAACAGAATTTTCAGCAGTGGACACTCTGATTGCTATGGTGGCGGCGCTGGTGATCGGAATGTTTATTTTTGTAGTTTATAAGAAGACGTTTAACAGTGTGATGTATTCCACAGGATTCGCTATGACCCTTGTGGGGATGACTATGGTGACAACCCTGGTAATTCTGGCGGTAACGTCAAATGTGGTGCTGTCTCTTGGTATGGTAGGTGCACTTTCCATCGTGCGTTTCCGTGCGGCAATTAAAGAGCCGATGGAAATCGTCTATCTGTTCTGGGCAGTGGCAGCCGGAATTGTGATCGGCGCAGGCATGCTGCCTCTGGCTGTGATCGGTTCTGCAATCATCGGCGTGATCCTTATTTTGTTTGCCAACAAAAAGGTACATGACAATCCGTATCTGCTGATTCTGAACTGCCAGGACGAAAATGCAGAGAATGCAGCTCTTTCCCTTATGAAAGAAGCTGTGAAAAAATATGCGGTAAAATCCAAAACTGTAAATGCCCAGGAAATTGAGTTCACAGCAGAGATTCGCATGAAAGACGGGGAGACCGCATTTGTAAACCGCCTGAACGAGATCCAGGGTGTGGAAAACGCAACTCTTGTAAGCTATAACGGTGAATATATGTCCTGACAGGAGGGTGAAGCACATGGTTACAAATAAATACATAACAAAGATTGCGTCTGTAATCATGGCTGCGGCAGTGATCCTGTGCCTTTTGGCCTGCGCTTTTTCCCAGAAGCTTCAGGCTGTTTACGGAAATAATGCAGTTGCAATGGAATATGAAAGCAAGCTGTTTGATACAGACCAGATTATGGATATCGATATTCTTATGGATGAGGATGACTGGAATGATATGCTGGAAAATGCCATTTCCGAAGAATATTATTCCTGTGATGTGGTGGTAAACGGCAAGACCTTTTATTCTGTGGGAATCCGTCCAAAAGGAAACACAAGCCTTTCCTCTATTGTAAATGATCCGGATACTGACCGGTACAGCTTTAAGCTGGAGTTCGATCATTATATAGAAGGGCAGGCATGCTATGGACTGGATAAGCTGATCCTGAACAACAATTATGCAGATGCTACCAACATGAAAGAGGCAATTGTTTACGACATGTACCAGTATCTTGGTGTGGATGCTTCTTTATATAATTATGCAAAAATTAGCGTAAACGGAGATTACCGGGGTGTTTATCTGGCACTGGAAGCTGTGGAGGATAGCTTCATGCTGCGAAACTACGGAACGGAGGACGGAAATCTGTATAAGCCGGAGAGCATGGGCATTGGCGGCGGTGTAGATGGAAATGGTTTTCCGCAGAAGGGAGAGATGCCAGATGGAACGGACTTTCCGCAGAAGGGAGAGATGCCGGATGGCGAGGACTTTCCGCAAATGGGAGAAGCTCCCAATGGAGAAGCAGCAGATATCAAAATGGGAATCATGGGTGGAAATGGCGGCGCAGATCTGAACTATACAGATGATGATCTTGACAGCTATTCTACAATCTGGGATGGTGAGATCACAGATTCGGATAAAAAAGACCACAAGCGGGTGGTAGAAGCCTTAAAAAATATCAGTGAAGGTACAGATTTGGAAACCTATATGGATGTAGATAATATACTGAAATATATGGCAGTTCACACCTTCGTGGTGAACGATGACAGCCTTTCCGGTACTATGGCGCATAATTATTACCTGTATGAATATAATGGCAAGCTGAATATTTTGCCATGGGACTACAACCTTTCCTTTGGCGGTATGTCCATGGGCGGCAAAATGGGAGGTCAGTCCTTGGGAGCAACTTCGGTGATCAACGATGCCATTGATACGCCATTTTCCATTACTGATTTTTTCGATGCCCTTCTGGAAAACGAGGAATATCTGGAACAGTACCATGGGTATCTGAATGAACTTGTGGAAAAATATGTGAATGGTGGTGAGTTTGAGAAAACTTATGAGAGAATCCGCAGCCAGATCGATGACCTGGTAGGAAATGACCCCACTGCTTTTTACAGCTATGAAGAATATGAGGAAGCCGCAAATATGCTAATAGAAGTGGTACAGCTTCGGGCAAAAAGCGTCAGCGGCCAGCTGGCAGGCACTATTCCATCCACAGACGAAGGCCAGCAGCAGGATTCTTCCAACCTGATTGATGGCTCAGACATTGATCTTAGTGTAATGGGCAGCTTTTCCGGTGGGGGAGGCGGAAACGAAGGTCAGGGAAAGGATAATGGCTTTGCAGGCACGCCCCAGCCTTTCGATGCAGGAGATGTTTCTCCGATATCTGAGGAAAAAGCTGATTTACAGGACTCCAATCAGGATAGTGTAAAATAAGAAAAAAACGGAGTTGCGAAATCTATACTGCATTGTAAAGATTAGATAAGTAAACTTCATCGGCCGATAAAAATGCTTGTCATAATAGAGTGAATCCGTTATAATTTTATATATATAAGATGCAAGAATAAATAATATTCAGATAATTACAACGGTGAAAAGAGGAAAACGTAGTCATTGTAGTTGTGCAGAATTATATAAAGGGGGATTTTACTATGACAAAGATGAAGAAATTGTATTTACCCGTTCTTACCGCGGCAGCCATTACATTTTCCATTTTCGGAATGCCAAAGAAAGCAGAGGCCTCCTGTAATACCTATCAGGTAAATGTAGCCAAGGGCTATTTGGCTCTTCGTACAGATACAGCCTTTGACAGCAGAAATGAGATTGGAGAGCTTTACAATGGAGATCTGGTAGAGGTGATGGATTATACAGGTGCCACCGGCTACTGGTATGTATACTCACCGAAGTATGATACCTTTGGTTATGTGAATAACGATTATCTCAATTCTATTTCTTCTTCAGTATCGGCTTATGATACCATGTGGACCGTAAGTGTGGAGAAAGGCTATCTGGCACTCCGTAATGCAGCATGCTATGACTCTGCCAATGAAATTGGCAAGCTGTATTCCGGCGATAATGTGTGGGTTTGCGACAGCAGCGATTCTACGTACTGGTATGTATACTCACCGAAGCTGAACTGTTATGGTTTTGTAAATCAGGAATATCTGTATACAAATGAAGATATGGATGCGGGAACCAGCTATTTCGGTGAGACCAGAATGGTCAGCGTAGCCAAGGGTTACCTGGCACTTCGCAATATGAAGGCTTATGATGCTTCCAATGAGATCGGAGAGCTTTACACCGGAGATGTAGTCCAGCTTCTGGAGACAAGTGATCCGAAGTACTGGTATGTATATTCTCCGAAATATGATATGAACGGTTTCGTGAACAAAGACTACCTGGTAGGCGGCAGTACATTCGCTACCAAGTCTGTCAGTGTATCCAAGGGTTATCTGGCACTTCGCTCTGCTATGAGCTATGATGAATCCAATGAGATCGGAGAGCTTTATACCGGTGACACCGTAGTGGTGATCGACTCCAGTAACTCCCAGTACTGGTATGTATATTCCACCGGTCTTATGATGTATGGCTATGTAAATAAAGATTATCTGTACTGATTTACTGATCATTTGAAACGCTGCTGTTTTTAATTAGACAGCAGCGCTTTTTTGTTGTATTTAAAAGACAGGTGTGCTAAAATTACAAAGTAATTGAATTTTGTTAAGTGAACAGCATGCCGGAGACTTTTTATAAGCTTTGGAAATGCTGCTAGAGGGAACCAGGGGAAGAGCCTGGACGGTTGCGGCCACTGTAAGCAGGAAGGTGTACTTCAAAATGCCATTGCATACCTATATGCGAGAAGGCGGGGAACACCATTATAACCTGTAAGTCAGGAAACCTGCTTGGCAAAGTAAGAAGGAGCTTCCGTTAAAAGTATCCCTTTTAGCTGCCGTAATGACAGCTTTTTTGAAGCCCCATCTTTTCGGTTACAAAACAAACGAAAAGAGAGGAAAAACAAATGAAAAACAAAGAATTATCCAGAAGAATCATGGCACTTGCAATGGCAGCAGCTTTGTCTGTATCTGTAAGCCCGGTTGTTTATGCCGCAGAGCGTGCAGACGCCCAGACTATCAAGGAAGACAACCAGCCGACAGCTGACGCCGAAGAGAGCGCAGAGGAAGCAGAGGGTACAGCAGAGGAAGGTACCAAAACCGAGTATCCGCTGACCATCACTACCTATGATTATGACGGAAACGAAATCGAAACTACCTATGAAAAAGCACCGGAAAAAGTTATTGCTGTATATCAGGGAAGTATTGAGACTATGCTCTCCCTTGGACTTGAGGATCGCCTTGTAGCAACAGCAGGTCTTGATAACGAAGTTCCGGACGATCTTAAAGAAGCATTCTCCAAAACAAATTATCTTGATGAATTTACCCCATCCCTTGAGACTGTAACGATGTTGGAGCCAGACATGATCTTATCCTGGAGCTCCCTGTTTTCTGATAAAAATCTCGGAAATGTAACAGACTGGATCGACAAAGGCTGCAACACCTACTACAACACCAATACTCGTCCGGACGGCGACAGAACACTGGAAAATGAATTCACAGATATCTTAAATATCGGAAAGATCTTCGATGTACAGGACAAAGCGCAGGCTATCGTTGATGATGCAAAAGCAGTGATCGACAAAACTCTTACTGCAACTGCAGATGTAAAAGACAAACCAAGCGTAATGGTATTGGAGCCTCTTGGAGATGACATCACAAACTATGGCGTAAAGAGCCTTGGCGGAGATATGGTAACACAGTTAGGCGCAACTCTTGCAAACCCGGATGCTTCCACCGTTGGAAAAGAGGATATCATCGCAGCCAACCCTGACGTGATCTTTGTGGTTTACATGCCATATGCAGGAGATGATCCACAGAGTGTTATGGACAGCCAGCTGGCAGTTATCCAGGAGGATGAAGCTCTTCAGAGCCTTGATGCGGTAAAAAACGGTCGTGTTTACCCAATCATGCTCAGCGAGATGTATGCAAGTGCAACACGTACCCAGGATGGAATCGAAACCTTTGCAAAGGGCTTATATCCAGACGCAGCAATTGACTAAGTGAGGAAACAACAGTGAAAAAAGAAAAGGTTGTCCGCACATCTATGTATGCGGCAGTGCTTATTTTTCTGATACTGTTTCTGGTGTTTTCCGTGCTTGCAGCAGTTACCTTTGGAAATGCAGACCTGTCTTTGAAGGATGTATACAGTGTGATTTTATATAAGCTTTTTCACATCAAAAGTCTGGCCGCTTATGGAGAAGGGGCAATACATGATGTGGTGTGGCTGATCCGTCTTCCAAGGGTGCTGCTTGCACTGGCAATCGGAATGGCACTTTCCGTGTGCGGAGTGGTGATGCAGGCAATCGTGCAGAACCCTCTTGCGGATCCCTATGTGCTTGGAATTTCTTCAGGTGCCTCTCTTGGGGCAACTCTTGCAATCATGCTTGGCATAGGAAGCTTTCTTGGTGGAAACTCTGTGGGAATCTGTGCATTTATCGGAGCTATGCTTACTTCATTTGCAGTTATCGCTATTGCAAACATGGGTGGAAAGGCAACCTCTGCCAAGCTGATTCTTGCCGGAATGGCCATTAGTGCGGTATGCTCTGCTTTTTCAAATTTTGTAATTTACATAACAAATGATAAAAACGCTGCTACAGAGGTTATGAAGTGGAACATGGGAAGCCTTGCAGGGGCAAGCTGGGCGAGAGTGAGTGTGATGATGCCGGTTACACTGGTGTGTGTTCTGCTTTTTCTTACACAATATCGAAGCCTGAACCTGATGCTTCTGGGTGATGAGGTATCTATTACCCTTGGAACAGATCTGCACAGATTAAGAACAGTATATCTGGTGGTAGCTTCTGTAATGATCGGATTTGCGGTATACTGTGCCGGAGTTATCGGTTTTGTTGGACTTGTGATCCCTCATGTTGTGCGGATCCTTTTCGGAACAGATCACAGCCGCCTCATTCCACTTGGCGCACTTCTTGGAGCCTCCTTTCTGATTTGGTGCGATGTGGCATGCCGCGTGATCTTGAAAAATTCTGAAATGCCTCTTGGAGTTTTGGTCTCTATTATCGGTGCGCCTTGCTTTATTTATCTGCTGGTGAAAAAATCCTATGGCTTTGGAGGAAGAAAATGAGAATAACAACAGAAGATATTCGGGTTGGCTTTCATACCAGGCAGATTTTGAAGGGGATTTCTGTTGATAGTGGAAATAAAGAACTGGTTGGTATCATTGGACCAAACGGAAGTGGGAAATCCACTCTTTTGAAGTGTATATACCGTGTACTGAAGGCTGATTCAGGGGCTGTTTATCTGGACGGGGATGAGCTTTATTCCATGAATGCAAAAAGCTCTGCAAAGAAAATGGCAGTGGTAGCCCAGCACAACTATTATAATTTTGATTTTAGCGTGCGGGAGGTTGTTCTCATGGGACGCGCTCCCCACAAAAAGGCACTGGAACGGGATAATGCAAAGGATTATCAGATTGTAGAGGAAGCTTTGCAAAGGGTTCAGATGGAGCAGTTTGCGGACAGAAGTTTTTCTACATTGTCTGGAGGCGAACAGCAGAGAGTCATTCTCGCCCGTGCCCTTGCACAGCAGACCCCTGCACTGATTCTGGATGAGCCTACCAATCATTTGGATATTACTCATCAGATTATGCTGATGGAGCTGGTAAAAACGTTGGATGTAACCGTGATTTCTGCAATTCATGACCTGAATATTGCAGCTGCATACTGCGACAGGATTTATATTCTGAAGGATGGGGTCCTGGAAGCCTTGGGTACACCAGCAGAAGTGCTTACTCCTGAAATGATTAAGAAAATCTATAAGGTAGATGCAGAGGTGACTTACGACAGCCTGGGGAAAATGCATATTTTATTTTTGTGACGATGATTTGGTGAAAAAATGGAAAAAATAGGAATTCTTACCTGTCTTCACTCTAATGATGTCTGTGCCAGGGTGGGGTGTCTGTCCTCCTTTTGGCAGAGAAAGGATTTCTTTGCAAAGTATGCTGAGGATACCATACTTGCAGCCATGCTTACCTGCAACGGCTGCAAGGGTGATAATCCTTCAGAACCGGAAGAGGATAAAGGAATCCTGGAAAAGCTGGACCGGCTTGTAAGTGAAGATATTGAAATTGTACATGTAGGTGTGTGCCGTCTTATGGATGATAAAAAGGAATGTCCGAGAATGACAAAGATCTGTGAAATGATAGACAGTCGAGGAATTCAGGTAATAAGAGGTACGCATAGAGAATGAAAGGAAGAGCGGGAAACCGCTCTTTCTTTCATATACGAGGAGATTGCGCATAGTCAATAGAGAAATTTCACATTTTTTTAGATTGAACAAAAAATAGGGCAATGCTATACTAAATATAATAAGATGTTTATTCAAAACATCAGAAAAATCTGAAACAGGAGCGTGATAAATTGCAGGATACCAACGAAAATTATATTCAGCTTGAAAAAGTATCTAAAATATATGGAACAAAGGAAGTAAAAATCATAGCGGTAGATGAGATCAGCTTTAACATTTCCAAGGGCGAATTTGCCGTGATCGTTGGACCAAGTGGTGCCGGCAAGACAACCGTTCTGAACATTCTCGGTGGAATGGATACTGCTACCAGTGGTAAGGTATGGGTAGATGGGAAGAACATTGCCAAGTATAATAACCGCCAGCTGACCAGCTACCGAAGAGATGATATTGGCTTTGTCTTCCAGTTTTATAATCTGGTGCCGAACCTGACTGCGCTTGAGAATGTGGAACTGGCAGGGCAGATATGTAAGAACCCTATGGATCCGAAAACCGTTTTGGAAGAAGTGGGATTGAAGGACAGACTTGGGAACTTTCCGGCACAGCTGTCAGGCGGAGAGCAGCAGAGAGTTTCCATAGCAAGAGCTCTTGCCAAGAATCCAAAGATGCTTCTTTGCGATGAACCAACAGGTGCGCTTGACTATCAGACCGGTAAGGCAATTCTGGGACTTTTGCAGGATATGTGCCGTCAGAAAGGGATGACTGTGGTTGTTATTACCCACAACTCTGCGTTAACTCCTATGGCAGACCGTGTCATCCGAATTAAGAATGGCAAGGTAGCACAGATGACACTGAATGACCATCCAACTCCGGTAGAAGAAATTGAGTGGTAGGTGAACGAATGAAAGCACTTAGAAAAGAATTCTGGATGGAAATCCGAAGGAGTAAGTCAAGATTCATTTCCATCCTTCTGATCGTAGCCCTTGGAGTTGCCTTCTTTTCAGGTATTCAGGCCTCCTCTCCGGATATGCGCTATTCCGGTGATGCCTATTATGACGAGAGCTGTCTGATGGACATTAAGGTTGTAGGAACTATGGGGCTTACGGAAGATGATGTGGAAACACTTAAGAATATAGATGGCATAGAAGCAGCCGAGGGAGCCTGGTCCACAGATGTAATGTGCGGGGAAGGTCAGACGCAGAAGGTGCTTCATATTGAGTCTGTAAATGAGACCGTGAACAGGCTTGATGTCCAGGAAGGACGCCTTCCGGAAAAAGAAGGGGAGCTCTTTCTGGACGGAACCTTTGCGTCTGCCAATGGATATCAGATTGGCGATAAAATGACTCTGCGCGAGGGGAAAGACAGTTCTCTTCTTATAAATACAGAATATACGGTAGTGGGAACAGGAAGAAGTCCTCTTTATATTTCCTTTAACAGAGGAAATACGACTATTGGAACAGGTGAGGTTAATGGATTTGGTTATGTACTTCCGGACAATTTTGACCAGGAGATTTACACGCAGATCTACGTGCTTGCCCATGGGGCAAAGGCGCTTACCAGCTATACAGACGGCTACGAGAACCTGATTGCAAGAATTAAGGATAAGGTGGAGAATATTGCAGATGACCGCTGTGCCATCCGTCTGGCTTCAGTGAAAGCAGATGCCCAGAAAGAAATCGATGATGCCCAGAAGAAGCTGGATGATGGAAAAAAAGAAGCAGATGAGAAGCTTGCAGATGCCAGAGAACAGCTGGAGCAGGGGGAGAAGGAGCTGGCGGATGGTAAAAAGGAATATGAAGAGGGCAAAAAGCAGCTGGAGGATGCGAAGAAAGAAATCGCAGATGGAAAAAGTCAGCTTGCAGATGCCAAAAGCCAGCTGACAGACGGAAAAAATCAGCTTGCAGATGCCAGAAACCAGCTTACTTCCAGTAAAAGTCAGCTTGATAGCGCCAGAAATCAGCTGGATGCGGGCTGGAATCAGGTGAATGCAGCAAAGGCAGAACTTCTGGAGGGACAAGATAAGCTTACTAAGGCAAAGGCTGAGGTAGAGAGCGGTTTTGCTGAAGCAGAGGCAAATCAGAAGACGCTGGAGGAAAATGCGGCCAAATTAGAAGAAGCGAAGAAGCAGATTGCAGATGGCGAAGCTCAGCTGGCACAGGCAAAGCAGACTCTAAATGAGAAACAAACTCAGCTTGATCAGTCAAAAGCGGAGCTTACAGCCGGGCAGGAGCAGCTTGATGGCACCAAGGCTCAGCTAAATGAGCAGAAGCAGCAGCTTGAGGCCGGGCTTTTACAGGTATCCGAAGGGGAGACTAAGCTTCAGGAGGGATTAACTGCTCTTGAAGGAGCAAAAGGCCAGCTGGCTCAGCTGCAAAGTCAGCTGTCAGCAGCACAGGAACAGTATAATGCTGCTCTTGAAAACGAGGCGATTTCGCAGGAAGAAAGGGACAGCCTGGCAGCACAGGTGTCTGAACTGGAGAGTCAGGCAGCTGCTGCACAAAGTCAGATCGATGAAAACACAGCGTCCCTGGAGGCGAACAGGCAGCAGCTTATAGCATCAAGAAGTGAGCTGGAAAGTGGTCTTGCAGCTGTAGAAGAAGGATTTTCTCAGATTTCGCAGAAGGAAACTGAGCTAAATGAAGGATTAAGTCAGCTTGCAGAAGGTCAGGCACAGCTGGCTGCAGGCTGGGAGGAGCTGAAGCAGCAGGAAAGCACATTGGCAGCATCAAAGGCAGAGACAGAAGCCGGAGAGAAAGAGCTTTTGGATGGTCAGGCGCAGCTGGAAGCTGCAAAGGCTCAGTTAAACAGTGCACGGCAGGAAATTGATGAAAATACAAAGACCATTGCAGAAGGTCAGGCGAAGCTGGATGCCAGTGTGTCAGAACTAAATGCAAATGAGCAGCAATATGCTTCCGGCCTTGCACAGTATAAATCGGGCCAGCAGCAAATTGCAGAAAATGAAGCAAAGCTGGTGTCCGGAGAAAAAGAAATCACTGAGAATGAAAAAAAGCTGACAGATGGCGAAAATGAAATTGCTGAGAATGAAAAGAAGCTTCAGGATGCGGCAGAGGATCTGAAAAAAGGAGAGAAAGAGCTTAAAGACGGCAGGAAAGAGTACGAAACCTCCAAAAAAGATGCGGAAGATGAGATCGCAGAAAACGAACAGAAGCTGGCGGATGCAAGGAAAGAGCTGGATGAGCTTGAAGAGCCGGAATGGATGGTTACAGACCGTGAGGATCTTCCGGAATATTCAGATTACGGAGATAATGCAGATCGTCTGAAAAGTATTGGTCAGGTTTTCCCGGTTATCTTCTTTCTGGTAGCAGCCTTGATCAGTCTTACCACTATGACCCGAATGGTAGAGGAACAGCGAACTCAAATTGGTACTTTAAAGGCTCTTGGATACAGGAAGCCGGCTATTGCAGCCAAATACATTTGCTATGCACTGCTGGCAACAGTCGGCGGAAGTATTATGGGAATGCTGCTTGGAGAGAAGATTATTCCATATGTCATCATAACCGCATATGGAATCATGTATCACAATGTTTCAAATACGATTTCCATTGATTATCAGCTTAGCTTTGCGTTGATAGCTTCTGGGGCTTCTATTGTATGTACTGTTGGGGCTACCCTTTTTGCCTGCGGGAAGGAGCTTCAGGAAACTCCCGCATCCTTAATGCGTCCCCCTGCACCAAAGGAGGGAAAAAGGGTGCTTCTGGAGAGAATTACTTTCATATGGAAGCATCTAAGCTTTTCCTGGAAATCCACCATCCGAAATCTTTTCCGCTATAAGAAACGTCTGATTATGACGGTATTTGGAATTGCCGGAAGTATGGGACTGATGCTGGTGGGATTTGGAATTCAGGATTCTATCAGTGATATTGCTGCGATCCAGTATCGGGATCTCCAGCATTATACAGGAATGATCATAGAGGATGAGGATTCCACAGAAAAGGAAAAAGAGGAGCTTCTGGATTTTGTAAAAAATAATAATGAGATTGCACATTGCAACCGGGTACAGATGACCAAAATCAGTGCACCTAAGGGAAATTCCAATATCAGCATTTATCTGTTTGTGCCAGAAAGTCTGGATGAGTTTGCAAAGGATGTAACCCTGCAGAACCGTATTACCGGAGAAAAGTATGAGCTTACAGATGATGGGGCAGCCATCTCAGAGAAAACAGCAAACCTGCTGAATCTGAAGGTGGGAGATATGATCACATTGGAAAAGGCAGGAAAAAAATATACAGTAAAGGTGGCAGTAGTTACAGAAAACTATATGAGCCATTATCTTTATATGACACCTCTTGTTTATGAACAGACCTTTAAGGAAAAACCGGATTATGAGAATATTGTATTCACTGTGAAGGCAGAGGATAAGGATTCGCTGGAAAAAGTGGGAACAGAGCTTCTTACCTGTCCGGCTGCTCTTAGCATCAGCTATACAAGCAGTCTTTCCGCGCAGGTTGACCGTATGCTGAGTACTTTGGATGTGGTAATACTGGTATTGATCGTTTCAGCCGGAATGCTTGCTTTTGTAGTGCTGTACAATCTGAATAATATTAATATTACAGAACGGCAAAGAGAGCTTGCAACCTTGAAGGTCCTTGGCTTCTATGATGGCGAGGTTTCGCAGTATGTGTTACGGGAAAATGTGATCCTTACAGCTCTTGGAATTGTGTTTGGATCCATATTTGGAATCCTGCTTCACAGATATGTGATTACTACCGTGGAGGTGGATGCTGTTATGTTCGGAAGAAATATAAAACCAATGAGCTTTGTATATGGCGGAATTCTGACCAGTGTATTTTCGGCTGTGGTAAATGCGGTTATGCACTTTAAACTGAAAACTATTAATATGGTAGAATCACTGAAAAGTGTGGAATAAAGTGCGGCTAAGGCATTCCTTTGATGGTTCGGGTATAAATTTTGTAATTGTGAAGTTTGGAAATATGCTTGACAAGTGGAAAAATTACAATTATAGTTATAGCCATAAAAGGAGCGGCTTTTTTCAGATGATACATCAGAAAGTGTGACAGCCGCAGCTAAAGGCATTGAAGAAGAGGAGTAAGCGTATGTCCTCCCAGAGAGAGATGTCCGGGGAAGCCTGTGGTGGAAGACATTTCGAGATTCGCATTCGCTGAAGGTAGCTTTGGAGCCGGGGAACTGAATGGGCAGTTAAGAATTGACCGGAGAGCATGTGCAGATATAGGACCGGAGGTTTACTGCAGTAGGTTTTCACGCAATTCCAGCGTTATGGGAAAGAGATATGTGAGAAAGGCTGGATATGGATATTTTTCAGAAGAGCCATGCCGGACAGATGCACATAATGAAGGTGGTACCGCGTTAACTTCGCCCTTCACACAGTTTGTGTGGAGGGCGTTATTTTTTAGGAGGAAAATCATGAGCAAAGAACTTGCAAAGACCTATGATCCAAAAGGAATTGAGGAACGTCTTTACCAGAAATGGATGGACAACGGATATTTTCATGCAAAAGTAAACCCTGATAAGAAACCATTTACCATTGTTATGCCGCCGCCAAACGTAACCGGCCAGCTGCATATGGGACATGCCTTAGATGAGACCATGCAGGATATTCTCATCCGCTTCAAGAGAATGCAGGGCTATGAGGCACTGTGGCAGCCGGGAACCGACCATGCAGCCATCGCTACAGAGGTTAAGGTTACCGAGAAACTGAAAAAAGAAGGCATCGACAAAGCTGAGATCGGCCGTGAGAAATTCCTGGAATATGCATGGGAGTGGAAAGAAGAATACGGCGGAAAGATCATCAACCAGCTGAAGAAGCTTGGTGCTTCCGCAGACTGGGAGAGAGAGCGTTTCACCATGGATGAGGGCTGCTCCAAGGCTGTTCAGGAAGTTTTCATCAAATTATATGAAAAAGGATACATCTACAAGGGATCCCGTATTATCAACTGGTGTCCGGTATGCCAGACCTCCATTTCCGATGCAGAGGTTGAGCATGAGGATCAGGACGGATTCTTCTGGCACATCAACTACCCGGTTGTTGGAGAAGAGGGCAAATTCGTAGAGATCGCAACTACCCGTCCGGAGACACTTCTTGGAGATACTGCAGTTGCAGTAAACCCGGATGATGACCGTTACAAAGATATCGTAGGCAAAATGCTGAAGCTTCCTCTCACAGACAGAGAGATCCCGGTAATTGCAGACGAGTATGTTGACAAGGAATTCGGAACCGGATGCGTAAAGATCACTCCGGCACACGACCCTAACGACTTTGAGGTTGGAAAGAGACACAACCTTCCGGAAATCAACATCATGAACGATGATGCTACCATCAATGAACTTGGCGGAAAATACGCAGGCATGGACCGCTACGAGGCAAGAAAAGCCATGGTAGAGGATCTGGACAAGCTTGGCCTTCTGGTTAAGGTGGTTCCTCACAATCACAGCGTTGGAACACATGACCGCTGCCATGCAACTGTAGAGCCGATGATCAAACCTCAGTGGTTTGTAAAGATGGACGAGATGGCAAAGGCTGCGATCAAGACTCTTGAGGACGGCGACCTGAAATTCGTTCCGGAGCGTTTTGACAAGACTTATCTTCACTGGCTGGAGAATATCCGTGACTGGTGTATTTCCCGTCAGCTGTGGTGGGGACACAGAATCCCGGCTTACTACTGCGATGAGTGCGGTGAGACTGTAGTTGCAAGAGAAATGCCGGAAAAATGTCCGAAATGCGGATGCACGCATCTTCATCAGGACGAGGATACTCTGGATACCTGGTTCAGCTCTGCTCTGTGGCCATTCTCCACACTTGGCTGGCCGGATAAGACACCGGAACTGGAGTACTTCTATCCAACAGATGTGCTGGTAACCGGATATGATATTATTTTCTTCTGGGTTATCCGTATGGTATTCTCTGCGCTTGAGCAGACAGGCAAGACACCGTTCCATCATGTACTGATCCACGGTCTTGTAAGAGATTCTCAGGGCCGCAAGATGAGTAAATCTCTTGGAAACGGTATTGATCCTCTTGAAGTAATCGACAAGTACGGCGCAGATGCCCTTCGTCTTACCCTGATGACCGGAAATGCACCGGGAAATGACATGCGTTTCTACTGGGAGCGTGTAGAGTCCAGCCGTAACTTTGCAAATAAGATCTGGAATGCTTCCCGTTTCGTTCTGATGAACCTGGAAGGAAAGACCGTAACAGAGCCCGAGAGCGCTTCTCTTTGCTATGAGGACAAGTGGATCCTTTCCAGACTGAACAATGTAATCAAAGAAGTAACCGACAACATGGAGAAATATGAGCTGGGTATTGCAGTTCAGAAGATCTATGACTTCCTGTGGGATGAGCTTTGTGACTGGTACATCGAGATCGCCAAGGTTCGTCTGTGGAAAGCTGAAGAAGATCCGAAGGCAGCAAACGAGGCTCTGTGGACACTTCGCACTGCACTGACTCAGGGACTGAAGCTTCTTCATCCGTTTATGCCGTTCATCACTGAGGAAATCTACTGCACCCTGCTTCCGGAGGAAGAGTCCATTATGATCTCTGACTGGCCGGTTTACAAGGACGAGTGGAATTCTCCGGAGGCTGAGCTTGCAATCGGAAGCTTCCAGGAGGTTGTAAGAGGCATCCGTAATACAAGAACCAGCATGAATGTTCCGCAGAACAGAAAGACTCATCTGATCATTGTTGGAAAAGATGACGCAATCTGCCAGATGTATGAGAACAGCAAGAAGTCTTTCGTAAATCTTGCTTTTGCAAAAGAAATCCATGTTCAGCAGGATAAGGCAGGAATTGGCGAGGATGCAGTTTCCGTTGTTGTTTCCAATGCCGTTGTTTACATGCCTCTTGAGGACCTTGTTGACAAGGAAAAAGAGCTTGAGAGACTGACAAAGGAGCAGGAGAGACTGGCCAAGGAGATTGTCCGCTGCGAGGGTATGCTGAATAACCCGAACTTTGTAAATAAGGCTCCGGCTGCAAAGGTTGATGCAGAGAAGGAGAAGCTTGCGAAGTATAAAGAGATGAAGGATAAGGTTAACACACAGCTTGAGCAGCTGAAGTGATAAAAAGGAGAATTTGGATGAAGCTGAGCAAATTTTGCAATAAGATTTCCCTGATTCTCCAGGCTCTCTGGTGCGCAGTGCTCTATTTTATCATAGAAGCACTGTGCCGCCATTCTGTAGCAGATGCCTGGAATTATATGACGGGAAAACCGTTGGTGTTTGCTTATAATACGGCATTTATTTTTACTACCATGCTGATCGTGTACCTGTTTCACAGGCGTGTTTTCTGGCGGGTGGTGGTTTCTGTTTTCTGGTTGTTTCTCGGTATTGTAAACTGTATTTTGCTGTTAAACCGTGTAACTCCGTTTACGGGTCCGGATCTGCATATGCTTACAGATGGAATTGCGATCATGCAGAAGTATCTTCCGTTTTACGGAGAGGTAAACGGATGTATTATTATCGGGCTTGTGCTTTTTGCGCTTCTGATTCTTTTTATAAAGGGACCGAAGTATCAGCAGAAGATTAAGTATCGGTATGTGATTCCTATGATTGTTGTCGGTGCGGTGGCTTTTGGAGGCATAACCCAGCTGGCTCTTGAAAAAAGAGTACTGTCCAATTATTTTGGAAATATTGCCTTTGCTTATGAAGATTATGGATATCCTTATTGTCTGGCAACTACTATTTTTAATACGGGTATCAGTCAGCCAAGAGATTACTCAGAGGAAGAAATTAAGCGAATTGAGAAGACAGAGTCCAATCTTCCGGAAACCAAGGAAGATGGAAAAAGACCGAATATTCTGTTTCTTCAGCTGGAATCCTTCTTTGATCCTACATTGGTAAATTATCTGAATATTTCTGAGGATCCGATTCCCAATTTCAGGAAGCTGATGAAGGAATATTCTTCCGGATATTATAAGGTGCCGGCTGTTGGAGCAGGTACTGCAAATACGGAATTTGAAACAATTACGGGAATGAGTCTTCATTATTTTGGTCCTGGTGAGTATCCTTATAAGAGTATACTCAAAGAGACTACCTGTGAGAGCGTTCCTTATGTTTTGAAGAATCTTGGATATTCTACTCATGCGGTACATAACAATGAAGCAAATTTCTATGGCAGACGATCTGTTTTTCCGAATCTGGGGTTTGATACCTTTACCTCGGAGGAGTACATGGAAAATGAAAATCTGCAGAATCCACTTGGCTGGGTAAAGGATAGCATTTTGACAGATGAAATCTTGAAATGTCTGGATTCCACAGAAGAACCGGATTATGTATATACAATCTCCGTGCAGGGACATGGAGATTACCCCAGTGAGCCGATTCTGGATAATCCTGCCATTACCGTGTCCGGGTCTCCTACGGAAGAGCTGGACTGCAAGTGGGAGTATTATGTAAATCAGATTCATGAGATGGATCAGTTTGTAAAGGAGCTGACAGATGCTCTGGCAGATTATCCGGAGGATGTGATTCTGGTAATGTATGGGGATCATTTGCCGACCATGGGACTTACGGTTGAGGATCTTGAGAATAAGTATCTGTTCCAGACGGAGTATGTGATCTGGGATAATATGGGACTGACCAAGAAGGATGAGAATCTGGCTTCTTACCAGATCGCGGCGGAGGTGCTGGATCGGGTTGGAATTCATGAGGGTACCATTATGAAGTATCATCAGGCGAGAAGGAATACCAAGAATTATCAGGTGGATCTGGAAACGCTGCAGTATGATGTGCTTTATGGAAAGAGATACGCTTATGGCGGAGAGAATCCGTTTGCGCGGACGAAGATGAAGATGGGGCTTTATGATGTGACCCTTGATTCGATCAGGCTTGTGTCGGATTCGGATTGGACTTATTATATTCAGGGGACGAATTTTACGCCGTCCAGTCAGATGAAGCTGAATGGGGAGTGGTATGATACGGCGTATGTGAGTCCGACGATGCTGGTGATTTCGGGAACAGAGCTGTCGGATTTTGACAGGCTGGCGGTGGTGCAGAGGAGCAACAGTTCGACTAGGAAGGCTCTTAGCAAGAGCTTTGACAGGGCGGTTTATGCACTTTATGACAGTCAGTGGAAGGTGGCTTCCCGGTAGGGGGTGCCCGGTTCCATCGTGCCTGCTTTGGGGGCGGTGCGCAGAACCCGAAAAATCTAAGACGGCAGAATTTTGCTAAAACCGAAGAAAGGAGAGGACAAACTTGCTCCGTTGGAGCTCAGACAGTGTCCTCTCCTTTTTTTACGTATAATATCCGCTATCTGGTGCGGCGGGTTTTGTCGGATAAAAAGTTACGATTAGGGGTGGACTTCTGGTGTGACTATTATATAATGGTAGAGTAATTACGGATGTGCATTGTGCACAGATGAAGTGATTTTACATAAAGAAATACAATAGATAAAAATGGTGGTTGAAGAGTATGAATTACGAGGAAGCGGTTGCTTATATTGAGGAGACTCCGAAGTTTACGACGAAGAACAGTCTGGAGCATACCAGAGAATGTCTGAGGAGACTGGGGAATCCACAGGAGAAATTTAAGGTGATACATGTTGCGGGAACCAATGGGAAGGGAAGCACCTGTGCGTTCCTGACTTCTATTCTCAGGGAGGCAGGGTATTCCTGCGGATTGTTTACCTCTCCCCATCTGGTGAAGATTAATGAACGTTTTCAGATCAATGAGGTGAATATTGAGGATGAGACATTTCTGAAGGCTTTTGAGAGAGTGAAGGCGCTGGCAGATGAGCTGGTGGCAGAGGGAAGCTACCATCCTACTTATTTTGAGATGCTGTTCCTTATGGGAATGGTGATCTTCGCTGAGGCTGGTGTGGATTATGTGACTTTGGAGACAGGACTTGGGGGAAGACTGGATGCAACTACGGCAGTGGAGAATCCGGTAGCCTGCGTGATCACTTCCATCAGTCTGGATCACATGCAGTTTTTGGGAAATACGGTAAGAGAGATTGCTGGAGAGAAAGCTGGAATTATTGTTCCGGGAGTTCCTGTAATTTATGACGGAAATGATTCAGATGCCGCAGAGGTGATCGCTGCCAAGGCGAAAGAACTTGGAAGTCCGGCATATAAAGTGGTTCAGGACGGGGCGAAAGTGCTTGGAAATAACAAAGACGGCATTGATTTTTCCCTGAAGGACAGTTATTATGGGAATGCCAGCTTCCACATTCCGTTTATTGCATGGTATCAGGTGATGAATGCTTCTCTGGCACTGACTGCCATGGAAGTGCTGAAAGATGAGATTCCGGTGACCATGGAGCAGCTGCAGGCAGGAATCAGGAACACCAGATGGCAGGGCAGAATGGAGACCATTTTGCCAGGTGTGATCGTGGATGGCGCACACAATGAGGATGGTGTCCGCAGGTTTGTGGAAACTGCGGAGCGTTTTCAGGAGGAGTATCCGCTGACGCTTCTGTTTTCCGCGGTAAGTGATAAGGATTATCAGGACATGATCCATACCATCTGCAGCAGAATCCGTTTCCGGAAGGTTGTAACCACAGAGGTAGGAGGATACCGAGAGGTGCCATCTGCTGATCTGGCAGAGATTTTCCGGAAGGAAGGCTGTAAAGAAGTGGGCAATTCTGATCATATTGCGGAGGCTTTTCATATGGCATGTGAGTCGAAGGGAGAGGACGGAATGCTGTTCTGTGTAGGCTCTCTTTACCTGGTGGGAGAAATTAAGGCTCTTTTGCAGAAATAAATGCGGGGAGTTTATGGAGGAATTTTATGATCGATTACGAAGAGGAACTGAAGAAATTTGAGCCCTGTCTGGATGTGACAGACGCGGAAGAGGCTATTTACGACAGAGAACTGACCGATATTCTGGACATCCTTCAGGAGATGCTGAGGGAGTCCAAGAGCGGACGCAGGATGAAATAGAATAGGAGATACTTAATGAACTGTATGAATTGCGGCGCGTTCCTGGCAGATAAGGACCTGGATTACTGTCCTCATTGCGGGTGCAACGTCCTGATCCAGAAAAAGGTGGAGTATCTCTCCAAACTTTACTACAATCAGGGCTTGGAGAAGGCCAGTATCCGTGACCTTTCAGGAGCCGTTAACTGTCTGAAGCAGAGCCTTACCTTTAACAAACGGAACATACAGGCGAGAAATCTGCTGGGACTTGTTTATTTTGAAACCGGAGAGGTGGTTGCGGCACTTAGCGAGTGGGTGATCAGCAAGAACCTGCAGCCTACCCGAAATATTGCAAACGAATATATCAATCGTCTTCAGGCGAACTCCAACAAGCTGGACGCCATCAACGAGACCATTCGGAAATACAACAATGCCCTGGCTCTTTGCCGGGACGGACATGAGGACATGGCAGCCATCCAGCTGCGGAAGATCCTTACCCAGAATTCCAAGCTGATCAAGGGATATCATCTGCTGGCCCTTATTTACATGAAGAACCATGACTGGGGCAAAGCAAGAAGGATCCTGAGAAAGGCGGCGCGCATTGACAAGACCAATACCACCACCTTACGCTTCTTGCGGGAAGTGGATGAGCGCACTGGGGTAACCACCAGACTGGATCAGCAGAAGAAGGGCTTGTTTGGAAAGAAAGCCAAAGAATCCTATGGGGATGAGGTGGCAAGAAACGCGGCAGTGCAGTCTGCTGCCTATAAAGAGAATTCCAGGATTTCCCTGTTTGTGACCCTGATGGTAGGTGTTGCGGCGGGAGCAGCGGCGTTCTGGCTTCTGGCAGTGCCTGCCATCAAGCAGGGGATTTACCGGGAGGCTAACCAGCAGATCGTGCAGTACAGCGAATCCCTGGCAAGCCAGGGAGCAGAGCTTACCAGAGTCCAGGGACAGGCCAAGGAATCCGGGGATGTAGCCGAGGAGGTTACCCTGCAGCTTGACAGCGAGCAGAAGAAGAGTACCAGCTATCAGGCGCTTCTCAATGCCTATGTGGCCTACAAGCAGAATGAGTATGACGCAGCAGCGCTGGAGATCCAGAAGGTCTATGAGGATCAGATCGGTGATGATGTAAAGGGAATTTATAATACTATCTGTTCGGAGACCGGAGTGTCCGGAATCAAGAGTGACGGCACTTCTGACGGAAGTACGGATAGTTCAGATTCCGGCGATGGAAGCAGTGACGGAACGGATTATCAGACGGATGAATCAGGTTATGATGAGTCCGGTGACAGCGGTTACGATAATTCCGACTACAGCGAAGAAGACGGATATTACGATGAGGACGGCGATTTTCATTATTATGAATGACGAGAATTGTGGGAGCTGCTTTGCAGCGGAGCAATTCGTGGATATCTTGACCGGAAATACAGTTAAGAGGAACCTCTGGATTGGGGATGTACAGTTTTTGTACATCCCTTTTTTCGTCTTAGAGTGTGCATAAAAAATCAATTTATGGAAAGAATAAAATAAGGGGGTTTTTACGCATGAAACCTGTTTTTGAAACCACGGGGACCTGTCTGAATATTAAGCTGCCACAGGAACTGGATCATCCGGCATCGGAGCTGATTCGCAGAGAGTCCGACCGCATTATGGGAAAAATCTACATCCGGACCATCTGCTTTGACTTTGGGGATACCGAGTTTATGGACAGCTCCGGGGTGGGGCTGATTATGGGCCGGTACCGGGCTCTTGGCATGCGCTCCGGGTGCATGAAGGCCTGCCATGTAAGCGGGTATATTGAGAAGCTTTTGAGACTGTCAGGAGTGAGCAGATTTCTGGAAGTGGAAAAAACAGAGCCGGAAACACAGATGGAAGGGAGGAGCGTATAATGGAAAATTCAAACGAGGCGACCATTATTTTTGACAGCAGGCCGGAGAATGAGGGGCTGGCAAGGGTGACGGCTGCGGCTTTCTGCACCCAGCTGAATCCCACTCTTGAGGAAGTAGCGGACTTAAAGACTGCCGTATCGGAAGCGGTTACCAACTGTATCATCCACGGATACAAAGGGGAGATACATAAGATCCGGATGAAATGCAGGCGCAAGGAGAACACCATTTATCTGGACATTGAGGATGACGGCGTGGGGATTCCGGATATTGCCAAAGCTATGGAGCCTTTGTATACCACCCGGGCAGACCAGGATCGGTCCGGCATGGGATTTACATTTATGGAGGCGTTTATGGACGAGGTGAAGGTGACTTCCCAGGTGGGGAAAGGAACCTGTGTGCATATGAGCAAAAAAATAGGAAAATGATCAGGAGGGCACATGGACCATACTCTTGCTCTCATCGGGCGTGCTCACCAGGGGGATAAAGAAGCAAGAGATACCTTGTTTGCAGAGAACATGGGACTGGTATACAGTGTAACCCGGCGTTTTCTTGGAAGAGGGGTGGAAATGGAGGATCTGTTTCAGATTGGAAGTATCGGTCTTCTGAAGGCAGTGGATAAGTTCAATCCGGAATTTGATGTGAAGTTTTCTACCTATGCAGTACCTATGATTGTCGGGGAAATCAAGCGTTTTCTTCGGGATGACGGCATTCTGAAGGTAAGCCGTTCCATAAAGGAAAACCAGTATAAAATCTATAAAGTGCGGGAGGAAATGGAGAAAAAGCTGGGAAGGGAGCCGGATATGGGGGAGCTTTCCAAAGCTATGGACATGCCGGTGGAGGAGCTTGCCATGACCATGGAGTCTGCGGCTGAGGTGGACTCCATTTATAAGACGGTGTACCAAGGGGACGGCACAGACCTGCAGCTGGTGGACCGGCTTCCGGAGAAAGAGGACAGCCACCAGAAGCTTCTGGATAAGATTTTCCTGGAAGAAATGCTGAGAAAGTTAGAGCCAGAGGAGCGCCAGCTGATCGGACTTCGGTATTTCCAGGATATGACCCAGATGGATGTGGCGAAGAAAATGGGAGTGTCCCAGGTGCAGGTGTCAAGGATGGAGAAACGGATTCTGAAGAAGCTGCGGGGATTTCAATGAAAGAAAAGATATGATGCAGTATTTGTGAGAGAAAGCCTGCCACGCATAAATCAGAGGGTGTTGGGGAAATGTATTGGTAAAAGAAATCAACAAAAAAGAGGCTGCATGGAAGCTGGCGAACTTCCATACAGACCTCAAAAATGTGCCAGATACTGTTTTACTTAGAATGTAATTTTCTTCCCTTCCAGTCTCCACTGTCTGAACTCTGCAGAAGCAGAAAGCAGCAGGTCGGAAGAAGAGTTCAGTGCGGTTTCCACAGAATCCTGAATGACTCCGATAATAAATCCAACTGCAACTACCTGCATGGAGATATCATCTGAAATTCCAAACAAGGAGCAGGCCATAGGAATCAGAAGAAGGGATCCGCCTGCCACACCAGAAGCACCGCATGCAGAAAGTGCTGCAAGAAGGCTGAGGATGATAGCAGTTGGGATGTCAACATGGATTCCAAGTGTGAAAGCAGTTGCCATTGTCATAACGGTGATGGTGATGGCAGCTCCGTCCATATTGATGGTAGCGCCAAGAGGAATGGTTACGGAGTAGGTATCACGGTCAAGTCCCATTTCCTCGCAGGCTTTCATATTTACCGGAATGTTGGCTGCGGAGCTTCTGGTGAAGAAGGCTGTGATGGCACTTTTCTTCAGGCAGTGCAGGATCAGCGGATAAGGATTCTGACGGATGCACCAGTAAACCAGAATGGGATTGGTTACAAAGTAAATGAAAAGCATGCAGCCAACCAAAAGGGCAAGAAGTTTTCCGTAGGTAGTGAAAATATCCAGTCCGTTGGTGGATACGGTGTTAAATACCAGGCCGAAGATTCCAAATGGTGCCAGGTTGATGATCCAGCTGACTACCAGAGAAGTGCCGTCTGCAATATCTGCAAGTGCTTTCTTGGTGGTGTCGCCAGCGCCGCGGAAGGCAAGTCCAAGAAGAATAGCCCAGGTAAGGATTCCTACATAGTTTGCGTTTACCAGAGAAGAGATGGGGTTGGCAACCACGTTTAGAAGAAGATTGTTCAGAACTTCCACAATTCCCTGCGGCGCTGTGGCATCAGCTGCCGCATTGGTCAGCGTTATCTGTACCGGGAAGATCATGCTGGCAAATACAGCGATCACAGCTGCCAGAACAGTACTGAACATATAAAGCGCAACCACTGTTTTGATGACGCCGCCGTGGGATTTTCCTGCGTTGCACAGTGAACTGATAACCAGGAAGAATACCAGAAGGGGTGCGATGGCCTTTAAGGCACCTACAAATACATCGCCCAGAATGGCAATGCTGGTGGCACCAGGCGCTGCCACTCCCAGGATGGCGCCCAGGATCAGACCTACCAGGATTCGCTTCACAAGAGCAATCCCAGTCCATTTTGTCCATAGATTTTTCATTTGTTTTTCCTCTACTTTCCCTCTTTAATATGTTAAAAGATTAATGAATTAATTATAAGGGATATGAGAAGATTGTGCAACAAAAAACTTCGCTTTATATTCAGAAGGGCTGATTCCCTCATATTTGCGGAAGATAGAGGAAAAATAGGTGGCGTCTTTGTAGCCTACTGCCTCCGCAATCTCATAAGTGAGCAGGTTTGTATTCTGGAGAAGCTCCTTTGCCTTGCTGATCCGTTCCTTATTGATGTACTCAGTAAGAGAACCGGAGGTGGCTTTCTTGAAGGTACGGCTCAAATGGGAAGGGGAAATGTGCAGCTCCTGGGCAATAACGTCCAGGGAAAGATTTCCCCTCAGGTTCTGGGAAATATAACGGATGGTGTTTTCAATAATATAGTTGGGAACTGCGTGGGCGGACATGCTGTTCTTTCTTGTGTATTCCATAATTTCCGTCACTGTATTTTCCAGGGCAAAAATATCCCGGGATCCCAGAAGCTTTTCCAGATACAAAATGGGCACTGGATCCAGCTCCTTTTTTACCATGACACGGCAGCAGATGTAGTAGATCTGGGAGCAGATGTTCTTGGCATCCTGGGAATTGGTAAAGCTGGTTTTGAACTTGGAAAAAATGTGGCTGGAAACAGAAGCGGCCTCCTGGAAATCCCAGTTGTTCAGGCTGCTTTCAATCTGGTACAGATCCAGGGAGTTTTCCACAGAAAGCTCTGCAGGCTCTTCCGGGCCAGCAGTGTGGAAAACAGAAATATTCTGTTCGCTGTAAAAGTTATGGGTAAGAGCCTGGATCGCCTCGGAAACAGCAGTCTGGAAAGCCTCCGGAGACTGATGAAGGGCGCTGATCCCCGTAAGGATCTCAGAAGAGCTGAAAGCCTTTACAATACCGGAAATCTCCCGGCAGTTTTCCAGAATATATTCCGGAACAGAAGCAGAGGGCTGATTCTGGAAATACACGTTAAGGATCAGGTTATTGTAGCGGTAGCAGTAGGTGTTCTTTTTCTCTTCGATGACGATCTTTTTCAGGGCAGACAGATCCGGCTCATCGGAGGATGGCTTGAAGGCTGCCACATAATAGCAGTCCATGTGAAGCCCAAGGGAGAGAAGCTTTTCCTTTAATTCCTCTGTGCAGAGATGGTCGGTGAGCTCCTGCATCAGCTGATCCTTCAGGAAAAAGACTCCTTCCTTTGCAATGTTCTCCTGCTGCTGGGAGACGATCAGCTGTTTCTGGGCTTCCTGCACTGCGGCGAACAGTTCCTTTTTGTTGGTGGGTTTTAAGATGAAAGAGGTTACGTGATACTTAATGGCAGTCTGGGCATACTCAAAATCCGCATAGCCGGTGAGGATGATCACCTTTGTCCGGGGATAGTTTTCGTGGACAAAGCGCGCCACCTCAAGGCCGTCTGCTGCAGGCATTTTGATGTCCGTGATCACAATGTCCACAGGCTGGCTTTTCAGAAATTCCATGGCTTCCACGCCGTCAGAAGCGCTTCCCACAACCTGACAGTCAATGGACGCCCAGTTCATGTAATTGGAAATACCTTTTCGCATAGTGACTTCATCGTCAACTACAAGAAGCTTAAATATCATGGGTAAACTCCTTTCTTGGAATGTGGAAGGAAACGGTGGTGCATTTGTTTGGAATGCTTGTGATCCGGATGCCCGAATCCGGTCCGTAAAGCAGCTTCAGCCGTTTGTCCAGGTTTTTCATGCCGATGTGGGTGTGGCTGTCCTTCTCGGAGGAGGCAATGGACTGAATGTCCGGGATCACCTCAAAACCGATTCCATCGTCTATAATACAGATTTCCAGCTGGCTGTCGTCTCCCTCTATGATCTGGATGATCAGATGGCCTTTTCCCTTCTTGGGCTCCAGGCCGTGGACAATGGCGTTTTCCGCAAGGGGCTGGATGGAAAGGCAGGGAATTTCACAGGAAAGTACCTGTTCCGGAATCTGGATGTCACAGGAAATTTTGTCCTCGAAGCGCATCTGCTGAAGATACACGTAAAGCCGTACATATTCCATTTCTATGGAAATGCTGGTGAAATTGTGGTTCCGGGAAAGGGTGTTCATTTTCAGCAGGCTTCCCAGGGAAATCACCATCTCGTAAATTTCCTCATTGTCGATCATCTGGGCCTTCCAGGCAATGGTGTTCAGCACATTGAAAAGGAAATGGGGGTCCATCTGGGACTGCAGTGCCCGAATCTCGGCGTTCTTGATCAGCAGCTTTTGCTGGTAAATATCCTGGTAATAGGTGTCAAGCTGAAGCAGCATCTGGTTAAAGGACTGTGCCCACACACGGAATTCCTGGTAAAAGCCTTCCGGTGGAAGAGCGCTTCGGTTTCCCTTTGAAATCTCATTGATGTGAAAGATCATGGTGTCAATGGGGCGGGTGACTGCCCGGGAAATAATAAAGGCTGCCATCAGGGAAAGAAGTGCCACAGCCAGAGTCACCAGAAGATAAGACTTCAGGGTGCTGTTCAGGTTTTCCAAAAGCAGGTCCTTGGGGGCGGCCACTGCAGAGGTAAGTCCAAGCCGTTCCAGGGACTGGGATGCCATGAAATAATCACGGCCTCCAAAGCTTTGCTCCTTAAACAAAACGGAATTTTTCTGTGCAGTCAGACTGGAATAGAGATCCAGAAGCTGATCCTTTGAAAAATCAGAGTCCGAACTAAGGGAAAATTCTTTGTTAAACAGCATAATAAACCAGGACGGATCAATGGTTTTGGAGCAGTATTCGATCCATTTCTGTGCATTGATGTTGATGACGATCATGCCGATCCGGTTCCCGGAATTGCTGCTGTACAGGTTGCGGGCAAAATACATATTCTGGTCGTGAAGCGGTGACGTATAGCACATCAGGTGCGGGTTGGCGGAATCAATAGTGCTTTGCAGAAACTCGGAGGTGTCGTCCACATTTTCCAGGATTCCAGAAGTATAAGCGTGGTAGACCGTGGAACGGCTGTTGTAAATATAGATGGAGTCTGTAAAGTTCTTCTCAGAGAGGGCGGAGCTATTGTAGATGTAGGACATCTGCCGCTCTACGGAAAAAGGATAATTGATTCCGGCTCCCGGATTTTCCAGCGCATTCTGGATCACCTCATTGGACATGAAAAGGGGAATGATGGAATCAATGGTCTCCACCTGATCCTGTATGGTATCATTGACCTGGTTTAGCTCCCGCACAATGGAATCCCGGGAGGTTTTTCTTAATATAGAAGATGTTTTGATATAATAAAATCCCACAGACAATACCAGAACCAGCCCTACAATGATCATGATGGTGACGGTAATAAAAAATCTGAGAGAGGGATATTTCTTAGGAGCACGCTTGGCCAAAACTGGAAGACCTCCTTATATAATATGATGTTAGGGCAAAAGGTCTTTTGCCCCTAACTTGATATCCACGAATTGCTCCGCTGCAAAGCAGCTCCCGCAATTCTCGATCATAATATATTATTATCCCACATTTAAAAAAGTACATCAATTAAATTTGCAGGAATGTCATGTATTTTAAAGAAGAGGACAAAATTTTTAAACAGTAGAATGAATGGGCATGATATGTGAAAATTTTGTGAAAAATATGCAGGAATTTCCAAGGAACAGCACAAGGTCTTTTATTAAAAAATGCGTCTTTACAGGCTATAATACAGTCATCAACCGAAACGAAGGAGGAACATCATGAAAAGAAAAATGATTTCTAAAATTATGGCAGCAGCACTGATCGGAACTATGTGTGCAGGAATGGCTGTACCTGTAATGGCTGCCGATGATGAAAAAGTAACCTTAAGCGTAATCAACTATCACGTAGGAACCGACTACGCAGCTGAGTATTATTCCTATCTGTTCGAGGCTTTCCAGCAGACAGAGGAAGGCAAGAATGTAGAGTTCAGCTTTGAGGAAATTCCTACTACAGATGCATTCAACCAGAAAATCAAGCTTCTCATCTCCAGCGGAGATCTGCCGGACATCGTTTTCAACGGCGGAAACAACATCATTGAGCTGGCTGCAAAATCCGGAAAGGTAGCAGACCTGACCCCTTATCTGGATGCGGATCCGGAGTGGAAATCTCTGTTTGACGATACTTCCCTGGAATTCAATACAGTAGACGGCAAGATCTACGGCATCCCGGTTTCCAAAGAGGTTTCCTATATCTACTATAACAAAGACCTGTTTGAGCAGGCTGGAATCGAAGCACCGGAAGTTGCTTATGCAACCTGGGATGAGTTTTTCGAAGCATGCGACAAGTTAAAAGAAGCAGGAATCACCCCGATCGGAATGGACAGTGCGGACTCCGGCTGGCTGACCAACCTTTGGATGAGCGCTCTGATCGGAACCAACGGAGAGGCTGGAAATGAGTGGATGAACACCATGTATCCAACAGACTACAATACACCGGAAGTAATCGCAGCAGCTGAGAACATCCAGAAAATGTTCCAGAACTACACAACACCAGATGCAGTTGGCGGCAAATACGATCCGATGGCAACCCACTTCTTCAACGGTGAAGTTGCAATGTTCCCGAATGGACCATGGATGATCCCGGATTTCTCCGAAACAGAGAAAGCACCGGAAGGCTTCTATGACAAAGTCGGCATCATGCTTCTTCCTGGAAACGGAATGGAAATGGTTCCAACACCTGGTGATATGGTAGGTGCTACCGATCCTGAAAAGATCGAGGCAGCTGTTGCATTCCTGAAATTTGAGACCACACCGGAAAACCAGATCAAGGCACTGGAAATGACCGGATTACAGCCTGTATCTGACAATCTTGAGATCCCGGAGACCCTTTCTGAGAGCGATCCTCTGATGGCACAGGCACTTGAGATCCAGGGAAAAGCAGGCGTGACTTACGGACAGAATCAGGCATACTGGTATCAGAACACAATCGATACATTCTCAACAGAGCTTCCGGAACTGGCATATGGAAACATCACAGCAGAAGAGTTCTGCACAAAACTGTCAGAAGCGGCAGCAAAGAATCTGGAATAATGTAAAAGGCCTGTCACCTGATACAGCTTTGGTGACAGGCTGCTTTTATGGGGAGAAAGAATGAATACGAAAAATAAAAAAATATGGATTTTCCTGTTTACCATTCCCTGCATGATTTTGTTCGCGCTTGTGTATGCGGCTCCAATCATCACGGTTTTTTACACCTCTCTGTGTGATTATACAGCATTTAGCGCACCTGCCTTTCAGGGAATCAAAAACTTCATTACAATTTTTAGCGACAGTGATTTTATCTGTTCCATCCGAAATACCCTTCTGTGGGTAGTGCTGCAGTCTACTCTTCACGTAGGCGTAGGTCTTGCCATGGCCATTGTTCTTCGAAGAAAGCCAAAGGGCTGGAAAATCGCAAGAACTGCTTACATGATCCCGAATATCATTCCTACAGCGGCAACCGGCGTGATGTTTACCCTGCTCTTGAATCCTATGTTTGGAATTGTGAAGCCTGTTCTGGATTTCTTTGGCGTGAACTATGCCATGGTTCCAAACCTGTTCGGAAATTCCAGATATGCATTCTGGACCGTAACCGCAACCTGGATTTTCTACTCTGGATTTAACACCATTATTTTCCTGGCAGAGATGGGGGCTGTGAGCAAGGAAATTTATGAGGCAGCAGCCATTGACGGCGCAACGCCCTGGCAGGCAGACCGTTATATCACCTTGCCCCTGATGAGAAATGTATGCGGAACCTGCGTAACCCTTGCCAGTGTTGCCATGGTTTCCCAGTTCGATATTATTTACATGACCACAAAGGGCGGCCCGGGAACGTCTACCCTGAACCTGCCTATTTACCTGTATAAAGCAGCAACCCTGGAAAACAATTATGGAAAAGCAAACGCAGTGGGCGTGGTTCAGATCATCATCGGAATTACCCTGGTTATTCTGATCAAAGGTCTGTTCCGTGAGAAAAAGGAGGCGGCATAATGAGAAAAACAAGCAAAGTGAAAAACGGGATCGCGTCCTTTTTCAAGTATTTCTTTATGATCCTGCTGATCTTTATTTCCCTGGCACCCATCGTGTGGGCGTTTATCAGTTCCTTTAAATCCTATGCGGAAATCAACTCCTCCGCATTGTCCTGGCCGTCCAGATTCAGTTTGGATAACTACAAGGCAGCTCTTCAGTATGCGCCGATCCTGAAATATTTCATGAACAGCGTGATCATTGTAGGCGTCAGCGTGCTGGTGACAGTGGCACTGGTTGCCATGTGTGCCTACGTGATTTCCAGATTTCAGTTTAAGCTGAAAACCCTGATCGTGCTTTTGATCTCCGCATCCTTAATGCTTCCGGCACAGGCGATTTCCCAGCCGCTGTTTGCCATTTTCCAGAAGCTTGGGATTTTTGATACAAAGCTGGGCCTGATCATTGTGTACTCTGCAATGGGAATTCCAATGTCCTTCTTTGTTATGGTCAGCTATTACAAAACCATTTCTACAGCACTGGAAGAATCCGCTTATATTGACGGGGCAACTTTTATCCAGACCTTTTTGCATATTATTCTGCCTCTGGCAAAGCCGGGACTTGTGACCATTGCTATGATCCAGTTTATCAACATCTGGAATGAGTTCTACTTTGCATTGATGCTTACAAGCGGCGACCGTGCCAGAACTGTGCCGATTGCGCTGAACTATTATATGGGAACCTTTGCAAACAACTATTCCGCGCTGTTTGCGGCGGTTGTGATGACGGTACTTCCTACCATTATTTTGTTTATTCTGCTGCAGAGACAGGTTATGGAGAGTCTGACTGCAGGAGCTGTGAAAGGATGAGAATATGGATATCAATAAGAAACCAATTTACCCGGTAGAGCCGTGGAACATTACAGAGACAGAATTTTCCATGGAGACCAACTACCGCAATGAGACAACCTTTGCACTTTCCAACGGATACATTGGAACCCGCGGTACCTTCGAGGAAGGATATGATTTTTCCGTTGATGAAGGTCTGGAAGGAAACTTTATCAACGGATTTTATGAGAGTGTGGACATTCCTTATGGAGAGTGGAATTACGGTTTTCCAACCAAAAGCCAGTCCCTTCTGAACCTGCCGGATTTGAAGAAAACGGAAATTTATGGGGACGGCGAGCTGTTCGACATGCGAACCGGCAAGGTGGAGGATTACAGCCGTGTCCTTCATATGCAGGACGGATATGTGGAAAGAAAGCTGACCTGGACTTCACCAAAGGGGAAAAAGCTGCAGCTTGTGATGAAGCGCTTTGTTTCCCTGGTGCACAAAAACCGGATGTACCAGCAGATCCAGATTACGCCTGTGAATTTTTCTGGGGAGATCCGCATTTGTTCCCATCTGAATGGAGATGTGGAGAATCATACCAGAAAGACCAATCCTCTGATCGGTTACGGTCCTTTTGGTAGCAGACTGCATATGGACAAGCTTCAGGCTGAGGATGGGGTGCTGTATTACGAGGGCACGACCCTGCAGAGCGGCATGACAATGGCATGCGCAAGTGAATACAAAATAGCAGGAGCCGGGGAGGTTGTGACTGTTTTTGGCACAGACGAAGAGAAAAGGCATGCTGTGTGTGAAAGCAGAATGGAGGTTCCGGAAAATACCACCATTACCTGCGAGAAATTTATGGTTTATACTTCCAGCCAGGATATGGAAGCTGGCAAGCTGGAAGGATTTGCAAAGAAGGAACTGAAAGAAGCTGTTGAGGGCGGATGGCAGAAAGAGTTTGATGCCCAGCAGGCGAAAATCCATGAGTTCTGGGAGATTCCCGATGTGCAGATCTATGATGACGAGGCACTTCAGCAGGGAATCCGCTTCAACCTGTTTCATATTATGCAGTCCGCCGGAAGAGACGGACGCACCGGAATGGGCGCAAAGGGACTTTCCGGGGAAGGCTATGAGGGACATTATTTCTGGGATACGGAAATGTATGTGCTGCCGGTATTTGTTTACACGGCACCGGAGCTGGCAAAGAAGCTTCTGGAATATCGTTTCCGCACTCTGGATCAGGCCCGTGACCGTGCAAAGGTTCTGGGACATCCAAAGGGAGCCTTATATCCATGGCGTACCATTAACGGAGAAGAAGCTTCCACCTATTTTCCACTTGGAACGGCACAGTATCATATTAATGCGGACATTGCCTATGCGTTCTGGCTGTATGTAAGCGTGACCGGTGATCTGGAATTTTTCAAGGACATGGCAGCTGAGGTGCTTGTGGAAACCGCAAGAGTCTGGGCGGATGTGGGATATTTTGCAGAGTGCAGGGGCGGAAAATACTGCATCTGCGCAGTGACCGGACCGGATGAGTACAACGCCATTACAGACAACAATTTCTATACCAACCTGATGGGAAGGGAAAATATCCGCTATGCACTGAAGGCTCTGGAGATGCTAAAGGAAGCCAGAGCGGATGTGTATGAGGCATTTGTTTCCAGAATGGGAATTACAGAGGAGGAAACTGCATACTGGGAAAAAATTGTGGAGAACATGTATTTTCCATATGATGAAAACCGTCAGGTGTATGCCCTGGATGACCGTTTTATGATGCTTCGCCCATGGGATGATTCCAGAATCCCGCCGGAGAAGAGACATCTTCTGTATGAGAACTATCATCCGTTGTTTGTCTACAGACAGAGAATGTGCAAGCAGGCGGACGCGATTTTTGGACTTTATCTGCACAGCAACTTCTTCAGTAAGGAAGAGTTGAAGCGAAACTATGATTTTTATCAGGAAGTGACCCTGCATCATTCTTCCCTTTCCAACTGCGTATTTGGAATGCTGGCGTGCCAGATCGGATATTATGATGAGGCTTATGAATATTTTGCACAGTCTGCCAGAATGGATTTGGATGACTATCATGATAATTTCTATGCCGGTATCCATGCGGCCAACATGGCGGGAACCTGGCAGGCGATTATCAATGGATTTGCAGGCGTGCGCGTAAACGGCGGCGGGCTGGAACTGCACCCGTATGTACCGGAAAAGTGGAATGGTATGCAGTTTTACCTTCTGTACCGTGGAAGAAAGCTGAAGATTCAGTTGACCCATGAAAAGACAAGGGTGGAACTGGCGGCAGGAGATGCTGTCACATTGAAGCTGAACGAGAAGGAAATACATCTGGAACCAGGAGAGGGAAGTGTTTATGAAGAAGAAATATAAAGGAATCTTTTTTGACTGGGACGGCACTGCTGTCCTCAGCCGAAAAGCTCCTGTGGAGGAGATTGTGAAGGCTATGGGACCACTTCTGGATCAGAAGGTGAATCTGGTGATCGTAAGCGGAACTACCATGGAAAATATTGCAGGGGGAAAGCTTGATTCGTATTTTACAAAGGAGCAGCTGGAGCATCTGTATCTTGGCCTTGGAAGAGGGGCTTTTAATTACAGATATGAAAATGGACAGGAGATTGTTTTCTCAGACATGCTTCCGGACAGGAAACTGCTCAGTGATATTCACAGGATCTGTTTTGACATTCACATGGAGCTTCTGGAAAAATACGGAATGAACACGGACATTGTATTTTCCAGACCGAATTACTGTAAGATCGACCTGATGGTGGAAAACCAGAGGGGGGATAACCTGTTTATGCAGGGGAACGAGCTGGATCTGCTGAAGGACTGCCTGAAAAAGCATGGGGTAGAAGGCGGCCTGCAGGGGCTTCTGGATATTTCAGAGGCAGCAGGAGCGCGATATGGGATTACTGTGAAGCCTACCTGTGATGCCAAATACCTGGAGGTTGGAATTTCCAGCAAAAGCGATAATGTGGACCGGATTCTGGAGTATCTGGAGGAGAAAGAGGGAATCAGCCCGCAGGAGTGCAGCTTCTGGGGAGATGAGTATGTGGGAATTGAGAAAGGCATTTACGGAAGCGACAGCTTTATGAAGACAGAGAAAACAGCGGCTGGAGAGTTCTTCGATGTGTCCCAGGTTCCTGGAAAACGTCCCGAAGGCGTGGTGCAGCTTGGCGGGGGCGTAGAGAGGTTTCTGGAATTTTTGAAAGAGCAGGCACAGATTGAATAGGAGATTGCGGGGAAAGGGCTCAGAACACCTTTTTCAAACCTGCTCTAATTTCTGAGAGTTGATGAATGGTTTTGATTAGGCTATTGTCTGCGGATGCAGATTGTGTGATTGTATGATAGAAAAAATACCCGATGGAGAGAATTGGTTAATAAACTAAGCTCTTCATCGGGTATTTGCAGTTATGAATTTATTTTACAGAAGCCTGTCTGCCAAATAAGGTATTCTTGTATTTGGAAAGTGCAGTGAGAAGCACCATACCAAAGATTCCGCAGGATACCACTTCACCAGCGCCTACTGTAAGCATCATAAGCGGGATGGGAAGGTTGGTTCCATATCCGTAGCGAAGTACGAATGGTACCAGAACTGCGTTTGCCACAATCGGCGGAACCGGGGCAAGCCATTTGCTGCTGTTACGAAGCTTGTAGGTAAATACAGCTCCGATGAGGGTGGCAATACTTCCGAATGCGATATCCAGAGGAATGGCACCGCCAAGCAGATTGGCAAGGATGCAGCCTACAAAAAGACCGGGGATGGCAGCTGGTGTGAAGTATGGAAGAATGGTCAGGGCTTCGGAAATTCGGACCTGGATCTCTCCATAGCTAAACGGTGCGAACACCAGTGTCAGTACAACATAGACAGCCGCGATCAGCGCTGCCTGCACCAGAAACAGGGTACTTTTGTTTTTCATATTCATTTGTCTCCTTTAGTTTTGTTTTACGAGTGGAAGGTCACGAACACTCGATTCATTTTCGCGCTGCAATGAGTCAAGCGGCCATGCTTGCATGGACATTTGACGAATGCCGCGGAGGCATATACCGGAAGGTATATGGCCTACGCCGGGAATCGGCGGAAAAGCCTATAAGACCTTGGTTTTGAGGGCTTTTCAACGGGCATGAGTATAGCATATTTGGGGGAGAAATGCAAGGGAAAATAATGGGCGTACCCACATTTTGCCCACAATGATGCGTCCATGACAAAATTCCAGACATCGTCTGGAATTTTGGGTGGATGTAAGTTATTTCTCGGCATCCGCCAGATTCTTCTTCAGTTCAATCATCTTGTCACGCAGCTCGGCGGCCTGCTCGAAGTTCAGGTCTGCGGCAGCCTGGCGCATCTGCTTCTCCAGCTGGGAAATCAGATTCTTCAGCTCTTCTTTGCTCATGGATTCCGGATCCTTCTTCAGCTTCACCTCTGTTTCTGCAACAGCCTTGGAAACGGCAATCAGGTCACGGACCGCTTTCTTGATGGTAGTAGGTGTGATACCGTGCTCCTCATTATAAGCTTCCTGGATTTCCCGTCGGCGGTTGGTTTCTTCAATGGCGTTTCGCATGGAGTCCGTCATCACATCTGCGTACATAATAACATGGCCATTACTGTTTCGGGCAACACGTCCAATGGTCTGGATCAGGGAAGTTTCAGAACGGAGAAAGCCTTCCTTGTCCGCATCCAGAATAGCGACTAAAGTGATTTCTGGAATATCAAGTCCCTCTCGCAGCAGGTTGATTCCAACCAGCACGTCAAATACGTCCAGACGCATATCGCGGATAATTTCCGCACGTTCCAGAGTATCAATATCCGAATGAAGATAGCGGACACGGATTCCTACATCCTTCATATACTGAGTCAGATCTTCAGCCATTCTCTTGGTAAGAGTGGTAATAAGCACCTTGTTTTTCTTAGCAGTTTCTTTGTTGACTTCGGAAATCAGGTCATCGATTTGACCCTCTACAGGGCGAACCTCCACCTTAGGATCCAAAAGTCCGGTAGGACGGATGATCTGCTCTGCACGGAGAAGCTCGTGGTCATATTCGTAGTCACCGGGAGTGGCAGACACAACCAGAACCTGGTCCAGCTTATTTTCAAATTCCTCAAAGCTAAGAGGACGGTTGTCTTTGGCAGAAGGAAGACGAAAGCCGTAATCTACCAGTGTCTGCTTCCGGTTCTGGTCACCTGCATACATGGCGCCTACCTGTGGAACGGTCTTATGGGACTCATCAATAATAAGGAGAAAATCATCCCCGAAATAGTCCAGAAGAGTGTAAGGGGGCTGCCCCGGCTCCAGACCGGAAAGATGACGGGAATAGTTCTCAATGCCGGAACAGAATCCGGTTTCCTTCATCATTTCAATATCAAAGTTGGTACGCTCAGAAATTCGCTGGGCTTCTATCAGCTTGTCCTCGCTTTTGAAATAATCTACCCGTTCCTTTAATTCTTCCTCAATGGCAATTGCCGCCTTCTGGATTTGCTCCGCAGGCACAACATAATGGGATGCCGGGAAAATACCGATATGTGCAAGCTGGCACTTGATTTCCCCGGTAAGCACATCAATTTCCGAAATCCGGTCGATCTCATCTCCGAAAAATTCCACTCTCACAGCCGTATCCGAACTGTTGGCCGGAAAAATCTCCAGAGTGTCCCCGCGGACACGGAAGGTGCTTCGGTGAAAATCCATCTCATTGCGGGTGTACTGAATGTCGATCAGTTCTCGGATGACCTCATCCCTGTCCTTGGTCATGCCCGGACGAAGCGAGATCATCATGTCCTGAAATTCCTGTGGAGAACCCAGTCCGTAAATACAGGATACGGAGGAGATGATGATAACGTCCTTGCGCTCAGACATGGCAGCAGTGGCAGAGAGCCTGAGCTTGTCGATCTCGTCATTGATGGCAGAGTCCTTGGCAATGTAGGTGTCCGAGGATGGCACATATGCTTCCGGCTGGTAATAATCGTAATAGGAGACAAAATACTCCACCGCATTTTCCGGGAAAAACTCCTTAAATTCCCCATAAAGCTGCGCCGCCAGCGTCTTATTGTGCGCCAGGATCAGAGTAGGCTTATTCAGCTGCGCAATAACATTCGCCATGGTAAACGTCTTACCAGACCCCGTCACCCCCAGCAAAGTCTCGAACTGATTTCCCTCCTTAAATCCCTTCACCAGTTCCGCAATCGCCTGCGGCTGATCCCCAGTTGGCTTGTATTCCGAATGCAATTCAAAATGATCCATAGTTTTCTCCTGATCTTTTCCTGAAAAAATAACAGTATATTTCCTTTAGTATAACTATGTCTGCATTATATCATTCCCAATAAAAAAAGTACAGAACAATCCGAATGTTTGTTCTGTACTTTTTTTTATTATAACCAGTTTACCTTCGTTTCTCAATCACTATTTTCCATGTATTAATTTTATTACTTTCTTTGACGAATTTTGTTCACCGTTATAGTAAATTCATTTTTTAACGTTACATTGTTCCTTAGTTTGAACTACCGAGAATAACTCGACAGTTGCACTTTCATCCCCCTCACGGACAGCTTTCCCTCTTCGCAAGATAATAGGGCAGGGACAGCTTCATGGGGAGGGTGTGGCCGTTGTTGATGCGGTCGATGAGGAGCTTGGCGGTCATGCGGCCCATTTCTTCGATGGGGATGTGCATAGTGGTAAGCATGGGAGAAATATACTGTGCGATGTCAATATCATCCATGCTGATCACCGCGATATCATTTGGAATGTGATAGCCGCATTCCTTGATAGCCCGGATGGCACCGATGGCGGTAATGTCATTCATGCAGAAAAAAGCAGTCACCTTGGAAGAACGTTTCAGAACCTGGCGAGCACCCTGATAGCCGCCCTCAGAAGAACCGGGCACATTGGCAATCACATTTTTGTCAAAGACAATGTGATGATCCGCCAGGGTATTGCAGTAAGCCTGATAGCGGATCTCGTTGCAGGTCTCCCCAATATAGCCGATTTTTTCATGTCCCAGGGAAATCAGATGGCGCACAGCATCAGCGGCAATAGCATTGCCGTCACAGATCACCTGATCCCAGCTTGCATCCAGAGGGTTAAGACCGGTATAGATCACCTTGCGGAAATGTTCCTTCATAAATTTCATGGTAGCCGCATCGCATCGTCCCAGAATGGCAACTCCGTCCACCTCATTTTTCTCAATCTGCTCGCAAACAGAAGGAGTGTGGATATCCAGAGCAGAAAAAGAGTACTTCACCACATAGCCTTCCCTGCGGGCTTCCTGCTCAATGCTTCTAGTCAGCGCCGAGAAAAAAGCATCATTCTGTGCATCCTGGCTGCGGGCATAAAGACAGGCAATAGAAGGAGAAGTTGTTTTCTTCACAGGAACTTTCTGCTTCAGGGTCTGGGCAGAGGTATTAGGCGCATAGCCGCCTGCCCGTGCGATTTTCCATATTTTGTCCTGCAGCTCCTTGCTTGCGGCTTTGGTGGAGTTGCCATTGATGATTCTGGAAACTGTGGAAATGGAAACTCCCGCTTCCCTGGCGATATCTTTTAATGTCATATTATTCTGTCAGGCCTTTCTTCAAAAAGATCTTCTGGATGGCAAGGGCACAGGCCCCTGTAGCACCGTCCAGGGTATCAAATGGGCAAATCTCGAAATTTTTTACATAGTCATTTTCCACAAAGGTAAGTTGCTGTGTGAGAATGCTGCTGAGTTCGGAATGAACCAGCGGGTGGGAAAAAAGCTGTCCGTGCAGGTATATTTTTTCCGGATTATTCAGGATCGCAATGTTGGAGATGGCGATTCCCAGATACTTCAGCGCATTGGAAACAATGGTGCACACCGCTTCATCCCCAAGGGAGTAAGCCGCAGCAATAGTTTCTGTGGTAATTTCCTCCGGAGAGGAGACCAGTCTGTGGAGAATCCCGAAGCTGTCCAGCTGGTACAGCTGCCGGGTGTTTTTGATCAGCCAGGACTCGCTGGCAACAGTCTGAAGGCAGCCCTGCTTGCCGCATTCACAGCGCAGTCCGTTGGGGTTGGCAATGATGTGTCCAATCTCCCCGGAGATAAAGGTATGTCCGGTAAAAAGACTGCCATCCACAATATTGGCACAAAACATGCCCGCACCCACATGGAAAAAGGCAAAATTCTCCGGGGTGTAATCCGGGTGGAAAAGGTACTGTCCAAGGGCCATACAGCGCACATTGTTTTCAAATACAACAGGTAGGGAAAAGGCATCCCGGATCTTATTGGCATCAAAGGTCTGCCAGATATTGCTGCTGTTGATCACAAAGGTGCCCTTTTCGGTTACATGACCGGGAACCCCGATCCCGATTCCGCAAAAAGAATCAAGGGGAATGCCGCAGTCCTTTAAAACCATCTGAAGAACCTGGATAATGGTTTCCGTGATGGTAAGGCTTAAGTTTTCAGAATAAGGAATCTGATACTGGTAGAGAACCTTTCCCTTTAAATCTGTAACGCATGCAGTCAGCGTTTTTTTGGTAAATTCCAGTCCGAGGGCAGCTGCGTATTCCGGACGGATATCAAGAGACACACGCTTTCGTCCGGCAGAGGAGGAATCCTCCAGGTCATGTCCTGCTTCAAAAACCAGCTGCTCCTGCTGAAGCTGGAAAATGGTGTGGCTGACGGTGGCAGGCGTGATACCTGTAAGCTGTGCAATTCCGGTTCTGGAAATGGAAGGATTGCGGAAAATACATGCAAGAATTCGTTCTCGGTTGGTGAGCTTGGAATTGGAAGTCTGATACATAATTTTCTCCCTCTGAATTTTTGATAGTGCCAGTCTTAATTTTGGGACGTCCGTTCTTCCGGCAGGGAAAATCCGGTATAGCGGTGTGCAACCTCCTGAATCCGGTATACGTCCAGATAAGGCTGGATAAAATCTTCTTTTTTCCGTACAAAATCTGCAAAAAGGCTGAATTTCTCATCAGCTGCATCCGCGTCACCGGATGCCAGAGAAACCAGTGCATCTGTAAGCAAAAGCACATATTCCCTGTGAAAAGTCAGCAGCTTTTGGAAGCGGTCCGAAATCTGATGGCTGTCTTTGGCGCGATTTAAAAGGTCTTCTGCTGTGCCGGACACGTAATCAGAAAGCTGCTGGTATTTCCAGGCAGCAGCAGGATTGGTTCTGGGACCGATGTGGTTAAAGTAATCGCAGTCTGACAGCTGGGAAATCCGGGTTAGGTATTCTTTGACTTCATCAGCCATGGAACCGTAGGCTGCCTGGAAATATTCATCCATAAGGGAATCAAAGCTTTCTTCTGTGTCAAGGGTCAGATATCCCATTACATAATTGGGAAGTCCGTTTGGAAGGAATGCACGTAGCTCCTGGCAGCTGATATAGCCATCCAGATGGAGGTTTTTTACATGATGAATGTCCCCTGCAAGTACTTTGCTGATGGAAACATAGCCGAAATCCCCATAGTGGGCACGGCCAAGAGGGTAGTCGTAAACCAGGCTGTTCCCGTCAAAAATTTTCTGCCATTTTGCGAGAAAGGTAAGGTTTTCCTCAATGGTGACAGGAAGAACCATCTGGTTGCGCCTGTATTCCGAAATGGGAACCTCCTGGATCCTGTCCGGATAGGATTCCCGGAAGGTCCGGCTGATGGGAGCAAACATGAGGACAAAACGGTCCGGATTCTGGAACCGTTCCTTTACAGGCGGATACAGCAACTCCTGATAAAGAAGGAACACAAGCTTGCAGTCCAGATGTTCTTGGGTAAGGCGCTGGTCAATCAAGTTTAAAAGATGTACATACTGATCCGACAAAGTGGTTTTCCGGCAGCTTTCGCATTCGCAGATATGGTTGTATTCATCTGCCAGCCAGATGTGCAGATAATCTGTGTCCGGGTGCTCCTTTACATAATCAACCACTGTATTGCAGAAACGGTCGATGGCTTCCGGGTCAGAGTAGCATAGATTGGTATTCATGGGAATACGGTCGATGTATTCTCTTTTTCCATTGACCAGGGCAAGAAGCCTTTGAACCTTAGGGGAAGGCTCTGCTTTTTCCGGCACCCATCCTATAGAAGGCAGCCCGATGGCTTCACAGGTCCATCCATGTCCGGCGGCGTGGAGGAGAAGAGAACGCTTTTTCATAGCTTCATGCATTTTTTTGTAGCAGTCCTGCAGGAATGCTTCCGTGAGTTCCATGGGATCCTTTGTTGGATTCAGGGTATGATGATACCATCTTTCCAGAAAAATATAGGGCTCCTTAAATTGAAGAAAGAAGCTGTTGAATCCAAGCTTGGGAAGCCAGTCAATAAAATCCAGAACATTTTCAAGAGAGTCAGCCCCCTCAATGCAGACGCCTCTGTGGCGCAGGGAGGCTCTGTGTGAGTAAGAACAGGTCAGGTCTGCAAGGGAAAGCTGATGGGGCATAACGGTTTCATCCGGCAAAAGAAAACGGTAGCCAAGCCTGCGGAGAAATGCATACATACCAAGAAGCACGCTTCGCGGATTGCTTCCCTGAATGCTTCCTTTTCCATTGGAAAGAGAAATCAAAAACAGGTCATCGGCTCTGGAATCCAGACCGGATGAAAGCTCCGGATCCAGATCCGTGTTTAGATGGATGGTGCAGTCATTGGCAGCAGAACTCTCCGAAGCATGGGAAAAGGCGAATGCAGGATTGACTGCCTTTAAATAACGCTCCAGCTCCGCAGCTGCAAAAGAGATGGTTTCGCAGTCCGGGGAATAACATAAGGTGATTGTGCTCATAATTCAATATCCTTCCTCAAAGAATCATAATAATGTTTAATTATTTATATTATATAAAAAATAAAAGAAAAAGAAAATATAAAAAACTACTAAAATAGATATGCAGAATATAGCATATATAACTAATTAAATATAAATTTACAGAAAATAATGGAGAATAAACCGAAATATAAAACACAAAACGAGATAAGTACACAAATGAATTAAATTTATAAATAAAACAAATAAAAAAATCACCTTGCAATTCCTGCAGAATTAAAAAAATAAGTACAAAATGTTTAATAAAAAACAGGAAAACCAATGAAAAATAAACATAAATGTTAAAAAAATAACGCATAAACAATTTTGATTGTACAAAATAAATAAAATTTACACAAACGTTTGCCTACAGGAAAATCAAGGGTTTGCGTAAAAATTACGAAAAATCCAGTTTGACAAAACATGCTATTTTTTATATATTGCAATTAACACATGTGAACGAAAAAAGGCTGAAAAAACAAAGAACGAAAATGGAGGTTAGAGAACATGAAAAAGAAGAAATCCGTGATCAGCAATAAGGTATGGCTGCTGATTTCGTTTCTGGCTGCAATGCTTGTATGGTATCTGCTGTCCCTTGGAAAGGCTACCGGACGAAGCTTTCCATTTGCGGACAAGGTAGTTCCTTCCGTGAAGACCATGATCGACAGAGGCGCGTTCTTCAAGGATATTGCAAGCAGTATGTCATGCGTGGGAGCAGGATTTGGTCTTGGCTTTATCACATCCCTTCCAGTTGCTTTTCTGATGGCATGGTACACACCGGTTCAGAAGATCATCGAGCCATGGATCAATTTTATCCGTAACATTCCGGCTCTGGCATATGCGCCGCTTCTGGTCATCACATTCGGTGTTGGACAGAAGCCAGCAATCATCCTGATCTGGATCTGCACCTTTATGACTATGAGTATTACCATTTATCAGGGAATCCGAAACATTGACGTAACCCTGATCAAGGCTGCAAGAGTGCTTGGAGCCAACGATTTCCAGATTTTTACCAAGATTATCTGTCCGGCAACTGTTCCATTTATTATCACCGCTGTCAGACTTGGACTTGGAGCAGCCCTTACTACTTTGCTTGCAGCAGAGTCTACAGGAGCACAGGCTGGTATCGGAATGAGAATCCGTTCTCTTTCCAATTCCTTTGAATCTGCACCAATGCTGATGTACATCATCTTGCTTGGTATCATTGGACTTATTTTAGTAAAGGTTGTTGACATTATAGAGAGGAAGTTAACGAGATGGCAGGAGACAATAAATCAGTAAAGCTGAAAATTGACAATGTATATAAGGAGTACGATACCTCCAAGGGCAAGATGATCGCATTAAACGGCGTTAATCTTGACATTGCGGAAAATGAGTTTATCTGCGTAGTCGGCCCGTCCGGCTGCGGCAAGTCCACAATGCTGAATATTATCGCAGGACTTTTAGAGCCTACCAGCGGAAACGTATACCTGGACGGCAAACCCATTGAGGGAACCGGAGTAGAACGAGGAGTTGTATTTCAGCAGTATGCACTTTTCCCATGGAGAACCGTAATTAAAAATGTTATGTTCGGACTGGAAATGAAAAAGGTTCCCAAGGATCAGGCAGAGCAGATTGCAAGAAAATACATCAAGTCAGTTGGCCTGGAAGGGTTTGAGCATTCTTATCCAAAGGAGCTGTCAGGAGGTATGAAGCAGCGTGTGGCAATTGCAAGAGCTTATGCAGCCAACCCGGAAGTGCTTCTTCTGGATGAGCCCTTTGGAGCACTGGATGCACAGACCAGGGTACAGCTTCAGACAGAGCTTCTGAATACTTGGGAACAGGAGAAGAAGACCTGCTTCTTTATTACACACGATGTAGACGAGGCAATCATTCTTGCACAGCGTGTTGTAATCATGAGTGCCCGCCCGGGACGAATCAAGAAGATCGTGAACATTGACATTCCTTACCCGAGAACACAGGAAACCAAATCCGATCCAAGATTCCTGGAACTCAAAGCAGAAATCTGGAACGAGGTTTACAAAGAGTTCCTTGAGGTAAGAAAGTAAATAAGAAAATTAAAAAAGGAAAATAAAAAAGGAAAATAAAAAAGGAGGATATTTTATATGAAAGGATTCTTTAAGAAAGCAGCAGCGTTACTTATGGCAGGTCTTATGGCTGGATCTATGGCAGCTGTACCGGCATTTGCAGAAGAGGCAGAGGATGCTGCACCGGAGAAAGTGGAACTGAACGTTGCTTACATGCCGAACTACGCATCCCTGTGGTCTGTTCTTACAGGAATGGAGAAAGGATACTTCGAAGAAGAAGGCATTGAGATCAAGCTCTGGGAGTTTGCAGATGGTCCTTCTGAGATCGCAGCAATGGAGGGCGGAAGCATTGACCTTGCTTATATCGGACATGGAGCTCATAAGCTTTGCATCAAGGGACAGGCTGAGATCTTTGCACCAAGCTCTGTACACAGCACAGACCGTGTGATCGTTCTTCCTTCCTCAGATGTAACTTCTACAGATGATCTTGCAAACTTAAAAGGCAAGAAAGTAGCGTACACAGCAGGTTCTTCTTCTGAGACCGCATTAAACGGCGCTCTTGCAGTAGCAGGCCTTACAATTGATGACATTGACGCATACGAAATGGATGCAACCAACATGGTAGCAGCTATGGCATCCGGTTCTGTAGATGCATGCTTCGCATGGAACCCATACAGCAACCAGATTCTTGAGAACAACGAAGATGCAGTTGAATTAGAGTTCGCAACAAACTCTGTAAACCTTTCCAGCTGGATCTGCCTGCCAAGCTATGCAGAAGAGAACCAGGATATTCTGTTAAGATTCAGCAGAGCTCTTTACAAAGCTATGGAATTCTCATCACAGCCTGAGAACTGGGAATATGCAGTTGGTCTTTACGCAAAACAGTGTGCAAAAGATGTAGACGCATGCATGGTTGAGACAAACGACGCAACCTGGTTCAGCGCAGACGATATTAGAACTGGTCTGGAAGATGGAACAATTTCCGATTACTATCAGAGACAGCAGCAGATGTTCATCGACAGCGGTGATGTAGAGGAAGAGGTTCCGCTTGAGAACTATGTAATGTTTGACTTAATGAAGGAAGCATTAGCTGAATAATATTTTAGGAAGGAATGAACCCTGTGGAACTGCGAAAGTTTGTTCCGCAGGGTTTCATTTTTTCAATGGCAATATCTCACAGAAAAAGAAAGAGGTAATTATGAGACACGAATATTATTACTATAACAAAGAAGAATTACTGAAAAATCCCAAAATCCCGCTGATCGTAATGGAAGACAATCCTGCCGTATTTCGCTCCATGGCAGAGGAAATGGTGGAAGAAATCAAACGGAAAAATGCTCTTGGAGAGAAAACGGTATTTATCTGCCCGGTTGGACCGGTTGGCCAGTATCCTTATTTTGTAGAAATGGTCAATGAGCAGAATATCAGTCTGAAAGATGTATGGTTCATCAATATGGATGAGTATCTTACCGATGACAAAAAGTGGGTTCCAAAGGACCATCCTTTAAGCTTCCGCGGATTTATGGACAGGACTGTTTATACAAAGATCAAACCGGAGCTGGTGATGCCAGAGGAACAGAGAGTTTTCCCGGATCCGGAAAATTTAGGCCATATTGAGGATGTGATCCAGCAGCTTGGCGGTGTAGACATCTGCTTTGGCGGAATTGGAATCAACGGACATGTAGCTTTTAATGAAGCTTCTGATACCATGAGCCCGGAAGAATTTCTGGCACAGCACACAAGAGTACTGGAGATTTCCAGGGAGACAAGAGCTGTCAATTCTATCGGAGATCTGAACGGTGCCCTGGATGACATGCCTCATTACTGTATTACAATTGGAATTTATGAGATTGCACATGCAAGAAAAATCCGTCTTGGCTGCTTCCGCGACTGGCACAGAAGTGTGGTAAGACATGCCGCATACGGCGAAAAGACAGCACATTTTCCGGTCAGCCTTCTTCAGGATCACCCGGATATTAATCTGAAATTCACAGAATTTGTAGCAAATCTGCCGGAATAAAGCAAAGAAAGAGTGGAGGCGAAATATGACCTGGTACCTTGTAAACGGCGATGTGTATATGGAGCATCGCTTTCTGAAAAAAACATTAAAGCTGGAAGAGGGACGTATTTTTGTCCTTCCACCAGATACCCGTCCGGAAGAAGGAGCGCACATCTACAATGCAGCCGGGAAAAAAATCGTCCCAGGCTTTATTGATGTACATACCCACGGCGCAGTTGGCGTGGACGTCAATGCCGCAACCGCAGAGGATTATGAGAAAATCTGCCGTTTCGCAGCAGGAAATGGAACCACCTCCTGGCTGTGCTCTGTGCTTACGGATACAAAGGAACAGACCTGCCGCTGTATTGATGAGTTCAAAAAACACCAGCAAATGGAACAAAAAGGAGCCAATCTTCTTGGAATCCATCTGGAGGGGCCTTTCTTATCCAGTGAATATAAGGGGGCTATGCCGGAGTATCTTCTGCAGAAGGCGAATCTTCCTCTTCTGAAGGAATATCAGCAGCGCGCAGAAGGCGCGATCCGCTACATTACAGTTTCCCCGGAGGTAGAGGGAATTCCGGATATGATCCCGGAAATACGAAAGCTTGGAATTACAGTAGCCATCGGCCATTCCGGCGCAGATTATGAAACCAGCTGGGATGCCATAAGAAAGGGTGCGCAGAGCTGTACCCACACCTTTAACGCCATGAAGCTTCTCCATCAGCATTTTCCTGCAATCATGGGAGCAGCGCTGGAGTCAGATATTTACTGCGAGGCAATCTGCGACGGCAGACATCTTCATCCGGGAACCGTAAGGCTTCTTTTGAAGGTGAAGGGTCTGGACCGTGTGGTTGCCATCACGGATTCCATTATGGCAGCCGGTCTTCCAGATGGAAAATACAAGCTTGGGGTCAATGATGTGGTAGTGGAAGACGGAGATGCCAAACTGGCAGAAAACGGCGTCCGGGCAGGAAGTACCCTGACCCAGAATGTTGCCCTTAAGAATCTTCTGAAGTTTACAGGAAAGAGCCTGGAAGAAATCCTTCCCCTTCTTACGGAAAACCCGGCAAACCTGATCAAAATTGCAGACCATAAAGGCTTTATTGCAGATGGAATGGACGCGGATCTTGTGGTGCTGGATCCGGATTTTGAAGTTTTTGATACCTTCGTAGGCGGAAGAAAAGTCACCTCAGAGGATTCGAATATATAAATGGAAGGAACGCTATGGAAGAAAATATTTTGATCGTACACGGCGGCGGTCCCACGGCAGTGATTAACGGATCCCTGTACGGGGCTGTGACAGAAGCTAGGAAATATCCACAGCTTCAGCATATTTATGCTGCCAGAAACGGAACCGGAGGACTTCTTCGGGAAGAACTGATCGACCTTACAAATGTGGAAGAAGAGAAGCTGAAGCTTCTTTTACAGACTCCGGGAAGTGCCATCGGCACATCAAGAGACCAATTGGAAAAGCCGGAATATGAGAAGATGGCAGAAATCTTAAAGAAACATCACATCCGCTATGTTCTGTTTAACGGTGGAAACGGCACCATGGACACCTGCGGAAAATTATACAAAACCTGCTTGGAAAAAGAAATCGAAGTGGGGGTAATGGGCATTCCCAAAACCATGGACAATGACATTGCCGTGACGGACCACAGTCCCGGCTACGGAAGTGCAGCCCGTTATCTTGCCCAGAGTGTAAAGGAAGTGTGCCAGGATGTAAAAGGACTTCCCATTCATGTAGTGGTAATAGAAGCTTCCGGAAGAAACGCAGGCTGGATTACAGCGGCAGCCGCAATGGCAGCAGATGAGGACGGTGTAGGCCCGGATCTTATTTACCTGCCGGAACGTCCTTTTGATGAGGAGAAATATCTGGAAGATGTAAAAGCCCTTCTTAAGAAAAAAAGCGGTATTGTGGTGGTGGCAAGCGAAGGCCTGAAAGATAAAGAGGGCAAACCTGTTGTAAAGCCCATCTTTCAGATTGGAAGAGCAACTTATTTTGGAGATGTAAGCGCCCATCTTGCCAATCTGGTAATCGAAAAGCTAGGCTACAAGGCAAGAGGGGAAAAACCGGGACTTCTTGGAAGAGCTTCTATCTGCCTGCAAAGCCCGGTTGACCTAAAGGAAGCACAGCTGGCAGGAGAAATTGCCTGCAGGGCTGTTATGGAAGGCGAAACCGGAAAGATGGTGGCATTTGAGCGTGTTTCCACAGAGCCTTATATTATGAAGCCATTTCTGGCTGATATCGAAAGGGTTATGATGTATGAGCACAAAATGCCGGATTCCTATATTAATCCGGAAGGAAACCAAGTGACAGAAGCATTTAAGGAATGGTGCAGGCCTCTTCTTGGAGGTGATCTGCCCAGAATGATATCTTTTAACTAAAAAGTGGAGGAAATGAAAATGTTAGTACCAATGAGAGCAATTCTGGATGCAGCAGACAAAAACGATTATGCACAGGGTGCATTTAATGTAAATGCTGTATGCCAGGCAAAAGCAGTGATTAATGTGCATGAAATGTTCCGAAGCCCGGCAATTCTCCAGGGAGCAGATCTTGCAAACGGATTTATGGGCGGCCGAACAGATTTTGCCAATGCAACCCTGGAGGATAAGAAAGCAGGAGCGAAGAACATTGCGGCAGCAGTAAAGAAATACGGAACAGACAGCCGGATTCCCATTGCCCTTCACTTGGATCACGGAAGAAATATGGATTCCTGTATTGCAGCAATTGAAGGCGGCTATACCAGTGTTATGATCGACGGAAGTTCCCTTCCTTTTGACGAGAATGTGGAGCTGACCAGAGAGGTTGTAAAATATGCCCATGAGCGCGGCGTTACCGTAGAGGGTGAGCTGGGCGTGCTTGCAGGGGTGGAAGACCACGTATTTGCAGCCAACAGCACCTACACCAATCCTTTAAGCGCTATTGAATTTTTCCGTAAAACAAAAGTAGATGCCCTGGCAATCAGCTACGGAACCATGCACGGCGCAAACAAAGGCAAAAACGCAGTGATCCGCAAGGAAATCGCAATTGCCATTAAAGAATGCATGCGCCACGAGGGCATGGAAGGATATCTTGTCAGCCACGGTTCCTCCACAGTTCCCCGCTACATTGTAGATGAGATCAATGCACTTGGCGGCGAGATCACCAACGCATATGGAATCGATGCCAACCAGCTGATTGAGGCAGGACACTGCGGAATCAACAAGATCAATGTAGATACCGATATCCGTCTGGCAGTAACCAGAAATATGAAGGAGCTTTTTGCAAGAGATGCAGCCCTTCGAAATAGTGCATCTGTAGGCGCCATTTATGAACTTCTGGAAAAGA
>ENA-ORLY01000195-ORLY01000195.1-human-gut-metagenome-genome-assembly--contig:-NODE-195-length-92429-cov-48.021689_pt1 | contig 92429 bp, 69 predicted proteins | sample MGYA00243071_ERZ508832 | MGnify/ENA primary metagenome ERZ508832 (study PRJEB26277, sample SAMN04329777) | human gut metagenome | biome: human-associated habitat | host: Homo sapiens | place: USA... | reverse complement strand
TCAATGGTACGGAATTGTATGGATGGCAAGCTGGTTTGGCGCATGGATTGTTCTTCCTGCCTAATCTGGTGAGGCATCTCTTTGACGGTGATGTCCTTTTCAAGGCTACCAATTGTACTACAGGTTATCATGTTGCCTGGTGGATAGCTACAGTAGGTTCGTGCATCGGTTGGCTCGTTGATGCAACCTTCTCTTTTATGAAGGCATCGGTATTTGTAGGTAGTGATAAAGAATAAATAAATATAAATATAAATACGATGAACAGTATGGTTAATAAAAAAGCTGCAAAGCGTGAGAAGATGATGAACATGCCATCATATCGTCTGATGGTAGGTGCGGCGAAGTATATGGACAAGTGGTTCTTGGATCCTATTCTTGGCTTCATTCTTCCAGCCGGTATCGGTGATGCTTTGACGAGCGTGTTTGCATTCCCATTTATCTATTACAGTCTTTGCGTGGTTAAGTCGATTCCGCTGACTTTGGCTGTCATCTATAATATCTTGATGGATGTGCTGATAGGTGCCATACCTTTCTATATAGGTGATGTGCTGGATGTATTCAAACGTTCGTATGTAGAGAATCTGAGATTGGTTACCGGGTATATCGAGGATGATAAGGAGATTATCAACAAGGTGAACAAGAAGGCATTCTGGACGGCTGTGTTCATCGTCGTGCTTTGTTGGTTGATTTATGTGGTGATTTCGTGGGCCATTCGCTTGGGAACCATGGCTTATGATTGGATAGTTTCATTATTTTAAAATATGAATAGCAACATTTTCTTTCAGCCCTTCGTTGGCAAGGATTATGCCAACGGGGGGATATTCGGCAAGCGAATCATGATATTGGGCGAGAGTCATTATTGTGATGAGAGTTGTACGGATTGTGGCGACTGCCAGCTACATCGGGAGTGTATGAACTTTACGCAGCAGGTGCTTGGGGATTATCTCAATGAGAATAAGGAACGGCAAAACTGGATGCGGACTTTCCTGAAGTTTGAGCGTTCGTTGGTAGGTGAGGAGACAGATCTGGCGATGAGGCTGAAGATTTGGAACTCGGTCATCTTCTTCAACTATCTGCAAGTGGCGATGGGTGGTCCTCGCGAGGCTGGCGCAGCCGAACAATATCACCAGGCTGGCAAGGCATTCTTCGAGGTCTTCGAAAAGTACCAGCCTGAGTATGTCATCGTATGGGGTAAGAGGCTTTGGGATAATCTTCCTAATGTGCGCTGGCAGGATGGCGACGACATCGTAGTGGATGGTTATCCTGTTGCTACAGGTGCTTACCTTCTGAGTAATGGCAAGCAGGTGAAAGTGATGGCGGTGAATCATCCTTCCGTAGGCTATTCCTGGGACTATTGGTACAAGGTGATACAAAGATTTTTGAGATAATTTTCTCGCTTGTGTCACGATTTGACACACCATACCATTATCTTTGCAGCTGTAAACATAAAACAAGGAATTATGGCACAGATTACAATCAATATCCAGACTTTGGACTGGACAATGGGGGAGACCGTAGGCTTGCACTTGATGTTGAAGAAAGACAGCAAGGCAGGGATTGCATGGGGCGATGGAAGGGTACAGGTCGTGACAGGCAAACAGGAACAGAATTCTGAGAAGTTGACTTGGGTTGAGGCTGGTCATTCCTATCCTGAGAAGGGCGTGAACTATACCATTACCATCTGCTCGGAAGAGGAAGATGCCATTATCGGATTTGATGGCTGTGGCATGTTCGAGGTGAAAACCTTTGATGTGATTCTCACGGAATGTCCTAGCTTGCGTATCCTGGGATATTCGGGATATGGTGGGCAATTGCTCGACGTAAGCAAAAATCCTTTGTTGGAGTTCATAGACTTCAGCGCGACAAGAAACGAGAAGTTGGATTTCTCTGCCAATCCTCTCTTGGAGGAGTTGCATATTGATGGAGCAAAGGACTTGGTATCTTTGAATTTGAGCAAGAACGACAAGTTGCGTCGCTTGGACATCTTCATGTGCCACAATCTTCAGCATCTCGCCCTGAGCAATCAGTCGCAACTGAATGAGGTGGATTTCGCTCTCACTCATCTCCGTCCCAAGGACCTGGAGTATTTGGAGAAGACGTTGAAGCGAAACTCTCCCTACAAGATACGGGGAGGAAGCTTTGGCGATGATAAGATAATAGAAGTTAGTAATGGTGAAATCGTAGGTGAAGATGAAGGAAAATTGTGATTGGAAAAAATGCTTGGACAGAATTGAGGATAAGGGATTTGACGACGATGATGCTTATTCAGAGATTCTAGAATATATCCGAGAGGTGGCTACTGTTGATGAGAAACGTGAGGTGCTACAAAATGTGGAGCAACGTGTGAAGAAAATCGTGAACTATGATTTTGCAAAGGCATGGTTCCTACGTCACATGAGTGAAAGCGAGCATGATGTCATCGAAGACTTAATGGGAGTAAGATATGTTGTATTGAATGAGATGATGCTTCATCCGACTCCTGCCGAAGTGGAGAGATTTCGCTATCAGAATGATAAACTCTTCAAATTGACTCAGGAATGTTATGCCCAGTGCAGAAACATGTGGCGCACTTTGTTTCATACGCCTTATAAGGTGGATGATCGCTATCGTTATGAGGTGGAAGGAGTGTTGCGTTTCGAGTATGGAGATGACGATGCTGTAGTAAAGATGGAGAACGATGATTATTACGGATCTGATTTTCAATATATGATTCATCTGTTAGATGAACTGATGAGTGCAGGACGCTGTAAGATGGATACAATTTTGAATGGAGTCTTTGGCACATTTGATGGGGCTACCGAGGATGGGTATAAGCAGATAAACAACATGTTGGACGATGGAGATTCCTGGGATGAGTGTAGCCTTCATAAACCCGAGTTTGCTGATATTTGCGTTTGTTATGCCATGCATGCTCTGCATACGCATCAAGACTATAGCCTGCCCGACATTCTTCGCATGGATGATTTCGTGGTAAAGGTTCATTTGCAATATGAGAATGAAGTTTGCGATACGAGAGATGCAGAGATTGGACCGCTCGATTACGAACCATCGTGGTTCCAAAAACTTGTAGAGGAAGATGTGAATGAGTTCGGAGGAAAACATACGCTGAATCCGACAAGAAAGAAATAGCATATATAATAAAACAAGAAGTTTAACGTCATATATAAAAATAGAAGATTATGAAGTTAGCAGAAGCATTGAGCATCAGAGCCGACTTGCAGAAGAGAGTGGCTCAACTGAAAGAACGTATCAAGGAAAGCGCCAAAGTGCAGGAGGGCGATGAGCCTTGCGATAACGTGGAGGAGTTGTACAAGGAGCTGGATGACGTACTCGTCCAGTTGGAAGACTTGGTTTATCGCATCAACATTACCAACGTTCAGATAGTTCAGGACGGAGACTCCTTAACTCGATTGATAGCCAAGAGAGACGTCTTGTCGATGCGTGTCAAGGCATTGAAAGAGGTGGTGAACTATGTAGCTGCCAACGATACTCGCTTTGGCAGAAACGAACTGAAATATGTTAGAACCATAGATATAAAGGCTCTTCGCAAGGAGGCTGATACCTATGCCAAGCAGTATCGGGAGCTCGACCTGAAAATTCAGAGTTTGAACTGGACTGTAGATTTGGTAGATTTGCAAGACTTGCCCCGATAATGGAGCGAGGATTGAAATTTTCATTGAGTAGATTAAAATTTTCGGAGAAAAGATAGAGGCAGCAAGAAACTGACATCAGGCAATAGGTCTGTGTTAGCATTATTAAAAATTCATGTGTTTCATGCAAAGAGACGAGTTTGTTCACAGTTCATTTCAAGCATCGGGCACAAGTGTATCGCGCATTGGTATATGACAAAAGTCAGAAACGCCAGCATTTAGCATTACCATTTTGTTGGCTATCTTTTCTCCTTTTCTTTTTAGGCATTTCTTGTAAATATTTAGAGATAATGGACAATCGTGTAAAATTTTATAGTTGGCTGATAGGCCTCTTGGATCGTAAGCATCTTACCTTTGAGGAGATTGCTAATGAGTGGCGTGATGCCAACGCTAATCAGGATGAGGATGAGCTGGACAAACGTACCTTTCATCGTTATCGTGAAAATATCCAGTCGCAGTTTGGCATTACTGTGGAATGCGACAAGAGCGACGGCTATCGGTATTATCTGAAGCGTGATCCGATCGCTAATGATGATGTGACGGAATGGATGCTGAGTTCCCTGCGGTTGGCTTCGTTAGGTGATATGCTGAAATTTCATAACAAGGTGATGCTCGATACGCCGCCATATAACACGGAATATCTGGATGATATTCTTGCAGCGATAGATAAGCAATATCTGCTGAAGTTTAAATACGTTTCGGGATTCGGGGCAGAGAGCGATATCGTGTTACAACCGGCTTTCGTGAGATACTTCAAACAACGGTGGTACGTTGTGGGAGTTAAGAATTCAAGTGCTGAACAGGATGAGAAGAAGCTCATTCGCTGTCTTCCTTTCGACCGCATCAGTTTCCTGAAGCTTATTTGCGAGAAGCATCCGTTGTCGGCAAAGATGAAGAAGTTCCTGACCCCAGAGAATTATTATGAAGATTGCTTTGGCATCTATCGGATGGAGGATGTACCCGTGGAGAAAATCCGCATCCGTGCCTTCTATCCGGAATACAATTATATCGAGGAGGTTCCGCTGCACGAGAGTCAGCAGAAAGTGAAGGAGTCGAAAGATGGAATGTATCGGGAATATACCCTCACCGTTCGTCCCAGCCGTGATTTCCTTCAGGAACTGTTGTGGCATGGCAGAAACCTCATCGTACTGAAACCTGAGAGCTTGAGGCAGGAGATGATTGGTATCTTAAAGGATATGACGAAGAGTTATGAGACGGGCGAATGCTTGAATGGGGAGGAATAAAAGAATCCTCAGATTGGGAATACACTGTGTGCCCAATCTGAGAAATTCCTGTTATTTATATTCCTTCAGTCAGGAATTTGCGAAGATGCAGGTGCGTGATGCCGTCATCATCATTTTTGGTGAGCAGAGGAGTCATGGAGATAACGTACTTCGGGTAGTTGTCCTTGATGGCACGGAGATTGCCAAACTCACGCTCTCTGGTTGCATCGTCGGCTATGATATAGGAAGCTTGCACGTAGATGCGTTCGCCGCCTGGTTTGGTACATACAAAGTCGATTTCTCCAGCTTGCAGTTGTCCTACATATACTTGATAGCCCAAGCGTATGAGGTTCTGATAGATGATATTCTCTATCACTTTCTCAATGTCTCCTTCACGTGTTCCCCCGGCAATGGCATTTCTGATGCCGTTGTCTTCGAAATAAAACTTATCGTTGGTTTCAAAGATGCGTTTGCCGTGGATGTCATAGCGGTTCACCTTGTGCAGGATATAGGCTTCACAAAGGAAGGATATGTAATTGATGATAGCCGTGGACGTTATAGATTCGCCTTGTGATTTCATATATTTGGCGATACTGTTGGCGGAAATCAACTTACCGGTGTTGTCTGCGAGAAAACGTACTAAATTCTCTAAGAATGGCACGTTTCTTATTTGGTTGCGCATAATGACATCCTTAAGTAAGACGGTATGGTAAATATCCATCTGGTATTCACGTGCATCATCCTCTTCCAGTCCTATCTTTGCCAGACCAGGCAAGCCACCATACTGAATGTACAGAGCAAGTGCTTCGTCATTATCTGATAGTTGATGAAATTCCAGAAACTCGTTATAGCTCAGCGATTGGATATAGATTTCCTTATATCTGCCACCGATGAGTGTGCTCAGTTCATTGCTCAGCATGCGGGCATTGCTACCTGTGATGATAATGTCGGTGTTGGGTTCTGTGCGATAACTTCGAATGGATCGTTCAAATTCCCTGATGTCTTGTATCTCATCGATAAGGATATAGTTATGTTTATCGGACTGAAAGTGCTCTCCGATATAGTCGTTGAGATCCTGATAGGTCTGAATGTTGTCAAACTCTCTTTTCTCCTTATCTATAAAGATGATATTGTTGCAGTCATCTGCCTTCTTGCGGTCACGAATCATTTTCATCATGCAGCTTTTACCTACACGACGTTGACCTACTAATACGATGATAGTCTCCTTACCAAGATACCTTTCTATCTTGTCGATATATGATTGACGAATAATAGTTGCCATATTTTTATCACTTATAAATGAAATTTTCTGCAAATATACGATTTTTATCTTTTATAATGGATGAAAATCCTAAATATTTTGCTTTTATCTTCTATAAAAGATAAAAAATGGCGTTTTATTCTCATTTTATGATAATCATAAAGTGATTATTTATCTTCCTTCAGATACCAGTCTTTGATGTATCCGGAATAATGCTTGGCAAACTCCTCGGCTTGTCCGGGAGCGCAAGCTTTCACCTTCTTGGCAGGAATACCAGCCCAAATCTCATGTGCAGGAACTTTGGTGCCATGGGTAACTACAGCACCTGCTGCAATAATAGCCCCTTCTCCAATGTCAGCCTTGTCAAGCACAGTGGCATTCATTCCGATGAGTGCGCCTTTTCTGACTGTGGCTCCGTGGACGATGGCCCCATGTCCCACAGATACATCATCCTCCAGGATGCAAGGCATCGTACCGGTTTGATGGATGCAGGCGCAATCCTGTACATTCACTCTGTTTCCACATCTGATGGCATCCACGTCAGAGCGCAATACCGCACTATACCAGATGCTGCAGTCATCACCAAGAATGCAGTCACCGGTCAGTACGGCATTCTCAGCGATAAAACAATTCTTTCCCCATCGGGGAGTCTTTCCTTCTACTGTCTTTATAATAGCCATATTGAATATATATTTAAAATTGGGTGCAAAGGTAGCAAAAAATATTGGAATCACCTTATACTATTTCAGATACTTCTTCAGCCATAAATCGAAGAACTTATCATATACCACGTAGGCATCATCCTGCTGGGTGATGAAATCCTTCTCCAGCAATCCCTTCAGAGCGGAATTTACAGAGCTTGGCGACGGGAGATGATATTTCTTGGCGAAGGCTCCGCTCTTTACGCTTCTGGCTTCGCCCTCTGCAGAGATGGCGATGAAGACATTGCGCTGCTTTTCCGGCATCTGGCGCAGAAGGGTCTCGTAGGTGTCTGATGCCATGTTGAGATTGTAGTTGATGGCGTCATCTACCATATCCAGAGTGCAGGTACCCTGTTCGGGAGTCTTGAGGAAGAGAACATTCATTACTCGCTGGATGTATGAAGTGACACCACCGAAACGGGCGAAGAGTTCTCCGATAATGGCAGTATCTAGATGTTTGTTGCGCTCCTCGAACTTGGCTGTGGCAAACTCCTTGTATTTCTCCACATCCAGAGGCTTCAGGTTCATCAGCGTTACGCTCTGATAGAATGGGCGGGCAGGAGATGTGAACATTTCTGCCATCAGATGGCGGTGAGAACCCGAGAAGATGAAGTGGGCATTGGTGCAACGCTGAATGTAGGTACGGAGTAAAGCTTCTATGCGGTTGTCGGCATAGTTGGTGATTTGCTGAAACTCGTCGATGGCAACAAGACATGGCTTGTCGGCTTGGTTGAGATAAGAGAATATCTCATCAAGCGTAATTTCGGGATTTACTATGTTGCCGATGCCTATTCCCCAAACTGGAGCCCCGTTGATATCGAAAGAGATTTCTGAACGGAGAGAAGAGAGTGCTATCAGAAATTTCTCCCAAGCGCTTCTGCCTTTAGGGCGAAGTTCATCAATAATGGCTTTGCCGAACATATTGACCAGATCGCTGACGGAATTGGTTGAATAGATGTCTATGATAAAAGTATAATAATCTTTTTGGATGACTGGCTGGGCAAAGCAATGGTGAATCAGCTCTGTCTTTCCGATGCGTCGAGGGGAAATCAGAGCCATGTTATTCTCATTGGTCAGCATCTCTGTGATGTGCTGGGTTTCTTCCACACGGTCGCAGAAGTATTCCGGACCGGCGTAACCATTTGTGACAAAAGGATTCTTCATTACCATATCTATACCTTATTATATATTTTACGGCTGCAAAGATACAACTTTTATTCCGATTATCATAAAGTGATTATCATAAAATGATAATGAAATACAGAATTTTATCATTTGATGATTATCATAAATTGATAATTAGGATATGGAGACCCCTTTAATGTCAATAGAAAAAGGGTTGCAATCCTCGAAAAGATGGATTGTAACCCTTTATACCTTATTATATATAAGAGTTAAGATAACTCTATCATATATTCAAATGTGGAAGCTGATTACAGCTGAGCCAACTCTACAACCTTATCTACTGCAGCGCTCAAGCCGTCCTTGTTCTTACCGCCAGCCTGAGCATAGTGAGGCTGACCGCCACCGCCGCCCTGAATCAACTTGGCAGCTTCGCGAATCATCTTACCAGCGTTCAAACCGTGATCCTTTACCATATCATCGCTGAACATTACGCTGAGCATAGGCTTGTCGTTATAAACAGAACCTACCACGCAAATCATGTTCTCTGGCAAAGCCTCGCGAACCTTGAATACCAAATCCTTGGCAGCTGCTGGCTCCATTGGCAATACGGCTGTAACAACCTTCATACCGTTGATTTCTTTTGCATTCTCTACAAGCTTATCCTTGGCACGCTCTACAGCCTGAGCCTGGAACTTCTCAACATCCTTCTTCAAGGCATCGTGCTCGTCGATGTACTTTCTGATGACACCTTCGAGATCCTTGGCATTGTTGAACAAGCCCTTCAAGGCTACGATGGTATCCTGCAAGCCGTAGATAGCCTCCTCGCATGCTTTGCCAGTCAAAGCCTCGATACGACGGATGCCGGCTGCTACGCTGCTCTCAGAGATAATCTTGAAGAAACCAATCTTACCGGTGCTCTTGGCGTGAATACCACCACAGAACTCGGCAGATGGACCGAAGCGAACCACACGAACCTTGTCGCCATACTTCTCGCCGAAGAGGGCGATAGCGCCAAGTTCCTTAGCCTCCTCGATAGGAGTATCGCGGTGCTCATCCAATGGATAGTCGGCACGGATCATCTCGTTTACCATGTGCTCTACCTTGCGGAGCTCCTCATCAGTTACCTTCTGGAAGTGAGAGAAGTCGAAACGCAATGTATCCTTATCTACATAAGAACCCTTCTGCTCTACGTGGTCGCCCAAAACCTGCTTCAGGCAGTAGTCGAGCAAGTGGGTAGCTGTATGGTTGGCTGCACTTCCCTCGCGGTTCTCGATATCTACGCAAGCCATGAAATCAGCGTTTACATCCTTTGGCAACTCCTTTACGATGTGGATGCTCTGGTTGTTCTCGCGCTTGGTGTCGATAACCTGGATGGTCTCGTTCTCGCTAACGAGTACACCCTTGTCGCCAACCTGTCCACCCATCTCACCATAGAATGGAGTGTTGTCGAGTACCAGCTCATAGAAAGAGTTCTTCTTCTGAGTCACCTTGCGGTAGCGCAGGATGTGGCACTCATATTCTGTATAGTCGTAACCCACGAAGTTCTGGTCGCCTTCTTTCAAAACCTCCCAGTCGCCGTTCTCTACAGCAGCAGCATTGCGGGCACGCTCTTTCTGCTTCTTCATCTCCTCGTCGAAGCCTGCAGCATCTACGGTGTAACCATTCTCACGGCAGATAAGCTCTGTCAGGTCGAGAGGGAAACCATATGTATCGAAGAGACGGAATGCGCTTACGCCGTCGAGCTGAGTCTCGCCATGAGCCTTGAGCTCGTCCATATCGCCATTGAGGAGGTTGATACCCTTCTCCAATGTGCGGAGGAATGAATCCTCTTCCTCTTTCATCACGCGGGTGATGAGCTCCTGCTGAGCTGGCAACTCAGGGAAGGCTGCACCCATCTGCTCTACCAATACATTGACGAGCTTGTACATGAATGCCTGCTTCTGGCCGAGGAATGTGTAAGCGTAACGTACGGCACGGCGCAAGATACGGCGGATTACGTAACCTGCCTTAGCGTTGCTTGGCAACTGACCGTCGGCGATAGAGAAGGCTACGGCACGGAGGTGGTCGGCGCAGACACGCATAGCGATGTCAATCTTCTCCTGCTCATCCTTGCCCTCGCCATTCTCACCAGTAGGAGTAGTGAAGCCATACTTCTTGCCAGAGATAGCCTCGATTTCCTTGATGATTGGCTGGAAGATATCAGTATCATAGTTAGAGTGCTTGTCCTGCAACATGCGAACCAAGCGCTCGAAGCCCATACCTGTATCGATAACGTGCATTGGGAGTGGTTCGAGAGAACCATCAGCCTTGCGGTTGTACTGCATGAACACGATGTTCCAGATTTCGATGACCTGAGGGTTATCCTTGTTTACCAACTCACGGCCTGGCACCTGAGCCTTCTCCTCTGGAGTACGAGAATCCACGTGAATCTCTGAGCAAGGACCGCAAGGACCTGTTTCGCCCATCTCCCAGAAGTTGTCGTGCTTGTTACCGTTGATGATGTGGTCGGCTGGCACGTGCTTAGCCCAGTAACCTGCAGCCTCGTTGTCGCGTTCCAGACCTTCCTCCTTGCTACCCTCGAATACGGTAACGTAGAGATCGGCAGGGTTGAGCTTCAAAACTTCAGTAAGATACTCCCATGCCATATCGATGGCACCCTCCTTAAAGTAGTCGCCGAAGCTCCAGTTACCGAGCATCTCGAACATGGTGTGGTGGTAAGTATCGTGACCCACCTCTTCGAGGTCGTTGTGCTTACCGCTTACACGGAGACATTTCTGAGTATCAACACGACGAACATCCTTGCCTGGGTCTTTTGTACCGAGGATGATGTCTTTCCACTGGTTCATACCAGCGTTTGTAAACATCAGCGTTGGGTCATCCTTGATAACCATAGGTGCTGATGGAACAATCTTGTGGCCTTTACCTTCGAAGAATTTCTTGAAGGATTCGCGCACTTCATTAGCTGTCATCATATCTTTTTTATATTTATCTTTAATTTCTTTTTTCTGTTTTGGAGAGGGGATTGAGAGTCCTCTCAGAAAATATTTTTGCCCTTTAGGGCATTTTCTTCCGAAAATCTTTGCAAAGATAAGAAGAATTGTTTAATTTTGCAACTAAATTAATTATTTTTGAAATTAAAGACGGAAAAAATGGCAATAATTCCAGATAAAACAACGAAATTGTACTATTCTATCAAGGAAGTAGGTGAAATGTTTGGTCTAAACGACTCTACGTTGAGATATTGGGAAAAGGAGTTTCCTTTTCTCAAACCGAAGGTTGCTGGCAATAAAGTGCGTCAGTATACCGATAAGGATATTGAGCAGGTAAGGCTCATCTACAACCTTATCAAGGTGAAGGGATTGAAGATTGCGGCTGCCCGTAAGTATCTGAACCAAAACAGAACGGGTGCCGAGAAATCTTCTGAAGTTCTCGACACCCTTATTTCTGTAAGAGACCAGCTCAAAGAACTCAAAAAGCAGCTCGATGGACTGGTTTAGTAACTTTGGACTTTATGATTAGCTAGGGTTACCACGCTTCTTCGCCGAAGACATTCTTGATGGTAACTTTAGCTGCTTCTTTCTTGGTGAGCTGACGGCTCCAGGCTACGCGTGCCTTGGTTGCAGCACCTGAACCGTGGTTGTTATATTCGCTGTAGCGGGCTGTCTGTTCGTTGCTATGCTTGCCCCAGTTGTGCCATCCTTCTGGACGGATGTGGCTGCCCATTTCGCAATTCATGAAGAGGGTAGCTGCATAAGGGCGCCATGGGCGGCCCAGATAAACCTTGTCTATACCTGGCTCGGCGGTAAGCTTGCACTTGTTGAATACATAGCCATATTCCTGACCGGCAGGACTGGATGCGGCTGTGATGTAGCTGTTGGCCTTGCTGCGAATCTCACAATTCTCAAACCATGCTCTTCCCGGACCAAAGATGAAATCGGTGGTTCCTTCGATGTAGCAATCATAGAAGGCTGAACGGTTGTTGGCTATACCTGTATAAACGGTATCCTGATTGCCCAGCAGACGGCAGTTCTGAACCAGGATATGATCGCCTTCAAGATGCAGGGAGACAGCTTGTCCCAGTTTGGCAGCATTGTTCTCAATGGTGATGTTCTTCAGGGTGATGTAACTGCCCTGTACCTTCAGGGTATAAGTGCGGAATGTACCCATCGGTTTACCCTTTACAGCAGCTTCTGAATCGAGTCCACCTGTAGGCATCTTGATGTTGGCATGATCGTCCCATGTAATGATAGTGTTATCACGGTCTTCACCACAGATGGTGATGTTGGTGAGCCATGAAGGGAGGATGAGTTTCTCCTTGTACACGCCTTTCTTTACGTAGATTACCTTGCTGTAATCCATGAAAGCACGACATACTTCGATGGCTTCGTCGATGGTGCGGAATTCGCCGGTACCATCACGGGATACTACAATCGTGTCGGGGTTGTCATACTTGTTGGCTGCTGCCAGAGGCAACAGGGTCAACATCATTAAAAATGATAAGAATAATTTTTTCATATTGTTTTTAAGTTTGTTGTTTTGAATCTGTTTTTATAAGATGTTGAAATCTGTATGATTTCATAGAGAATCGCCAGATTTTAAATCCGGCGATTCTCTATTATTTATCTTTTCTTTATTATCATAAACTCCTAAGTTACAGGATTCTCTGTACTTCTTGCAGATCATCAATATTTCGGAGTTGGTTCATAATGGTCTTAACTTCTTCGCGGTCGTGAACACGGAGTTCGATGGTACCGTCGAAGATGCCGTTGTCGCTACTGATAGTTACCTTGTGGATATTGATACCCAACTGGTCGCTAATCACCTTACTTACATCCAGCAGCATGCCCTTACGGTCGATACCCTTGATTTCGATGGTAGCATCGAAGAGTATCTGCTTGTGCATGTCCCATTTGGCATCTACGATGCGGTTGCCGAAACTGGACTTCAGTTTGGCTGCTATGCTGCAAGAGCGCTTATGGATTTCGATGCGGTTCTTGTTGTCGATAAAGCCCATAACGTCATCGCCAGGAATCGCATGGCAGCAGCTAGGGAAGATAAACTGGTTGATGTTCTCCTCGGTCAGGATGAGTGGCTTCTTCTTGTTGAAGTCTTTGCCCACCACGAAAAGATCCTGAGGCTTCACGATGCCTTTTTCTTGAGCCTTCTCCTTGCTCTTGCCCAGGAATGGGATATAATTGCGCCAGCTGCTGGTCTGCTGTTTTTTAGGCTTGCCCTGCAACTCATCGAAGTCTTTATCGCCTAGGATAATCTGATGGTCTCCCAATGACTGGAAGAGGGTTTCAGGCTTCTGGATATTATGAAAATCGCATAGGCGGTCTACCACCGACGCACTCATCTCGATGCTGTTCTTCTTGAGCCATTCGGTGAGTATGTTTTCTCCCTTCTTCTGAACCTCTCGTGAATCGCGGCGCAGGATGGCCAGAATCTTGCTCTTTGCCTTGGCCGAACTGACGAAGTTTACCCATTCTTCCTGTACATGCTGGCTCTTGGAAGTAAGAATCTCAACCTGGTCGCCACTTTGCAGCTTATGGCTCAGCGGAACCAGCTTATGGTTTACCTTGGCTCCGATACAGTGGCTGCCCAGGAAGGTATGAATCTGGAAGGCGAAGTCGAGGGCAGTACAGCCTGCCGGCATCGTCTTGATTTCTCCCTTTGGTGTGAAGACGAAGATTTCTGAAGCATAGAGGTTCAGCTTGATGGCATCGAGGAAGTCCATGGCATCCGGCTGCGGATCGTCCAGAATCTCCTTGATGGTGCTGAGCCAGTCGTTCAGCTCGTTCTCATCTTCTGTATATTCACCTTCGTTTCCTTCTTTGTATTTCCAGTGGGCAGCAAACCCCTTTTCTGCTACCTCGTCCATACGGTCGGAACGGATCTGCACTTCTATCCATCTTCCCTGCTTACTCATCAGGGTAACGTGGAGTGCCTGATAACCGTTTGCTTTCGGATGGTTCAACCAGTCGCGTAGACGGTCAGGATGGCTTTTGTAGATTTTGCTGATGGCTACGTAGATATTGAAACATTCGTTTACTTCGTTTGCTCTTACCTTTGGCGTAAAGATGATGCGCACAGCAAGAATGTCGTAAATCTCATCGAAGGTAACGTGCTTGTTCTGCATCTTGTTCCAAATAGAATAAGGGCTCTTCACACGTGCTTTGATTTTGTATTCTACGCCTAACTTGTCGAGTTCTTCGCGGATAGGTGCAGTAAAACTCTCGAAGAGGGTATCGCGCTGCGATTCGGTATCGGCAAGTTTATGCTCTATGTTGGCATACTCCTGTGGATGGTCGTAGCGGAAGCTGAGGTCTTCGAGTTCGGTCTTGATCTTGTTCAAGCCCAATCGGTTGGCGAGAGGTGCATAAATATACAAGGTTTCGCCCGCAATCTTGTATTGTTTGTTGGCTGGTTGCGATTCCAGCGTGCGCATGTTGTGCAGGCGGTCGCAAATCTTGATAAGGATAACACGGATGTCATCGCTCATAGTGAGCAATAGCTTTTTGAAGTTTTCTGCCTGTGCTGATGCCTTATCGCCGAAGATTCCACCACTGATTTTGGTGAGTCCATCAACGATTTGTGCCACCTTGGCTCCAAAGATGTTTGAGATATCTTCTACTGTGTAGTCGGTATCTTCTACCACATCATGAAGCAGTGCGGCACAGATGCTCGTTGAGCCGAGCCCCATCTCCTCGCAGGCTATCTGAGCCACGGCGATAGGGTGCATGATATATGGTTCGCCCGAAAGACGGCGCACACCTTTGTGCGCCTGTCGGGCGAAGTTGAATGCCTTGGTCACTATATCTACCTTCTTGCGGTGTCGCGAACTCAGGTAGGTGTCAAGCAGGTGTTGAAAGGCATCGCCAATCAACTGGTTATCAGCCTGCTCTCTTTCGAGGTCTTTCAAGTTCTGGTCATCCATAGTGGGTCTCTCCAATAAATAATGTTCTTAATTAGACTGAAAAAACTACAGCGGACGTAGTTCTTTTATTTCACTTTGATTTTCTTTCCGGCACGGATACTGTTACCCTTGATGCCGTTCAGTTTGCGCAGTTTCTTAACGGTTGTTCCGTGGCGTGCTGCTATTTCAGAAAGGGTATCACCATTCTTGATGGTAACACTCTTGCTGCCTTGTTTTCTGTTTCTGCCTCGTTTGCTGCTCTTCTTGCTGCGCGAATAAGCACTGTGGCGACTGTAGCTGCTTCGTGGGCGGCTATAGGTAGGCTGTGCATCGTTGACATCTACTGTAGCGCGCTTCTGGAAGAGTTCGTCGGCTCTGTAAGCACAGATGCTGTCCTGCTGGTCGATGAAACTACCGATGAGGGTAGATGGAAGACGCAATACCATCGGATGGTTCAATCCGTTGATGATATCATGACGATACTGTGGATTCAGATTGCGCAGGTGCTCGATGTTGATGTTCAGCACTTTGGAAATCTGCTCCAGGTGGATATCTTTTGATACTACGATAGTGTCTGTCTTTACTGGCAGTTCGCTTACCATAGGGCAGATGTTATGATCGCAGTAGTAGTTCATGATGTAGTTGGCAGCGATGAAAGCTGGTACATATCCACGTGTTTCCTTTGGCAGATATGGATAGATGTTCCAGTAGTCGGCGTTGCCTTTTGCACGATGGATGGCCTTGTTGACATTGGTTGGACCGCAGTTGTAAGCTGCAATCACGAGGCTCCAATCGTCGAATATTTTGTACAGGTCGCTCAGATAGTGAGCGGCTGCATAGGATGCTTTTACCGGGTCGCGGCGTTCATCGATGAGTGAGTTTACTTCCAGTCCATATCGCTTGCCGGTAGGCAGCATAAACTGCCATAAACCTGTGGCACCAACGCGTGATACAGCTTTAGGGTTAAGTGCCGATTCGATAACTGGCAGATATTTCAGTTCCAGTGGCAGGTTGTAAGCCTCTAATGCCTCTTCGAAAATAGGCATGTAGAAGTTGCTTGCTCCCAACATGAAACTTACCGAACGGCGTAGTTTGCCGCTGTATCGGTCTATGAATTTCTGTACTACCTCATTGTATGGCATTTCGATGATGGTAGGCATTCTCTTCAGACGGTCGATATACACTTCCTTCTCGAAGACAGGGTTTACATCGCGGTATTTGCAGGTTGTATCTGCCATCATGTAAGTCTGTGCATTGTAAAGGTGGAGCAGGCTATCGAGGTTATCTTCCATTCCCTCAGGTACTTCGATTTCCTCCTGCTTTCCGTCTTTGTCGGTAACGGTGATGATATCATCGTTATCTGTTTCTTCTGTAACGTCGGTTTGGGCATGAATGCCTTGTAAGCTGAACAGCATCGCTGCTGCCATGACTAGTATTTTCTTCATATTGATGTTTTATCTCGTCTATGTTTCTAATTTCTATTTTGCGTTATAATATATATAGGTGTATTCTAACTCCTCACGCATTAAAATGTGAGTGAGCAACTTACGCCGAGGCTTCCAGACCGCAGCGGATTGGCAGTCTTGTTGCCGTTATTCAGCATGGTAGGCTCTATTCTGAGCGAGAGATCATCGGAGATGTCAAATTCCGAGAGCGATGCATCTACGTAGGCATCAATCACTGAGAAGGCATAGATGCCTATCATGACGAAGGTTCCCAAGTCTCTCCAACGGCGATATTTATCTTTTCGCTTGCGGAAGATTTCCTTATAGCGTTCTATGTTCGATTCGTTGATCTGGGCACCCAAGTGCAGAAACTGATTGTAGCTCTGGGTGTTGGGGTCATCGTCCATAATATCCATGTAGGCTTGCGAATAGTCGTGATACATCTGGTTGTTCCAGGTGATGGCGTATGTACAGCCTACGAAACCGCCATAGATGAAAGGCAGTTTCCAATATTTGCGATTGTATATCTGTCCGGCACCAGGTAATACAAGTGCCAACCACATGGCACGCTTGGTATCAGGTCGCCAGGTTGCCCAGTTGCGCTTTTTGCGTACAGGCTTTGCTGATTGGGTGAGGCTTGCCAGTTTGCTGCTGTCTTGTGCGGTAAGCATCGAGTCGATGGCTATTTTTGCCGAGTCGGCTGATGCAATGGTTGGCACATCGGTCACTTGTTTTTTTTGTTTCGACTTCTGTGCCTGTGCGCCCATCGGTGCCAGAAGCAGCAGGGTTGCTAAACAGATTTGTGATATACTGAGTTTCACTTTTATTCTTGCTTTAACTGATCGAAAACATTCATGATGTGCTCCAGCTCCTCTTCGTTGGCGAATGGAATGCTGATTTTTCCCTTGCCCTTAGCAGAGCAGGTGAACTGCACTTTTGTATTGAGAAACTGTGACAGGCGGTTTTTGAGTTGTGTAAATTCCTCAGACATCTGAGCCTTAGCCGTGATGGTTTTCTTACCGCTCTCGATGTCTTCTCCGCTCTTGAGTCGCTGTACCATCTCTTCAACCTTTCTTACTGAGTAGCCGTTCTTTTGTATCTCCTTGAACAACTTGATTTGCAGCGAAGGTGAGTCGAGGGCCAGTAGGGCACGGCAATGACCCATGTCGATTTCTTTCTTCTGTAGTGCCATCTGCACCTGGGCAGGAAGTTTGAGCAGTCGCAGATAGTTGGCGATAGCTGCACGGCTCTTGCCCACACGTTCTGAAATTTTCTCCTGTGTCATACCCTCGTTTTCCAGAAGGTGTTCGTAGGCGAGTGCTATTTCTATGGCGTTGAGGTCTTGGCGCTGGATATTCTCTACGAGCGCCATTTCCATTACGTTCTCATCGCTGATGGTGCGGATGTATGCAGGGATAGCTGTCAGCCCCGCAAGTTGTGAAGCGCGCCAGCGGCGTTCACCGGCGATAATCTGGAATCTGTTTTCTGAAACCTGTCTTAAGGTGATAGGCTGGATGATGCCTATGGCCTTGATGCTTTCGGCGAGCTCATGTAGGGCTTCGTCGTCAAACTCCCGGCGTGGCTGATTGGGATTCGCCTCAATCTGGTCGAGAGGAATTTCATTGATGGTACTGCTGCCCTGGGTGCGCACTCCCTCGGTAGAGATGAGGGCATCGAGTCCGCGTCCTAAAGCGTTGCTCTTTGTACCGTTGTTGTATTTCTTGTGTACTGCCATTTTTTTACTTTTAATTTTGAACATTGAACTTTCTAAAAGAGTTCAATTTCCAAATCTTAACTATTCTTGTTGATAATCTCCTTTGCCAAGGCCAGATGGTTCTTGGCTCCATTGCTTTCTGCATCGTAAAGGATAACTGGGAGACCATGGCTCGGACTCTCGCTCAGCTTCACGTTGCGCTGGATTACGGTCTTGAACACCAATTCCTGGAAGTGGCGTTTCACCTCGTCGTATATCTGGTTGGCAAGGCGTAGACGACTATCATACATGGTGAGCAGGAAACCTTCTATCTCAAGTTTCGGATTCAGCTTGCTCTTGATTATCTTGATGGTGTTGAGCAATTTGCTGATACCTTCAAGAGCGAAATATTCACATTGAACTGGGATGATGACACTGTCGGCTGCCGTCAACGAATTGACGGTGATGAGGCCGAGCGAAGGCGAACAATCTATCAGGATATAGTCGTATTCGTCACGGATAGGCTGCAGTAATGTCTTAATCACCTTTTCGCGATTTTTGAGATTCAGCATCTCTATCTCGGCACCTACCAGGTCGATATGACTAGGTATGATGTCGAGTCCATCAATGTCGGTGGTGTAGATGGCATCGCGCACGTCTGCATGGTCGATGATGCATTCGTAGAGCGAGCAGTCTACCTCGCTGATGTCCACGCCCAATCCACTGGAAGCGTTTGCCTGTGGGTCGGCGTCCACTACGAGTACCGTTTTCTCTAGCGTGGCAAGCGATGCTGCCAAGTTAATGGTGGTAGTAGTCTTTCCTACACCGCCTTTTTGGTTAGCTAATGCGATGATTTTTCCCATTTTCTTAGTAAATTTTCGGCAAAGATACAAAAATATTGTGAGAAAGTCGCTATCTTTAAAGGTTTTTTCGTACTTTTGCACCAAAAAGAAAGATATTTTTATGGAAAATAAGAAACCGTTAGTATTAATTTCGAATGATGATGGCTATCATGCCAATGGAATCAAGACCCTAGTGAACTTTCTGAAAGACTGGTGCGACCTGCTGGTTGTAGCACCGGAAAGTGCCCGTTCGGGATTCGCCTGTGCCTTCTCGGCTACTACTCCATTGCGCCTGAAGCGTCGCCACAATATGGGGAATGATGTGGAGGTTTGGTCTTGTAGCGGCACACCGGTTGACTGTGTGAAACTAGCGTTGGATCAGTTTCTTGCTGATCGCAAGCCTGATCTGATTATCGGCGGTATCAATCATGGTGACAATTCGAGCGTGAATAATCATTATTCGGGAACTATGGGTGTAGCTAAGGAGGGCTGTATGCAGCATATTCCAAGCATAGCCTTCAGCAGTTGCAATTATGATGAAAATGCTGATCTCACTCCTTTGCACGATGGGGTACTGAAGGTTGTTAAGATGGTGCTGGAGAAGGGATTGCCAGAATATACCTGTCTGAATGTCAACTTCCCGGCTTTGCCTCCGTTCAAGGGTTTCAAGGGTTGCCGGATGACTCGTGGCTCCTGGATCAATGAGGTGGATCATCGCACTCATCCGCATGGATATGATTATTATTGGATGGTTGGTGAATACCGTAATGACGAACCAGAGGCAACGGATACCGACCAATGGGCTGTGAATCATGGTTACATCGCTATAACCCCAACTAAGATTGATGTAACGGATTATGATTGGTTAAAGAATTTTGAATTATGAAGTATTACCTGATAGTAGGCGAGGCTAGTGGAGATTTGCATGCCAGCAGATTGATGCGCTCGTTGAAAAAAATAGACGAGTTTGCTGAATTCCGTTTCTTCGGCGGTGATTTGATGGCTGCTGAAGGTGGCACTCGCGTCAAGCATTTTAAGGAGTTGGCTTATATGGGTTTTGTGCCTGTACTGCTACATTTGGGTACCATCTTTTCGAACCTGAAGAGATGCAAGGAAGATATTGTGAAATGGGAGCCGGATGTAGTGATACTGGTAGATTATCCGGGATTTAATCTCAAGATAGCTAAGTTCTTGAAAAAGAACACCAATATCCCTGCCTATTATTACATTTCTCCTAAGATATGGGCATGGAAGGAGTGGCGGATCCGCAGCATTAAACGTGATATCGTTGAACTCTTCTCTATCTTGCCATTCGAGGTGCCGTTCTTCGAAAAGAAGCACCGTTATCCTATTCACTATGTGGGTAATCCTACGGCTCAGGAAGTAGGGGAGTTCAGGTCGGGATATCATCAGAGTTTTACGGAGTTCTGTCAGGAGAATAATCTTGACACCTATCGTCCTGTTATCGCTTTGCTGGCAGGAAGCCGTCTGCAGGAAATCAAAGATAATCTGCCGGCGATGATTGAGGTGGCTGAGCGTTTTGAAGATTATCAGATGGTGCTTGCCGGTGCTCCTTCGATAGACGATGCTTACTATGAGAAGTTTATCAAAGGTACACCTGTCAAACTGGTGCGTAACAAGACTTATCCGCTCTTGTCGCATGCTACGGCAGCTCTTGTTACCAGTGGTACTGCAACTTTAGAGACGGCTCTTTTCGATGTGCCTCAGGTGGTATGTTATGAAACGCCTGTACCTCATCTCATCCGTTTCGGTTTCAAGCATATCATCAAAGTGAAGTTTATCTCGCTGGTGAATCTTATCGCCAATAAGGAGATTGTGCCGGAGATGCTTGCCGACCGCTTTACGGTTGATGGTATTGCCAACGAACTTTATCAGATTCTTCCGGGAGAACCTGGCAGGGATAAGATGTTGGCAGAATATCAGGAAGTTCGAACTCAGTTAGGCGATAAGGTTGCGCCGGATGAGGCTGCGGGCATCATGTTTGATCTTCTGGTTAAGCGTAGGGAAATGCTTCTCCGTATGGCTCGTGAGCGTGCTGAAGCTGAAGCCAAAGCTGCAGCTGAGGCTGCAGAACGTGCGCGACAGAAGGCGATAGCTGAAGCCGAGGCTGCTAAGAAACGTGCCGAAGAGGAAGCTTTGGCGGCGCAGAAGCGAGCAGAAAAAGAGGCTGAACTGGCAAGAATAAGAGCAGAAAAAGCCCGACTGGCTGCTGAGGCTAAGGCACGTGAGGCTCAGCAGCGTGTTGCCCAGGCACAGTATGAGGCGCAGGAAGCCCAGAAGGGTGAACGCTTTGAAGAAGAACAGGAAAAAGGTGAAATGTTTTGATAAAAATCAATCTCTTTCAGTTCTGCAGCGGATATCAATCCGCTGCAGAACTGCTGACTAAGGCAGATTTGTATCTGCTACCTATGTAGGAGTATTAGCTATCCTAAAAAAAACAAACCCAAAAATATATATTTAATTTTAAACCCTAAAAAAAATGAAAAAACTAATGACCCTCATTTGTGCCCTCTTTTGTATGGCACAAGTGTATGCAGCAAACCCTGTAAAGCAATGGGGACAGTTGCAGGTAAAAGGTGCGCAGCTTTGCGACCAGAGTGGTAACCCTGTAGTGTTGAGAGGCGTGAGTCTGGGATGGCACAACATCTGGCCTCGGTTCTACAACAAAAATGCGGTGAAATGGCTTGTGCAAGACTGGCATGCCAACATCATCAGAGCAGCCATGGGAATTCAGATAGACGACAACTATCTGGAAAATCCAGACTTTGCTCTAAAATGCATTACCCAGGTGGTAGATGCCGCCATCAAGAATGATACCTACGTGATTATCGACTGGCATGCACACAAGATGCATACAGCCGAGGCTAAGGCCTTCTTCGGAAAGATGGCGCAGAAGTATGGTAAATATCCTCATGTGCTTTACGAACTCTACAATGAACCTGTTGAGGATAAATGGGAAGACTTGAAGGTATACGCTAAAACCATCATCACGGAAATCAGAAAGTATGATCCGGATAATATCATCCTGATGGGCTGTCCGCATTGGGACCAGGATATTGATATCGTAGCAAAGAGCCCTATCGAGGGTGTGGAGAATGTGATGTATACCCTTCATTTCTATGCAGCCACCCATAAAGATTATCTGCGTGATAAACTGGAGGCTGCCGTGAAGAGCGGTTTGCCGGTCTTTGTATCAGAATGTGCTGGTATGGAGGCTTCGGGTAATGGTCCTCTGGCTCCTGATGAGTATCAGAAATGGCTCGATGTAATGGAGAAAAACAAGGTGAGTTGGGTAAACTGGTCGATTTCGGATAAGGATGAAACCTGTTCCATGCTTTTGCCACGTGCCAAGGCTACCGGCAACTGGACAGATGATCTCATCAAGCCATGGGGCAAGATGGTGAAGCAGGCACTGAAGAAATATAATAGATAACAGCATAGTTTATCGCAAGTACTTTCGTGAGCCAACGAAGCTACTTGTGTTTTTTATGGTGATATGAAAAAAAAGAAAGGCAGGGGTTCTTTGAGGAATCCCTGCCTTTCTTTGTGCTTGGCCAAACTAAGGTTTGGCCTTTATCTCATAAAAGATGTATTATCCAAACAACTGGATGGTGTATAGGTAGATTACTGCTGCCGGTATCGCCATGAGCGAAGAGTCGAAGCGGTCGAGCATGCCTCCATGTCCTGGCAGGATGTTGCCGCTATCCTTTACTCCGAGGGTACGCTTGAAGAGGCTTTCTACCAGATCTCCCCATGTGCCGAAGAATACCACAACCAGACCTAAACCTTCCCAACCGAGAATGCTGAGACGGTGGGCTTCGCCATCGTTGGCGATATAGCCGATGATACCTGCTGCTATCAGTACGAATATGCCTCCGCCTATGCTGCCTTCCCAACTCTTGGCTGGACTGATGCGAGGAAAGAGCTTATGCTTGCCGAAGAGCGAACCGCTGCAATAGGCACCGGTATCATTGGTCCAGAGGAAAATGAAAATGCTCAAAGGCAACAGCATGTCGTAATGTATCTGGCCATCGAAAGCTGATGTCTCGAAACTCAATACATTGATCATCGAGAAAGGCAAGGCGATGTACAACTGAGAGAGCATAGTGTAAGCCCAATCGTTGATGGCATCCTTGTTGCCTGTATACAGTTCGCTGATGAAGAGATAGAGGATGGTGAGCAGATAAGGTACGAAAACCACAAAATTGCCCACAATGCCCATGCGGAAACCAGCCACGGCAAGGAAGAAGTAAACACCCGCCACGGTGCTGATGAAACGGTTTACCGTAACATTCTCCTTCTGGTTTACCAGTCCGCAATACTCCCAGATGCTCAATCCGGTAATGAGGGCGAACAGGATAACCATTGCCCTGGGATTGAGAAAGCAAGATACCATGCACATCACGAAAAATACGCCTGTGATGGATCTTATCACTAGATTCTTCTGTTTGTCAGTCATATCGGTTTGTTTTATTCGTTCTTGTTTTCTTCCGAACCTTCATCCTTCTTGGAAGTCTCATCAGAATCTGCATTCTTCTTCTTCTGGTTCTCTTCATGCTCCTTGATGGCAGCCTGAACTTCAGGAAGTTCCTTTACGGCGTCATCGTCTATCTTAGGCTGTTCGTCTTCCATGATTTCCTGCGAACGGCTCAACCAAGGGCGTTTGCCAAAGATATGTTCTACGTCTTCTGCCATAATCACCTCTTTCTTGATCAGAAGTTCTGCTAAGGCATTGTGGCCTTCCTTGTGCTCCATCAGAATGTTCTTGGCACGGGTATACTGCTCGTTGACAATCTTCAGAACTTCCTGGTCTATCTCGCGGGCTGTAGACTCAGAGTACGGACGCTGGAATGCATATTCGTTCCGGTTATAAAAGCAGATGTTTGGCAACGTCTTGCTCATACCGAGATAAGCTACCATAGCATAAGCACTCTTTGTGGCGCGCTCCAGGTCGTTCATGGCTCCTGACGAAATATGACCGGTGAAGAGTTCTTCTGCGGCACGTCCACCCATTAATGAACACATCTCGTCGAGCATCTGTTCCTTGGTGGTTATCTGGCGCTCTTCTGGCAGATACCATGCAGCACCGAGAGCCTGACCACGAGGCACGATGGTAACCTTGATGAGAGGGTTGGCATACTGGCAGAACCATGAGATGGTTGCGTGGCCTGCTTCGTGGAGAGCGATGCTACGCTTCTCGTCGGCAGTCATCACCTTAGTCTTCTTCTCCAGACCGCCTACAATACGGTCTACTGCATCGAGGAAATCCTGTTTGCACACAGCCTTCTTGTCGTGGCGTGCAGCAATGAGGGCTGCCTCGTTACAAACGTTGGCAATATCTGCACCCGAGAAACCAGGAGTCTGACGGGCCAGTAGATCAACATCTACTGTTTCGTCTATCTTGATAGGTTTGAGATGAACCAGGAAGATAGCCTTACGTTCGTTCAAACCAGGGAGATCTACGTGAATTTCGCGGTCGAAACGTCCGGCACGGAGCAAGGCGCTGTCGAGCATGTCTACACGGTTGGTAGCTGCAAGGATGATGACACCACTGTTGGTACCGAAACCATCCATCTCTGTAAGGAGAGCGTTCAAGGTGTTCTCGCGCTCATCATTACCACCCATGGCTGGGTTCTTGCTGCGGGCACGGCCTACAGCATCAATCTCATCGATAAAGATGATACAAGGTGATTTCTCTTTAGCCTGGCGGAACAGGTCGCGTACACGTGAGGCACCTACACCTACGAACATTTCAACGAAGTCGGAACCGCTCATAGAGAAGAAAGGTACGCCAGCCTCGCCGGCAACAGCCTTAGCCAAGAGGGTCTTACCAGTTCCCGGAGGGCCTACGAGAAGGGCTCCCTTTGGAATCTTACCACCCAAGTCGGTATATTTTTGTGGGTTTTTCAGGAAGTCTACAATTTCCTTCACTTCCTGCTTGGCACCTTCCTGTCCGGCCACATCCTTAAAGGTGATGCCGATGGCATTTCCCTTTTCGTACATCTTAGCTTTGCTTTTGCCCACGCTGAAGATGCCGCCGCCCATACCGCCGCTGCCCATACCGCCGCTGAATCTTCCAGACATCCAAAGGATGAAGAATACGAAGAAGAGCAGAGGTGCCAGATTGAAGAGCGTGCTTAAGAAGTCGTTATCCTTCTGGTTGTCGTAGCTGAAGGAGCGTATCTTCTTTTCCTTCAACATCTGGTTGGCATAGCGTTCCACTTCGTCAACCGAGCCGAACTGTACTTTTACGTATGGGTTAGGACCTACAGACTTTGCCGGCATATTGTATACATCGCGCGTATATTTCGGGTTGATGTATATTTTGAGGGTGCTTTCTGTTTTATTGGCCACAACACTGAGCACATAACCCTTGTCTACATACTGTTTGAACTGGGTGTATGTGGCTTCCTTGGCAGCGCTGCCTCCAATCGCATCGCCTCCTCCTGTAAAGAAGAGGATGATCATGGTGATGAGGCAGATGGTGAAAAGCCAGGTCATATTAAATCGTGGCATCTTTGGTCCGCCATTGCCACGAGGCTTCATATTATTGCTTTGTTCCATTTTATTTTATATGTATAACTTTTAGTCGAAAAACAATGTCTGATTCATCATGTAGGATGGGAGAGACTGACTAGTCGAGATTAGGTATATGGGTAAGCTTTGCATCCTCCCATAAATGTTCGAGGTCGTAATAAGCACGTACTTCCGGAAGGAAGATGTGTACTAATACGTCAACAAAGTCCATTGCCACCCACTGGTCGTTGCCGAGACCAGCTACATTTACAGGTTTTTCTTTCAGGTTCTTGCGCACGATGTCTCCTACAGAACCTGCGATAGCTTCAACCTGAGTAGGGCTTCCTCCCTGGCAGATGATGAAGTACTTGGCAATGCTTCCATCGATTTCTGTCAGGTCGGCGATAACAATGTCTTGACCTTTCTTTTCTTGTATACCTTCTTTAATAGTCTCTACGAGTTGTTTAACTGTGTTCATTTATCTTTTTTTTCTTACTTAATTTATATTCTCTATTCTTCTGCAAAGATACATTATTATAATGGAAAATCGACTTAAAAGGCAAAAAAAATGTGGAAAATTAAAGAAATTGCGCTTTTTTTAGAAAAAAGTGCCGAAAAATTTTGTTGGTTCAAAAAAAACTAGTACCTTTGCACTCGCAATTAAGAAAAGAACATCTCGTTTGCTGATATTGGGATATGGTGTAATGGTAACACTACAGATTCTGGTCCTGTCATTCCTGGTTCGAGTCCGGGTATCCCAACAATCAAAAAGTTCTATTTTAAGTTTGGGATATGGTGTAATGGTAACACTACAGATTCTGGTCCTGTCATTCCTGGTTCGAGTCCGGGTATCCCAACTCATACGGTAAGGCATCTTTCAGTAATGAAAGATGTTTTTTTGTTTATAGGAATTCTGTTTTATGGAGTATTCATAACAATAAACCCCAGAGCTTTCGCCCTGGGGTTTATTGTATTTATTTCTTCTCGGCATCAATAGCCTTGATTTTCTGCTTTACCATTTCGAGGTCAGCCTTGAGTTTCTCAATCTTACGGTTCATTTCTTCTACCAGGCTGTTGCCCTTCTTGCTGGCCGTATTGAAGAAACCGAGGTTGTTCTCGTAGGTAGTAATCTCGATGCGCAACTGGTCGTAGCGGCGCAAGAGTTTACCACGCTCATTGCCGAGTGCATTGCCGCCTTCTTTGGCAACATTCTTCAGGTTGTTCTTGAAGTTGTCGAAGTGGCGCTTTGCGTTGGTGGCGTGAAGTTTCTTGTAGGCTGCATCGATAGCCTCATGATACTCTTTATAGACCTTGTCTTTCTCTTTGAAAGGAACGTGTCCGATTGCACTGTATTGCTTGGCAAGATCTTTGAGCTTCTTTTGGAAATCGTTGTCTGAAATCTCTGCAACTACAAGTTCCTTGAGCTGGGCAATAATGTTGCGCTTCTTGTCCAGATTGGCATGTTCCTCGCTGCGTGAACCGGCATTCTGCTTGTTGCGGGCTTCAAAGAACTTGTTGCAGGTATCCAGAAATTCCTTCCAGAGCAATTCGCCTTGTTTGTGAGGTACGGTACCCACCTTCTTCCATTCTTTCTGAAGAGCGATGAACTTGTCGCCAGTCTTCTTCCAGTCTGTACTGTCAGCCAGTTCCTTTGCCTTGTTTACAAGTTGCTGTTTCTTTTCGAGATTGGCAGAGTAGGTATCTTTCAATCCTTTGAAGAATTCTGCCTTCTTGTTGAAGAATTCATCGTTGGCGATGCGGAAACGCTCGAAAATCTTGACGTTCATCTTCTGAGGGGCAAAACCGATAGTGCGCCACTCTTTCTGAATCTCTATGATTTCCTGGGTAACCTTCTCCCAGTCCTTGGCAGTCTTGTATTCTCCTTGGTTGGCAGCCTCTACCTTTTCGCAGAGGGCAGTTTTCTTGGCGAGGTTTTCCTCTTCCTTGGCACGCAGGTCTTCGAAGTGCTGCTGGTGCTTCTTGTTGATAACAGTGCTGGCAGCCTTGAAACGCTCCCAAATCTGTTCTCTCAACTCCTTGGCAACAGGACCGATTTCGCGATATTGCTGGTGGAGGTCCTGAAGCTGGTGGAAGGCAGAAATAACATCCTCTTCCTCATTGAGTTTCTCTGCAGCCTCGCAGAGTTGGGTCTTGGCTTCAAGATTCTTCTTGAAGTCATATTCGCGAGCTTCGCTGTTCAACTTGAGCATGTCGTAGAACTGCTCTACATAGAGCTGATAGTTCTTCCATACCTCGTTTGCCTTGTCTGCAGGGATGTTTTTGATTTCCTTCCATTCCTGCTGCAAGGCCTTGAAGTCCTGATATGATTTGTTGGCCTCCTCCGGTGAGGTGGTCATGGCCTTTATCTTTTCGATAATTTCCTCTTTTTTGCGGAGATTATCTTGTTTTTCTTCTTCTTGTGCCAGGAAGATCTTGGCTCTTTTCTCCTTGATGAGTTGCATCTCAGCCTTGAAGGCTTCTTCGGTGTCATCCGGTAGAAGGATATACTTCTCTGGGTCACCGCCTTTTGCGAGATACTCTTTCATCTGTGCGTCTCTTTCTGCGAGATGAATCTTGTAGAAAGTAGTCTTGAGTAGGTCGAGTTCCTCCTTGTTTGGATTTTCGCTGCTATGAGCGATTTCCTTTACTCTTTCGAGCACTTCCTGCTTGGTGGCATAAGCCTTCTTGGCAGGGTCTTCCAGGGTGCTCTGCTGCAACAGAGCTTTTTCTTGAGAGTCCATCATGTCACTTTGTTTAGTTTATGATTCGAGTTTCTTGGGCCGATAGTCGCTTATCCGCAATTCGACCCCATACAAAATTATATTATTAATAAGTTGCAAACTTAAAAAAAAAAATCGAATATCATGCCATGATACTCGATTTTTTAATTTTTTTTGTATTTATAATTGCCTTTTTCTTGCTAATCATCGTTTTATGTGCTCTTTCGGGCTACTTAATGCATATCAGAGTGGTATATGCTTAGAGCAGGCGCTTGTATCTAAGGAAGCCCCATGAAAGTGCAGAAACGAGCACGGAGATAACCAGGGCAATGGCAAATCCGTAATGGCTGTCTTCCATACCGTTGATTAAGTTCATACCGAACAATGAGGAAATCAGCGTAGGCAACATCATGACGATACTGATACTGGTCAGGGTACGCATCGTGGTATTCATGTTGTTGTTGATGATGCTCGAATAGGTATCCATCGTCGACTCCAGAATGTCGGAGTAGATGCTTGTAGTTTCGCGTGCCTGTGTCATCTCGATGTTTACGTCTTCGATGAGGTCGGCATCAAGTTCGTCCACCTGCAGCTTGAACTTCAACTTAGACAGGAGATTCTCGTTGCCTCGGATAGAGGTGATGAAGTAGGTAAGGGAGTCCTGCAGGCGGCTCAGGCCAATCAGGCTCTCATTGTTCACACCATGATCGAGGTTTCGTTTTGCCTTTTCTATGAGCGAATTGATCTGTTTCAATCGCTTCAGATACCAAACCGCTGATGAAAGGAAGAGACGGAAGGTCATGTCTACATAGTCGGTGAACCCCTCGCTGCGCTTCTGTTGGTAGCTTACGAAATCAATCATCATGTTGGTTTCATAATAGCATACGGTGATGGTAACATCGCGCTTATGGATGATACCCAAAGGCACGGTGGTGTATGGGGTACGGCTGCGTATTTCCTTGACATAAGGGATACGGAGGATGATGAGCATCCAGCCATCGTCATATTCATAGCGGGCACGCTCATCAGTATCGCTGATATCCGAGAGGAAATAATCAGGGATCTTGAATTCTTCTTCCAGCAAGCGCTGGTCTTCATCAGTTGGACATGTTACTTGTATCCAGCAGTTTGGCTGCCACTCATTGAGTACAGTCAGATTCTTGTCTATATTCCAATAAGTCTTCATAGTTTGCTAATCTCCACATAATAAAAGTTTGGGGTATGGAGACTAGCGCTTGGGTACGGCCTACTGAAAGGCTTCGTCGTTGCTGAATCTCCACGCCTTACAATTCATTATTGTTCTCCGCGTGATAATCGTCCATTTTGGTGTTATTTTAATGAAACTTATGCAAGTGAATTTGTATGATCTGCTACAGAGATTTTACAAGACTTGCGAAATCGACTGCAAAGGTAATGATTTCTTTTGAAAACTGGAACAAAAAAGCCGAGAATTTTCACTCTCGGCTTTCTTTTTTAATCTTTTTGTAATTTCGTTCCCCATTTTTTTTACTTTGCAGGAATCTCTGTCAGGAGCTGCTTGACGAGGTTCCAGAAAGGAGCTACGCAACTGATCTGGCAACGCTCATTGGCTGTGTGAGGGCTAAGAAGGGTAGGACCGAATGATACGACATCGAGGTTAGGATACTTGCTCAGGATGATAGAGCACTCCAGACCTGCGTGAACAGCCTGTACCTTACCGTCTGTGCCGTTCTGTTCTTTGTAAACCTTCAATACGTGTTCCAGAATGTCGCTCTTAGGGTTAGGGTTCCATCCCATATAGCTGCCGCTGAATTCAACCTTCATGCCTGCCATGTTGAAACAGCTTTCTATCATTGTGGCAAGATACATCTTGTAGTATTCGTGGCTAGAACGGGCCAGAATCTTGATAGCAGCCTTGCCGTCACCAATCTCAACGATTGCGAGGTTTGAAGAGGTCTCTACGATTTCAGGCATAGATGGAGCCATACGCAATACGCCATCGTGGCAAGCGTAGATTGCATCTACAAGATTATCCTGGATTTCGGCAGGAACCTGCATCTTAGGAGTCTCTACATTCTCAGCGAAGAACTCGATGTTCTCAGTTGTTTCAATGCCTTCGAACTCATCACAGATTTCGTCCTTCCAGTCTGCTACCAGGTCATTCAAAGCTTCAATATTCTCCTTAGGCAGGGTCAGAACAACCTCAGCCTGGAATGGGATGGCATTGCGCATGTTGCCGCCCTGCCATGAAGCTAGACGGGCATCGAGTTCTGAAATAGCTTCACGCACGAAACGAACCATGCACTTGTTGGCATTCGCTCTGCCTTCGTTGATTTCGATACCGGAGTGACCGCCTTTCAATCCCTTGAGGGTTACCTTAACGGCAGCATCTTCCTTGTCGGTTTCTACCTCTTTATAGTCGAGAGTTGCTGTGATGTCGATACCGCCAGCGCTACCGATAACGAACTCACCCCAAACCTCGGTATCGAAGTTTAAGAGAATGTCGCCGTTCAGTTCGCCTGCTGGGAGATCGTTGGCACCATACATGCCTGTCTCTTCGTCGGCGGTAATCAAGCCCTCGATAGGACCATGCTGCAAATCTTTTGATTCCATTACAGCCATGATTGTAGCTACGCCAAGTCCGTCGTCGCTACCGAGTGTTGTATGATTAGCACGTACCCAGTCGCCATCGATGATGGTTTCGATAGGGTCTGTTTCAAAATTATGCTTGCTGTCTGGTGCTTTCTGAGGAACCATGTCCATGTGCGCCTGCATAATAACGCCTTTGCGGTTCTCCATACCTGGAGTAGCAGGTTTGCGCATCACGATGTTGCCTGCTGGGTCTTGGAAAGCCTCTACACCAGCTTCTTTTGCCCAATCGAGCAAATAAGCCTGAATCTTTTCCAAATGTCCAGATGGACGTGGAACTTGTGTTAACTTGTCAAAGTTACGCCAGATTTCAACTGGGTTCAAATTCTTAATGTCAGCCATAATATTTTTATTTTAATGTTAAATGTTCAATGTTAAGTTGGGCATACGCCCTAAAGCAAGAGGATTCTTCACTCCTCACTCTTCACTTTCCCGGTAAACGCCAGTGCTATCCAGGCATAGATTCCCAAAAGGACTACAAGCAGGGTTTGCACGGAGTGTACGATGAGAACGAAGAAGAGGGCATCGTTTGCCTGAATGCCATAGAGTATGAGCATTGTCTTGACGGCAAAATGCCAAGGTCCGGCTCCGTTAGGAGTTGGTACGATGACCGCTATGCTGCCCACGATGAATGTCACCAGACCGCACATCAGATTAAGATGGGAGGTTGCCTCGAAGCATTGGAAGGTGAGATAGTAGTGGAAGAAATAGCTCAACCAGATGCCCAGTGTAAGGGCGATGTAGAGCGGTACATTTCTGACACCTTTCAGCGAGATGATACCTTGCCAGAGTCCTCCCAGTGTTGCTTTCACCTTATTATATATAGCGAGTCGCTTGAGCAGATAGTGAGCCAGGATGAGTACTGCTATGCCACAGATAGCTGTCACTATGTAACCTGTGGCTGTAAACTGGCTGAGTAAACTGTCCATGCTCGTACCTGTTTTCTCAAAGAAATTGAGGAATACCGGAATCTGCATCACAAAGACCAGCGCCGTAATCAGCAGCACGAGGAGTGAATCGATGGCTCTTTCTGTAACGACGGTACCTAAAGCTTTCGGAAACGAAACATCATCCCATTTCTTCAATACGCCACATCTGGCAAACTCGCCCGCACGAGGAATTACAAGACTCAGAGCATAGGACAGGAAGATGGAGTAGATGCTGATACTGGAGCGGGCCTTCTCGCCTAATGGTTCCAGCGACTGTTTCCATCTCCATCCTCTGAACACCTGGGCAGAGATGCCAAAAGGGAACGACAGCAGCATCCAGGTCCAACTCATCTTGTGAAGCAGAACATCTTCTACTTGCTTGAAGTCGAATCCGCGATACATCCAATAAAGGATGGCGCCACCCAGAATGAGCGACAAAGCCACCTTCCATATGTTGTTTGCTATCTTCTTTATATCCATAATTAGATGCAAAGATAATACTTTTATTGACAATATCGTTCGAATCTGCATATTTTTAGCATAAATAAACGCTTGAGCGCCATTTATGGCTAAAAGTATAGCCTTTTTTTAAAGAAACAAGTGGCTCTTTCCCTTTTTTACCCAAAAAGATAAAAAAAATCGCATACTTCGTGTGGATTCTCAAAAAATAATCGTATTTTTGCAAAATATATAATATAAAGATAAGATATGAAAGCTGTAAAGCCTAAGAAGAATCTCGGTCAGCACTTCTTGACCGACCTCAATATAGCAAAGCGCATCGCCGATACGGTGGATGCCTGCCCAGATATACCTGTTCTCGAAATCGGACCAGGTATGGGCGTTCTTACCCAATATCTCGTAGAGAAACCAAGACCCGTCAAGGCAGTGGAAATCGACTCGGAGTCGGTGGCGTATCTTCATGAGAATTTCCCGACACTCAAGGATAATATTATCGGTGAAGACTTCCTGAGAATGGATTTGAACCAGATATTCGATGGAAAGCAGTTTGTACTGACAGGTAATTATCCATACGATATCTCATCGCAGATATTCTTCAAGATGCTCGATTACAAGGATCTCATTCCTTGCTGTACCGGAATGATTCAGCGCGAGGTGGCATTGCGTATGGCATCAGAACCAGGCAACAAAGCCTATGGTATCCTCAGTGTGCTCATCCAGGCATGGTATGATGTGGAATATCTCTTTACGGTAGATGAGAATGTGTTCAACCCACCACCAAAGGTAAAGAGTGCGGTAATCCGTATGACTCGTAACAAGGTGACTGATCTTGGCTGTGATGAAAAACTGTTTAAGCGTCTGGTAAAGACAGTCTTCAACCAGCGTCGCAAGATGCTCCGTGTAAGCCTTAAGCAGATGTTCCCGGGTGTAACCCCACGCGAGGATTTCTACACCACCGACATCATGACCAAGCGCCCTGAGCAGCTCACTATCCAGCAGTTTGTAGAACTCACCAACTATGTGGGCGAAGAATTGAAAAGATTAGAATTAATAAAATAAAAACATATAATTATGATAGACGTTAAAGAAACTTTGAATTCTGCAGCAGAGCGTATGGAGATGGCAGCAATGTATCTTGCAGAGGAACTCTCTCATGTTCGTGCTGGTCGTGCTAATGTAGCCATCCTCGATGGTGTGCGTGTAAATAGTTATGGCAGTATGGTTCCTCTGAACCAGGTAGCTACAGTTACAACCCCTGATGCCCGTACTATCGCTATCCGCCCTTGGGACAAAAAGGCTATCAAGGATATCGAAAAGGCTATTATGGATAGTGGTGTAGGTATCACTCCTGAGAACAATGGCGAAATCGTACGTCTGGGTATTCCTCAGCCAACAGGTGAGCGCCGTAAGGAACTCGTAAAGCAGTGTAATAAGATTGCTGAGCGTGCTAAGATTGAGGTGCGCAACGTGCGCCAGGAAATCAAGGAGAAGTTGAAGAAAGCTATCAAGGATGGACTTTCTGAAGACTTGGAGAAGGATGCTGAGAACGATTTGCAGAAACTCCACGACAAGTACATCAAGCAGCTCGAAAACCTGATGGACGAGAAGGAGAAGGAAATCATGACAGTCTAAATCATTCTGGACTTACATTATTTAATAAGTGATAATGAGAGGACTCGTTATTAAAAATACAGGCAGCTGGTACACCGTCAAGACAGACGATGGCCAGCTGATTGAAAGTAAAATCAAGGGCAATTTCAGATTGAAGGGCATCCGCAGCACCAATCCTGTGGCTGTAGGTGATTATGTGCAGCTTATTACCAACCAGGAGGGTACGGCATTTATCTCTTCTATCGAAGACCGCCAAAACTATATCATTCGTAAATCACCTAACCTCAGTAAGCAGAGTCATATTCTGGCAGCTAATGTAGACCAGGCGCTGCTTGTGGTAACGGTGAATTATCCGCAGACTTCTACTACCTTCATCGACCGATTCCTGGCTGGCGCTGAGGCCTATAGAGTACCTGTTATCATCATCTTCAATAAAAGTGACATACTTTCAGAAGAAGAATTGCATTACGAGAAGATGATGTGTACGCTCTATGAAACCATCGGATATAAATGTATCGAATTGTCGGCAGCTACAGGCGAAGGTGTTGAACTGTTGCGACCTCTTATCAAGGATAAGAAATCTTTGTTGAGCGGCAACAGCGGGGTAGGAAAGTCAACCCTCATCAACCAGCTCATTCCTGATGCAGAGCAGCGTACCGCAGAAATCAGCGAGGCGCATAATAGCGGAATGCATACCACAACCTTCAGTGAGATGCTGGAACTGCCGGAAGGTGGTTATCTCATTGATACTCCGGGCATCAAGGGCTTTGGTACCTTTGATATCGAAAAAGAAGAGTTGACCAGCTATTTTAAGGAAATCTTCAAGTTCTCTCAGGATTGTAAGTTCTCTGACTGTACCCATACCCATGAACCGGGGTGCGCGGTAATCAAGGCGGTTGAGGAACATTATATTGCAGCTAGCCGCTATCAGAGTTATCTCTCTATGTTGGAGGATAAGGATGAAAATAAATACAGAGAGGCTTTTTGATAGGGAAGAGTGAAGAACGAAGAGTGAAGAAATTAAAAAAATCATATTAATGAAAGAACAGAAGGACGTTAGGCAGCGTATCGAAGAAGGTGAGTTCGCACAGAGTGCAGAAATCAGTGCGAGCTATCTGGATGAGGACATCTTGATTATAGATAATGTCAAGGTGTTGCAGAACCCCGACCCTATGAGATTCCAGATGAACATGATCGCATCCTGTCAGAGAGGCAGCCTGAGAGCTGAACTCAACGGGCGGGAATTCACCGTGGAGAAGGGCGATATATTTATCAGTCCGCCTAACTCAATTCTCGACATCAAAGAGGTGTCGGAAGATTTTGCATGCACAGCCATGTGTGTCAGCAATCACGGCTTGCTTGGTATTCTTCGTTCTCATATCTCGGTATGGAACCGTGCCATGTATGTGAGCAAGGTTTCGGTGTTGAAGATGAACGAGGTGGATATGGTATTCTATTCTAAGTTTACCGACTTGGTGCGCCTCTGTCTGGATCCGAAGTTCAACGACCGCAGTTCATGGAAACCTTATCGCCGTGAGATAGTGGAGACGCTCCTGAAGAGTGCTCTTCTTGCCGTGAGCAATCTTTTGCTGACAGATCTCCCGAAAGAAACTTTGGGAACCAGTGCCAGCGATTTCTTTGATAAGTTTCTGGAGATGTTGCAGCAGAGCGAAATCAAGCATCAGCCTGTAGAATATTTTGCGCAGCAGCTTTGCATCACGCCCAAATATCTCTCCATCATCTGCAAGCGCCATTCCGGCAAGACTGCCATCGAGTGGATTACGGAGTATACGCTTGCTGATATCACCTATTATCTCCGTTCTACAACGAAAACAATCAAGGAGATTTCAGGTATACTGGGCTTCTCCAATACCTCATTCTTCGGTAAATATGTAAGAGAGCATCTGCACATGTCACCTCTGAAGTATCGTGAAAGTTTGAGAAAACAATAACAGCAAAATAAAAACTCGCAAATTCTAAAGAAAGAATCTGCGAGTTTTTTGTTTCTATCAAATAGGGTGGAGCTGGAGGGATTCGAACCCTCGTCCGCACAAGGAAACCATACGCTTTCTACATGCTTATTCCAGCCTTCGGTTTTCGAGGCATGACAGGACCTGGACCACCAATCATACCCTTATCCTCTAAAATTTCATCCATGCAACGAGGCGTACATGAACTATTTCCGATTTACCTGCACCGCTTGATCAACAAGATTCGGAACAACATCCGTTGAGCGATGTCTCGTTCCAGCACCCTGTGCTGGAATAAAGCTAGTTTACTATACTTCGACTAGGCAGCGAGAGCGTAGTTATTTTCGCCAATTAATTTTTTGTTCACTAGGATTAAGGAGGTAGCCAACGAGCCTCCGCATGCTTACGTACCATTTCATCTCGCCGTCAAATCCAGTCAACCCCGAGATTTTTCTGATATTGGGTGCAAAGATAAGGCGAAAATTTGAAACTACCAAATTTTTTAAGGAAAAAATCATACTAAAGATTCCAAATAGCTTAAAATGAGCGTTTTATGAGTTCTTGCCTTAAACATGCAAACCAAACTCTTAATGTAATGGCTGTAATAGCATCCTCATTATCATTATTTTTAGGTATTGCATACCTTCTTAGAAATATGTACCTTTGCAGCCTGATTCAAGATAGTAATAATGATTATGAATATGCTAAATAAGAAAATAACTTGGAGAAAACAACATAAATGGTTAGGCATCGGTATGAGCTTTTTCATGCTGATGTTCTGCTTGTCGGGTATTTTGCTCAACCACCGTTCGCTTATCAAAGATGTGGACGTGAGCAGGAAATATCTGCCAAGCCGCTATGAATTTAAAAATTGGAATGGCGGGTTGCTGAGAGGAACGCTTGCTTTGGATGATGCCATATTGCTGTATGGAAACGGGGGAATCTGGCAAACGGATTCTACAGCATCCACATTCAAGGACTTTAATAAGGGGATGCCAGCAGGAGCAGACTGCCGACAGATAAGAAATGTTATCAGAACGGATGATGGTTCTGTCTGGTCGGTATCTCCATTTTCACTTTACCGGTTGGGGAGTCACAAAATATGGAAAAGCGTAACTCTTCCAACAGAGCCGGAAGAGAAGTTGAGCGACATTTCTGCTCATGGAGATACGCTTTTGGTTCTCAGCCGCTCCTATGCTTATGTTTCCTTGCCACCTTATCAGAACTTCCACCGGATAGAATTGCCTATGCCAAAGGAGTATGATGGGAAGGTTACAGTCTTTCGTACGATATGGCTGCTTCACAGTGGAGAGTTGTTTGGCAGCATTGGTAAACTCATCGTAGATGGCATTGCCATCATCCTGGTGTTGCTCTGCATCTCAGGTCTTATCTTCTGGTTAAAGCCTAAACAGAAGAGGTTGCTTCGCTTTTCGCTGCAATGGCATGACAAAATAGGCCGATATACCATCATGCTTACTTTGTTGATAGCCCTGACAGGTTGGTGCCTTCGTCCACCTGTGATGATAGCCTTGGTGTTGAACAAGATGCCGTCTATTCCAGGGACGACGCTTCATAGCAAGAACCCTTGGAATGACAAACTCCGTGTGGTGCGTTATGATGAAAAGTTCGGTGACTGGCTCTTGTCAACTTCGGATGGTTTCTTTTCCGTGAATTTCCAGACAGGAAAGTTGGAGTCCATCTCCAATACTCCACCAGTCAGCGTTATGGGATTGAATGTCCTTCAGCAAAACAAAGATGGTAAATGGTTTTGCGGTTCGTTTAGTGGTCTCTTTGTTTGGGATAGAGTAAAGGGGACAACCGTTGATTATTCTACCGGGAAAACTGCTTTAAAGAACGCTGGTGCACCATTCGGAAAAATGGCGATAGCAGGTATGAGCCAGGATTTCTCTGATACGCCTGTCATTGCTGAGTATAATGAAGGAACCGACTTTGCGCCACAACCCGCTTATATGAACCAACTGCCCATGTCATTATGGAATGTGGCTCTGGAGGCTCATAGCGGTAGAATCTTCATAGGTAGTATTGCTACATATATATTTATCTTCGTGATGGGAATACTTGCCGTATGGTGCCTTTGGTCTGGGTATGTCATTAGACTGGTGAAGAAAAAATAAAAAAAGTTTGAATGCGTTGTTTTAATCGTCATATTGCCATATTGTATGTGCAAATGCTTGATACTCAGCGTAAAAGTACGTATGGCAATTCTCGGAAAAGCGCCGGGAATTGCCATATATTGTTATAGTGAGAATTTAATGCTGTTTTCGCCTAATAACCAGATACTCAGTACCTTTCATCGTTCTTTTCCTCTTTAGTCCATCGATGTTCTTCAGGCATCGACCGAACGAAAGAAGGCTTTTTGCTTCCAATGATGCCCCATATTTCGCCTTTAACTCGCTAAAAATGGCGGCGGCAGTCATGAAAGTACCCTCATTTTCGTCTTCTGTTGGCGTAAAACTCTCGCTGAAGCATTGCATGATTGGATCTACTTGCTGGTATCGCCTGTTGTTCTCCATGATGAGAGCCGTCTGTTCTGCATCAAAATAGGTCTTTTCTCCATTCCAGATTGCCTTTTCTGCTTGGGCAAAGAGTTGCTGATAGTTGGGGCGCACGCTTACATCAATAGGACCCGTCAGTTCGATGCCGATGAATCGGCGGTTGCCGGAAGGGTCGGTCAGAATGTCGTCCATATTGCTTGTGGCGATGAAGGAGGCGGTGCGGGGAAACTCCTGTACATGGCTTCCATAGGGTGGTTTGTATTTCACGTTTGGCAACTGGATGAGATTTTTTAGGAATCCCTGTTGTACCTTGGCTGAAATCTGGTTGAATTCATCCAGATTGATGAGTAGGCACTGGCTCATAGCCTGCAATACCTGTCTCTTCTCCGAGAGAATCAGATTATCGGTGTAGCCCCATTGCAGCTGGGGTGGAATCAGACGGCGGCAAAAAGTACTCTTGTTGTAGCCCTGTTTTGAAATGAGCAGGGGAGCCACGCTGTTGCCATACTGTCTGCCGGTGCGGTTGTGCCATTGCTCCACCATGGCTAGAAACCAGGTGTAGAACCAGTCTTCCCAGTGCGGGTTGTTGGTAGGCACGGTACGTGCCAAGGCACGTATATAGTCCTTGCCGTCCCAGTTGTCATAACAGGTGAACAGGAATTCCTCTACGGGATTATAGTTCTTGATGAAATTGGATTCCAGGAAATTTCTAACGTCCTTGATGCTGACGTTGATACCTGCCAGTTGCACTTCTAGTGTCAGACTCTTCTGTACTCTCGGTTCCACGGCTTGAAATCCAATCCATTCCTTGTCCTTCGGTACATATTCGGTATATTTCATCACCATATTGTATCTCAGGTCATACTTCTCGTTCAGATATTTCATCATCTTCTCGATGTTCTCTTTAGAGCCTTTCATGCCTTTTTCTTTCTTGTCAGTCGGGTCGCTTTTAGCCTCAGGTATGGATGGGGTTGGTTCCTGAAGCATCAGTTTCTCATCTACTTTCAAGGCGACAGCCTGAGGATTATAATAGGGTTGGGTATCGAGCGTAAGGAGGAAATAGCTTCTTATCGAAGGCTTTTGGCTGGCTATCTCGGCATGGATGACAGACTGGTAGATGGGCAGGATGTGTCGGTAGGCACTTTGGTAGAGTCGGTCGGCATGTTCTTCATCTGTATCTGTAGGCAGTTCACCCTTTTCATCGGAGAATTTCACCAGTATTTCCACGCTTCTGCCATCGGCTCCGGTCACGGCGATGAGGGTGGAGGGGAGAAAGGCAGCTTGTTTCTTCACGAGCTGGACGTCTTCTGGTTTCAGTATGTTTCTGAACGATAGTAGCAAGAGGCCGTTGAATGCCTTCATCCTGAGATTCCCGTTCTCATCTTTCTGAAACTCGGCGGCAGGGTATACCCGGTGCCAGGTGGGCATGTCTTTATACCCATCGTAACCGAAATTCATGGAAGGAACCATATCTCTGAATTTCTGGATGGTAAACTTGGAATCATCTTTGAGCATACGCTCCAAAAGGTGTCCGATACTTCTGTTGGTAACGCAAAGCTGGTGTTGCCGGTTGGTTCTGATGACTGTTATTCTCATCTGTCCTGTTATTAAAGTTATTTCTTTTTCGAGTGAGGCTTACGTAATGTTTGAGTAGGGCTTACTTGGAGTTCAAAAGAGGCTCACTTGGATTTCGGAAAGCATTACTTGCTAAGCCAGGATGTATCTGAAACTGCGTCGCGACGTATCTGATGCTGCGTCGTGACGCAGTTGTTGTTACGTCGCGATGTATCAGATGCTACGTCGGGACGTAATTTCTTCCGCATCGATGGCGAAGTTACGAAAAAAGATTGAAATCCCCAAGCATTGAACCGAAAAAATGCTTTTTTGCTCAATACTTTCTGTGTTTTTCTCAAAAAATGCCTCAAAAACGCCCGAATATGGCAGATTTCATGGCAATATATGGCAGATAACCCCTAAAAATAAAGAATTGCCATACACCTAACAGCTTTGTAATCAGAGAGATTACTGGCTGATATGGCAATATGGCAATTCTTGAAAGAAAAATATTTAAAATGAAGCAGATTGTGGAACCCTAATTTTTTCTAACATCCCATCTGTAGCAGACAGCAAATATATTGTTTCGTTAGATTTATCTATCCTCATTTGAGAGGCAATAAAGTTTAACTTGTAATTTTTCAATGCTTTTCCTGCTAAATCGTATACTTCGACAGAAGAATATCCTTTCTCTTTAGCTAGGTCTACATGACGTTGTGAAAGAAGGTATATTTGTTACCTATTGACTTAATATTCATCTCTTTTATTGTTTGTTTTTCTTACCAATCTTATTTGAAATTCAACAATTTATGTTGTTTTTGTTCTGCTTCAAGCTCCAATAAAATTCTCTTTGTGGCCAATCCTCCGGCAAAGCCCGTCAGGGAATGGTTGCTGCCGATAACCCGGTGGCAGGGTATGAAAATGCTGATATATAATTGTACAGAGTCTCCGAACGCTTTTCGCAGAAGTAAATCATCATAGGGTACTTCTTTGTCGAGTCCAGAATGTTCCATGGTTAAGAGACTATTACAAACTGTGATAGACTTATTAGATAGTTATACTCTCCTTTAAAGTATCTGGCTTAATCTTTCTAATTCATAAATGATAATTTACCGTGGCTTGACCGTTCATTAATAGAGGTAATAACTCGTCACGCTGCTTAGTTAGAGCAACAATTTCTTTTGTAAGAGCAAGCTGTTTGTCTGCTATTCCATTTTGTAATTCTATCCATTGTACATAGATGTCTTTTGCACCAATAGTAAGAATTGGAAACTTGCAAAGGTCATCCCTTGAAACTTCTTTGAAAGTCGTACCTGTTCCTAATTGTTCTATTTGCTTGATATGGTGTTTTATGTAGTAGTATAAATAGATAGAATCACTTATACTCTTAGGAATAAAGCTCTTGAAACCTTGATTTGTACAGGCCTCATGCTTTGCAATAGAAACCAGACCGATTGGAGCACGACTTGACATAAGTATAGAATTTGTTGGAAGCATACTTGTACTACAAGAATTGAAACCTTGCTTTGTTATATTGCGTTCACCTTGATACACAAACTTTGATTGTTGGTCAGACAAATCCTTTGGAGTTATCCAAACTATATCACCACCATAATTTGCTTCATCGGCTGTTGAAGGTGTCGCGCCATTCTTTATTTCTGCAAAATCGATTAGATTTTCAACTTCCCAACCAATAGGAACTTCTCTTTTGAGGCGTTCATTATAGACCATAGCTCCGCCACTTGATTTGTATGGTTTGCCCTCCTCATTCGGGAAGTCAAATTGTACAAACCAATAGTCGTAGAGCTGCTTTGCCATCGTCTCTAAATTATCATTTATCAGTTTTGTTTATTACTAAAATTATGTTATATTATAAGGAGACAAACATTAATTTTAGATATGAAAGAAATAATAATACAAAACGTTTTAGATGGAATGAGAGCGGTTCTGTCAGTTGAACAGCTGGATTTGTTAAGCGAAGTGACCCTAAAAGCATTGGCTGAATACGAAATTGTGGTTAAAGCTACAGACGAAGAACAGCGTGATAAAGAAAATTCAGATCTCCTTGGAACTTTTATCTCTTCGAAAAAAGTTGAAGGATGTTCTGAAAAAACGCTCCACTATTATAAGTCTTCTATAGAGAAGATGATTGCTGCTGTCAAGAAGAATGTCTGCAATGTTACTACTAATGATATTCGCTGCTATTTGGCTGATATGCAGGAACAACGAAAGTTGAGCAAGGTGACCATAGATAATTTGAGACGCATCTTTTCAAGCTTCTTTTCTTGGATGGAAGATGAGGACTATATCACTAAAAGTCCGGTGCGCAGAATACATAAAGTACGTACTGATGCTTTGGTGAAAGAGGTGCTGACGGATGAGAATATAGAAGTGTTGCGTGACAGTTGTCAAGAACTTCGTGATGTGGCGATGATAGATTTGCTACTCAGTACTGGTATGCGTGTGGGTGAGTTGGTAAAAATCAACCGTGAAGACATAGACTTTCAAGAACGTCAGTGTGTTGTGTTTGGAAAGGGTAATAAAGAGCGAGAGGTGTACTTCAATGCTCGTACGAAAATACACCTCAAAAAGTATCTGGATCAACGCTCAGATTCTAATCCTGCATTGTTCGTCTGTCTCAAGAAACCTCATACCCGATTAACAATTAGTGGCGTTGAGGTTCGCTTGCGCCAGTTGGGCAAGAAAGTAAATCTGCATAAGGTTCACCCTCACAAATTCCGTAGAACATTGGCAACAATGGCTATTGACAAGGGAATGCCGATAGAACAAGTGCAAAAGATGTTGGGACATGTGAAAATTGACACTACGCTGCATTATGCTATGGTAAATCAGACAAATGTCAAGATAGCACACCGAAAATTTCTTAATTAAGGTTTACAAATTAGTTATTCTGCTTGATTTTGAGTACCTTTGCATCACAAAATGTAAGCAAGCAGAGCATGAAACTAAATGATATAGCAGAATTTGTAACAGACAAAATTAGCAGTAGTAGCATTTCTTTAGACAGATATGTCACTACAGATTCTTTATTACAAAATAGAAGAGGTAGAGAAACAGCACAAAATCTACCTCCAATGCCGTGTGCCCTTACTCATTATAGGCAAGGTGATGTATTGGTAGCAAACATTCGACCTTATCTTAAAAAGGTCTGGTATGCTGATTCAGAAGGTGGTTGTTCTTCGGATGTTCTGGTTTTCAGAGCAAAGAATGGGCATTGTTCGTCATTTCTTTATACAGTTCTAATGCAAGATGCTTTCTTTAATTACGCAATGTCTGGAGCAAAAGGAAGCAAAATGCCACGTGGTGACAAAGACCAAATCATGCGATATGAATTGCCGACATTAACTCCTATGGAGGAAGAAAATATCGGCAATATGATGGTTGATATTATGTCTAAAATCAATGTCAATCGTCAGATAAATGATAATTTACCGTGGCTTGACCATTCATTAAAAGAGGCAAGAGTTCGTCTCTCTGCTTAGTGAGAGTCATAATCTCTTGGCTGTTTTTGACTATTGCATCAAAGATTGGGCAAAGTTTTTCTTCTAATTTGTTGGCAATATCTACATCTGGTGGCAGTACGATAGTGCTTTGTCTTAAATGGTCTTGTGTTATATGTCCCATCGTTGTTTTTCTAGCTTCTGCCATTTGCTTGAATACACCTATATAGTGTACAAGTTGGTAAAAATAGAATGAACGCGGATAGCCATTCTTTGATGTTACCTTGAATATATGTTGGTTCAAGCCACCATTTCCATAAGCCCAGAGCATTACTTCCAAAGAAGCTGACCATGAGAACAATACATCACCATCAAACACTTTTACATCGTCAGGAATGTCAGCCTTTACCCATTCCGTATCAACTGATAAGCCATCGTGCATTTCTTTAATCTTGATAACAGGCAATTTGTTATCATCTGTTGGACGATATTTCTGACATGCCAAACCATTTGTGTATTCTGCAATATCTAACAAAGTTCCACAAAACCACCCTTTTGGTATTTCACGTTTCAGCTTCTCATTCCATACCATAGCCCCGCCACTCGACTTATACGGCTTGCCCTCCTCATTCGGGAAGTCAAACTGTACAAACCAATAGTCGTAGAGCTGCTTTGCCATCGCCTCTAAATTATCATTTATCTGCTTGTTAAGCTCAATTTTGCGGTCGATATCAGCAAGCACCTTTCCAATGGTATGTTGTTCTGTCAAAGACGGAAGTAACACAGGTATAGTGTTGATAGTACTATTGGAAAGTGTGTATCGCTGACCACTTCCAGAAGCATTGTTTTCAAAATACTTCTGGATATATTTGGTATGCATGAAGGCATTTAAATATTTGCCATCCACGATAGTCGGGTCTGGCGTAATCAAGGCACAGTGATAGCCGAGGACGACATTGTCGAAATCATCAGCAAAATAAGTTGCTATTCCTATATCATCCCTTGTTTCACTATCTTTGGTGATTGCTACCTGTCCTTTAGCGATAGAGCATTTGTCTATTTCTGCTTGTTTTGCAGATGCAAGCATAAAATGCTCGGCTTTATCCTTTGTAATAGCCCAGTTGTGATAAACGTCCACGAAATTGCACAGTCGAACAGGTATTTCCCCCTCAATGGTTTTCTTGTCGACACCGCTAATTTCAATTTTAGCGATGTCTGCAAGTTTATATTTCTTCAGTTCCATTTTTTTATTCTTTTTGTTGTTGCCTCTACTCATCTCCCAACAATCCTCTTATTTCCTGGTCGAAGTCAGAGTCAATACGTTGGGTCTTATTGAAAATTTCGTATTCTTGTTCCGCTTTCTTCTTGGCTTGTTCCGCAGAAATTTTACCTTTGTCTGGCAAAATTTGGTAGCGTCGGAAAGTGAGGAATTCATTTACGCTTGCCGAGAACTGCTGCATATTAAACGTGTTTTCACGCTCAATAAGATCCTCGATATAGTCGAAGAAACCTGTGACGGCACGTTCTAATTGGCGGATTTCTTTCTCTTGTAGATAGTTCTTGGCGATGCTTACATCCGATTTTAGAACACGACCATCTGGTGCATTTTTCCAAGTGGTAAGTCCCATGTGGTCCTTAGTATGGTCAGCCTTGGAGTATATAATCTCTGCTGCTGTATGTCCAGTGATAGCATAATGGAAGCGGTTTTGAACCATTGCATAAAATTCGCGTGTGGTTGGCGAGTTCTTGTCATAGTCGGTACTACATTCTGCATAAATATCTGTTATTTGCTGCCAGATACGGCGTTCGCTTGCTCGAATAGAGCGTACACGTTCGAGCAACTCACGGAAATAGTCCTTTCCGAACACTGCCGTGCCTTGCTTCAATCGCTCATCGTCCATAGCAAATCCCTTGGTGATATATTCGTTGAGAATCTTTGTTGCCCATTGGCGGAAGCGAGTAGCCTTTAATGAAGAAACACGATAGCCAACCGCAATGATGGCATCGAGGTGATAGAAGTCCACACTATGTGTCTGCGACTTATTGGCCATGGCTCCATGCTGAGTGGTTATTTCCATTTTGGAAACAACCACTTCTTTATCCAATTCCCCTTCCTCAAAAATATTCTTCAAGTGCTTACTGATAGCTGGTACACCAACACCAAATAGCTGTGCCATAGCTTTTTGTGTACACCAAATCGTCTCGTTCTTGATAACCACCTGCACCTTGCCTTCAGAGTTAGGCATACTATACAGTAAAAATTGTATTTCGTTACTCATCTTGTTATTCCCTTTTTGCGTTATCATTAAAGTTGATGCTGTTAAGCTGTCGCATAATCTCATTCTCTAAGCGATGGCTTTCCTCGAATTGCTCTGCCAATGTATTCTTGTAATCAGTCATTCGCTTATTGAACTCCTCTTCCGTGATATCAACATAGTCTATCTTGATGTCAAAATATTGACCGGCTGAAAGACTGTAGCCCTTTTCTTTGATTTCTTCGTATGTGACGGTTACGGAGAAATCATCAATAGCTTCCTTGTTTTGGAATGTATTGACGATTTTGTCTATCTCGTTATCACGTAAGCGAACTTTCTTCAAACCATTGCTGTCTTTGTATTCCTCGCCCAATTTGCTTGCATCAATCAGTACAACTTTGTCACTATTCTTTGAGTCGTCAAAGAATAGCACGGACACATTGGTACCTGTATTGGCAAATACGTTGCTTGGCATAGAGACACAACCATATACAATATTGTTGTCAACAATGTGTTTCAAAATCTTATTCTCAATGCCACTTTTGGCAGTGATGAATCCTGTAGGTATAACAATAGCTCCTTTACCAGAATCTTTCTTCAGTGAGTTGATGACATGCTGGATGAAGCATGTGTATATCGCCATACTGTCTTTCTTCTTGGCTGGAACCTTTGGTACGCCAGCCCAAAAGCGAGCAGGGAAGGCGGCTATCTTTTCTCGGGTATCGCTAAAATCCATCTTGAAAGGTGGGTTACTTACCACGAAGTCGAATTGGCGAAGACTTTGCCCATCGTCGCTTTTGTGATAAGGAGCAACCAAAGTGTCGCCTTGGATGGCGTGGTCAAGTGAAGATACCAAACCGTTGAGCAACAAGTTGAGTTTTAGCATCTTGTTGCTTCGTTGAGAAATATCCTGAGCAAAAATGGTGCATTTGTCTTCACCTATTTGGTGGGACAATGCCATCAGAAGCGTGCCCGTACCTGCTGATGGATCATAGCATTCTACATTATGTAGGTCGGCATGGTCGCCAACTAAAAGGCGTGCCATAATCGTGGCTATGGCATGAGGTGTGTAATACTCTGCATACTTACCGCCACCAGCTGTGTTGTAATCCTTGATGAGATACTCAAAGATATTGGCGAAGAAGTCGTAATGTTCAGAAAAAGCTTCTTCGAATGAGAAGTTTGCCAACTTATCGACCATAGCACGAGCGAAAGGTGCACGTTGTGCCACATCGGTTACGTATTGTGTCAATGGCTCAAAGAGTGGTATCTTGGTGTTCTGAGTGGTCTGTGTAGAGTAAATTGCCAAGTTTTGTTCGGCAATATCACTCATGGTATTGTCAAAGATGAAGTCGAAATCTCCCTTTGCCTGTTGGTTCCAAAGATTGGCTATTAGATGCTCTGGTTTAAGACGTGGAAGGTCTGGTGAGAGTGAAGCCCATAGCATCTTGCGTTCCATGTCACTCAACTCGCTGTATGCTACCTCCCATTTCTCTGCCGTACGAATCTTTTCAGCATATTTGTTATTGGAGTTTTTGATGGCGTAGCCAAACTTATCGTTCAAGAACTTATACAAGAAAACCTCTGTGATAATCTTGTACTCATTGCCATCATTGCCCATTCCGTATGTCTTGCAAGTAGCCTTTAGGGCATCAATGAGGGCTACTGTCTTTTCTCTTATTGTCATATAGTCTTAATTTCTTGGATATGTTGCGTTATATTGATTGATATATTGACGAGCTATGCGAGACTGAATGAAGGTGTAGTCATCGAAGTTTCCCTCCATCGTAGGATAGTGATCCAGAGTTTGGGCTATCTCTGACAATACTGTCATCTCGAAGTAATCGTCTTTCTTCAGAATGTCGTTTCTGTCGTACACTTTTTGGTCTATTTCAGTCTTGATATCAGTGAGAATAGTCACGATGTCATTGTCATAATAGCTGAAGATAAACGGCTTATGTTCAGACAACCTGCGCTTGTTCTCCTCACGAATTCGTTTGTGGACATTGGCAAACTTAGTGTCGCCATTGTATTTTTTCTGCAATCGATTGTTGCTTTCCTGTAATTTAATTAGTCGCTCTATGATTTCATCGAGTTCCTTGCTCTCTTGGTTGAATTTTGCGATACTATCCACCACAAATCCGTGTTCCTTGAATCGCTGCATGAAGGCATCACGTAAGGTAATGTATTCAGGGTCGTCAGGGTCGGTGTTTTCTGTGAATTTCCGTATCGCTGTTGCCCATTTGTCTTGCAACTCTCGTCCGCCTGCTATCATTTTCATCTCTTCCTCACCTATTTTGGAGAAATTAAATCGAATGTCTAGCATAGCTTCATTGATCAGTTGCTTAGTTTCATCTGATACAGAGAATGCTTCCTTTTGGTTGATGATGTCTATGTGGTGTTGCACTTCTTTCAGCATGTCTGGCAACTTGGTTATCTCCAGTTTGCTAAATGCTTCTTTCAACTTATCATCACCAAAGGTGCGAACGATATTGGCGCAATCCTTGGCAGAAATCAGCGTCTTCTTGAGTTCGAGCAATACTTGCTTGTCTTCTATAGAAGAAATCTCCGAGGAGAATTCCTCCACATTGTTGGTTGTATAATCAAATAATGTTTGACGTACATCCTGCATTTGATGGATCAATTCCTCTGGACTTTCCAAGACAGCCGAGAATGTATCTGTAGTGTGGTCTCCATCAACTTCGTCTGGATTATTGAAGCGATTCAACTCTTTAAGATAAGCTTCGTTGGTCTCCTCAAAATTCTGCTTGATATTGGCAAAGTCGATGACATAGCCATATCTATTATCCTTATATGGACGATTAACACGAGTGAGTGCTTGCAGAAGATTATGGTCTTTCAACTTCCTACCAAAATAAAGTCGCTTTAAGCGTGGTGCATCAAATCCTGTCAAGAGCATGTTGAAAACAATGAGCAAATCAATGGTCATGTTCTTCTTGAATTCCTTAATAATCTGCTTGCGAGTCTCCTTATCGTCACTATCATGCAAGATGAGACCTACACGAAGCGGATGCTTTTGGTATCCGATCATAGGGATAGCATTAGCAACCATCCATTCATTGCCATCCAACTTTATCTGTATAGTCTTTGCCTCACCTCCATCATTTAGATTTTGGAAAGCTTCGTATAGTTTTCTGGCTTGTTCGCTGGTTTCGCAGATAACCATTCCGCCCAAAGTTTCATCTCCTTGGATTTTACGAAATTGGGTAAGGTCGGCAGCGATATAGCGAGCCAATTCACCTACGTAACTATCGTGCTCGATGATTTGTGAGCGTTTGATGTCTTTTTTCTGTACAAGTGTTTCCAACTTGTCATATACTTCGGAGAGTCTTTCTTTATACGAAGTCTCAATGTCCTCTCGTATGATCTTTAGTGTATATCCATCTGCAATGGAGCGATCATAATAATAGGTGTGAAAATATCGTTGAAAGACAACACTCGAAGCGCAATCTGCCTTTAGCAAAGGTGTGCCAGTAAGTGCAATTTTAATGGAGTTGGGGTCTGCATCAAACAGATTCGCCAAAAAACATCCACCAGGCTTGTAGCCTCTATGAGCCTCGTCCATGATGAATATTCGCTGTAAGTTGGTAGCGTATGCAGGTAAGTCAACCTTTTCTTTATCTTCTGCAAAACGCTGAATGTTGACCACGGTAATCTCTTGATGTCCACTTGTACCTTGTTGAGCTTGGTTATTGCGGAATTGTGCCATTAACTCAGCCTTGGTATTTGCAGTGGAAACAACCAACCCTCTTGACTCAAACTCTTGCTTAGCTTGTTCCAAAAGGTCTATTCTGTCAACAATGAAATAGAACTTGGCAACCATGTTCTTCTTAGAGTAATAATCAGACAATACGTATGTGAGGTAAAACGACAATGCCGTTTTACCACTACCTTGCGTATGCCAAACTACTCCAGAGGTGGCTCCTTCTGAAATTTGCTGACGAATTGCCAGTGAAGCAAACATTTGCTGATAGCGCATGATGTGCTTTTGGTCAGTGCTTTCAATCTTGCCATCCACTTCTTTTTCCATTTTCACGTAAGCTATACCATATTTAATAAGGAATAGCAAACGTTCTGGGCTACACATAGATGTTAAGATACGATTGGTCGGCGTGTTGATTCCTAAATTTGTTTGGTATTCTGGCGTATGGTGTATGACTTGACAGTTAAAGTCTGCCAGAATATTCTTTTCATCCTCCTTGTTGATTTCTTTATAAGGATATTCTTTGTTATATGGTGCTATAGAGAGATTGTTGGGATTCTCCTCTCGAAAGCAGTTGAATGGTGCGTTTTCTCTTGCAGCAGTGCAATAGAAAGCTCCTTGGATGGGCACTATGCCCCCCATGGTGTCATATTCCATATTGTTGGAGAATATCATCAACTGGGTGATGTTGATAAATCTACGATATTTCTTGTTGGGAAAACGCTCGAAGTTCATTCGCTTACTTTCAGCCACAATACCACCATGATTGTTTGGCTTCTTGACCTCCACGAAGCAAAGAGGCAATCCATTGACAAACAACGTGATGTCAGGGCGGAACTCATCTTGACCATTCTTGCAAGTAAATTCTGCCGTAAAATGAAATTTGTTGTTCTGAGGATTCTCGAAATCAATTAATTTGATGGGAGAAACAGTCGTAAGTCGTCTATAGAAAGATTTTCCTAAGTCGTCATTGTCTAATTCTTGACGAATGGAGCGCATGATATTGTTAAACTCACCTTTTGATGATGGGTTTAAATATTCAAACTGTTTCTTAAATACATCAATCAAGATGTTTGTATCTGGGTCATACACCTTACCAGCCATGTCTTCACTAATCTTCCCGAAATAGGAATAACCTAATCGGGTTAAGTGAACCATGGCAGGCATTTGTACCCTTGTCGCTTCGTTGAATTTTCCCATATTGTTCTAAATTTAGTCGAAATTAATAATCTCACTAACACTCTTCTTTGTATTTTAAAATTCTGAATGCAAAGATACGGATAATTTTCGAAAAATGATATTAGAAGGATGAAAAAATGCCGGGCGCATCTTGAAAAAGATGGCTCGGCATTGTTTTTGAGGGAAGGTCTCCAGCTCTTGGTGGGGATCAAGCGATGGAATCACTTGGAATGGGGGCTGGCTTTCTTCTTAGTTTCTTAGCTTTTTGCTTTCTTATTTTACGCTCCACTCAAACAAACCGCAGGACAGAGTTTCTGGCTGCTTCAGTTCGAGCTTCACAGCCTTGGTCTTCACTGGGTCGAAATTCACGATGCAGGCTACACCTCGCTTGCATGGATAAGCATCGGCTCCTGGAACTTCCTTCCAGTTGCCTGCCTCGTCCTGATAGTAGAGCTTCCAGCTGTCTGGTACCTTGCAACCGCCCCATGGCTGGTCGTCGTACCAATATACGGTGCTGGTCTTGATCTCCTTGCTCTCAGGGAAGGTGTAGGTAATCCACTCTGTAGTGTTCTTCTTAGGCCACCAGTGGATGTATGGGATAGAGCGGTCGTTCTCATCGGCTGGAACCAGTCCGTCGGTGATACTGCTCTTGGCAGGCACCGGAGAAGAGAATTCTACCTTAGCCTGTGCTGCGAGAGTTGCAGGAGCTGATGGCTTTGCTGCCTTGACATCTTGTGGCAACCATACCTTCATGTTGCCGTTGCCACGATGAGCCCAGGCGAAGTATGGGATGAGAGTCAGGCTCTGGTCCTTGGTGCTCAGCTTGCCGCTCTTGTCGTAGGCGAGGGTCTGCACGTTCTCGGTCAAGGTCTCCATGTTCTGACCCTTGTAGAGTGTCAGTACATTCTTATATTTAGGGTCGATGAAACCATCGTACGAGAGCTTGCCCTCAGCGAACTGAGGTTCGCGGTTCTCCAGGATGCTCATGATGTCGAAGCCCTGGTTGTCTGGCCACTCTGCACAATATACGATAGGACCACGCTCGATGCTGATGCAGCCACGGTCGGCCTCTACCTTGTTGTTGGCACGTACGGTGCGTGCCTCCATATCGAAGTGAACGCGAACCACATCGCCCTTCTTCCACTTGCGGTTGATGGTATAATAACCATCCTCTGTTACCTTAGCCTCTACCTTCTTGCCGTTTACGGTGATGGTATAGCCCAGTCGCTTGCCGTCGCTGTAGTAGTAAAGGTCTGATGGTACTGGCTGACCCTTTACCCAGCCCGGGATGCGGATCTTCATACCGAACTGACCTGCCTTGTTGTCATCCACCTTGATGGCGATATCTCCGTTCCAAGGGTACTGTGTGTCCTGGCTCAAAGCCACCTTCTTGCCGGCTACTTTCAGAGCAGAAGAGTTGCTGAGGAAGAGGTTGACATATACATTCTTATCCTTTACGGCATATACATAGCCTGGGAGGGATGGCAGGAAGCGGCAGATGTTGCTAGGGCAGCAGGCACAGCCGAACCAAGCCTGGCGCTGATGCTGACCCATGCTCTCCAATGGGTTAGGGTAGAAGAAGCCGCCGCCGTCCATGCTCACACCACTGATGAGACCATTGTAGAGGGTACGCTCCAATACATCGTAATACTTACTCTCGCCATGGAGAAGGAAGAGACGGTAGTTGACATAAACATTGCCGATAGCTGCGCAGGTTTCGCAGTAGGCACTCATGTTAGGCAACTCGTAGTTTTTGCCGAAAGCCTCGCCGTTGTTAGTAGCTCCGATACCTCCGGTGATGTAGAGCTTCTTGCTCACGATGTTGTCCCAGATACGGTCGATGGCGTGGATATAGGCGGTATCGCCGGTAAGAGCAGCTACATCTGCCATACCAGCATACATATAGGTAGCACGTACGGCATGACCTACAGCCTCGTCCTGTTCCAAAACCGGTTTGTGGCTCTGAGAATATTCCTGTTTGATAGATGTCTTGCCACGATAGTCGAGGAAGAACTTTGCCTCTTCGAGATATTTCTTGTTGCCTGTAGCGAGATAGAGCTTGCAGAGCGCCATTTCGGCAATCTGATGTCCCGGTACCACGCAAGCCTGTCCTGGGTTAGGACCAACCTCGCGAACCACGCAGTCGGCATAGCGGATAGCGATGTCGAGGAACTTGCGGCTACCTGTAGCCTGCCAGTGAGCCACGGCACCTTCTACCATGTGACCGAGGTTGTAGAGCTCGTGGCTCAGATCCTCTTCCTTGCTCCAGCGCTTGTCGCCAGCCCAGAAATGAGGATGCTTCGGGTTCTGTGTACGTGCGGTATAGAGATATCCGTCAGCCTCCTGAGCCGGAGCGATGATATCGAGCACGCTATCGATATAAGCCTTGAGTTTCTTGTCAGGATAAGTTTGCAGCACGTAGCTGGCACCCTCAATCGTTTTGTATGGGTCGGTGTCGTCGAAGCTGTAGGGCATCAGTTTGCCCACATCATAGGTGTCGCTGGGATGAGCTGCGCGCTTAAAGTTCTTGTATCTTCCCTCTGATTCGCATTTGCTGAAAGCCAGCGGGATGGTTACTTTGCGAGAGGTTTCGATACGCTGTCCCCAGAACGTATTGTTCCAAACCTTTACTGATGTGAAAGGCACCGGTGTGATAGGATAACCACCCGAACTCTTGTTCACCTTCTGTGCCGAAGCAGGCATCAATGCCAATGCTGCCAAGGCTGATGTTACTAAAATCTTCTTCATGTATTGCTAGTTTATTTTGTTTGTCTTTTGTAAGGAATGTATTCATCCCAGAGTTTTAATGAGTGCAGATAGCCTGAGAAAGGCCATGCCTCTTCGGCATTTTTGCCCAGAAGCATAAACTGCGATGGCTTGACGAGGAGCTGGATATCCTTCTGGCTGATAAGCTTGTCGTTGATGTAGATGCTCTCGATTCTGCCGTCGAAGCAGACATATACGTGCTGCCACTTGCCTTCCAGGGTCTTCATCTCCTTGTAGCCGGCATCCTCATACCATCCGTAGTGGTTCATCACACCGCAGCGTGGTTCGGTGCCGTTTACCAGCATCAGCTTTTCCAGTTCATCGTGAGAAGAGGTGAAATCGGCTACGCATTCATTCTCGGCAATCTCCGGATTCAGAATCCATGCCTCGATGGTGTATGGAGCGTTGTCGCGGATAGTGGCTGGGAGCATGAAGTTGCTTCTGTAACTCTCTTTGCCGGTAAAGGTGAATGCCTTTTTGCCCTCTATGGTCTTGATGATGGCTGCTGTATCGTGCTGCGTCTCGAACTCGCCCTTGAGGTGAACATCCAACGGACTGCCGTTCTTGATGTAAGGCACGGTATCGCCCTCGTTGTAGTAGTCAGCGCTGATATCTACCACCAGTCCCTGACAGTTCTTGTCGGCTACTGCCTCACGCACGATGTTGCTCTGGGCATCGAAAGCCTTTTCTGCCGCCTCCTGTTCCCAGTTATAATAACGGAGATTGGTGAGGGTAAATTGCTTTTCGCCTGCACTAATTTCCAGTTTTCCTTCAGAAAGATTCAGTCGAGGATCGTTTTCATCTATCTGATGCCAGCTTCCGTTGTCGAAAGCTTGGGCGGTGAGGGTATGCTTGCGTGTCTTGCCGAGCTGCGGATGAGTCATCACCAGCTGGGCACCTGGTTGCAGGGTGATGGCATCTTTGCCAGCCATGCGCTCTCTGAGGGCGGTGCCCTGAAGGAGCGAGAACTTGCCGGCAAGCATTCCCTCGTTGTTATGCCAGGTTGTACCATCGAAATCGGCTGCTGTCAGACCGAGCCACTGCTGTGGGGCAGAATCTTCTGCGGAACCGTAAACCTTGATGTTCCAGATGGCGCCACCGAAACCATTCTTCTGTCCGCCAGTATAGGTGAGGCGGATGTACTGCGCCTTGGCATTTCCGAAATCTACCATCGGCGAACCAGCCAGACGGTTTTGTCGCTTGTCGGAGAAGGTCTGCCAGTGCTTGCCGTCATTCGATGTCTCGATGAGATACTGATAGAACTGTGTTCCGTATTCAAACTGAGTCCAGATGCTCTTGATGCTCTGCTTCTTGCCCAGGTCAATCTGAATCCAGGCTGGTCCGGTGGTGCGAGGGCGCCAGAGTGTGCCGTTGTTGTCATCAACCGCATATTCCGGACGGAAGTCGTTGTCGTAATAGGAAGAGGCTGTAACCTTGGTGCCGAATGCGAGGTTCTTTGCCACCTTCATTTCTGGCTTCAGATCGAGACCTTCGTGGGTTGGAATGACCTCCTTGATGGTACCGTCTGCATTGAATTCGAGTTTATCGATTGCCACCTGACGATGGAATCCACGGTTGGAATGCGGATTGTCGTGGCGATGATATACGATGTAGTAGTTGTCGCCTTCCTGCAGCACGCTGTTGTGTCCCGGACCGTGAACGCTTCCATCGGCATTGGTCTTGAGGATAGTTCCGTGGTAGGTATAAGGACCGAGCGGACTCTTGGCTGTGGCGTAATCTACGCGGTAGCTGGCATCCTCGCAATGCTCGCAGGAGTAGAGGAAGTAGTAGATGCCGTTGCGCTTGAAGACGAATGGAGCTTCGAAGAAGTGAGTAACCTCGGTGTTCGGGATGAGCTTGGTTTCGCTGAATGATTTCATGTCAGGATTCAGCTTACCTGCTCCACAACCGAAGCCTTTGTAGATGCCCCAGGTGCCCCAATACATATAGACCGAACCATCATCATCTCGGAAGGTCTGACCATCCAGGGTGATGGCATTCTTTACAAATCTGTCCGGTACGAGCACGGCTTCGCTCTCGCCCAACACGTTCTTCCAAGGACCGCGAGGCGTATCGCCCACACCCAGATGAAGTTTGCAAGGCTGGCAGTAGAGGTAGTAATACTTGCCGTCGGCTTCGTTCTTCATCACATCCGGTGCCCAGATCCAGTGGCTGTCCGGCCAGTTCATCGGCATCAGAGTCCAGTTCTTGAAATCCTTGCTGCACCAGAGCTGTGCCGGTCCGAAACCGGCTCCGCTACCATCGGTAGTAGCATATATATAATAGGTGTCACCAAACTTTTTGATGGTTGGGTCGGCAAAATAACCAGGCAGGATAGGGTTGCCGGCTCCCGGAGTGTTGTAGGCAGCTTTCTGGGCAGCACCTGTCTCAGGTGCTGCCGCAGCTGCAGTTACGAATAGTGTTACAATTATATTTTTACTAACCATATGAACTTCTTTTCTAAATATTTATTTCTTAATGAGTTTAATGACGAATCCTCCGCCAGAAGCAAGATGAATCTTCATTTCCGATTTCTGATCGATAACGGATTTCTCTATCTTGTAATCCTCGGCATCATGGTTGGCATTGATGCCGTCCTTCAGCACGATTGCTTCGTAATCTCCATTTGGGAGAAAATCAAACTTTAGGGTGAGCGTGCGCTCATCCCAGTTGCTCTGACCGCCTACATACCAGTCGTTGCCCTTCTTTCTGGCGGTAACGATATACTTTCCGATTTCGCCCTGTGGCACGATGGTCTTGTCGAAGACTACTGGCAATGAAGCGATGTATCGGGTGTATGGCTCATCAGCCTCATAGTTGGTAGGAGTGTCGGCAAGCATCGTAAACGGACTGTCCTGCACGATGTAGCAGGCAGCCTGGTGGCATCGGGTACCCATCGAAATTGGTTTGGTGTATATAGCCTTCCAGTTGTCGCGGGTTCCGTTTCTCATCGCTCCCGGTGTGAAATCCACCTGTCCTGCCATCATTCGGATGTATGGGAAGGTGACGTCGTAGAGTGGCATGTCATTCTTAGCCTCTGTCCAGCGGCATTCTTCCATACCGAAGACACTCTCATAGTTGAGGATGTTAGGATAGGTGCGGTTCAAGCCGTGTGGCTTGTAGATGCCGTGCAGGTCGAGAATGAGATGATGCTTGGCGGTGCAGTCTGCCAGGCGTTCCACCATTTCGATGGCGGTCTGGTCGTCGCGGTCCATGAAATCCACCTTGAATCCCTTGATGCCCATATCAGCATAGGTCTTGCAGATGGTTTCAAGATTCTCGTCCATCACGTTGAAGACTGCCCAAAGCACGATATCCACGCCCTTGCTCTTACCATATTCTATGAGTTTAGGCAACTGGATATCGTCTATTGGTTTCAGAATACTTCCCTCTTTCGAGTTGTACCATCCTTCATCAAGGATGATGTATTCCAAGCCGTGATTATGAGCAAAATCTATGTAATATTTGTAAGTATCGAAATTGATGCCTGCCTTGAAATCCACACCTTTCAGATTCCAGTCGTTCCACCAGTCCCAAGCCACCTTGCCCGGTTTGATCCAGGAAGTATCGCCTATCTTGTTGGGAGCAGCCAGGGCGTACACCAGATTGCTGGTTGGCATCTGGGTATCGTGCTCTGTGATGGCGAAGATGCGCCAAGGATAATTGCGTTTGCCGGTGCTGGTTGCGATGTAATCGCAGGTGCTCTTTACGTGGCTCATGTGTCGCCAAGGGTAGTAGGTCATCTCCTTAGGGTAGGGAGCAAAGGCGGCTCTCAGGATTCCCTTCTCCTGATCCTGTTCGCTGCTGTTAGCCTTCAGCCACATGCCCGGATACTTCTCCAGGTCGCTTTCCAGGATAGTGACTTTCGCCTTTCCGCAATCTATGGTTGCCGGGAGGAAAGCCAAATCCTGCTTAGCGGTATCGAGCCGTGTTTCGTGATAGATATTCTGGAAAGCCATGGCAAAAGGCTTTTCTGGAGTCGTAGTGTATGGCAACCATGCTTTCTTGTCCTTGCCAAACTGGTAGGCGGCGGTTTCATTCAGGATGATGGTCTTGCCTTTTCGCTGGGTATAGAATCGGTAAGCCACTCCCTCATCGTAAGCTCTCAGGATGATGCCGAAACCATTCTTCAGTTTCAGATTCAGTTCCTGATAAGCTGTTTCAAAGTTTTGCTGACGATAGAATGGCGCATGGATGGTTTCCTTATGGTTGCTAAGCTTGTGGCTTACTACCTTCGGATTCTTACCCATGTCCATTCCATCGTTCAGCGTTACACCTATTGAAGACTCCTGTAAAAGAATGGAGCCATTGTATTTAAATTGAAGAGAGAGAGACTTGTTGGTGTTGAGTTCTGCTACGATTTTACCATCTGGTGATTTCACCAGATAGTTCTCTGCCGATACTGTTGCCCCTATATATAATAAGGTGGCGATGAAAAAGAGTTTCTTAACCATAACTTTCTAGGTTTATTGTTGTTTTGTCCGTTTTGTTGTTCGCTTGGTGGCAATGCCTGTATTACCGGATTACCACAAGTTTTTATTTCTGCTGCAAATTTACGAATAGAATTGTTTATGTAATGCAAAGAAAGTCCAAAATGATGAAAATATCGTATCAAAAGCCCCCTGTTAGACGATAGTTGCATCTTTATGTACGATAATTTTAGGACTTCGTTGATTTTTTCTGTTATTTTGCAGCCAGAAAATAAACGAAACAATAATAAACCTAGAAGATATGGATTTAAAGCAGTTCACATTATTAATAGGAGTAGCTTGTTTGCCTGGAATGACAACAGCAGCCATGGTTTATCGCACTATCTCTAAGGTGGAGGCAATATCAGTGGATTGTCCGGAGGGCACAGCTCCCCGACTTCCTAATCTCGTATGGGTAACCTATTCTGATGGTTATTCAGAGTATCGCCAGGTGCGCTGGGCTAACGCTCCGCTTGCTGATGAGCAGGCTGAGGCTGATGCGCAGAAACATCCTGCCGGGAGCCAATATGAGATAGGTGGTTTTGTGATTGGTGATGAGACTACCGACAATGGTTATCCTGTCAAGGCACAAATCAAGGTGGTGGCTGAAGGCTATCAGACTCCAGAAAAGGAAGTGGCTCATACCTTCTCACTCGCTGATGTGAGCATAGATGGTGATAACCGACTCACCCACAACCGTGATGAGGCTATCCGTGAGATCTGTTCCTGGGATGTTACCCAGCAACTCTACAACTATCGTGATACCTACGGACTCAGTACCGAGGGTTATACTAAAAGTGATGGCTGGGATTCGCCGGATACCAAGCTCAAGGGTCATGGATCTGGTCACTATATGTCGGCAATCGCACAGGCATACGCCGTGGCAACCAATCCTGAACAGAAGGCAATCCTCCGCAAGAACATCACCCGAATGGTGAACGAGTTGCGACAGTGTCAGGAGAAGACCTTCGTATATAATAAGGATCTGAAGCGCAACTGGGAGGCTCGTGATTTCGCTCCTGAGGCTGAACTCAGAGAGATGAAGGGCACCTGGGCTGCTTTTGATGAGTATAAGAAGCACCCTGAACTTTATGGCTACGGCTATATCAACGCCATTCCGGCTCAGCATTGTGCTCTGATTGAAATGTATCGTGCTTACAACAACTCCGATTGGGTTTGGGCTCCTTATTACAGCGTACACAAGCAACTTGCCGGTCTGATAGACATCGCAACCTACTTTGATGATAAGGAAATCTGCGACAAGGCACTCCTCATCGCCAAGGATATGGGACTCTGGGTATGGAACCGCATGCACTACCGCACTTACGTGAAACAGGACGGCACCCAGGATGAGCGCAGAGCCAAGCCGGGCAACCGCTACGAGATGTGGGACATGTACATCGCCGGTGAGGTGGGAGGTATGAGCGAATCGCTCGCCCGTCTTTCTGAGATGGTTTCCAATCCGGATGAAAAGGCAAAACTCCTCGAGGCAGCCAACTGTTTCGACGCACCTAAGTTCTATGATCCGCTGAGTAAGAACATCGATGATATCCGCACCCGCCATGCCAACCAGCATATTCCGATGATTATCGGAGCGCTGCGCAGTTACAAAAGCAATCAGAAGCCATACTATTACAATCTGGCTGAGAACTTCTGGAGACTGGTGCAGGGGAGATACATGTATGCGATGGGTGGTGTAGGAAATGGAGAGATGTTCCGCCAGCCATATACCCAGATTCTGAGTATGGCAACCAATGGACTGCAGGAAGGCGAATCGGAGGCTTATCCGGATATCAACGAAACCTGCTGCGCGTATAACCTCGTCAAGTTGAGCAAGGATTTGAACTGTTATAACCCTGATAATGCGCAGTATCTCGACTATATCGAGCGCACGCTGTACAATCAGATTATCGGTTCGCTCAATCCGGACCAGTATCAGACCTGCTATCAGTATGCGGTAGGATTGAATGCCACCAAGCCGTTCGGCAACGAGACTCCTCAGAGCACCTGCTGCGGCGGTACAGGTTCTGAAAACCACACCAAGTACCAGCAGTCGGCTTATTTTGCCAACGATCATACCCTCTGGGTAGGTCTCTATATGCCAACCACCCTCCACTGGAAGGAGAAGGGCGTGACCATCAAGCAGGATTGCCTGTGGCCGGCACAGCATTCAGCCATCAAGATTACGGAAGGCGAGGGCGATTTCACCCTGAAACTCCGTGTACCATACTGGGCTACGCAAGGTTTCTCCATCAAGGTGAACGGCAAGGAAGTGGCAAAGAGCTATCAGCCTAGCACCTATGTAGAACTGGAGCAGAAGCACTGGAAGGTGGGAGATGTCGTAGAAATCGACATGGCATTCAGCAAGCATATCGAATATGGTGCCGACAAGCTTTCGAGCGATGTGGCAAGTCTGGACGGTACTCCGCTGAAGACATCCTGGGTAGGAACCCTGATGTACGGACCATTGGTGATGGCGGGCACAGGCGCACAGACCTGGAACCAGGCTACGCTGAACATCGACTCCCGATTGAGCAACATCACCGTGGGCGAATCGAACGGCGTGACCACAGGTGCAGGAGCCAATCTCCTTACCCTGAAGTTGGGTGGCAAGGAATTCCAGCCCGATTATTACCGCAACGCCAACAGTACCCACTACTACCGCATCAACCTGACCGATGCCAAGAGCAAGAAGAGCAAGAAGGTGAAGATAGATTTCACCGAACTGAATTCTCTCCTGAATCTTGCCGCAGAGCGTAAGGCTGACCAGGAGAAGTGGAATGCCCTCTCTCAGAAGGTTCCGGAGTATGCTCCATGGGCACCGTTCGGCTATGAGCGCATGCAGAAGGTGATGGCTCAGGCACAGGAGCTGGTGGCAAAGGGCAAGAAGAAGGTAACCCAGGATGAACTGGAAGGTACTACTGCCATCCTGAACCGTGCCATCAATACGATGCGCCCTGGCAATCTTGCAGAGATGGAAGACCTCCGAGAACTCTCCGGTCTACTTCGCCGTGCCGGTTGGCCGGATGACAACACCAGCGAGGAACTCAAGGAAGCCATCAGTTATGGCAGAATGGTTCAGAAATACGTAACCGACGGAAGTGGAACCCACGACATGATTCATGCCGCTGTGGGAAAACTGAAGAAGGCGATGAAACAATAAAGATATAGAAACAATAAAACATTAAAGACAACAAAGACATCATTTAGAATAAACAACATTTAAGTGTAACAAAATCGGCTTAAAAGACGAAAATATCGTCTAAATCGTCAGGTTTGGACAAAATTTTCACTTTTTTAGACGATAATGTAGCATAATATACAAAATATTTTGTTACTTTGCAATCGAAATTTAAACAATAATAAACCTAGCAAAAATAGAATATGAGACAGACACAAAAAATCTCAGGCTTTGTACATAGTCAAGCTTATGTAAAAGCCATCGCGTGTTTGGTCCTTGCCTGCGGAGGTACATTACCTACTTTAGCAGCAAGCGAGACCTTATCAAACCCAAAGGTAGAGGAAACTCAACAGAGTGAAATTACCGTAAAGGGTACAGTTGTTGATGATGCCGGTGAGCCAGTCATCGGAGCTACCATTATGGAAAAAGGAACCCGTAATGGTACGGTTACTGATATTGATGGTAACTATGTTATTAAGGTAAAGCGTAATGCTCAGTTGACTATTTCATACTTGGGATATGCTACTCAGGTAGTTCCTGCCGGAACTTCAAAAGTGGTTTTGAAATCTAACGATACCAAACTGAATGAAGTGGTGGTCGTAGGTTTCGGTACCCAGAAAAAGGTAAACCTTACCGGTGCGGTGACTGCAGTATCGGGCGAGGAATTGGATAGTCGACCTGTAAGCAATGCCACCCAGGCTTTGCAGGGTATGGTAGCTGGTTTGCAGATTACCCAGGCTGCAGGTAGTTTGGATGATACTCCAAGCTTGAATGTACGTGGAACAACTACAATCGGACAGGGTTCCAGCGGAAGTCCGTTGGTCTTGATCGATGGTATGGAGGGTGATATCAATACCATCAATCCTCAGGATATTGCCAGCGTATCAGTATTGAAGGATGCAGCTGCATCATCTATTTATGGTTCCCGTGCACCTTTCGGTGTCATATTGATTACTACAAAGACGGGTGGCAAGCGTGACAAGGTAAGTGTGAACTACAATAATAATTTCCGCTTCAGTACCCCAATTCGTATGAAGCATAGTATGAATTCTGTCGATTTTGCTTGTATGCAGAATGATGCGAATACGAACATTGGTGGTGGTCAGCTTTTTACACCAGATCATGTTCAGCGTATGAAGGATTGGATTGAGGGCGAATATGTTAATGCGGGTACCCGTAAGGATAAAAATGGCAATTTGATTTATTCTTTGGATGCGGATGCTAATGGCTATTGGTTGAGTGGATTTACCGATGGTTATGCTTCTACCGATTTCTATGATGCAATATACAAAAAACATACATTCTCTCAGGAGCACAATGTAAGTGCAACTGGTGGTGATGACAAACTCAACTACTATGCTTCATTTGGCTATTTAGGTCAGGATGGTTTGATCAAGGTTGCTGATGAAGGTAGTAGCCGATATACTGCTACTGCTAAGATTTCTTCACAGTGGACGAATTGGATGAAGTTTAACTACTCCCTCCGTTTTGTTCGTAAGGATTATCATCGTCCTCAGTCTTTGGGTCAGGGTGTTTATGAATATCTTGGTGGACAGTGGCCATGTGTTCCTTTATATGATAGAAATGGTAATCTCTATAATGAGATGGTAAATACCATGACTAATGGTGGTACGTATCGTTATCAGAATGATGAGTATAATCATCAAGTAGGTTTGGACATTGAACCAATCAAGAATTGGGTTACCCATGCTATCTTCAACTATCGTACATCCCATAATGAGAGTCATACAGATATGCAGCATACTTATCTGTATAATCTGAATGGTGAGGCTTACGACCAGAATAATTTTACCTATGTAGGTGAAGATTACTATAAGGAAAATTATACAAATTTCCAACTCTATTCTGAGTATTCGTTCAATTTGCAGAAGAAGCATAACTTCCATATTATGGCTGGTTTCCAGTCTGAGGATGAGCGTATGAAGTACAAATATGCAGATAGAGCTGGTCTTATCGTAGGTAATAAGCCTCAAATTGATGGTACAACTGGTATTGATGCTTATGGTAATCCTGTGGATCCATCTGTGTCTGGCAACATGAGCCGTTGGACAACTTGTGGTTTCTTTGGTCGTTTGAATTATGATTATCAGGGCAAGTATCTCTTTGAGGTTAATGGCCGATATGATGGTTCTTCTAGATTCCGTCCGGGAAATCAGTGGAAGTTTTTCCCATCTGTTTCTGCAGGTTGGAATATTGCACAAGAGAACTTCATGCAGCCAATCAATGATTGGATTGGTCAGTTGAAACTTCGTGTATCTTATGGTAACTTGGGTAACCAGAATGTTGGTACTTACCAGACTTATCAGACGATTGGTGTATATGCCAACAATGGTACATGGCTGCAGGATGGTTTGAAACCGATGACAGCTTGGGCACCAGGCCTGGTTTCTCAGAATTTGACATGGGAAACCATCCAGAGTTTTAATGTCGGTCTTGACTTTGCATTTTTGAAGGATCGCTTGCATGGATCATTTGACTGGTATGTGCGTAAGACAAAAAATATGATAGGTAATGCCCCTGAGCTTCCAAGCATCTTGGGTACAGCTGTACCTGTTACTAACAATACCGACTTGCGCACCAATGGTTGGGAGTTGACTATCGGTTGGAACGACCGCTTGTCTAATGGTTTGCAGTATGGAATCAGCTTCAATCTCTCTGATGCCTATGCTACTATCACAAGGTATCCTAATAACCCTTCTCATTCATTGGGTAACTATATTGAGGGACAGCGTATTGGTGATATCTACGGTTATGAGACCATCGGTATAGCTAAGAGCCAAGAAGAGATGGATGCTCATATAGCAAAGGTTGACCAGAGTACTATTGACAATAACAAGTGGGGTGCTGGTGATATCATGTATCGTGACCTCAATAATGATGGTAAGATTTCCCCGGGTGCCAATACGTTGGAAGATCATGGAGATCTTAAGAAGATAGGTAATTCCACACCACGTTATCTCTTCGGTATCGACTTGAATGCTGCTTGGAAAGGCTTCGATGTACGTTGTTTCTTCCAGGGAGTCATGAAACGTGAGTATTGGGCTAGTACACGTTACTTCTTTGGTACTTTCGAATATGGTCGTTGGTATCAGGTCTGCCTGGATGGTTTGCAAGACTATTATCGTGACGAGAACTCTTGGTCTGTTGTCAATGGCTTCCAGGAGCCAAACAAGGACGCTTACTTGCCACGTGCAGCCTATAGCGCCAAGAATGAGCAGGTTCAGACAAAGTATCTGCAGGATGCTTCTTACATTCGCTTGAAGAATCTTCAGATTGGTTATACCTTGCCACAGGATTTGACACGTAAGATTTCTATTGAGAAACTTCGTGTTTACTTCTCGGGTGAGAATCTCTGGACAGGAACATCTCTCCGCAAGCAGTATGACCCAGAGACCATTGGTACATGGTATGGCAATGGATATCCATTGAACACAACCTTCTCTTTTGGTTTAAGTTTAACATTATAAATATTAGAATGATATGAAATTCAATATATCTTTAAAGGTACTTCCTTTGTTGGCATGCGGTATGTTGATGGCTTCTTGTAATGATTTCCTGAAGCAAGAGCCTCTTACAGATATTACTCCTACCGACTATTACAAGGATGCTACTCAGCTTCAAGCCGTAGCTAATGCATTCTATCAGACTGTATTGCCATATCATAGTGGTGCAGGCTATGGTACATTCGCATACGATAATGGTACAGATAATCAGACTGGTTCTGATGGCGATTCTAAGTATAAAAAAGGTAGTTGGAAGACAAGTAACGACAACTCTTCATGGAGCTGGAATAATATTCGTGATATCAACTATCAGTTGAATACAGCACAGTCTAACTATGAGAATGGATTGATTGCGGGTGATGAAAATAAGATTCGTCAATATATCGGCGAGTTGCACTTCTTCCGTGCTTATGCTTATTTCAGCTTGTACAAGAGCTTCGGCGACTTACCTATTGTGACAGAGGCCATGCCTGAGAATGAGGCTATCCTTGTAGCAGCTAATAAGCGTAGTCCTCGCAACGAGGTTGCTCGTTTCATTCTTGCCGACCTGGATTCTGCTGTAACCTATATGGAGCCTGATGGTTGGGAAGCAACCACACGTATCTCTCCTGCAGTTGCTCATCTGTTTGCATCACGTGTAGCCTTGTTTGAAGGTTCTTGGTTGACCAACTTCGCTGGTACTCCGTTCGTTCCTAATGGTGAGGGATGGCCAGGAAAGTCAAAGGACTATAATGCCAATTATCAGTATCCTACAGGTAGCGTTGAGGCTGAAGCTAAGTACTTCTTCCAGAAGGCGGTTGATGAGGCTGCCATTGTAGGTGATGCTTATGTAGGCAAATTGGATAAGAATACAGGTATCGTACCTCAGTCTTTATCTGATACCAATCCTTATTTCTATAAGTTTGGTAATACCGACATGTCTGCCTATCCTGAGGTTCTTCTCTGGAAGGCCTATAATAAGGGTAAAGGTGTGACTGATAACATTGAGGTGGCTGTAAACCGTGGTAATACCTATACTGGTTTTACCCGTGGTATGATTGATGCCTTTCTGATGAAGGATGGTAAGCCTACTTATGCACACCATGATGGATATGTATATGAAGATACAACGACTCATGCAGTAGTTCGCAATCGTGACCCACGTTTGTTTATCTTCTTGAAGCGTCCTGGTCAGAAGAACGTTCTTCAGGGTGAGGATAATAATATTGCTGCTGAGCAGGTTCGTCCAATAGAGCCAGTTCCTCAAGTGTTTACCCGCTCATTTGACGTAACTTATACTACTGGTTATGCTATTCGAAAGGGTGGTACGTTTAATCAGAACTTGGCCGAAAACCAGGCTGGTTATACTGCATCTATCACCTTCCGTGCCACAGAGGCTTTGCTCAACTATATTGAAGCTCAATATATGCTCGACCACAATTTAAATGCGAAGAGCATTTCATATTGGAAGGCTATCCGTGAGGCTGCTGGCTTTACTGGTGAGGCTGCTGACCCTCAGACAACTATTGCTGCCACAGATATGGCACAGGAGTTAAAGGGTTATACCGATGGTTCTGGTACACAATATGATTGGGGCGCATTTTCTGCTGGCAAGGCATTGACTGATCCTACTTTGTATAGTATTCGTCGTGAACGTCGTACAGAGTTGATGGCTGAAGGTCTTCGTTGGATGGATTTGATTCGCTGGCGTTCACTCGATCAGTTGATGAAACAGCCTTATCAGCTTGAGGGCTTCCATCTTTGGAATACTCCAATGGAAAAATGGTATACAGAAGACCAGTTGGTAGATGATGGTTCTGTTACAGCTACAGTATCTTCTCGTAAGTTGACTGAGTATTTCCGTCCTTACCAAATTGTTTCTACCAATATGCTTTACAATGGTATGACCTGGTCTATGGCTCAGTACCTACAGCCAATGCCTTTGCGTCAGTTTATGCTTACTGCTCCTGACCATAAGACCTATGCAGACTCTCCATTGTACCAGAATCCATACTGGCCTATGGAACCAGATGAGGCTGCAGAGCAGTAAATCTTGAATTTCAATTTCCCTTGAGATCTTTAGAGATAAGACAAGGGAATATATATAAAAGCCCCCGATAGTAACAATGCTATCGGGGGCTTTGTTTTCTTTTAAACTTAAATAAGTTTTTCAATCTCTTTAATAGAAAGACCTGTACCTTTGGCAACTTGTTCTTGTGTGAGCCCCATGCCGAGAAGACGCTTTGCGGTGGCCAACTTTTCTTTGGCAACACCTTCTTCTCTGCCTTCTTTCTTTGCAGTATCAATCGAATTTTTTATGTCTCGATAGGCAGGATTGTCATATCGTTCTTCTGATAATCTCATAATCTGTTCTTTTTATAGAATTCTTTTGGCAAAAATACGACTTTTTATAATATCTTCCAAGTATTTTTGCGTAAATCTATTATTTTAATGGTATTTTGGACGATTTTTTTCACTTAGTCTCATGAAAAAAATAGTTATTTTGCAAGCGGAACTTAACATGAACTTATTTAAATATAAACGAAATGAAATGTACTAAACTTATTTGGCTGGTAGTTTGGATACTGCCATTGTTTTATACGTACATATCCGAAGCGTAAGATGTGTTGTCTTAATACTCTATAATTCATAGTTTAAACAGTCATACTTCCACGTTTATTTGGCTTGAACATCTTGATTTGTGTGGTTGCTGCCATATGCCGGCAATCACACGAATCTAATTCTTTAAGGTCTGATGCCATCTATCGCAAGCTTTTCAACAATGATATGCAGTATCTGATAGAGTGTAGTGAGAAAATCGTGAGGGATACCCCCAAATCGTGATGGATAGCGTGATGGATATTTCCGTTTTCGAAGTATCTATCACGCTATTCAAGTGTCTGTATATTAGTATATTAAGATGTGTAATACATATAAATCGTGATGGATGATAGATTATTACATAAAATTTGTTCATATGAAGACTGCGCTGGGTTACTGATATGACTGCGCTGGGTTACTGATATGACTGCATCGGGTTACAGATATGACTGCATTGGGTTACAGATATGACTGCATCGGGGTACAGATATTACTGCGTAAGCTAACGGAGCCGTATCCGTAGGCTTATCGAGACGTCTGCATCAGCTAACTGAGACGTCTGAACTCGCTTACTGAACTACTTGAGGTGCTTGGCTGAACAGCTTGAATTGCTTGACAGAAGTGTGATACAGCTACTTATTATGGACGCAAACTTGTCGCCCTGTAAGGGCAAAAGCTTTAAAAACCAAGGATTTATAAAGCTTTTGCCCTTACAGGGCGCCTTGCTGATTGCTATTATACCCAGGGCGCTGCCCTGAGCTAGGAGCTTTTGGGCCTTCAGCCCGTTCTTGAACCACATGCGAAAGTTCTGTTGTTTAAACAAGTCTCTCTATATCTTCTATTGAAAGGTCTGTACCTTTGGCAACTTGCTCTTGTGTGAGCCCCATGCCGAGAAGACGTTTTGCGGTGGCCAACTTTTCTTTGGCAATGCCTTCTACTCTGCCTTCTTCTCTGCCTTCTTCCTTCGCAGTATCAATCGAATTTTTTATATCTCGGTAAGCCTTGAGGCTGTCTTCATATTCTCGTAGCTCTTGTTTGAAACCAAAGTCGGTAAGTAAGCTGATATATCGTTCTTCTGATAATCTCATAATCTGTTCTTTTTATAGAATTCTTTTGGCAAAGATACGACTTTTTATAATATCTCCCAAGTTTTTTGGCATAAATCTATCATTTTGATGTAATTTTTGACAAATCTCTAAGATGTTCTTTGAGAAGATACGATATTTGTATCATTTTAGACGATATTGCGAGCGTTTTTGCAAGATTATCAGTACTTTTGTGGCGAAATAATAAATAACGCAAAAATCATAACCGAAATGAAACGAATATTCTTATCGCTGATACTTACAGCAGCTACCTTGCCTTGGGCTACTGCAGCCCTGGCGCAGCAGGACCCATCTGAGGCTCCTGCCACCAGACCCGTAAATCCTGTTTCTGCACCACAGAAACTCATCTTTGTACCGGACTCTCTGAAATCCTATGATTTCAACAAGGATGATGAGAGATGGTGCTGGCGACATAGTGCACAGACCCAGAATATCGTGTATTTCTGGGAAAAGCCATTCGGAGACAATCCGCAGAATCCTCCTTCGCTCGAAGGTAAGCCGATGAAATTCGATCTGGGTAATCTGCAGACTCAGGTTGAACGATTCTACCGTTTCTTCCGCGATACCCTGAAGTTCTCGCTGCCAGGCAGCATCTGCGACAAGTACAAGATGATGGTGATGGTGAACTATTCGCTGGAAGGAACAGCTTACGGCGGAACTTACGATGATTTTATCGGAGCGCTCTGGGTAACGCCTAACCGTATTCAAGATCAAAAACTCAACTGTCTGGCTCACGAGTTGGGACACAGTTTTCAGCTTCAGATTATGGCAGACAAAACGGGCGAAGCCTGGGGAGGAAGTGGCTTCTTCGAGATGACATCCCAATGGATGCTCTGGAGAGTGAATTCCGACTGGATAACAGATGAGAAGTATCATTTTGATGCCTTCAGACAGCTTACCCATAAGGGTTATCTGCATCTGGACAACATCTATCATTCGCCATACGTGATAGAATGGTGGGCAGAGAAACATGGATTGGAAAGCATCGCCCAGCTCTATCGGGAAGGAAAAGTAGGAGAGGACCCAGTTGTTACCTACAAGCGGAAGTATAAGATGAGTCAGAAGCAGTTTAATGATGAAATGTTCGACTGCTACCGTCATCTCGTGAACTTCGATTTCGGTTATGCCCGCAAGGAGACCCGTCCTTATGCCTGCACCTTCGATACCAGGATGCTGAAGCAAAAGAATGGTTATCTCCGTCCGGATACAGCTTCGGTTCCTGAGAACTATGGTTTCAATGCCATCAAGTTGGAAATCCCGAAGGCTAGCAAGAAGGTTACAGTAGATTTCAGAGCCCTCGATGCCGAGGGTAAGGCGTTCAAGGCATCCAAAGACAAGATGGCAAGAACCATAGGTTACCGTTATGGATTGGTGGGAGTAACCGCCGATACCGATGAATGCATCTATAGCCCGATGAGTGAAGCGAAGAGCGGAAAGGTTTCGCTTGTGGCTCCAAAGTCCCAGCCTCTCAAGGCGCTCTATCTGATGGTGATGGGAGCTCCTGCGAATCATTCGCTCGATCCATCTTCCCGCCGTTTCCCTTATGAGGTAAGAGTGAAATATGAGTGAAGTACGATTCGGATAAGAATCAAGTACGAATCGAATAAAAATCATCTACATAAAAAAATATCATAGCTTATGAAGAATAAGACTTTATTATCGGCATCTCTTGCCCTGGTGATGGCGATGCCGGCAGCTACAGCTTCAGCACAGGGCACATTAGAAGATTACAACAGAGCCTATGAGCTGCGTCATCAGTTCTCTGCCGATTCCGTGTTCCATTGGGCACGTTCATCGGCTTGGTGCGATTCCACCCACGTACTGCATTATCAGATTTCTACTCCTCAGGGCAAGAAGTTTGTATCCTATGATGCCGACAAGGATGAGATGAAGACTTATGATTCGCAGGAAGCGATGGAGAAGGCGATGGGCATCAAGCCTCGCCGCCCTTATAAGCCTCAGTTTGGCAGACGCCATGAGCGCCATTGGATGGAGGTAGATGAGGAGAAGGAGGCCTATCCGGTACTTTCGCCCGACGGCAAGATGGAAGCCTACATCGAAGGTTACAACGTGGTGGTTCATGAGGCAGGAAAACCTTATACCGAAGCCAAGCGAATCCTTACTCAAGATGGTACCATCGGCTGCTATTACAGCAACCGCATCCAATGGAGTCCAGACGGCAAGCACATCTTCGTATGCAAGCGTGTTCCGGTAGAGAAACGCTATGCCTACTACGTAGAATCTTCGCCTGCCGACCAGCTGCAGCCTATCCTCCACAAGCAGGAGTATGCCAAGCCGGGCGATGCCCTGCCACAGCACTATCCGGTCATCATCGATGTGGCTACCGGAAAGAAGGTGGAGGCTGACAAGCATCAGATAGAAAACCAGTATGAACTGGAGTGGATGCAATGGACACCAGACAGCAAGGAGGTGACGATGGAGTACAACCAACGTGGGCATCATCTCTATCAGATGCTGGCGATGAATGCCGAAACCGGCAAGCTTCGTACCGTGGTAGAGGAGCGTGCCAATACCTTTGTGAACTATGGTCGTCTGTGGCGTCAGTTTATCAAGGATGGCAAGCAACTGCTCTGGATGAGCGAGCGCGACAACTGGAATCATCTCTATCTCTACGATGTGCAGAAATCGAAGGTTATCCGACAGATTACAAAGGGCGACTGGTTTGTTCGTGGCATCCAGCGTGTGGATGAAGAGAAGGGAGAAATCTATTTCTCGGCTAGTGGCGTGAACAAGAATGAGGACCCATATCTGGTACATTATTATAAAATAGGTATCGACGGCAAGAATATGGTGGCGCTCACTCCTGAAGAGGGAAATCATAGTGCGCAATATACCTATGATTACCGTTATCTCCTGGACACCTATTCTAAGGTGGATGCCGCTCCTGTTACCGTGCTCAGAGATGCGCAGACCGGCAAGCTCGTCAAGACCCTGGAGACGGCTGATATTGCAACGCTGAAGAAGCACGGATGGGTTGCTCCTGAGGTATTTGTGGCTAAGGGGCGTGATGGCAAGACTGATATGTGGGGCATCATCCAGCGCCCGACCAATTTCGATCCGAACAAGAAATATCCGGTTATCGAGTATATCTATTCGGGTCCGGGCGATGCCTATACTCCGAAGAGTTTCATGCCATACAACTGGTACACCACTTCGCTTGCCGAACTCGGTTTCATCGTAGTCCAGCTCGATGCGATGGGAACTTCCTATCGCGGCAAGAAGTTTGAGGAGGTTTGCTACAAGAATCTGAAGGATGCCGGATTCCCAGACCGTGAGCTCTGGATCAAGGCTGCAGCCAAGAAGTATCCTTATATGGATGCTGATAATGTGGCAATCTATGGCTGTTCGGCAGGCGGACAGGAGAGTACCACAGCCGTATTGCTGCATGGCGATTTTTACAAGGCAGCCTATAGTGCCTGCGGCTGTCATGACAATCGGATGGATAAAATCTGGTGGAACGAGCAATGGATGAGCTGGCCTATCGATTCCAGTTACGTAGAGTGCAGCAACGTGGAGAATGCCCATAAGCTGGAGCGCCCGTTGATGCTGGTGGTAGGTGAGATAGATGACAACGTAGATCCTTCGAGCACTTATCAGGTGGTGAATGCCCTGGAAAAGGCGAACAAGGATTTCGAACTCGTGGTGATTCCTGGAGCCCATCATACCATGGGCGAACTCTATGGCGAGCACAAGCGTTACGATTTCTTCGTGAAGAATCTGCTGGGTGTGAAACCGCCTAAATGGAGCGATGTAAAGAGCAAGTAATTCAGGTTTCAATCTGTTGATAGTGAAACTTCTCACTTGAATTATTATTTAAGTTTTGCCCTGAAGCAAACGGATAGTCTTACTTTTAAAAAGTAGCTATTTGATTGTTTCGGGGCTTTTTTTGTTCTTTTTGTTGTATTTCTCGTTATATTTTTGTAATTTTGCGGCATTAAATTATCTAACAACAGAAAATAAAGACTCATATAATGAGAAAGATATCTACTCTAATGGTTTCTGTGCTCTGCATGATGATGCCTGTAGGGACTGAGGCGCAGGTGCCGACAGCCTTCGTCTCGAAAGGGGCTACGGATATTCAGGCGCAGCCACATTCGGTAACGCAAACCAACTCGGGTGCACAATTGGCTGCTATCGACCCTATGGTGCGCTCTATCACGATGGATGATGGATTGCCGAGTAATGCTGTGCGTAGCGTGGTTCAAGGTTCCAAGGGATACATGTGGTTTGGTACAGACAACGGATTGTGCCGTTTTGACGGATACGATGTCAAAACCTATTATAATCCCTTTACGACTGTAGACCAGTTTGTGAGCGCCCTTACAGCTTGCGAAGAAGGACTGCTGGTAGGTTGCAATAATGGAGCCTATCTATTCTGTAATGCAACCGACCGATTCCAGAAACTGAGTGATAAGATTACGGCGCCTGTCCTAAATTTCTCGCTTGACGGCGATCAGAATGTTTGGATTTCTACCAACGGACAGGGCGTGTTCAGATACAATCGGACTACTCACGAACTGCATCAGTATCCAATGAAGAATATTCAGGGTAAAGTGAAAAGTACGCTGGTTGATGCCAACAACCAGGTATGGATGCTCTGTAACCATGGTGAAGCCAGCATCTATCATCTCAATAAGTCGACCGATCAGTTTGAAGCATTCCCTCTGAAGGGCGATGCAACCATGTTTCACGGCATGGCGATGCTGGCTACTCCCGATGGCAATGTTTATGTCGGAACCTGGGAAAACGGACTTTACAAGCTCAACGCCGATGGTAGTGCCGAACAGCTCATCAGCGGAACCTTGAGTAATGCTGTTCATCATATCCATCAGCTTTACTGCAACGACAACAAGTATCTTCTCATAGCCAGCGATGATGGATTGGTGCAGTATGACATTCAGAACCATATCTGGCACATGTTGTCGGAAGTCAACAATCCGAGCCGGAGTACGAGCGAGCGCTTTGTTTATGGTATTGCGGGTGATAATGAAGGTGGCATTTGGGTAACTACTTTCTATGGTGGTGTGAATTATCTTCCTTCTACGAGTTTTGAAGACCGTTTCCGTGCTTATTCTGCCCGTCTGGGCGGATTGCGCGGTAATGTGGTAGGAAGATTCTTCGAAGACCGTCAGCATCGCATCTGGATAGCTACGGATGATGCTGGACTCGACTGCTTTAATCCCCAGACCAACAGTTTTGTTTCTTATCCGGGCAAGGCGGCTATGGGCAAGTATAATGTTCATGCGCTCTTTGCTGATGAAAATAATCTGTGGGTAGGAACCTATGGCAATGGTGTCATCAGAATGAATATGGCTACCGGAGTGCAGCAGGTTTTCTATACCGATGGAAAGGTTTCTGGCAGTAATGCCTATTGTATTTATCGCGACCGGAAAAAACGGCTCTGGGCGGCTTCGATGGATGGTGCCAACCTCTTCGATGAAGGACAGCAGAAGTTCTGCAAAATCAAGTTGTTCAAGTCGCTTACCATCGATATCAAGGAAGATTCTCAGGGCAACGTATGGTTTGCTACCCAGGGAGACGGCTTGTGGCGCTTGGACAAGAATAATGTCTGGAAACAGTATAAACATGTAGAGAATGATTCTACTTCGCTGGTGAGTGATCAGGTAAACTGTCTGGCTATCGGCGAAAAGGGGCAGCTTTATGCGGCAACCAGCGAAGGACTTTGCGAATTTCTGCCTTCAAAAGGTATATTCCGCCGAATCTCCATCGATGCGCCTAGTCAGGATTTTACGAGTCTTGTCATTTCGCAGGGAGTAATGTGGATTTCTACCAGCAAGGGAATTGTGAAATATACGCCGGGTGAACCTGTCCAGCTGTTCAATAAATATGACGGACTCACTTGCGACCAGTTTATGCCAAACGCCGGACTCCTGGCTTCTGATGGCAGAATCTATTTCGGTTCTACAAGAGGTTTCAACTGCTTCTATCCATATCTCGTCAAGATCAACCAGGTAGCTCCTCCTGTAGCAATCACCTCGGTAGAACTCTTCGGTCAGCCGATAGAGGCGGGTAGCGACCAGTTGGAGAAATCTCTGAGTCATGCAGCAGAACTCAATCTGTCTCATAACGAGAATGCCATCAATATCTCGTTTGCCGCCCTGAGCTATGTATCGCCTGAGAAGAACCTGTATGCTTACAAACTTGAGGGAGTAGACAAGGATTGGATTTATACCCACGAGCATCGTGCCAACTATACCAATCTTCCTGCCGGAACCTATACCTTCCTGGTTAAGGCAACCAATAATGATGGTGTATGGTCGAAGAATGAGGCAAAACTGCAGATTGTGGTTCATCCGCCGTTCTGGTGGTCTCTGCCAGCCAAGATTCTGTATCTTCTGCTCATCGGTTACGCAATCTACTGGTTCATGCAGAGCCGGTTGAAACGTGAGAAACTCCGTCATCAGGAAGAACTCGACCAGTTGGAACTCAAGCAGGATCAGGAGATGAGAGATGCCCGCCTGCAGTTCTTCACGATGATAGCCCATGAAATCCGTACGCCGGTAACGCTTATCATCGGACCTTTGGAGAGTCTGAAAGAGCATTGGAAACAGGTTTCCGGAAAACTTTCCGATGGTGAGACTATCACGCAGACGCTTTCTGTTATCGACCGTAATGCCCAGCGGTTGCTCCTGCTAGTTAATCAGCTGCTCGATTTCAACAAAGTGCAGCAGAAGGGCATGCAGGTTCATTTCCGTTTGAACAACATTTCGAAGCTGATGCATGCTGTGGCAGAGCGCTTTGCTCCTACCTTCGAGCAGAAAAGCATTCGTCTTGATGTAGATTATCCAGCCGATGAGCTCGTGGCGATGATAGATCAGGAGGCCATTACCAAGGTTATCAGCAATCTGATGACCAACGCCTTGAAATATACCGAGGATTATGTACGCTTGTCCTGCCGCTTGCTGGAGGATGGAAACCATTTCCGCATAGAGGTGGAAGACAACGGATTGGGAATCAGTCCTGACGAAAAGGAGAAAATCTTCGGAGTTTTCTATCAGGCACGCGACAACAAACCGGGAACCGGAATCGGTCTCAACATCGTGAAGAATCTCGTTGGGGCTCATCATGGTATGGTTGAAGTAGAATCTGCAGTAGGTAAGGGATCTACCTTTATCGTAACCTTGCCGCTCAACCAGATGGATGCTGTGGTAGAGAAGGCAGACGAAATGGTGAAGGAAGAAGAAACTGTTGCTGAGGAAAATCTGCTGACAGATGAAACTTCAGTTGAGCAAGGTTCTCAAAAAGCAGGCGTTGCTGTTGCCAGTCCGCTTCGTGAACCGGCAAAACCGACGATGCTGATTGTGGATGATGATGAAGACATGCGCCAGTTTGTGAAGGCTCATTTCGAAAAGATGTATACGGTTTATACCGCCGACAACGGAAAGGATGCGCTCCGTAAACTGGAGAAACATCCGGTTTCGCTCATCATAAGCGACTGGATGATGCCGGAGATGGACGGTCCGGAGTTCTGCCGTAGGGTGCGTGAAAATTCTGAATATTCTCATCTCCCGTTCGTGATGCTCACAGCAAAAACCGATGATGCGGCGAAGACGGAGAGTATGAACTGTGGAGCCGATGTCTACATAGAAAAGCCGTTCTCGATGAAGTATCTTGAGGCAAGCGTAAGACAGCTTCTTGAGATGCGCCGTCTGTTGAGAAGTAAGTTCTCTCATACTCCGCTTGAGCCGATAGCAGAGATTGCTCCAACTCAGGTTGATAATGCGTTCCTGGAACGAATGTCTCGCATCATCGAAGAGAATGTGGCGAATCCGGAACTCAACGTGGCGTTCCTTGCTGAGAAGATGGGCATAAGCCGCTCTTCGCTCTTTAATAAGATTCGCGGTCTTGCCGATGTTACGCCAAACGAGATGATCCAGCTCGTGAAACTTAAGAAGGGCGCAAAGCTCCTGAAAGAAGGACATTACCGCATCAGCGAAATCAGCTATATGGTAGGTTTCAGCAGTCCTAGCTATTTTGCCAAGTGCTTCCAGAAGCAGTTTGGCGTCAAGCCGATGGATTTCGTAGCTGCGGAATCGTAGGATAGAAAAAATATTCGGATAGAATAAAAAATCGCCTGGGTGCTCAGATGCATCCAGGCGATTGTCTTATTTGTAAAAAGCCTATTCTTTATTTCTTTGTGGCTCTGATAAAGAAACCGATGAGGCAGATGTAAGCCAGAAGCGAACAAACCTCAGACATCGGATTAACCCACCAGCTGTCGGCGATACTTACCTCGATGCCGCCAAACTTCAGGAGGGCGCTAACCACACCCATCAGGGCTCCACCGGCGATGAAGCCGCTGGCGATGAGCGTTCCCTTCTCACCACGTTCGCTGTTCACCTTGGCATCCTTGCTGCGCGAAGTGACATACCAGTTGATGGCTCCACCCACGAGCAGAGGAACGTTCAGTTCCAGCGGAATAAACATACCCAGAGCGAAAGCTAGGGCAGGAATCTTGAAATAAGTCAGCACGATGGCTATCACGGCTCCGATGCCATAGAGCACCCAAGGAGCTCCCACACCATTCATCAAAGGGTCGATAACCGCAGCCATAGCATTAGCCTGAGGAGCTGCAAGCGAACCCGATGCGAAACCGTAAGTCTCGTTGAGCAGCATCATCACACCGCCCACGGTAGCCGCACTCACCAGGGTACCGAGGAATTTCCATCCCTCCTGTTTCTTAGGAGTTGTTCCCAGCCAGTAACCAATCTTCAGGTCGGTAATAAACGAACCTGCTACCGAGAGGGCTGTACAAACCACACCACCCATAATCAGGGCAGCCAGCATGCCGCCAGGACCTTTCAGGCCGACAGCCACCATCACCACAGAGGCGAAGATGAGCGTCATCAGGGTCATTCCCGAAACAGGGTTTGAACCCACGATAGCGATGGCATTAGCCGCTACGGTAGTAAAGAGAAAGGCGATGGCAGCCACGAGCAGAATGGCGATAATGGCGAAGAGAAGGTTGCCCTCCATCACGCCAAACCAGAAGAAGAGGAAGGTTACGAGGATGGTAACAAGCGAACCGATAGCGATAATCTTGAAAGAGATGTCGCGCTGGGTGCGCTTCACGTTCTCATCCACATCGCTCTTGCCCTTCAGCTCCTTGGCAGCCAGACCTACGGCACTCTTGATAATGCGCCAGCTCTTGATGATGCCGATGATACCTGCCATGGCGATACCGCCGATACCGATGCTGCGGGCGTAGGCACGGAAGATTTCCTCCGGACTCATCGCACCCACGGTCTTCACGATGCTAGGATCCCAGGCGCTCAGCACGCTATCATGGAAGATAACGCTCATGCCCGGAACAATCAGCCACCATACTACGAGCGAACCCAGACAGGTGAAGAAGGCATACTTCAGACCGATGATGTAACCCAGACCTAATACGGCAGCACCTGTGTTTACCTTGAATACGAGTTTAGCCTTGTCAGCCAGGTCGCATCCCAGACTTACCACACGCGATGTGAAATTCTCGTTCCACCATCCCAGACTGGCTACGATAAAGTCGTAAAGACCACCCACCAGTCCGGCTATGAGCAGCGGCTTAGCCTGGTCGCCTCCCTTGGCTCCGCTCACCAGTACCTGCGTGGTAGCCGTAGCCTCAGGGAACGGATACTTGCCGTGCATATCGCTTACGAAGTACTTGCGGAAAGGAATAAGGAAAAGGATTCCCAACACTCCTCCCAGGGCAGAAGCCATGAAGATCTTCATAAACGAAGTAGTCATCTCCGGATATTTAGCCTGCAGGATGTAGATGGCTGGCAGGGTAAAGATGGCTCCTGCCACCACAGCACCCGAACAGGCTCCGATGCTCTGGATGATGACATTCTCGCCCAGCGCCTTGCTACGCTTGGTAGCGGTACTTACGCCCACGGCGATGATGGCGATAGGGATGGCTGCTTCGAACACCTGACCCACCTTCAAGCCCAGATAAGCTGCGGCGGCAGAGAAGATGACTGCCATCACGATTCCCCATGTAACTGACCATCCGTTCACCTCAGGATAAACCTTGTCAGGCGACATCAGCGGCTTATAATCCTCCCCGTCTTTCAGTTCGCGGAATGCGTTCTCAGGGAGTTGCAAATTGTCTTTTTCTTTCATTATTTCTCAATTCTGATGATATACTCACTCATGAAACTTGCACCTGGCTGTAGACGGTTCATCAGATACTTGTCCTTAAACTCGCCATCATATTCAGCCCAGTCGCTCAAACCATACCATGGTTCGATGCAGAGGAATGGAGCGTGCTTGCCTGTTGGGTTCCAGATACCTACGGCTGGAGTCTTGAACTCGAGGGTTACATGAGGTTCGCCCTGCTCGTTGAGAATGCTCACCTGCTTAACCTGACTCTTGTCGAAGATAACAGCATCTTCTGCGAAAGTCTCCTCGTTTACTTCCCAGATACCCTTGTCGGTTTCTACGGTTTCCTTAGCCTGACGGTCGATGCATCCGCCTACGTTACCATAGAGACGAACAGGAGCCTCGTTGTCGAGTTTCAGGGTAGCCTTCATTTCTTCGCCCTTCTTGCAGCCAGGAACCATGAATGCTGGGTGACCGCCAATCTGGAAGAAGATTTCCTTGTCGTCGGTATTCTCTACGTGCCAGATGACATGAATCTCGTTGCCCTGCAGGCGGTAAGAAATGGCAAGGTTGAAGTGGTAAGGATAGTTCTTCTGAGTCTCTTCGTTGTCGATGAGCGCGAAGGTGAGGCGGTCGGCAGTCTTGCCAACGAGTTTGAACTCTGTATCGCGTGCGAAACCATGGCGAGGAAGGTGATACTCCTTACCCTCTGTGCGATAAGTGTCTTTCCACAATCCGCATACGATAGGGAAGAGGATAGGAGAGTGGCGGTTCCAGTATTTCTCGTCGCCATCCCAGAGATATTCATTACCATTAGCATCCTTGATGCTCTGAAGTTCTGCTCCGAGAGATGAAATCTCAAGTGTGAGCTGATCATTCTTAATCTGTTCCATTGTTATTAATTCTTTTGTTTAGTTTTTAATGTTTCATCTGATTATCTTTTTTCAAAGATATTGCAAAGGTACAATTTATTTTCGTAAAGCACAAGAAAAGAGCGTTTTTTCTCAGATATTACAATATATTTATACGATTTTGTTAGCTTATCTCGAATATTTGCTGTAACTTTGTAGCCCGAAATAGATAGATAACAAGAAGTATAAGAAAAAAATAGTATTTAATCTAATGAGAAGCAGTAATAAAGTTAAAGGCTTTGCGGCGGGCATTGTTGCCGCAGTATGTTATGGTACCAATCCTTTGGGCACGCTCGAACTCTATGGCGACGGATTCAATTCCAGTTCTGTACTCATCTATCGTTATCTCTTGGCGGTACTGATGTTTGCCGTGGTGATGCTGTTTCGCAAGGAGAGTTTCAAGGTGAAGTGGGGACATCTGATTCGTCTTGGCGTGCTGGGCTGCATGTTTTCGCTCTCATCAGCTACGCTTTATGTCAGTTTCCATTATATGGCGGCAGGTATTGCCAGCACCATCCTCTTCGTTTATCCTATTATGACGGCCATCCTGATGACGGTCTTCTTCCACGAGAAGGTAACGTGGTCTACCTCGCTTGCCATTCTTCTGGCGGTATCGGGAGTAGGATTGCTCTATCAGGGCGATGGAAACGATAAGTTGAGCACGGCGGGTTTTGCCCTCGTCATGTGTTCATCCCTGCTCTATGCCCTTTACATCATCTCCATCAACCAATGGAAGAATCCGGGCATGTCGAACATCAAGTTTACCTTTTATATATTAGTCTTCGGACTGCTTACGATGTTTGTCTATTCGTTTATTGCAGGCGAGCCGATACAGATGCTTCAAACACCTAAACAATGGCTCTGTGCTGCCCAACTGGCTTTGTTGCCAACGGTATTGTCGCTTTTCTTCATGACCATCTCCATCAATCTCATCGGCAGCACGCCAGCCGCCATCATGGGAGCCCTGGAGCCTGTAACGGCGGTAATCATCGGCGTCTGCATTTTCGGCGAGAGTTTCTCCCTTCAGCTTGCCTTCGGCATCCTCGCCATCCTGGCAGGTGTAACGATTATCATCGCAAGAAAGAAAGGGTAAAAAGGTAAAAAAGTAAAAGGGTAAAAAGCCCCCTTGCGTCCCCCGTTCCCAGCGATTCCATCGCTGGTCCCCATAAAGGTAAAAAGAAGAAAAAATCCTCGTTCGAAAAAGAACTCGAACGAGGATTTTTTTATCTGTTCTAGCCGCAAGCAAATAGGCTCGCGAGCCGCCAGGCGTTAAGATGATTATCTCAGGATATCCTTCAGCGCAAAGTTGGCGAGGATGCTGGTGCTCTGGCTCAGCATGCGGATGAACTCCTGGGCTGAGTTTTTCATGTAAGCATCTTTCAGAATGTGGATGCAGCCATCCATTTCGTTGTCGGCAGCATCGATAGGAATCGCCTTCATGCCGTTCTGCAGAATGGTGGTCGATTCGGAGAGAATGGTCACCAGATTGCTGCGGCTCAGAAGGTCGAAGATGATGTTTACATTATTCACCTCTACCATAATCTTGTAGTTCAAATCTTTGCCCTCTACCATGTGATCAAAGGCGTTGCGTGCCTGCAGACCCTTGCAAGGAAGGATGAGGTCGTAACGCTCCAGATCGGAAAGCTTGACCGATGAAAGGCGCGCCAGCGGATGATTCACGTTCACGATGGCGGCAAGACGGTTGCTGAAAATAGCTCGGCTGTCTACCGCCTTTTCGTTCTTCAGAGGCTTGAAAGCCAGAACGAGGTCGAGTTCGCGCTTCTTCAGTCCGTCCATCAGTTCCTGCATGGTGCGGTATTGGATGTTGAGCTTTACATGAGGATAGGCGTGGAGAAAGGCGATGAGCGTCTCGGACATGATGTTGCTGAAGGAGAACGTTACGCCGATGTTCAGTTCGCCTGTAAGCATTTCCTTCAGATCGTTCATGTGGTCTACACAGGCTTCGGCAGAATTGACCGCGTTTTGGGCGTAAGGTCTCAATTCCTTGCCCGCCTCTGTGAGGTAAACCTCATGAGAATTGCGCTCGAAGAGGGGCAGACCAATCTCCTGTTCCAGATGCGAAATCTGTTGTGAGAGGGTACTCTGGGTGATGTATAACTTGCGCGAAGCTTCTGAGAAGTTGAGCGTCTCGGCTACCTTCAAGAAATATTTCAGTTGTCGTATTTCCATATTGTTCCTTTATTGAAGCTATCGGCTATAGAAATAACCGATAGCTAAATTTGGGTGCAAAGATAAAACATTTATTTTAATATCCTCTTTTTGGGAAGAATAAAATGATGTTTTATCGCATCTCTACTTCTTTTTATCCGGTTATCATCCGATGAAAATCAGATTTCCAACCAGATGATTATTTGATTTCTACTTCGTGCAAATCTACGAATTCGCCATTCTTCTTCTTTCTTTCTACCAGCATGGCAAGCAGCTTGCGCTTGCGGTTGTCGGCGATGAAACGGCGGAAGAATACGTTTGGAATTGCCACACCCAGGGCGATGCAGATGATGGCGAGCGAAGCCTTGATGAGGTTGTTCATACCCACGGTTACTTCGCCTATCACGCCATGAATGTCGATGAAGGCAAAGAGGGCGCGATACATCAGAACTCCCGGTACCATTGGGATAACGCTAGGAATGGTGATGCATTGGTGAGGGGTATGGAACCAATGGCGCGCCTTGATCACAATGATGCTGATGAGCGCAGAACCGGCAAGCGAACCGATGCTCAGACCCATGTCGAGACCGATGTTGCCGTTAGATGGACCCAGATTGACGAAATTTCGGAAGCATACGGCGATGATACCGCCCACGGCTACAACCGGCAACAGACGGCGAGGTATGCTGAAGATGGTAGAGAAACCCATGGCCGATACGGCAGCTGCTATGGCAAACTCCCAGTATTCGTGATGAGGAGTCATCGTAAGATCCTTCACAAAGTTGTCGATATGGCAAACCTGGATAGCGAAGGCGATACCGAAAGCCATCGCGAAGATCATCAGCAGGGTGTTCAGGGCACGAACCATTCCCACCTCAATATATCCGTCGAGCATATCGCACACAAAGTTGATGAGTGGAACTCCCGGCACGATGAAGAGGGCACACGCCATCAGCGGATGCCAAGGGGTATCTGAATGCATGAAGGCTGGAAGCGCTTCGGCAATAGATGGGTTGAGCGAAAGGAATGAGGTCAACCAGGCTATCAGGGTGGCTACGAAAGCCGAAATGCCGATGGCTACATAGTTGTTGCAGCCTTTGGTTGGCAAGAACATTCTCAGGCGGAAACCCAATATGGCTGCAAGCGAACAGAAGAAGAAGGCTGGCCAGTCGCAACCGAACTGGATGCAGAATCCGCCGCAGGCAAAACCGCCACCGATGGCTACCTGCCAAGGGGTGAAGCTGCGTGGGGTGGCCTTGATGTCGTTCAGGGCCTGCTCATACTGTTCGAGCGAATAGTTTTCCTTGATGGCCTTCCAGGTGAGCTTACTTACCTGGGAAATAGAGGTGAGGTTGATACCGTGCTTCTCGCATCTCTGGAACTTGGAGAAGGAATGCTCCTCGTCGCTATAGTTTACCATCAGCACGTTCCAGTTGATGTAAAGGTGCATGTATCGCTCGTCGAGACCGAGGAAAGCTGCTGCACGCTTCATGGTTCGCATGATGCGGGATGTGTCGGCAGCACTCTCCATGAGAATGCTACCGGTACGTAATAATAAGTCGAGTTTTCTTCTGAGTTCTGATTCTGCTATTTCCTTGCAGTTGCAGTTGTCCTCTACGCAAGCGCAGGTTTTCAATTCTTTTTCTGTCATATATGTTTATCCGAATACAAAAATAATAATCTGAATGGTTACAATTCTGAGGAACATGGCGAATGGATATACATTCGCATAGCCTACTGTTGGCGCATCTGCCGAAGTCTGCTCACGTACGTAAGCCAGGGCAGAAGGGTTGGTGTTGGCACCTGCCAATACGCCGAGTAATGTATAATAATTGATGTGGAACACGAGCTTGCCGATGATGCCGCCCAGAATGATTGGTATCATGGTGATGGCGATGCCGTAGAGTATCCAGGTCAGTCCGCTTTCTGATGCTACGGTCTGGATAAACTGTTCGCCTGTGCCGAGACCCACGCAAGCCAGGAAGATGCAGATGCCGATTTCGCGAAGCATCAGGTTGGCTGAAATGGTATTGTAGGTAACGAGGTTGTATTTCGGTCCGAAATAACCTATCAGAATGGCTACTACCAATGGACCGCCGGTAAGTCCGAGACGCAGATTCTCGTTGATGCCTGGGATGAAGAACGGAATGTTGGCTACGATACAACCCAGCATGATGCCCAGGAAGATTGGGATGAGGTTAGGGTAGTTCAGACGCTTCATCTGGTTACCCAGCACCTTCTCGGTATGAGCGATGGCGAGTTCCTTGCCCACTACGGTTACGCGGTCGCCCAACTGGAGTTTCAGGTCTGGGGTCGCGATGAGGTCTACACCATTTCTGTTCACGCGGGTAATGTTGGCGCCAAGGTTGCTTCTAATCTGCAACTGGCTGATGCTCTTGCCGTTGATGCCCGGTTTGGTAATCAGGATTCGGCGGTTGATGAGTTCGCTGCTGAATTCCTCGTCCTTTACGTCAACCTTCTCGCCGAGCAGGGCGATAATAGGTTCTTCTACGGTAGGATGAGCCACAATCTGCAGAATGTCGCCCTCTTCTATCACGGTCTGTCCGTTAACCACCTCGTTCTGGCGTTCGCCGTTGTTACGGATAATCTTGGAAACCATGAAGTCGCGCTTCAGGAGATAGCGGATCTGCTTGACGGTATCTTTGAAAACCATCTGGTTAGAAACCTTTACGGCGAAGGTGTTCAGGGTCATCGCTTCAAGATGTCCTTTGCCTCGCTTAGCTTCATCCTCTTCCTTCTGCTTGTCTACGCGTAGCGCGAACCTTAATATAATGAAGCTGAGGATAACGCCGAGCACACCCATAGGATAGGCGATGGCATAGCCGGCTGCGATGGATGGGGCGTCGATGTGGCGCAGGTCGCTGAATGCCTGCTGGGCTGCACCCAATCCAGGAGTGTTGGTTACGGCACCCGAAAGGATACCTGCCATAGAGGTGATGGATGTTCCCGAAAATGAGAAGATGACTAAGGTCGTAATGATACTCAGGGCCACAACGATCATGCTGAGCAGGTTGAGACTCTTGCCGCCGTTCTTGAACGAAGCGAAGAAGCCCGGACCTACCTCCAGACCGATAGAGTAGACAAAGAGGATCAAGCCAAATTCCTTGAGAAAGTGGAGCAGATGCTCGTCAAGGTTGAGAGAGAAATGTCCAAAGATAAGACCGATGAACAGAATCCAAGCCAAGCCCAGGGAAACACCTTTTACTCTGAGCTTACCTAAACACAAACCCAAGGCGATGACCAGCGAAAGAATCATCACAGAGTGGGCTACTCCGCCTCCCCAAAGGTCTGGGAAGCCATAAAATAGATTTTTTAAAATCTCCATTTTTCTTTATCTATTAATGTAAATACTGAATTTTCAAAAACATTCTTTCTTATCGATTTCTGAAATCGATTGCAAAGGTATGGATAAAAACGAAAGCAAAACTCGTTTTATGTTTAAAAGCTACGAATGCGGCTATAAGTGTTTTCTATAGCAAAAATAGGCTTTGCGGGCTTTTCTTTTCTCTTTCTCATGCATTTCTAGCCCTTTCTTTGCTCATTATATCAGTTTTTTTTCGTAATTTTGCAACCGGATTATTATAAACAGGAAAGAATATGCTGAATATTGATGAAATAAAAGATAAGAGAATTGCCGTGCTCCTTTCGGGAGGTGTCGACAGTTCGGTTGTGGTTTGGGAGTTTGCCCAGCTGGGCCTGCATCCTGATTGCTTCTACATCAAGATTGGTCCTGAGGAGAAAGAGGAGTGGGACTGCTCTTCGGAGGAGGACCTGGAGATGGCTACGGCTGTGGCTAGAAAGTATGGGTGCAAGCTGCAAGTGGTTGACTGTCATCATGAATATTGGAACGAGGTAACCCGTTATACGATGGAGAAGGTGAAGGCGGGTTTTACGCCTAATCCGGACGTGATGTGCAACCGCCTGATTAAGTTTGGCGCCTTCGATGAGAAGATGGGTCACAACTACGACCTCATCGCCACGGGGCATTATGCGCAGACCGAAACGGATGAAAATGGCGATAAATGGCTTGTCACGAGTCCTGATCCTGTGAAAGACCAGACCGATTTCCTGGCTCAGATAGAGAGCTGGCAATTGAAAAAAGCGATTTTCCCTATCGGCCATCATATCAAGAATGAGGTTCGCGAGATAGCCGAAGAGGAGCATCTGATAAATGCCAAGCGCAAGGACAGCCAGGGAATCTGCTTCCTGGGACAGATAAATTATAATGATTATATCCGCCGTTATCTGGGCGAAAAGCCGGGCGATGTCATAGAGATGGAGACGGGCAAGCGCATAGGCGAGCACAAGGGGTTGTGGTTTCATACCATCGGCCAGCGCAAGGGCTTAGGCTTTGGCGGCGGTCCCTGGTTTGTGATTAAGAAGGATGTAGAGAACAACATCCTGTATGTGAGTCATGGTTATGATCCGCAGTCGGCCTACAAGAAGGATTTTCCTCTCCACGATTTCCATTTCCTTACGCGCGAGGTTGCGATGCAGAAGGTAACTTTCAAGATTCGTCATACGCCGGAGTATCATCCTGCTACGATAGAAAAACTGGAAGACGGCCGCTGGATGATTCATTCAGAAGAGGCAATTCATGGTGTGGCTCCCGGCCAGTTCTGTGTAGTTTATGATGAGCATCATCATCGTTGCTATGGCTCGGGCGAGATTACGGTATAAATATTTTAAATTGAAAAAAGGGATGAGTCATCAATCTGATATTTTGATGATTCATCCCTTTTTGTTTTATCTGTTTTTACCCTTCCCCGATAATGCTGTCCAGTAACTCCTGGCAGGCATCTTCGAGAAGCGTGATGACGAGCTCGAAGTCGCTATAGTCGCCATAATACGGATCGGGAACGGTGGTGTATTCGCGATGATGGGTCAGAAAATCGGCCATGCGCACTACTTTTTTCCTATCAGACTCTGAAGAAGCCATGGAGGTAATGGCACGGTAGTTTTCGTTGTCCATTACCACGATGGTTTCGAAACGGGCGAAGTCTGACTTCTGGAACTGGCGGGCATGGCTGTTGAAATTGTAGCCATGCTCGGCGCCACATTTGCGCATGCGGCTGTCGGGCAACTGACCTACGTGCCAGCCCCCGATGCCCGCAGAATCGATTTCAAACTCATCCTGAAGCCCTGCTTTTTCTACAAGACTCTTCATGATTCCCTCGGCTGCCGGAGAGCGGCAGATGTTGCCCAGGCAGATAAATAATACGGTATGTTTACCTTTCTTTGTCATGTTGCTAACTTTTTTTTGTTTGCAAAGTTAGCATAAATCTCTGTATTATGCAAGATTTTTCTTCATTTTTCTTCCCACAAAGTTCCAGGCTGGCATCTTCTTCAGGGTGCTGCGGATAGGCTGAATGTCCCAAAGCAGGAAGATGATGAGCACGCCGATGCCGATGAGGAAATACATCATTACGGGATAACATACCATCGTTGCCACGCCTATCGTGAGCAGTCGGGTATATTTCTGATGGAGCACCTTGCACCAGAACAGGCAGAAGAGGCATCCGGCGAGGAATATATCCGTTGAACGAAGGGACGCGGAAGGGTCCCTGTAACATAGGAGGTCCTGGCATTTTTTTTATTAATAATTTATAATTTATAGAACATTCTATCTATAGTTTATAGAACATTCTATTTGAGGCGAACCTTGGTTTCTACGTTCAGACCGGCACGGAGCAGGGCTACCTGTTTAGGGTCGTTATCGCGGGTGAGGACGATGCGAACCGGTACGCGAACCGCCCAGCTGCTGGGTCTGTACGTTGCGAACCGAGGCGGCACTTGCCTTCCGGCTGCTTGCCTGCTCATAACGTGCCTTGGCTCCCAGATAGCGGGCGTAGGCATTATCATATTGCTGGCGGGTTACCGCATCCTTCTTCATCAGGGCTGCAAAACGGTCGAAATCCTGCTTGGCGTTCATCATGTCTACACGTGCCTCTTCGATACCTGCCGAAGCCGTCTGCACGTTGGTAGTGGTGGTTCCCATGCTGGCTGATACAACCGAAGAACCGGCCTTCGAGCCGCGCAGACCAGCCTCTGCCTGAGCCACATGCAGGCGGAATTCTGAATCTTCGATAATGACGAGTGTATCGCCCTTCTTCACGTGCTGATAGTCGGAGAAACAAATTTCCTTGATAAATCCTGATACGTGCGTGTTGATAGGTGTAATGTGGCGGTTCACCTGGGCATCATCGGTATAAACCACGTCGCTACCATGATAAAAATGGCTGAAACACCAGCCGATGGCTCCTATAAAACAGAGGATGATAACTACATTATATATTCTCTTGATAATCTTCTTGTTCATAATTTATATTTGTTTTATTGTTTGAAAAGAGCAGACGAATTGGCTTTCCCTTCGGACGCCGAACGTTGTTTCTTCGTTCTTCACTTCCTAAATTTCTCCCGCTATGTATTTCATGCGGTAATAAGTGTATACGATGTTGATGCGGGCATCTACCTCATTCAGTTCGGCGTTGAGCTTCAGGTTCGATGCATCCACCATGTCCGGTTACCAGCGCCACTTTCGGCAGCAGGTCGCTCTTGGCAATTTTCTCCTTCTGTTCCGCTATTCTGATGGCGTTGCTGCTCTGTTCCAGCAGGGGCGAATTCATCGTGCTTGCCGTCTGCCAGTAAGCTTCGCCATCCTTGGCGTAAGCCTTGTCGGCAATCGTAGCGTCCGGAATAATCAGCATCTCCTGTTCCCCTTTATCTTCCTGGTTCATGCCGAGCGTATTCAGGAGCTGGTGGTTCAGGATACTGCGGTTGTTGTGTAGCGAAGTGAGTCCCAGTTTCAGACTCTCCATCTGCAGTTCGTATCGGGTGATGTCGTTCTTGAGCGCCATTCCCTGGGTTTGTTTCGCCTTGATGTCGGCGATAAGCTGGCGGGTGAGCTCGATGTTTTTTTCATATACCTTGATACGGTTGTCTATCTTGTAGAGGTCCAGATACTGTCCCAGGGCGATGAAGCGAGCCTGCTGACGGGTGAGTTTCACGCCCACCTCTGCCTGCTGCTTGCCCAGTTCGGCGAGGCGTATGCCTGCGTTGATGGCGCCACCAGCATAAACCACCTGCTGTGCCTGGAAGGCGAAATTATTGCCGAAGTGGGGCGATTTCAAACCTTGGGCGTTACTGAAGTCGCGGTCGGTCATCAGGGCGTTTCCGATGTAACTGAAGGAGAGGGATGCATCGAGGTCGGGCAGTTTTTTGCTTTTAGCCGATTCGATACCGATGCTGGCAGCTTCTACGCCCGATTTCGAGGTTCGTAGCGACTTGCTGTTTTCTTCGATTCTCTCGAAGAGTTGGGCGATGGTCATTCTGGTTTGAGCCACAGCCCATAGAGAGCCTCCCCAGATGAGAAGGCCTGCAATCATCATTTTCTTTATCATTCAAAAATCTGTTATTATTATTATTTAAAAATTCCGTTATCTCGTGAATTCGGGTGCAAAGGTACGGCGATTTGGGCGAATATCCATTTTAAATTTTTCGTGCCGCATGGATTTTTTCGGAACAAAAGTTCTTTTTTCTCACATTATTTCCGTATATTTGCACGCAAAAAGCGAATAAAAGGTATTTATGATAGAATTATCAGAACAGAACAGTTATCGGGAGGCCAGTCTTTTCTGCTCCGATTTGAGCGAGTGGCAGGAGGGTCCGCAGGTATTGACCTATGGAGCCATTCTCCTTTGCCGCAAGGGCAGGGCCGTGCTGAATGTGAATTATAAGGATTGGGATCTCTATGAGGGAGCCGTCATCACCCTGTTTCCGAATGATGTGGTAGAGGTGAAGAAGGTGGAGTCTTCTGCTTCCTGCGAGGGGGATACTTGTGCCGGAATGAATGCTTCTGCCTTCGAAGTGGAGATGCTGAAATATAATCCATCTCTGCTGCGCGAAGCCAGTCTGCAGCTGGAACAGACGGTTTATTCAGCCCTGCGCGAGGACCGATGCCGGCAGGATTCGCCCGTGGTTACCCGTATCATCGACAGCATGTTTTCCCTCCTCAGACTCTATTTCGAGCAGCACGACTGTACCTGTATCTCGCAGCTGATACTCTATCAGCTCAAGGCCTTCTTCATAGGGTTCCATGAATATCTGCAACGCAATCCGCAGAACTGCCCCGACGAGGTGAAATCTTACAGGGTGAGAGAACTCTTCAACCGCTTCATGAAGCTCATGGAACGCGATTACAAGAAATCGAGAGATGTCAACTATTATGCCGAGCAGATGAACATCACCTCCAAGTATCTTTCGAATATCGTGAGGCAGGTAACGGGGCATACACCCAAAATCATCATCGACCAGTATGTGGTGCTCCAGCTGAAGATGCAACTCAAGCGCTCCGCCCAGAGCATCAAGGAGATGGCATGGGAATATCATTTTGCTGATGCCAGCTTCTTCTGCCGCTATTTCAAGAAACATACCGGAATGACGCCGCAGCAGGTGAGAGAATAAATACAGTAATTATAACATAAAAATTTTCAAAACATGACAACAACACTTATCATATTGGTTATTACGGTAGCCCTATTCATCTGGGGCAGGGTGAGGGTCGACATCGTGGCACTTACCGCCCTGGCTGCACTCCTGGTTCTGGGTATCCTGACACCTGCCGAGGCGCTGGCGGGCTTCTCTTCGCCCATCGTCATCATGATGATAGGACTCTTCGTGGTGGGTGGAGCTATCATGCAGACCGGACTTGCCAAGCTTACGGGCAATAAGCTCATGGCGCTCTCGCGCGGCAACGAAACCATCACCTTCCTGCTCGTAATGCTTGTTACCTCCTTTATCGGCGCCTTCGTGAGCAATACCGGAACGGTGGCCCTCATGATGCCTATCATCATGAGCATAGCTGCGGGCTCGGGCATGCAGTCGTCGCGTTTCCTCATGCCGCTCGCCTTTGCCGGAAGTCTGGGTGGAATGCTTACTCTCATCGGTACGCCGCCCAACCTGGTTATCGATGAAGTATTGACCGAGGGCGGTTATCAGCCGCTTGCCTTTTTCAGCTTCTTCCCTGTGGGCATCATCGTCATCGCCATCGGCATCATCGTGCTCATGCCGCTCAGCAAAATCTTCCTTAGCAAAAAGCAGAGCGGAAAGAAAAAGAAGCAGGGCAAATCGCTTGATGACCTGGTAGACGAATATCAGCTGCTCGATAATCTGCATCGCTACATCGTGCCTAGCCGCCGCCCTTCTGCCGCCCTCAACGAGAATGGCGAGCAGATGGATATCGTGGGCAAAACCCTGAAGGATCTGAGCATTCAGAAGAAATATGGCGTGAGTATCATCGAGATAAGAAACGAGAAGAAATCGCGACTGGGACTGGTGAAGGATGTGAGCCAGAACATGGCGAAGAGCAGCAGCACCATTCAGGTTCACGATACCTTATATATAATAGGTGAGGAGGAGAAGATGAAACGCTTTGCCAGCGATTACGGCCTCAGGAAGATGAAGGATGTGAAGATTGATTTCTACGACCTGGGACTGACCGAAATCGTGGTGATGCCTACGTCTAATTTTTCCGGTCTGCGCATAGGCGATGCCAACCTGCGCAAGCGTTTCGGCATCAACGTGCTGGGCGTAAAGCGTGGCGATGAATATATTACCGACAATCTGATAGCCGCCAAGCTGCATGTGGGCGATATGCTCCTGGTGCAGGGCGAATGGACCAATCTGGCTCATCTGGCTACCGATACGAGCAACTGGGTGGTTATCGACCAGCCAGAGAAGACTGCCGACAAGGTACTCTTGGATTATAAGGCGCCTGTGGCGGCTGCCATCATGCTGCTGATGATTGCGATGATGGTGTTCGATTTCATTCCTGTGGCTCCGGTTACGGCGGTCATCATCGCCGGACTGCTGACCGTCTTTGCCGGATGTTTCCGGAATGTGGAGGCGGCTTACAAGACCATCAACTGGGAGAGCATCGTACTGATAGCCGCCATGATGCCGATGTCTACGGCGCTTGAGAAGACGGGTGCTTCTGCCTTGGTTTCTCAGGGGCTGGTAGAGAGTTTGGGTTCGATGGGACCTACAGCTCTCTTGGCAGGCATCTACTTCACCACTTCTCTGATGACGATGTTTATCAGCAATACAGCTACGGCTGTGCTGATGGCTCCTATTGCCCTGGTGGCGGCCCAGCAGGTAGGAGTGAGTCCTTATTCCTTCCTCTTTGCGGTTACGTTGGGCGCCAGCATGTGCTTTGCCTCTCCGTTCTCCACGCCTCCTAATGCGCTGGTGATGAAGGCGGGTGGCTATACGTTTATGGATTACGTGAAGGTAGGTTTGCCGTTGCAGATTATCATCGGCGTTGTGATGACCTTCGTTCTTCCGCTCCTGTTTCCTTACTAAGGATTTTTGATATCAAAATAAAAGCCCCCGATGTTTTTCCCGCATTGGGGGCTCTTTTTTTATCGGATTAAATCAGGCTTTTTTATTTTCCCAATTTGGGAGATTTTTTTCTCCAACTGGGCAAGTGATTTTGCGCGCTTTCTGAATCACGATGCAAAGATACAAAATCCCGTTTTGTTAGTTGTGCGATAGCGTGCGATGCCATGCGATAGCGGAACATTTTTCTCCAATCTCTTTTCTTCGTGTTCACGGAAGTTGGGACAGATAGTTTCAGCGATGTTGGACAGTTGTTCCTTATTATAGCCCGAATCGGCAACAAGATAGGTCTTCATACGGCATGATTTCCCCTAATTGAGGGCGGAATACTGAAAAATAGCCCCATTTATCTCCACTTCGAGTATCGGGAAGAGCATCGGAAATAAGGGTTCCTGCATGTCTTTTGATGCCTGAGAGAGCAAAAGTTGCACCTATTCGATGCCTTTTCCCAGCTTTTTCATCGTCGGAGCGGTTGAAATGGGGATATTGTACTTCAAATTCTTAGTCTCTATTTCTACATAATTTATTGATTATGAGCCTTTTAGAGAGAAGTGGGGTTGGGCGGAGCGTTCCAGTTGTTCCAATTATTTTTTTGAGCGTTCCATTCCACCTTCTTATATATAACTATCTATATATTAAGTAGTTATAGAGTCTCTATAAAGGGATATTGTCCTATGAAAACCTATTTGAAACAATTGGAACAGTAAGCGGCTCCGCGTTTATACCTTGCCCTTTATCGTAAAAGTTCTTACCTTTGCACCATAATTTTAAAAGCAACGA
>ENA-ORLY01000192-ORLY01000192.1-human-gut-metagenome-genome-assembly--contig:-NODE-192-length-92864-cov-4.681001_pt1 | contig 92864 bp, 75 predicted proteins | sample MGYA00243071_ERZ508832 | MGnify/ENA primary metagenome ERZ508832 (study PRJEB26277, sample SAMN04329777) | human gut metagenome | biome: human-associated habitat | host: Homo sapiens | place: USA... | reverse complement strand
AACATATCCAAAATTTAAAAATTGCCGTGATTGGGGACGTCATGCTCGACCGTTATTTTTATGGCGAGGTCAAGCGTATTTCTCCGGAGGCTCCTGTGCCTGTTAATAAGGTCAAACGCATAAAGTCTGTTTTGGGTGGCGCCGCAAATGTAGCTGCAAACCTGGCGCATTTAGAATGCAGGGTTTTTATGGGTGGTGTTACCGGGGCCGATAATAACAGAGAAGTACTGGAAGCTATGATGGCCGAAAAAGGTATCGATCACAGTGGTTTGATCAAGTCGCAGCAGCGTGAAACTATCACGAAGATGCGTATCTTGGGAGCGCAGCAGCAGATGCTGCGCCTGGATTTTGAAGAAACAGGAGATTTGTTCCCGGAAGAAACAGAGGCCTTATCATTGTGGCTCCAGAATTTACTGGAAGCCGGGTTAGACGGTGTGATTGTTTCTGATTATGCCAAAGGTGTTTGTTCGGATAATTTTGTGCAGTGGGTGATCGCGGCTGCGCATAAGTATCAGGTGCCGGTGCTTATTGACCCGAAGGGGGCTGACTGGAATAAATATCGGGGCTGTGATTTCATTACTCCAAATTTAAAGGAGATGTGCGAGGCAGCCGGCGAATTTGTTCCTAATGAGGATGAAGAGGTTCTGCGTCTGGCCCAAAATGCCCGGGAAAAATATGCGATCAAAAATGTTGTGGTCACCCGCAGTGAGCGGGGGATGACTTTAGCCGGTTTAGATGGACTGGTCATTAATGACCCGGCTACGGCACAAGAGGTATTCGATGTTTCAGGTGCCGGTGACACCGTAGCGGCAACGCTTTTGGCAGGCGCTGCCGGGAAGCTTGCCTTACAGGACGCAGTATTTATGGCTAATCGTGCCGCAGGTATAGTTGTAGCAAAAGTTGGTACGTATCCTGTGCATCGGGAGGAGCTGTTAAAGGATCTGTTGACGGAAGAACGTAAACAGGGCCGCGGTTATAGAACTTTGAGCTGGTCCGAGATAGAATCTTTGGCTAAAACCTGGAGATCCTGCGGTGAAAAAATAGTTTTTACTAATGGTTGTTTTGACATTCTGCATGTAGGTCATGTCAGCTATTTGGAAAAAGCAGCCAGGCTTGGCAGGCATTTAGTCGTTGGTTTGAATTCTGATACTTCGGTACGGAAACTGAAAGGTGATGTCAGACCTTTAGTACATGAGCTTGACCGTGCACGCGTTTTAGCGGCACTGGCTTGTGTTGACGCAGTGGTATTGTTTGAACAGGACACACCGATGGAATTGATTGAAAAAATACGTCCAGATATTTTAGTCAAGGGCGGTGATTATAAACCTGAGGAAGTTGCCGGCAGGGAATATGCAGGGGAAGTCAGGATCATTGATTTTGAGGATGGCTATTCGACGACTGGTATTGTGGAGCAGATAGCTCAATTTGTGAAGGAGGGCAAGCTATGATTATTGTAACCGGCGGTGCAGGTTTTATCGGCAGTAATATCGTTAAAGGCTTAAATGATCGCGGACGCGATGATATTTTAGTTGTGGATAATCTGACTAATATGGTCAAATTTAAAAACATCCAGGGACTGAAGGTCATGGATTATATGGATAAAATGGATTTTTCTGAGGCTTTAAAGGCTGGTAAATTTGCTCATGAGAATGTTGATGTTATTTTCCATGAAGGCGCCTGCTCTGATACGATGGAGTATAATGGCAAATATATGATGCAGAATAACTTTGAATATACGAAAAATCTGATGCATTTTGCAGTTGACCGTAAGATACAGATGATTTATGCGTCGTCGGCTTCCACTTACGGCAGCGGTACAAACGGATTTCGTGAAGAGTCTGCCTGTGAGGAAGCTTTAAATGTATATGCGTTTTCCAAATTGTTTTTTGATAATTATGCCCGTCGTTATTTTGGCAGGACTAACAGTCAGTTAGTCGGCCTGCGTTATTTCAATGTTTATGGTCCGCAGGAAAATCATAAGGGTAAAATGGCATCCATGGTTTTCCAGATGTATAATCAATGGCTGGCAGAGAAAAAGGTTAAATTATTCGATGCTTACGGAGATTATGGTGCCGGTGAACAGACAAGAGATTTTATTTATGTAAAAGACGTTGTTAAAGTTAATTTCTTCTTCTGGGATCATCCTGAAATCAGCGGTGTCTTTAACTGCGGAACAGGACATGCTCATACTTTTAATACTTTGGCCCAAGGTGTACTGAAACATTTTGGCAGCGGCGAATTGGAATATGTGCCGTTCCCAGAAGTATTAAAGGGTAAATATCAGAGCTATACTCAGGCAGATGCGACGAATCTTCTGGCGGCAGGGTATGACGGAGGTTTTACTGACGTGAATGAAGCTGTTGCTGAATACTGCGCTATCCTGGACAAGAGCGGTGGTTATTATACTCATGGCGCATAGGGCAGTCTTTTTTGACCGCGACGGTGTGCTGAATATCGATAAAGCTTATTTATATAAGATCGATGAACTGGAGTGGATAGAAGGCGCGCTGGAGGCAATAACCTATTTAACACAGTCCGGTTACCTTGTTTTTGTCGTGACTAATCAAAGTGGGATAGCGCGAGGTTATTATACGGTCGGTGAGATGGAAAAACTGCATCAGTATATGTCAGATACTGTTTCTAACCGTGGCGGGAAGATAGAAAAATTTTATTATTGTCCGCATTTACCATCTGGCAGCGTTGCTGAGTATGCTGTTGACTGCGATTGCCGCAAACCGAAACCGGGACTTATTTTACAGGCTATGGCAGAATATGATATCGATCCGGATAAATCTTTTCTGATTGGTGATAAGAGACGTGATGTAGAAGCGGCAGAGGCCGCCGGGATCAAAGGGTATTTGTTTGAAAAGGGAAATTTATTGGACTTTATCAAGCTGATAATTCCTTAAATAAGTGTTATTAGAGGCATACATGGAATATAAAAATATTTTACTGATCAAAATGAGTTCATTGGGTGATATTTTGCACACGCTGCCTTTTGCGGCAGCTTTGCGGCAGCGTTTTCCCAAAGCGAAAATAACATGGCTGGTGCATCCGCAGTTTGCCGGTTTTGTACCTGATCCGCCTGTTATTGATGAGATAATTTATTTTGATAAGGTAAAGTTCAATAAAATGAATTTACTGGTTAAATTGGCGTATTTCGTGGAAATGCGCCGATTATTGCATTCTAAAAAATTTGATCTGGTAATAGATATGCAGGGATTGTTTAAGAGTGCGGTGCTGGCGGCAATCAGCGGCTGCAGCAACCGGATAGGTTATTGTGAGATGCGTGAGGGCAGCGGACTTGTCAGTAAAGCTGTATGCGGCAGTCACAGTAAAGATCATGTTATTGAACGTTATTTGGACGTGGCCCGCTATTTAGGTGCGGAGGTCAGAGAAATAATGTTTCCGCTTCCTGATTTGTCCAAAGAGACTGTTTCCGTGCAGGAAAAATTACAGAAAAATGAGCTGCAGGGTGAATATATAGTTGTTGTTCCTGGGGCAAGGTGGAAAACAAAAGAGTGGCCGGCAGAGCATTATGCCAGTTTGATCAAAATGATCATTGCTGATGGCTGCAGTGTTGTTTTGGCAGGTGGACCTGATGATACTGCTAAAGGAGAAAAAATTACCGAGTTGGCTGGGCAGCCTATGCAGCTTATAAATTTGATCGGTCAGACGAGTCTGCGCGAATTAGCAGCGCTTATTAAAGGCTGTAAGCTTTTTATCAGCGCGGATACAGGGCCGCTGCATTTTGCAGCAGCGTTGAAGAAGCCTTTGATCGCTATGTATGGACCGACTAAAGCTGATCGGACCGGTCCGTATGGCTCTGATGATGCGACGGTTATTTTGAGTACGGCTGCATGTGCCGGGTGTTTAAAAAAAGAATGTGACGACTGGTATTGTATGTATGACATCACACCTGAGATGGTATATGCGGTTTATATCGAGAAAAGCAGGAGGCTGTAATGGTTGAACTCAATGGCAAGAAGATACTGGTAACGTTTTTAATGCACTTGGGTGATTTGACTTTAACGACGCCTTTTATCCATGCTTTGCGTAAAGCTGCACCCGATGCGCATATTACTATGCTGGTAGATGAAAAACTAAAAGATGTGGTGCTTTTTAATCCGTACCTTGATGAAGTTGTCACGATAGATAAAAAAGGCCGTGACAACAGTATTTTGTCCCTATGGGCCTGTTCCAGGCATTTAAGCAAACTTGATTTTGATGTGCTCATTAATTTGCATCCTAACGAGCGCTGTTCTTTTATTGATGCGATGACAAATGTTAAACTGCGTACAGGTACGACGCATAAAATATTTAAGTGGTTCTGGGATGTTTTTACGCCGCTGGATAGGTCTATGCATGCTGCTGATATGTATCTTGACGTATTGCATCAGTTAGGTGTGCAGGATCTGAGTAATAACGGTCTGGAAATTTTTCCGGGGAAAGAACATTTTTTAGAAGCAGAGCTTTTCTGGCAGGAACAAAATATTACTGATCAGGATAAACTGATTGGCTTTAATATTGGCAGCGCCGTACCGACTAAACGCTGGCCGCCGGAACGTTTTGCTGAGGTTGCAGATATTTTTGCGGCCAAGGGGTATAAAACAGTATTTTTTGGCGGGCCAATGGATGAAGAGATGGTTGCCGAAGCAACAGGTTATATGCAAACACGGCCGATTATTGCTACAGGACATTTTGCTATTGGCGGGCTGGCCGCTGCAATGCGCCGTTGTTGTTTGATTATTACTAATGACAGCGGTCCTATGCATGTGGCTATCAGCCAGAAGGTGCCTATCGTTGCTATGTATGGACCGTCAAATCCGAAGCTTTATGGTCCTTATACAAAGGATGCTGTAATAGTTACGGCACAGCCGCCTTGTCAGGGATGTGTGGACGGAATGAAGCACAGCTGCGATGATCTGCAGTGTATGACCAGGATGACTGTGGAACAAGTTGTTAAAGCAGCTGATACAATGTTGAATAAATAATAAAAAAGCGGATATCATATCCGCTTTTTCTGGTTTATTATTAAGAGAGGTGGTCCGAGTTGGAAAAATTCAGTTTGTTCTTTAGAAATTTACAGCAGGAATTAAAGCTGTTTTTGTTTTTTACAATTTTATTTACGTTGTTTAGAATTGCTTTTATCACCATATATAGTTATCAGCTTGACGCTGGCAGCTATAGGGAAGTTATACTCTGTTTGTGGTATGGATTGAGGTTGAGCCTTAAAACCACAGGGATAATAGTATTGATATCAGCTGTTTTTGCAACTCTGCCGCAGCTGTTTTTTACAAAATGGCCATCTGATTTGTTGAGAAAAGTAATTTCTTCATTATCAGTAGTGTTATTTACAGTTTTATTTTTTGCAAGAGTGCCTTATTATAAAATTTTTAATTCAGGATTCAATATCATGCTTATTAACGGTATGTATGATGATATCAGTGCTATCATAGATACTGCTGTTAATGAATATCAGTTGTTATGGCGTTTGCCGGCAGCAATTATATGCGGTATTATTTTAGCATGGATATTGTGTAAATTTTTAGATACAAGAACATATAAGATCAAGTTTATCAGCAAAAATAAAAGATGGTTATACAGTTTTGGTATAATAATATTTTTAACAATATTTTGGATATTTGTTCGTTATGGTGGGGCGTTTAGTTATGCAAAATCAGTAAATTGGGAAAGTGCGGAAAGACTTAAATCAAATTTACTTAATGAAGCCATCTTGGACGACGGTCAGGCCTTGTATAGGGTTAAAAGTATTGCTGGGAAAATAAAGAAAATAAATAATATCAGTATTTCTGCGGATGAACTTCGGCAAAAAATAAAATTATTAGGAGGTAATCCTTCAGCAGGCAATATTGATGAAGCCTTCAAAAAAGTTGTTGCTGTTCCAAAATTGCAGCAGCAGCCGGGGAATGTGGTGCTTATAATCGGTGAAAGCCATGCTTTATGGCCATTTTTACCCGAATATAAAGATTTGGGATTAGTAACAAAGGAACAAAATTTGCTTAATTCGCCTAACTGTTTTAAAACCGATTTTATGTTAGCTCAGGGGACGGGAACGATGCCTACGATCAATGGTTTCGTGACTGGACTGGCAGATGCTGGAATTTATCCTAACAGCCAGCCGGAAAGTTATAAAACAAAGTATGGCACAGGAATCGGTAGTGTTATGAAAGCTTTAGGATATAGAACAGTTTTTTGGTATGGCGGGTTTGAAGCCTGGCAGGATATCAAACAGTTTACTTTATCCCAAAATTTTGATGAATTTTATTGTGCAGGCGATTTTCAATATGAGGGCGGAAATTCATGGGGATGCCCTGATGAAATATTGTTCAAATATGTAGAAAAATATATAGCTGAAGAAAAAGATGAAAGAACATTTCATATTATTTTAACGACAAGTAATCATCCGCCTTATAATATAGATGTTGCCTCCAAAGGCTTTCCTAAAGAAGAAATAAAACAAAAATTGCCGGATAGTTTAGGTTCTGATGAAGAAACTTTAAATGAAATGGGACATATCTGGTATGTTGATCAAAGTATGGGAAATTTTATTGAAAAAGTTGAAGCAGACAAACCGGATACACTGTTTGTAATAACAGGCGACCATGCTGAAAGGTTTGACTTTGCCCAAGAGGTGGATTTAAAGACATTATCTGCAGTTCCCTGTATCTTTTATGGCAAGAATGTAGATAAAGATTTACTTGCGGATAATAAAGTTGGCTGTCATTTGCAGATCATATCCACTCTGGCAGAAATGGCAGGCAAAAAGGGTGATACTTACAGTAGTATTTGGCCCAGTTTGTTTGAGTATAATGGTATTGTTTTCAATCATCGTTTATGGACAGATACTGAAAAAATATATAAAATAAACAGCGAGATACCAAATACTTTGGCAAATAAAATAAAAGCTGCCCGTCAATTAACTGCGTGGAGAGTTTTACGAGGAAATGATATCCAATAACCTTTATCTGGCAATTGAAATAATATTGATTCAATTACTATAGATTAAAGCAGAATAAAGATGTTATAATATCTAATCAGGTACTAAATTTTGAGGAAGAAGGAATAGAGTGTTTGACAAAAGATTTTATCCGCATCTATGGTTATTGATTATTTATATCCCTTTTGTATTTATTGTTAAAGAGTTTTTACCGCAAAATATAGCTCGTGAAAATGGTCCTGTTGAAAATTTTCAGTTAGTTTTGTTAGCTGTTGGGATTTATTTATGTTGGCAGGCAATGAAGAAAACACGTGTTTTAATGGATAAATATATTTGGCAGGCAGGAATGTTGTTTTATATATTGTTGTTTGGACGTGAATTAAGTTGGGGGCGTGCGCTTTTAATGCAGTCTGATGGGACCATGCCGAAATGGAGAGAGTTGGGGATTTGGGGAGATATTGCTCATCCACTAATTGGGATATTGATAGCTTTATTGCTGTTTTTATTTTATCGTGGTAGTTTTTTTCGTTTTTTGAAAAACGTAAAAATACCAATGTGGGATTTAATATTTTTAGTTCTATTTATATTTTTAGTTGATATAAGTGAACATTATAATTGCAGTATTTTTCATGGTGAGATTGATGAAGAACTTTTCGAGTGTGCCATGTATTTTGAAATGCTGCGAGTGACTAATTATATTAAAATCTATGCTTTAAAGCATAGATTTTAATATAATTATGTTGATGTAATTGTATTTTGTTGTGTAAATGGTATAATTATTATTAATATATAATAAATTAGTTTCATGGGGATGGAGCAAATGGAAAAATTAATATCTGTAATAGTACCGGTTTATAAGGTTGAGAAGTATATACATAAAGCAGTAAATTCTATTTTAGAACAAACGTATAGAAATTTGGAAGTTATACTTGTTGATGATGGATCCCCAGATAATTGTCCTAAAATTTGCGATGAATATGCTGCCAAGGATAAGAGGGTCAAAGTTATTCATCAGAAAAACATGGGTCTTGCTGCAGCAAGAACAAGTGGTATCATAAAAGCAAAGGGTGAGTACGTAAGTTTCATTGATTCTGATGATTGGATAGAATCAGATATGTTAGAAAAAATGACTTTGGCTGCAGAAAAAAATTGTGCGGATATTGTGATCTGTGATTATAAAACATTTAATGGAGATGAAGAAAAGACTTGCGAAATACATAGGCAAAAATTAAATAATGAATGGACAGTAGAAAAATTTAGAGATGAATTTCTGTTTGATAATTACGCAAATTTTATGTGCAATAAGTTATATAGGAAAAAGTTGTTGAATAATATTTTTATACCGAATATAATTTTTGAAGATTTATATGTTGGGGCAGAATTATTCGCAAAAGCTAATAAAATCTATTATGTAAAAGAATGTTATTATTGTTATCGTGTTCATGCAAGTTTTACTAATATGACACAGAAAACACGACGTAAATATGGATTGTTTATGGCGTGGCGTGAACATGAAAGGGTTTGTGAAAAATATAAATGCCCCCCCCTAATGCACAGTAGAATGCATGCACATAAGGCTGCGATTAGCTTGCTTGTCATCAATGAAGCTACGGGATATTTATCTGAAGAAGAAAGAAATGATGTAGAGTCATATTTACAGATGCAATCAAAGCAAATTGTGAATTTATCGCTGAAGCATAGAATGCAGTGGTGGACTTTAAAAAATATGCGACCTTTATGTAAGGTCCTAGGAAATATAAGCTTATATTTTGATAACTTAAAACAAAAAAAGTATAAAAAATGACCCCTAAAGGGTCATTTTTATTCGTAGGGATAACCTTTTATCCACATTTGATATTTGTGTTTTATAATATGCTCGATTCGATGAAGTATCATATCAATTATTTGTGATGCTTTTAATATAAGTAATTGAAGTGTAGTGATTTTACGGATGATTATTTGATCATAAATATTTTTATTATTTTCTGCTTCTGCACGTATTATAGCAGTTTTAAAAGACCTGCCAAAAGTTATTTCATTATCAGATAACTGAAAATCATCATTATTTACAGGAAAAATTTTACAAGTGCCTATCTTTCCGTGAGAATAAAGATTTAAATGTAGGGATTTTATTTTTTCAGTAATTAGATATTCATAAGCGAAAGTGTCATTTAGCATAATTTTGATAAAATTTAGCAACGACGGAGGTTTATCTGACGAATAAATTTCAACTTCGTTTAAACCTGCTTGATCGCCTTGAAGTTTATCCAGACTAATGGTCAGTGATGAAATATTATGCTGAGAGATGAAATCGACTATAGTTGCTTTGCTTCCTTCTTTGAGTGGTCCAAATTTTGTTGTAAAGCCGTTATTTAAAGTTATAGTTCCCTCTAATACTCGGCTGTCGAGATTACTGTTGCCATACAAGATAATCTGATTTATAGTCTGTGGAGTATCAAAAGAAAAAAATGCTTTTTTTTCGATATCGTTATTAGTCGGAATCCAAGTGCCAGAAAAACTGGCAGGGAGTTCATATATGTTGTTGCAGTCTGCAAGCTTAAAATCATTTAAACATTGACCATTGCCAGAAGTGACAGTTATATGCGATTGATAACTTAATGATGTCGTTAAGCGCCGCCAAAAAATCTGGTCGCTATTGATTATTCTTTTAGCATTATGGATAATTCCCTGTGAAAAATGAGCGCGTAAAGCTGAATAAATAAGATTACTGTTTAAAGTACGGCTTAATGTTGTTCGTGCTACAGGCAGGCGCAGCCGTTCTTGCCATATATAAGGGGGAAAATCCGTATCGAAGTCTGGATTATTAATGAACTCGCCTTCCGCTTTAGCTTCACCGGCTAGATTTAAATCATAAAAATCTTTTTTCCCAAGGTAAGAACCGTTATAGCAGAAACCTTTATATATTTCAGGAAAATAAGAATTGTTTTTTTTGCTTAAGATATTTGAAATAGCTTCTTCAAAAATTAAAGAAATTGCACGGTGATCTATATGCCGATCAAAGTCTACCGCAAAAATAATTTCTGGTTTATAATTCATTATTACTTCTTGTATGTCTGTACGTAGATTTTTTTTTGTATAATTTTTGTGTTTGCCCGTAGTATTAAAACAGAATTCTGGTTTTTCAGGTAGTGCGTATGTTTCTTGTAATCCTTGATCTGATGTTATAATAAGATCTTCATCAGCGTTATAAAAATGCTGTGTTTCATTAACCATTGGCATATTACAATAACCAAGAAAGACGATATCTTCTTCTGGGACTCCCAGTATTTTGGAAGCTGCCAGAGCTTCGTGAAGTCTGTCGATACCAGAATCATGATAATCGCTTGTTGTAGCAAAAACAACAATAACATGTATGTGGTTGTCTGTTAAATTTTTTATTGTAGCTCCCGCAAGATTTATCTCATCATCCTGATGTGGGACAATTATCATGACCGTTTTGTCTGCCAAAGAGGATTCAGTCCAAAGACTGTTTGAGAAGTCGCCGCTGTATGCGGAGTTATAGACTTGATAAAGTAAAAATATCAATACTATTATGATTGTCAGTGATAAGTAGAAGGTCATTTTTAAGAACTCCTTATAATATGAGCATCAGTCATCAGTTTGGTCGGCAGTTAGAGGCATTTCACCTAAAAGAGTAGTTAAGTTTTCACGGGAAAAACGATACTCTGATGACGCAAGACTTTGTGTTGCGTCATAATTGGGTGATTGAACTTTTAAAATGCCACAGACTAAGTCATAAGCAAGATCGTTGGTCCAATAGGAATTTTCATGCTTTCTTAAAGCAAGGCTGACGTCCGGATGTGTTTTTTGATAAGTATCTGATAGGTAAACGAACATGGGGATACGAACAGTCAGAAAATCTGTAAAGTTGGGTTGACGTCGTTTGTCAGGGACGGTTGAGTGATCAGAAAAATATACTAAAGATTGTAAATTTAAATGTTCTGTAGCATAAGTATATATTTCTTTGAGTAAGTAGTCTGTATAAGCTAAGGAATTATCGTAATTGTCGATCAAATGATATTTACCGGGAGTGCCCCAAATGGTGAATTCTTCTGGATAGCGTGTTTGAAAATTGTCGTGACTACCCATAAAATGAAAAATAATAAAGTTGTTTTTATTGGGATCAACAGTGGCTAAATAGTCTAAAAGTGTACCATCATATTGCTTCTTATTCAGTTCCTGTTTTGTCCATGTTGCATGATCAGCAGTATTAGCTATTAAAGTTATCGGAGTATCAACTGATCCAACATAGCCTTGATTACTGAACCAATAAGTTTCATAGCCAGCTTTTTTGGCAATATCTAAAATAGAAAAAGATTTGTTAAATGTTTTATCATTATATTGGTTAACTTCAGTTAATGCCCGCTCTAGTGCGGGTACTGTTTGATACCAACAGGCATAAGAATTTTTGAAAAAGAAAAATTCAGAAGAAGTTTGGTTCTTTGATAACCAGGGAGTAGTATCTCGTTCATAATCAGAAAATATCTTCATAAGGTCGCGAGAAGCTGATTCACCAATTACTAGGATGAAGGTTTGGGGTGGAACAAGTGAAGTTTTATCAACAGTTACTTCAAGATTCTTAAAATTTTCTTCGTGGTGAGCTGTATACTGCCCTGAAGCTTTAAAATATTCAATGATATCAATATACAGTTCCATAAAACCAGTGCGCAAAAAGACACCCTTTTCTTTGTTTGGACGAGACAAATAGCAAACGAGAAAAATGGCTAAAGCCGATAAAATAACAGTTGTCTGAAGATTTAATTTAACATCAGATAGCTCTTTTGCTGCCGACATATTGGAATAGAAAAGAACAGTTGCAAGTAAAAGAATAGCCATGGTACAGAGTAGTTTTGTTTTTATTGGCAGCGCAAATAAAAATTCTAAAGCTTCGTTTTTATCTGTTTGTTGTACTGCCATCATGCCAGATTCAGAAATACATTCTTGGTAAATATTGTAATAAGCCAATTGAAAAACAGGGACAAGCAGCAAACAAAATTCCAAAGATGTGAACAATATTATTAATGGCAATGTGAAAATATTAAAATAGCTGCATAAAATATATAATGTTATAAACAAAGAAGTTATATACAGTCCGACAACTATATCGAAATGATAGCTGAAAGAAACAGAATTGTTGTTATAAGTCAAAAAATATAAAGTTGGATAAGTGAATATCCAAGCGATTCCTGTCAATAATGGTGCGGCAAAAGAAATAGATAAGAGTTCCTGAGAAGATAAAAAAGGAGGCAGGGTAACAGCAATTATACAGGGCAAAAATCGCCGCATTTGTAAATAAAATGCTTTATTTCCTAGTCCTTTTGAAAACTTGGCATAAAAAATAAAAATAAAGATGTAAAGTAATATAGTAGAAATTGTGAATGAGTTATTCAACCATAGTAGCAATTTTAACGGCCTCCTTATATATCAAATATTATACCATAAAAGGGTTAAATGTTACGTAAAAGAATACGTAAAAGAATACGTAAAAGAATACGTAAAAGAATACGTAAAAGAATATGTTAAGAATATGTTAAGATATACAATGTTGAGCTTTGTTTGATTATAGAATATAATATACTATGAAAAGTTATAAAATTTATATAATCAGAATTTGGGAGATATGATTATGATTAATGTAACAGTTTTGATTTTGGCAAAAAATGAAGAACATAATATGAAAGAATGCCTGGAAACAGTGGGTTTTGCTGATGAGATAATAGTTATAGATGATTTTAGTACTGATAAAACAAAAGAAATATCTGAAGCTATGGGAGCAAAAGTTATTCAACGAAGTATGAATGGCGATTGGGGAGCTCAGCAGACATTTGCAATTCAACAAGCGAAAAATGAATGGATATTTTTTTTGGATGCTGACGAGCGTGTTACTCCACCTTTAGTAAAGGCAATAGAAAGGATAGTCGCAGAAAATAAGAAATATGCTTTTTGGATAAAAAGGCATAATCAATTTAGGCATTATAAAGCAACACACGGTATTTTCAGACCTGATGCAGTTTGCCGGCTTATGCCGCAAAAAGATACAATAGTCGTAGGATTGGTACATCCAGCTTTTGAATACCCTTATGAAGATAAGTATATTGAGGAATATATACTGCATCATACATATGATAATTGGGATCAATACGGTTATAAAGTAAATCGCTATACAACGCTGGCTGCTGAAAAATACAGAAAAGACGGAAAATCAGTGAGCTTTGTCAAAGATATTGTATTACGCCCTGTTTGGGCCTTTTTTAAAATATATATTTTAAATTTAGGATTTTTAGATGGTAAACTGGGTTTTATTTTTTCTATGAATCATTACATGTATACTATGATGAAGTATACAAAATTATATTATCTGTATAAATCTGATGGCAAATTATAAAGGCGAAAGTAAGGAGTTATTGATGGATGCTATAAATATTGTTTTTGCTTCAGATGATAATTATGCGCAGCATACCGCTGTTGCTATGGCGTCGGTATTACTTAATACTAAAGTTCCTCAAAAAGTCTGTTTCTATCTTATTGATGATGAAATAAAATTAGCAAATAAAATAAAAATAACTGAAACTGTCCAGAAGTTGCAAGGTAATATTGAGTTTGTAAAAATCAAAAATAACGATCTGGCTAATTGTTATGTAAGCGGGGAGCTGAGCAGGGCCAGCTATTTTAGACTGGATATAGCCAACATTTTATCGGAGTCTGTTGAGCGGATAATTTATTTGGATTGTGATCTTCTTGTTTATGCCGACATTGCTGAAATGTGGAACATTGATATGCAGGGCAAACCTGTAGCGGCTACTTGTGATTTAGGTATAATGGCATCAGGTAGAATCAGAAAACAAAAGCATAAGCAGATAGGGCTTTCCTTTGATGCGCCGTATTTTAATGCCGGTGTGCTGATGATGGACCTGAAAAAATGGCGAGAGGGGAATTATGCGGCAGATATTATTAAATTAGCCAGCGAAAATCAATTTTCTAATCATGACCAGGATGCGTTAAATAAGTTTTTTATGTATAATTGGCAGGAAATTCCTTTGAAATGGGATGTTATTCCGCCTGTATTTAATTTGTTTACAAAAATCTTAACTAAGCCTGACTTGCGAAAGAAAGCTATTGAAGCTAAATTGAAGTCGGCTATTTTTCATTATGCCGGAGGCTATAAGCCGTGGGAATATGAAATCTACCATGGATTTAACGACAAATATTATGAATATTTGTCAAAGACTGAATTTAGAGATGCCAAAATGCCGCAGTTTGATAAACGACGGAAAAACAGATCCATTAAACGTCAGCTTTTAAGATTGCGTTTAGCTGATTTTTGGATGCAAATATTTAAATAATGGAGTGAACTGGGGATGAAAACTTTATTTATCTGCTTGACTGATTATCAAATATTGAATGCGTTGAATATAAAAATGCATTTATTGAAAGATAAGAAAGCAGATATTTTATTTTTAAATAATAAAGATGGGAATATAGAATTACGAGAAAGATTAGAAGCTTCTGATATTTTTGATAATGTTTATTTATTAGATAAAATTGAAATAAATGGATTGCATAAATTTTTTAGAAATTTTACAGAAGGTCAAGAGGGAGAAGATTTCAGAGTATCTTTTGTAAATTCTTTTAAAGAGTTGTTATATAAATTTAAGACTTTTTTTAAAGACAATGAGTATAAAATTAATCAAAAGATATATGGAAATAAAAAGATAGCGTTTAATTGTTATAATCAGATTTTTTGTCTTGACACAAAAGAAATTGTTCGTGATTGTGTAAATTGTGTATTAAAGTATACAGATGGTAAATGTGAAATTAATTTATTGGATGAGGGTGTAGGAACATATCTTTATGACAATATACTAAAGACAAGATTTCCTTTTAATAATGTATTTTTATATCGCACAGATTTAATGAGTTCTGATAATTATGTAAATAACTTTAATTTGAAAGCAATACCGCAAATTAGTAAGAATGATGAAGATTTTAAATCAATATTAAATTTTATATTTTATTATGATGTAAAAATTAAAGAGTGGGATAATAGTATTATATTTTTTGACCAAAATTGGGATCCAATGCCAAAGTATTTAACCAATTTAAATGGTATAAAGAAAATACTTCTATATAATTTATATAAGAAACATTTAAAGGAAGGTTCTATATATGATATGAAAATGAATTTGTTTAGTAACTTGTTTATTACTCGCTATAAAAATATTATTGTTAAGTTGCATCCAAGAAGTTCAGCAAAGCGGTTTATGAAGGATTATTCTAAGTATTCGTGTATTTTTACTCCAAATTTAAAATCACCTTGGGAGTTGTTTTGTTTAAATATGAAATTCAAGAAAAATTTATGGGTAACAATTAATTCAAGCGCTATAACATCTTATTTATTTACTGTTAGTGATGCAGAAAATGATTTAAAGATTATATTATTATATAAATTGGTTTTTGATCAAGATGAAATATTACGTCAAGACATTTTTTTTCAAAAAGTAAAAAAATGTTTCCCTACTATTGTTTTTATACCAGAAACAATAGTAGAATACGAAAAATTTTTAAGTGAGATTTGAGGAGTAAATTATGAAAGAATTTAGGCTAGGAAATATTTTAATTGGTGGAAATAATGTGCCTTTAGTTATTCCAGAAATTGGTATAAATCATAATGGAAGTTTAGATGTGGCGAAACAGATGGTTTTGGCTGCATATAGAGCAGGAGCAAAAATTATAAAACATCAAACTCATGTTGTAGAAGATGAAATGAGTGCTGTTGCAAGAGAAGTAATTCCTGGGAATGCAACGATTTCAATTTATGAAATCATGGAAAAATGTGCTTTATCAGAAACAGAAGAATTAGAGTTGAAATTGTATACAGAGTCTCTGGGAATGTTATTTCTTAGTACTCCTTTTTCACGAGCAGCTGCAGATAGGTTAGAAAAATTTAACGTGGTCGGGTACAAAATTGGATCTGGAGAAATGAATAATTACCCGTTAATAAAGCATATAGCTGAATTTGGAAAGCCTATGATAATTTCTACGGGGATGAATACTATGAAAAGTATTATCAAATTAGTTGATATTTTGGAAAATTATAATGTTCCTTATGCTTTAATGCACACTACAAATTTATATCCTACAAAGCCTAGTCAGGTTCGACTTGGTGCAATGCAAGAGATGATGAATAATTTCCCTGATATTCCAATTGGATTATCTGATCATACTACTAATAACAATTCTTGTATCGCGGCAATGACGTTAGGTGCAAAATTGGTGGAGCGGCATTTTACAGATACTTTTGATAGGAAAGGACCGGATATTATATGTTCAATGGATGAATATGCGTTAAAAGATTTACTTGTTGCGGCAGAAGAAATTTCGCAGATGATTGGTGGTAGAAAAGAGCCTGTTAAAGAGGAACAGGTAACTATCGATTTTGCCTTTGCAACAGTTGTAACAATTGCTGATGTAAAAAAAGGTGAAGAATTTAATAAAAGTAATTTATGGGTAAAACGACCGGGTATCGGTGAGATACATGCAGACAAATATGAAAAAATATTAGGGTGTGTAGCTAATTGTGATATTTTAAAAGATACACATTTGAAATGTGAGATGATAAGAGATTATGAAAAGTAAAAAGATACTGTTCTTGACTGGAACAAGGGCAGATTATGGTAAAATAAAATCATTATTAAAGGCTATAGAACACGACGCGTCTTTTGAATTATATATTTATGTAACAGGAATGCATTTGCAGGAACAGTTTGGGGCTACTTATAACGAGGTCATAAAAGACAAATATGAAAATATTCACGTTGCATTTGGATCAAATTATACGAATAATATGAGTTTTAATCTAGGAAATGTTATTTGTAATTTTACTGGATATGTAGAAAGTATAAAGCCTGATTTAATCGTAGTGCATGGTGATAGAATAGAGGCATTAGCAGGTGCTTGTGTTGGAGCCTTGAATAATATTCGAGTTGCGCATATTGAAGGAGGAGAGATTTCTGGAACAATTGATGAATCGATAAGGCATGCTATTTCTAAATTATCACATTTTCATTTTGTGTCTAATGTTGAAGCAAAGATTAGATTGGAGCAATTAGGTGAAAATAAAGATACCATATACATAATTGGATCTCCAGACATTGATATTATGTGTGCAGATGATTTACCACGGTTAGATTTTGTAAAAAAGTATTATGAAATAAATTTTTCAGAATATGCAATAATGATGTATCATCCGGTAACGACTGAGTATGAATTTATTGCAGAAAAAGCAAGAATTGTTGTTGAAGCGGCTATTGATAGTGGTAGAAATTTTATTGTTATCTATCCCAATAACGATTTAGGTTCGGAATTAATATTAGATTCATACCAAAAAATAAAAGGAAATAGCAAATTTAAAATTTTTCCATCATTAAGATTTGAATATTTTTTGGTTTTATTAAAAAATTCTTTGTTTGTATACGGTAATTCAAGCGCTGGAATAAGAGAAACTGCTATTTATGGAATTCCTACAATCGATATTGGAACGAGACAATTAGGACGTTATGATAGCAGTATTTTAAAAAATATTCAACATGTTAATGAAGATAAGAAATCATTAATAAAAGCAATAGAACGAAGTTCAGAGTACCATCATAAGAGTAATATTTGGGGAATGGGTAATAGCCAAGAATTATTTATGAATGTTATTGAAAATGAGAAATTTTGGAATATGACATTACAAAAGAAATTTTTTGATTTGAAGGGATGTTTATGATAAAAAAATTTAGTGTATTAGCTATTATTCCTGCGCGTGGTGGCAGTAAAGGGGTAAAGGATAAAAATATAAAAGATTTAAATGGTAAGCCACTGATTTCTCACACTATAATAAATGCTAGTAGAAGTAAGTATATTGATAAAGTTCTTGTATCTACAGATAGTATTAAAATTGCTGAAATATCAAAATTGTTTGGTGCGCATGTGCCGTTTTTGCGACCTGATGAAATATCAGGGGACGATGCTAAAACTATAGATGCTGTTATTTATACTATAGAAAAATTGAAAGAGGTGAAGGAGCAATATGATATATTAATTTTATTGCAACCTACGTCTCCGTTGAGGACTACACAAGATATTGATAATGCTTTAGAAATTTTTCTTGAAAGTTCTATGCAAAGTTTAGTAAGTGTTTGTAAAGTAACTGAATCTCCTGTATTAATGAGAACTATAAACAATAATATGCTAAAGAAGATTCTAAATATTAACAGTACAATAAGACGGCAAGATATGCCTCAATTTTATAGAGTGAATGGGGCTATATATATTAATTACATTAAAGAAATTTCTAGAGAAACAAGCTTTAATGATAATGTTATACCTTTTGTTATGAGTATTCAAAATTCAATAGATATAGATTCAATAGATGATTTTATGTTAGCAGAGAAATTTTTGAAAAAGTGATTGATTGAGAATGATTGATGAATGGAGATTATTTAATGATGTTAAATAGGATTGGTCTTTTTCTGTTATCAGTTGGTGTTGCTAGTAGTATTGGTACATTTTCTGCTCTAGCATTGTTGCCTTTAATTTTAGGGATTCGGTTAGATAATGAAAAATATAATTTAAGGGTTTTCAAAAATATTGAAATACAACGTAATTTCATTTTGATGTTATTTTTTTTGAGTTGCTTATTTTTATCTGGTATTAATTCGTATAATAATTTAGGAATTAAGGAAAGTTTACATTATTTTGAGCGTATGTTACCGTTTGTATTAGCAATTTTATTTATAAAAGATTCCAACTCTTACAAATCAATATTCGTGGGATTATTTGTTGGAGCAGTAATTTTTATGTTTTCGTTTTGGCGTAACTATTTTGAAGTAACAACATATAGGCCACATAGTTTATTAGGAAGTGCTAATATTTTAGGTGGGACTATTATATTATTAATTCCCTTTTTTATATCTTTCTTTTTATTTTTTAAAAATAATATAAAAATAAAAATTTTAAGTACCATCGCACTAATATGTTTAATTTTAACGTTATTAGTCAGTCAAAGTAGAGGTGCTATTTTAGGAATAAGTATTTCTCTGTTCTCTATACCTGTTGTAATGTATAAGAATAAAATTATAAATTTTAAAAAATGCTTTATAAGTATTATTGCAATTATTTTAATTGCTGCAGGGATGTATTGGGAATTTTATTCTTTTTTTCATAGATCATATGACTTAGAAAGGATCCTTTTACGTGAATCAAGTTGGAGAATGTTTCTCGACCATCCGTTATTTGGAGTAGGGATGGGAAATTTTAATGAAGTATATTTAGGCAATTACATAAGTCCATTAGCTAAAGCACCCAAATTAGCACATTCTCATAATATTTATTTTAAATTTTTAGCAGAAACAGGTATTATTGGTGTATTTGGATTTATTTCTTTGATTATTTTTCAAATAAAGTATTTATATAAAAAAATATATGATGACAAAAAACAAAAAGGGAATTTTATTTGTTCTGCAATGTTTCTTGGTATTATTGGGATGTTGGCACATGGATGGGTCGATGTGTGTTTTAGTGCCAGGTCATATGCAATGTTATATTGGTTTTTATGGGGTGTAACGTGCAAGAGTATTATTGATAATTGTAAGAAAACACTTTAGTGATGCTGTATACAAAATATATTTTGTATACTAATTAAGAGCATTATCTAAAGATTATAGTGCTTTTGTAATATTGCAGTCTATTAAATATTATAAATTTGAGAGAAGTTTTGCGAGTATTATAGATTTCTTTAGTTTATAATGAAAAAATAATAATTGATTGTTTTTTAGAAGTTATCATTATATATATTCCCAAATGTTTAAATTTCAATAATTGCGGAGTAATTTACATGTTAAAAAAAACGTTGTTCGGCGTCGATTATACTGACAAAGAATGGATCAAGATAATTTTATATTTGTTTGTCGGCGGTACGGCGGCGCTGGTAGAGTGGGCGTTTTTTTACGGCTTTAATCAGGGGTTGGGCATGGAGTATATGCTGGCGACGGCGGCAGCGTTCTGTCTGGCGACGTTGTATCATTATTTCCTGGGTAATATTTTGGTTTTTACCAGCGGTGCCAGATACGAAAAGGGTAAAGAACTGTCTTTAGTTTTTGCCGTTAGTATTATGGGGCTTGCTTTTAATTTGATTTTAATGTATATTTTTGTAGGAATGATGTTATTGCAGCCGATGTTTGCCAAAGTATTGGCCAGCTGTATTGTAGTCATTTGGAATTATCTGGCTCGTAAAAAGTGGATTTTTTGACAGCGCGTATCTGCCGGTAATATCGGGGGGATTGTGCTGTAACGATGAAGTAAGGCCAGTTGTATTTGCTGGATTGATGAAATAGGAGATTAGGATATGCCGAATCGTGTCGACATTGCAGCTTTTCAAAAAGTAATGATCGTTTATAATCGAAACTCTGGCAAGCAGTTGTTTGCAAGTATGCTGGCAAGAGTAAATGAAGTAAAAAAAAGATTGAAACAGGTCATTGATCCGAAAAGCTTGGAAATTGTTGAAATTAAGTCTTTCGAGCAGGTTGAAAGTCTGGCAGTTCGTATTTGTCAGGAAAAATATGACTGGATAATTGTTGCAGGCGGTGATGGTACTTTGCGTGCAATAATCGATGTTTTTGCCAAACAAGAACAGATGCCGTATGTCAGTGTTTTCCCTGCCGGTACAGTTAATTTGGTAGCCAAAGAACTTTTAATGAGCAATGATCCAGCAAAATGGGTCAAGCGCGTTAGTAAAGGAATTGTTTCACCTGTGCAGCTTGGTAAAGCCAACGGTCATATTTTTTTAACAGTAGCGGGGATCGGGTTCGATTCGCTGGTAGTCGATAACGTGTCCGAACTGGAGAAGAAATTGCTGTCAAAGCTGGCCTATGTTTGGCAGGGCACAGAAATGATGCGGAAAGAATTTGTCTATAATAACTGGCGCTATAAATTTCAGGTGCGGTTAGATGATGAGGAAGATTGGTATGAAGCTTCGTCTGTAATCGTTGGTAAAAGCCGTTATTATGCAGGACGTTACAGCTTGTTCAATGGGGCTTCATTATGTGTGCCGCAGCTGCATGTAGCTATTTTTACCGGTGATACCAGGGCTGATTTTATGCGTTATGCGGCAGTCATTGCGATGGAAGCGCTGCAGCTTGATAAAAGTATCATCATCAGGCACGCGCAGAAAATAGAGATTCGTTGTAATGTGGAAGATTTCGCTGCTGAGCTTGATGGGGATGCTATTACTTCAGCACCGCTGCAGATAGAACTGCATCCTGTTCCAATCAACTTTTTAGCATAAGTAAGCGGATGTGAAAATATGTATAGGCGCAGTATTATCTTGGTAATTCTTTTGCTGCTTTTTGCGGCTGAAGCATTTTTTGCGCGTCAATTTTATATTGAAATAGTGCCGTTTCCTGAAGATGAATGGTGGATGACGGTCGTTAATAATTGCCTGCGGGACCTGCTTTTAGCTGGTGTAGCGGGCTTATTGTATTTCAGGAGAAATCGTCTTACTGACCGTACGAAACGTTATTTCCCGGTGGTTGTTATCGGTGTACTGTATTTGCTGATTGCTGGTTTTATGGTCAATCAGCTGAGCCTTGATAAAGGGTTTTTAACGGTATTAGCTGTCCTTACAGGTTTAAACAATAATATTGTTTTAGTGCTTTTGGCGGCGATGTGTTACCATAAATGGCCTTCTATGCTAATGAAGTCAGTTTATTTTGCTGTGTATTTTATAACTGCGCTGACAATGATTTTTGATGCGTTTTATTTTTGGCAGACTTCGATGCATGTCGAAAGTGTTTTGTTCAAAAATTTAAATATTTATGCTGTTCAGGGTGTTTTATCAGGTATGACGGCGATACAGCTTGCAGGGATAGGTTTTGCTGTTGCTGCTGTTTTATTGTTGTTCCGGGTGACGAAGCCTCAAAAACGTAAACCTAATTTTGCCTGGTCGCTGTTGTGCGTATCCGTATTTTTTCTGGGCTTGAATCTTTCATATTGGTCAATGGTGCAGGTCAATAAATATATTTTGACGGAATATGTTTGTGTTTGGGGCGACGAAACCAGTGAAATGATCCGCAGTGATTATCGTAATTTATTGACGACGCCTGTCAATATTAATTTTGCCAGCAAAATGTTGTTTGATACGGATAAGATCGCCAGACGTAAACATATTGAGCAGCGCCCTCTGACAGCAAAAGACGAACGCGTGCTGAAAGAACTGGGGATTTTAAGGACGCAGCAGGTGCTGCAGCCGTTGGAAGCACAATATGATAAAATTGTATTGCTGGTTTTGGAATCAGTACATCGTGATTATATAGGTTTTTATAATAAAAATATTCCGCAGGAAACGACACCGTTTTTAGACAGCTTGCTGGCAAAATATCCTCGTCTGGATAATTACTATTCTTCAGCGATCCCGACAACGCAAGGCTTGAATGCGACTTTTCGTTCACATCTGATTTTTGATGAAGAGATCAACGGTGCAAAGCAGGGATCCTTGTTCAGATCCGTACAGGAAGCAGGCTGGCGCGGTATTTTTATGAATGCGTCCAGTCAGTATTATAGTAATGAAGTGCGCGAATATCCGCAGCAGTTTGGCATGCAGGAGTATTATGCCAAAGAATACCTGCAGGATCTGGGATACAGCGGTGCCAGCGGCTGGGGTTATCATAATGATGTGTTGTATAAGGAAACGCTGCGGCTTTTAGAAGCCGGGCGTAAAGATAAAATGCTGCTGGTAACCAAAACGCTGGATATGCATCAGCCATATCCTTACTATGGTATTAGCTGGGAGAATATGCCACCGGCAGTACGCGATCACGAGCTGGTGACGATTCGAGGCATGTATTGGGTCGATCAGACACTGAAAAACTTTTTTGAGGAAGCTGAAGCTAAAGGTTTGATGGATGACAGGACTCTCTTTATAATTACAGCTGATCATAATCCTCATTCAGGCGGAGAATATACAAAAATCGTAACTAATGAGAATGACAGGAAAAGTATTGCCCCTATCCCGTTGCTTTTCGTATCTAAAAATTTACAGCCGTTGAATAATTTAATGACGAAAGATTATGCTTCTCAGATCGATTTGGCTCCGACCTTACTATATCTGGCTGGTCTTAAGGCTCCGGAAGATTTTATGGGACGTAATTTGCTGGAAAGTGTCGAAACGCCGTTTGCTTTAGGATATTTTGGCGGAAAGGCATTCTATTATTCTGCTGACCTGTCTTTTGAAGATCAGATGGATAATCCTTCGCCGGCTACAGAATATGAAGATGCGCTGACAAATTATATAATTCATGAATATTCCGAACGTCAGCTTAAAAATCAATAAAAATATTCAGCACATAGTGAATGTATTTTGTATACATATACGTAAATACTGGAATTTTACATCGTAGCAATGCTATAATACCTTGTATTAATTTTTTGGGAGGGGTTATTTATGATGGTAATTATTGGTGCAATTATTGTTATCGGCGTCATTTATCTGCTGTTGAAAAGACATGAATCAAGAATGGTGCTGATTGCTGCAGGTATTTTAATGGCTGTTATTGCTGGTAAACCTATGGCAGCATTGGATGCATTTGCTAAAAGTATGACAAATGCCGGACTTATTACTTCCGTATGTTCCTGCATGGGTTTTGCTATGGTTATGAAATATACCGGCTGTGATAAACATTTGGTTGTCGCTATTGGTAAAGTGCTGAAAAAAATGGGCTTTATGCTCATACCTGGTGCTACTATTGCGACTTTTATCATTAATATCGCAATTCCAAGCGCGGCAGGCTGCAGTGCTGCTGTCGGGGTTATTTTTATTCCTATTCTGATGTCTGCCGGTATCCATCCGGCGATGGCGGCAGCTGCTGTAAAATCAGGTACTTATGGGAGTATGCTGAATCCCGGTCTGGTACATAACGGTGTTATTGCCAAATTGTCTAATGTTGAAATCACCGAAGTTATTACTCATCATATGATGGCTGATATCGTTGGCGTTATTATCGCTGCAACCACATTGACTATCCTTGCTATTTTTCTGAAAGAAAACAAAGGTTATCTGCCGGAAGGCGGTAACGATGCGGTGGCTGAGGATTTAAAGATTAATCCGCTGTATGCTTTGATGCCGTTGCTGCCGGTAATTATTTTGCTGGTTGGTTCTACAGGTATGGCACCGATTCTGAAAATGGGTGTGCCTCAGGCTATGTTGATCGGCGCTTTGCTGAGCTTGGCTGTGACTCGCAGTAATCCTACTAAGCTGACGAAATCTTTCTTTGATGGCATGGGGGATGCTTATGCCAATATTATTGGTATCATCATTTCTGTTGGCGTTTTTGTTTCCGGAATGCAGTCTCTGGGGCTGGTCAAAGCCCTGATCAACTGGATGCTTGAATCTACCGGCATCGTTAAGATCGCTGCAACCTTTGGCCCGTTTATTCTGGCAATGATCTCCGGCTCCGGTGATGCTGCAACTGTAGCTTTTAACGAAGCTGTTACTCCGCATGCGGCACAGTTTGGATTGCAGGCTATTGATATGGGTTCTATGGCTGCCTTGGGCGGAACCTTGGGACGGACAATGTCTCCGATTGCAGGTGCGACCATTATCTGCGCCGGTATTGCCGGTGTCGATCCGATGGAAGTTTGCAAACGTAATGCTTTGGGTATTACTCTGGCCTTGCTGGCAGGCATGGTCATTCTGTTGTTCTGATTTTAGCAGGGAACGCCCGCTTTTGCTGCGGGCGTTTTTCTATTTATTTATTTACAATACTGTATTTTGCAAAAAATCTGCGTTCGGCAGCACTATGCTTAACATTTTTTTGTGATATAATAAACGTCGGAGGGATAATGTGAAAATTGAGAATTTCATGCAGGCATTAAAAGAATATCAAAGCCCTTTGGTTTTCAATCCTTGGCGTGATTACGACCCCAAATGTGATATAAGCAGTGATGCTCCTGTTATCCGTGCGGCTAATTTGACCAGATATTTGCAGCTGCGTCAAAAGGCGCATTATTTATTTATTGCGGAAGGTCTTGGTTATCAGGGCGGCCATTTCTCGGGAATGGCGATGACTTCCGAACGGATTTTACTGGGCCTGCATCCTGATATAAAGCCTGAGGCCGTTTTAGGTGAGTGGGATTACCGCAGAACCAGTAACCCTGAAAGTGAACTGCTTAAAAGTACACAAAAACAAAGCGGCTTTAATGAGCCTACGGCGACAGTAATGTGGAATACTTTGGCAAGACATGAATTGTCAGCTTTTGATACCATTTTATGGAATATTTTCCCTTTTCATCCGCATAAAAAAGATAGTCTGCTTACTAATCGAACTCCTACGAATGAGGAGCTGGACGCAGGTATAGAATATGCAAAAATGCTGTTGGCTTTAGTGCCAACTTTAAAAATAGTTGCTATTGGTCAAAAATCAGCCGGGACACTGCAGCGTTATGGAGTTGAATGTGTGGCTTGCGTTCCGCATCCATCCATGGGAGGCGCCAATCGCTTTAAGGCTGCAGTTGCACAGCTGTTTACTAACGGGGAATGATTATGGAACAAGCGCATGAAAATAAAATGACGCGTGACGAAACCTTAAAAGTAGCATTGATGGTAGGTAAAATTTTACTCAAAAGCGGTGCGGAAACGTATCGTGTAGAGGATACTATTAACCGCTTTTGTATTGCTAATGGTTATGAAGTTGATATTTTTGTAACACCGACGGTAATAATTTTGGGTAACGAGCAGGTTGACAGTTTTAACTGTGTCAGCCGAATTCGTTATCGTACCACCAATTTAGGCATGATCAGTGAAATGAATGATATGTCTTATAAATTTGAGCGCTGGCCAATGAGCTATCGTGGAACGATAGCCTGGCTGGAAGAAAAATTGAAAGCGCAGGTACCTTATGGCAAATGGAAGGTTTGTCTGGCTTCTGCTATAGCATCGGCTTCTTTTTCGGCGATGCTGGGCGGCAACAGCCATGATTTTATTGCTGCTTTTATGACTGGCGGTATTGCCATGCTGGTTTTGAAACAGATCGCAGGCTATCGTCCAAGTGCGTTTTGGGAGAATGCGCTGGCTGGTGTGGCAATTGGTGTCGTAGCGCTAATTTGCTGCGCTGTAAGCGTGCAATGCACGATGGAAAAAATCATTGTTGGTGCTTTGATGCCTTTTGTACCTGGTGTGGCTTTTACTAATGGGCTGCGTGATTATATGGCAGGAGATTTGCTTTCCGGCAATGCGAGGATCGCAGAGGCTCTGCTCTTTGCTGCCTCTATTGCTATTGGTATCGCCTTCGCGCTGCGTGCCTGGGTATTGTGGGGGTGGGATTTATGGAAATAATCACTTCCTTTATTTTTGCATTTATTGCAACAATGGCTTTTGCGGTATTATTTCAGTCACCTAAAAAAATCTTGCTGACAGATGGTTTGATTGGAGCTGTTGGCTGGGTGGTTTTTATAAGTCTGCGCGATCAGATGGGTTACAGTTCGTTTTATGCCAACTTTTTCGGGACGCTTGCTTTGGCGCTTTTGAGTGAGCTTTCAGCCCGGATTTTTAAACAGCCGGCAACTGTTTTTGTCATTCCCGGTATTATTCCGTTGGTTCCAGGCTTAGGTATCTATAAAGGGATGTTTGCTGTAATCAATAATGATTATAACGGCGGTATGTCGATTCTGTTGACGGCAATAACAGATTCGTGCGCTATAGCTGTTGGTGTGATGCTGGTTTCCAGTTTATTTCGTGTTTTGAAGATCAGGAAAGACAGAAGATTTTTAATCAAGTATCATGGTAAGGACGTTTGTTGAGGCGATAGAAGATGACAGATAAAAAGCAGGATGAAAAAAGCTTTGACAGTTCTAAAATCACTGCACAGGAACTGCAGAAATATAAACAGGATTACAGCGAGCACAGTTTTAAGGAAAAACTGCGGAAATATGCCAAAATAATTGGTGTAGGGGCAGTTTATAAAGTGCTGCAGCTGTGGTATGTTTTACAGAAACCTGATGTGCCGTTGAAACAGAAGGCACTTATTACAGGAGCTATCGGCTATTTGATTGCGCCTTTGGATTTTATTCCCGATTTGACGCCTGTTTTAGGTTATAGTGATGATTTTGTGGCTATTACTTATGCTTTATTGCAGGTTCAGGGATATGTGGATGCGGAAGTTAAAGAAAAATCTAAGCATTTTATTGAAGATATTTTTGGGACTGATGCTGTCAGTGAATTAGACTAAACTTGTTGCGGAGGGTTAGATTTGGGTTTACTAGAGTTATTGCTTTTAGCCGTAGGTCTGGCGATGGACGCTTTTGCAGTTTCTATCTGCGGTAGCTTGGCTTTAGCTCCGGCTTCGCGTTTTAGTGGAGCTTTGCGTTTTGGTATCTGGTTTGGATTTTTTCAGGCACTGATGCCTGTTGTTGGTTTTTTCTGCGCAATAAGGTTCAGATCTTATATTGAAACCTATGATCATTGGATAGCTTTCGTCCTTTTGATCTATTTGGGAATCAACATGCTGCGTGAGGCCGATGCTGCTGACAGCTGTAATTTGAAGCAGCATTATAATATCAGGGAAATGCTGACATTGGCTGTAGCTACCAGCATCGATGCTTTAGCGGTTGGTGTGAGTTTTGCTTTTTTAGAGGTGGATATCTGGACTGCGGCCGGGCTGATCGGTTTGGTAACTTTTATTTTTTCTATGATAGGTGGTTTGGCTGGTTTCAGGTTAGGAGAGAGGATCGGCAGCAGAGCTACGTTAGTGGGCGGCTGTGTCCTTATCATTATTGGGACGAAGATTCTTTTGGAACATACCGGCTGGCTGTAATTTATAATTTTGAAAGGTAGTGTTGACAATGGCAGAAGCAAACAAGGAAAGAATTTTTGATGAATTTGTGGAATTGGTTTCTGTTCCCTGTCATACTCTGAAAGAAAGGCAGGTTTTTGAACTTCTGCAGCAGAAGCTGAAAGATCTGGGTTTTGTGACACAGGAAGATGATGCAGGTAAAGAATTAGGCGGCGAATGCGGAAATTTATGGGGATGGTTGCCAGGGAACAAAGTCGGAGCTAAACGTGTGCTGCTGACCGCGCATATGGATTGCGTGGAACCATGTGAAGGCATCAAGGTCGTTAAAAAAGATGGTAAGATCCTGTCAGATGGGACTACTATTTTAGGCAGTGATGATAAATCCGGTGTAGTGGCTATTCTGGAAGCAGTGCGGATGCTGCAGGAAACAAAGGCTGAACACGGTGATATCCAGGTTTTGTTTACGATTGCTGAAGAAGGCGGTGTTAACGGATCGCGCTGTATGGACAAGAGCCTGCTGCATGCTGATGTTGGCTATGCTTTGGACAGTGAAGGACATCCGGGAGAAATCGTTACGGCTGCTCCGGGACAGGACAGGGTACATTTTAAAGTGCACGGTAAAACTGCCCACGGCGGACTTGCTCCTGAAAAAGGCATCAATGCGATTCTGGTTGCAGCTAAAGCTTTAGCCGGTGTTGAAAAATATGCCAGGATTGATGAAGAAACGACTTGTAATATCGGCGTTATCCATGGCGGGTTAGCTACTAATATTGTTCCTGATCTGGTAGAGATCCAAAGCGACGTTCGCAGCCGTAATCTGGATAAACTGTCTGCTCAGCGTGATTATCTGGTTAATACTGTCACTGCAGGTGTTGTTGCTAATGGCGGTAAGGTGGATGTGGAGATCATTCATAAGTATCAGCCTTTTGACCTTAGTCATGATTCTGACGTTGTGACGCTGGCACTGGAGTCCTGCAGGGCAAACGGTTTTGTACCGGATGTTACGGTTACTGGTGGCGGCAGTGATGCAAACTTTATTAATGCTTATGGTGTGCCCTGTGTCATTTTAGGCACTGGTATGAGTGAAGTGCATACGGTCGATGAATTTATACTGGAAGAAGATCTTTATAACAGTGTGCTGATGGTTTACGGGATTCTGCAGGCTGCAGCAAAATAAAAAATAAAAATACCTGTTATCTAAACGTTGATTATGTTTAAATAACAGGTATTTTTTTATCCCAGCTGCACGCTGAGCTCGACACCGAAAACTTTGGCAAACCAGCGGATATGCTGTTTGAGCTGATGCATTTCGATGCTGGGTATACCTTCAGAATGTAATGTCAGTACAGCATGTTTTTTTTCGATACGTGGCTGAATGCCGCGTATCTGATTGGTTTGTGAATAATCAAGGCTTTCCGCCAGCGCCAGCAATAAAGCTAATTTATTGATAGCCTGCCAGTGATTTTCGTTTAACAATTCTTTGTAGTTTCGATCCCGAAAATAATTTTTGGAGATGCCGTTATGCCAGCCGGCGATAGCGGAAGTTATCAGCTGTTCACGATGTGAAAGCCCGAAAATCTGAGCGTTTTGGATCATATACGCACTGTGCCGGGCGTGGCTGTAGAAGTTGATGGTGATACCGATATCATGCAGCAGAGCCGCTGTTTTCAGCAGCTTTCGATAATCCTTGTCCAGCTTATGTAAATCTTTCCAGGCGTCAAACATAGTCAGGGCAAGCTCGGTGATATGTTTGCTGTGCGTAGTGTCAGGGGTATAGAGAGTTAAAATATTCTGCGTACTGCGATCCAGGATATCGGGCGCGATCAGGGGCATATTTTCGGATTTGGAATAGTAATCGAAAAATAATCCTTCACGTAAACCGCAGCCGGAAATGATCATTTGTTTACAACCGGTTGTTTCCAGTAAACAATTAATGATACCGGCACCGGCTAGAATAATATCGGCACGTTCGCTGCTGAGACCGGCTATTTTACGGCGCTGTTCTAAAGTTGTGCTGCGCAGCTGGCTGAAAATATCATGGAAAGCCTGTGCTGAAAATTTGTAGTTATGGATTTTTGAAGACGGGTATTTACTGCGCTTCTGCTGCATTTTGCCAAGGGTACGCGCCGTACCGCCGACGCCTATAAGCGGTAGCCTGTTTTGTTTGAGCCAGGGATGCTGTGAAAGACGGCTGAGCAGGAAAAAGCTCATATCGCTGTAAACATTAGGTGACATAGTACCGCGTGTATTGAACATATCGGTAGTGTTTACTGCGCCGAAGGGCAGAGAAACAGACTCCACGATCTGCCTGTTTTTAAAGAGGATCAATTCGGTACTGCCGCCGCCCAAGTCAAAGATAATACCATCTTTAACCGGCAGCGTATTGATAACGCCCAGATAACTGATGTAGGCCTCGGTATTACCTGTAATTATATGCAGGGTAATACCTGTTTCTGCTTCTACAAGACGCGTCAGTTCAGGGCCGTTTGGAGCTGAGCGGATAGCGGCTGTAGCCACAGCAATGGTTGTGTCGGCATTGTAAAGCCGGCACATATAAGCGAAGCTTTTCATCGTTTCCAGGGTTGAAGTGAAAGCTTCTTCTGTTAAACGACCGGTTTTATCAAGCTTCTGACTGAGCCGCAATGCTTCTTTTTGATTATAAACCATGTTGTAAGCGCCATTTTTATAAATATGGCTGATTACAAGACGGGCTGAGTTAGAACCGATATCGATGATTGCGATACGCTGCATATTTTTCACTCCCAGTAAATAGAAAACGTTCCTCAATTAAAAAGATATATTTTATATATTACTCACAGATTAAAAAAATCCTGCGTAATTTAAGTGATTTTGCAAAATTTTACGTAAAGAATTGTAAAAAGTAACGTTTGTGCAAGGATTTAGAGGTCTGATGTCGAATTTAATATAAAATGGAGGAGGTTTGTTTGTGAAAAAGAAAAGCTATACAACCTTTGCCGCGATACATCTCGGATCAGAGATGATCAGCATGCAAATAGTTGAATACCGTAATATGAATAAGGTAAAAGTAATCGAACAATGCAACCACAGGGTCAAATTGGGAGAAGAAACTTTTAAAAATAAAATTATCCCTTTCAGTATGGTAAGCGAAATCTGTGAACTGCTGCAGGGCTACAAACGCCTGATGTCCGAATATGGTGTAGAAGAATGCAGTGTGCAGGCAACGACCGCTGTGCGTGAAGCGTTGAACCAGGTGTTTTTGCTGGATCAGATTTATATCAAAACTGGTTTGAAAGTCAAAGTTGTTGATATGCCCCAGGAAATTTATACCAAGTATACGGCTATCAGGCAGACTTTGCGCAGTGAAGGTATTAACGGCAAAGATTATGGTATGCTGCTGATGGATATTTCTTCGGGTGGGCTGGGCATCACTTTTGTTGATGATGAAAAAATTAAATATCAGCAGAATTTTCATGTGGGCATCATTAGGATTAAAGAAAGTTTTAACCGTAATCAGCGTAACGGTATGCAGTTCAATCTGGCGCTGACAGAGTTTTTGGCCAGTACGATGGGGCCTGTGCGTGAAGCTCTGAAGGATGCCAATATCCGCTATTTGATCCTTTCCGGTACGGAAACCGAACTGCTTTTACAGATGTTGGGACTGGATACTCAGGCTAAGGTAACAAGGATTAAAGCCGAGGAGTTTATGGAACTTTTTAATAAGGTCCACAAACTAAATCTGCCGCAGATCATAAAGGTATTCAAGATAAAGGAAAGTGTGGCAGAATTAGTACTGCCGACGATTCTTTTATATGAACAGCTGCTGGCTTTAGTGCCGACAAAAGAGATAATTATTACCGCCGATCGTTTTATCGATGGCATTCAGCTGCTGCATATAGGACCGAAGACAGATAAAGAGTATGCTGCCGAGCTTGAAAAAGAGCAATTAAGCCTGATCCATAATATCGGTGAACATTATAATTATGACGTTAAGCACGCCAAACAGGTAGAACGGCTGGCGCTGGCAATGTTTGATAAATTAAGTAAAAGCCATGGTATGGATGAGCATTGCCGCACTTTAGTGCAGGCTACGGCGCTGCTGCATGATATCGGTAAATATATTTCAATGCGCAGTCATTCGCTTTATACCTATAAGCTTATTATGTCAACGGACATTTTAGGGTTCAGTGATAATGATAAAAAAATCGTGGCGCTGGCAAGCTATTACCATGCCAATCAGCTCTTTGAAAACAAGGCCGGCAGCCCGGAAATGGAAAAAGAACTGACGCCGTTAGTAGCGAAAATAGCTGCCTTAGTGCGTCTAGCTGATGCGATGGACCGTAGCTACCAGCAAAAAATCAAAGTTTGCAAAGTCAGCATTAAAGATGGAACGATGCTAATTGAAGCTAAAAGCAAGGTCGATTTGACTTTGGAAGAATGGACTTTCGCTGGTAAAGCGACATTTTTTGAAGAAGTTTACGGCTTGAAAGCAATTTTAGAACGGGTGAGTGAATAGATGAAAAGCATAGATTTGAACAAACCTGAATATTTTTTTAACCGTGAATTGAGTTGGCTGAAATTTAACCTGCGCGTACTGAAGGAAGCTGCAGTCAAAACGACGCCGCTGCTGGAACGCTTGAAGTTTGTTGCGATTACCGCGTCTAATCTGGATGAATTTTTTATGGTGCGTGTGGCCGGACTATGGGATAAGTGGGAAGATGGAATCAATCAGCGCGATGCTTCCGGACTTACAGTCAAGGAACAATTGGATGAAATCAGCGCTTCTGCGCATGAACAGGTCAAGCTCCAGTATAAATATATGCTGTCGATTCTTAAAGAGCTGGAAAGTAATGGTATCAGGATCTGCCGTGTAAGTAAGATCAGTGAAAAAGGACGCGGCTGGCTGGATGAATATTACCGTGAGGTTGTTTATCCGGTTTTGACGCCTATGGCTGTTGATGCTTCCAGACCGTTTCCGTTTTTGGCGAATAAGACACTGAATTTGGCGGTAGAGATCATTAATCAGGACGAAGAGCAAAGCATGGGTTTGGTACAGGTACCATCAGTATTGCCGCGGCTCGTCGAAGTAGAGGGTGAAGGCAAGCGGACCTTTGTATTTTTAGAAGATATTATCATTGAAAATTGCCATGATCTTTTTAACGGCTGCCAAATTTTGGATGTAGCGCCGTTTAGACTTACGCGTGATTCTGATCTTGACGTTGATGAAGACGATATAGATAATTTACTGAAGGAAGTAGAGAAATCTCTGCGTAAACGAAAACGCGGTGCAGCAGTACGTTTAGAATTAAATAAAACAGCTAATCTGCGTATCAAAAAATTCCTCAGTGACAATCTTGATTTATCAGAACAGGAGATTTTTGAAATTAACGGACCGCTTGATGCGACATGTTTCTTTAAATTTGCCAGTCTGCCTGGTATGTGGCCGTGGCTCTATGAGCCTTTTGTACCGCAGCGTCCTTTAGAATTGCCGGATGACAGCGATTTATTTGGCGCTATCAGGAAAAAAGATATTTTACTGCACCATCCCTATGAAAGCTTTGATCCTGTTGTAAAGCTGGTCAATGATGCCGCCTCAGACCCCAAGGTTCTGGCGATTAAGCAGACTTTATACCGTGTCAGCGGTAATTCACCTATCGTAGCCGCTCTGGCGCGTGCTGCTGAGAATGGAAAACAGGTTACAGTATTAGTAGAGCTTAAGGCGCGGTTTGATGAAGAAAATAATATTATCTGGGCCAGACGTCTGGAGCAAGCCGGATGCCATGTTATTTACGGACTTGTAGGGCTGAAAACTCATGCTAAGATCATTCTGATCGTACGTAAGGAAGCCGATGGCATTAAACGTTATGTTCATCTTGGCACTGGTAATTATAACGACAATACAGCCAAGCTTTATACAGATATGGGACTTTTAACCGCTAACGATCAGTTTGGCAGCGACGCCTCGGCATTTTTTAATCTGCTGTCAGGTTATTCGCAGCCGCCATTATGGAATAAACTGGTAATGGCGCCTTTAGGGCTGCGCGATAAAATTTATGAGCTTATTGATAATGAAATAGCGCAGGTCAAAGCTGGCAACAAGGGACACATCATTGTAAAAATGAATTCTTTGATCGATCAGCAGGTCATTCAAAAATTATATGAAGCTTCGATCGGAGGCGTACAGGTAGAATTGATTGTACGCGGTATTTGCGGATTGCGTGCCGGAGTGGAAGGGATCAGCGAAAACATCACTGTTCGCAGTATTGTAGGCAGGCAACTGGAGCATAGCCGCATCTTCTGGTTTGCTAACGGCGGGGAACAGCAGCTGTATCTGTCCAGTGCCGATTGGATGCCCAGAAATCTCAATGATCGTGTGGAACTGTTTTTCCCGGTCGAGAGCGAAGAGCATATTAAGCGTATCAAAGAGATTCTTGACTTGTATCTGCGGGATAATGTCGGTGCGCATATGATGCAGTCTAACGGGACCTACAGACGTGTCACCAATAAAGCAACGCCTGTAAGCGCTCAGAGCTCCTTATATGAGGAAGCGCTTTTGGCGGCCGCTGCTGATAAAATTCCTATGGAAGTAAGACTGCGGCCCATGTACAGCAAAGACAGTAAAGAGTAATTTAATCGCGTAAGTAATACTGCTTATTGTAGAATTTGCTGCGAGTTGCTATAATGTATGCAGAAGTTTTGAGGAGGAAAAAGAATGAGCAAATTTGCTGTAACCTTGAACTATCATGGCAATTATGGCTATGTTGAATATGATAGCGAAAATAAAAAAGCAGAAATTGTTTTAGGCGTTGCTGAAGCAAAAGCCAAAGTAGAAAAATTTTTAAATGAAAAGCTGACTTTGGATGTGCAGGAAGGCGATACGGTCCGGCAATTTGTTACTAAAACACTGGATCCGTTGGAAAACCTTGATAATTTTAAAATTTGCCTGACAAGACTTTGGTTCAATACGGACGTATTGGTGGAATGGAGTATGCCTCCGGGAATGACAGAAAATTTGTGATTGAACGCTTTCTCTATTTGTGTTATAGTAAAAGGGTTCTGAAAACAATAGAACATTTACGTCTTGGTAGCTCAGTAGGATAGAGCGATCGCCTCCTAAGCGATAGGTCGGGGGTTCGATTCCCTTCCAGGACACCAGTAAACACACGCGTTTGCCTATTCGGCAGGCGCGTTTTTTTGTTGGCAAAACTATTATTGGAAAAGTGTTGCTATGCATGTTAACAGTTTCGAATATAATCTTTGGAAATATTACTGTGAATTTTGATAATTTATGATTTTTTCTTATAGTGAATAGCTAGAAAAAATAAATTATAGTATAATAGTTTTGATAAGTTAAATAAATTTATGATGTTAAAACTTTTTATTGCATGATATATAATGTAAAAGAAAATGCAGATAAAAAACTTCTGATGACTGTGTATGTAAGAAAAGGTGGTGGTAGATATGTTTTATTTAGCGCTATGCGATGATTGCAAAAATGATTTGCAGGAAATTATGGAATGCCTGGGGGCACTCAAAAAAGAAAATTATCGTATGGAAATTATGCCTTATCTTACTGGATCGGAGTTGATTCGAGAGTATGAGATAGGGCGTCGTTTCAACCTTTTGGTTTTGGACATGTACATGGAGCCAATAAATGGTATTGAGACAGCTAAACAAATACGGAAAATTGACACTACCGTGCCGATTTTAATTGTTACATCTACGATAGAGTTTGCATTGGAAGGTTATTCAGTAAATGCTTACAGGTATTTACTGAAACCGATCGATAAAAAAGTTTTTTTGAATGAAGTTCGAACAATACTTAATAAACAGGAAAAAGCTGATCAGCATTATTTTAGTATTAGTAATGAACAGGGTATCAGTAAGGTTAAGCTGGAAGATATTTTATACTTTGAATCAGATTTGAAAACAATTTATCTGCAAAGCTGGCAGCAACGATATGCTTTTAGAGGCACTATCAGTGAAGTTGCTGAAAAACTTGAAAAATTTAATTTCGTACGGGTGCATAAAAGTTATGTAGTTAGCCTTCGTTATGTAAAAAATATTTTTAAGGGAGTAATTACAATGGAGAATGGAGTAAAAATCTATGTAAGCAAATATCGTTCTAAAGAGGTTTACGAATTATTAATGCAATATATAGAGGCTGGCTATGGAAGTTAATCAAGCTTTAACATTAGGGTTTGCATGTTTTACAGAAACAGCCATGCTGCATCATGCATTTACGACCTTTTTAGAACGTAATGATGTCAAAGCCAAATACTATTGGCTGGCTTTGCTTTTATATGCTTTTTGTGTTTTATTTACAGCTGGAAACAGTTTTTCTATTTATTTCGTATCACTGTTCTGTTATTCACTTATAGTATTATTTTCCCTGATCTTTTTTAGAAATCAAATGGAAGTAAAATTGATAGTGTCCTTTATGTTTGTGGCACTTAATTATGCTTTTACTGTTTTGGCAGCAACATTTTTATGGCAGATGCGTGGTAATCCTATTTCTGAATATCCTTTGAATTTAGAACCAGCTTTTTGGTCACAAGCGATTTTATATCTGCTTTTTACTGTCAGTGTATTTGTGATTGATAAGCTTCGTAACTATGAAAAGGATAAGAACTTACTTTTTGATGGTATTTATGTGTTTTGTGTTCCTTTATTCATGCTGTTAATTATATTAAAATTATTTTATGTGGCCATGCAGGTACAGTCACGTGAATATATGCTGGAAAATTTTTTGATCATCAGCGGACTATTGCTCTTATTAGGATTGTCATTATATTTTTTGGCAGATCGAACGAGGTCGATCAGTGAAACAATGGAACAAAAGCAGATTATAGAACAATTGCTTTCAATGCAGGACGTTTATTATAAAGAATTGGAAAGTCAGCAAAAGGAGATACGTAGTATTTCACATGATATGAAAAGCCATCTTCGGTATTTAAATACGATTCTGGCGCAGGGGCAAACGGAAAGAGCGCAGGAATATGTAAAGACTATTTATCAGGATGTGGAATCTGCTCATTCTGTCGTACACTGTGGTAATTCAGTAATTGATGCGATCCTTAGCAATAAGTTACAGGGCGCAGAGGATTTTGGAATAAGATTGGAATTTGATTTGATAATACCGCCGCAATTATCAGTGCGAGATATTGATATTTTAATTTTGCTGGGCAATTTATTAGATAATGCAATGGAAGCATGTAAGCGTTTAGAAATAGAAGATGGAGAGAAGTTTATTTATGTTAATGCGCGTGTTCAAAAAGGATTTCTTTGTATTCAAGTAAATAATTCATATAATGGATTACTTAATTTAGTTGAAAATAGTTATGCAACAGTGAAAATAGAGAAACATTTTTGTGGAATCGGCCTTTCTAATATTAAACGTATCGTCAATAAATATCATGGTAAATTAAATATTACGCATACGGAGACAGTATTTTCAGTGTTGGCATTGTTAGCACTGGATGAATAAAACCGAAGCTGTAAAAAACACCGGATAACTTTTAAGTTATCCGGTGTTTTTCCGATAATAGGCTGATTTTTCCTGATTCTGCCACTTTTATAGAGAAGTAGTATGTTTTTTTAGATAATAGCAGTAACAAGTAACACCGTAAGTAAGCTGGCAGCCAGATAGCTGAGCCTTGCAGTTGTTTGGAAGTGCATAACTAGCTTAAAAAGAACGGGGGTGATAAAGCTTTTATTAAAAGCGGTGTGACTGGTAATAACATTTAGGGAGGGAGACAAATGAGTGAGAATAAAAAGCCTGTAAGAACGGAACAGGAGAGTAGCAAGCTTAGTCAGTTGGATATGCTTTTAGGGCTGGTCTGTGCAATCTTTTTTGTGGATACTATTGCTTCGGTTGCTACAATGGGAGCTGCTGCAGTGACTTGGATCGTTATTGTTGGGGCACTGTTTTTCTTTCCCGGCAGTCTAACTGTTGCGGAGTTAGGTTCCGCCTATCCTGAAAATGGAGGGTTTTATGCATGGATTAAGCGTGCTTTCGGAAATTTATGGGGAGCGCGGATTAGTTGGATTTACTGGTCCTGCAACGCTATTTGGATATCATCGGTTGCAACACTTGTCGTTACAGTTTTTTGTCAAGTTTTTCATTTGGAAATATCCAATACTATAGCGACCTGTTTCAATATTGCGGTTATTTGGTTGATGGTATTTGTTGCCACCAGGCCGATGGATAATTCACAGAAGATCATCAATTTCAGTGCTATCGCAAAATTATGTTTGGGTATAGGGCTGGTTATTGCTGCCATTTTATATTTAATGCGAAATGATTTTGAATTTGCTAATCCAATTACATTGGATCGTTTTGTTCCGACTTTTGGTCAGTCGATCGTTTTTATACCAGCATTGATTTATAATTTTTTAGGGTTTGAGTCTATGTCAGCGGCTGGTTCTGCAATGGAAAATCCTGGCCGTGATGTTCCAAGAGCAGCGTTGAAGAATTGTCTGTTGGTTTCAGGCCTTTATATAGTGACTGTACTGGCCATGCTAGCAATAATTCCCATAGGAGATATCAGTATTATTCAAGGGCTCGTAGATTGCTTCAGGATAGGTTTTGGTAACAGCTTTGTGATGAATGCATTAGTTTATGGTATTGGTGCTGTTTTTGTTACTGTGCTATTCTGCCAGGGAATGATGTGGATTCTTACTGTATGTCGCGTGTCTGCTGAAACAGCCTTAACAGGGGAGCTTCCGCGTATTTTTGCTAAAACGCATAAAAATGGGTCTCCAATTGGTAGTTTGGTTATTGCCGGATTTGTTGCTTCGGCGATGACCCTAGTTGCGAGTTCTATGTCTGGTTCGGCAGAAGAAATGTTCTGGTCGATTTTTTCCTGCACAAGTTTTTTACTATTAATTCCTTATCTGTTAAATTTTGAAGCTTTTTTAAAATTGCGGCGCACTGATAAAACTACGGTTCGGCCATATATCTTTCCTGGACCGTCCTGGTTTGCAGTCTTAATGGTTCGGATTGGTGAGTTTATTATCCTTGCAACGATGTTTTTGTTTATCTGGGTACCTGGAACTCCTTTCAATTTCAAACAGAGTATGTTCGTGCTTGTTGGAATTGTATTGACTTTGGCCGCAGGAGAATTGATTACACGCAGCTGTATGGCAAAATATAGAAACTCAACTGATCGTAATGATGTTGATAACTGGTCGGCGGATGATATTGAAGCTGAGTAGATTAGAAGATTGCTGCTGTTGATGTCAGACGGTAGTTAGTAAAAATAGAAGTTAAAGAAAGGTGGTAAATTATGAAAGCTGATCTGGTTTTAAAAAACGGGGTTATTTATAAGGCGGACAGTGCAAGAACAATAGCCGAAGCATTGGCGGTGGCAGATGGGAAAATAATATATGTGGGTGATAATAATGGTGTGAATGAGTATATAACGGAAACAACAGAAATCGTGGATTTACAAGGGAAATTGGTTCTGCCATCATTTTTTGAGGGACATACACATTACACAAAAGCGACAGCAACAGTTGTAGGTATTAATTTAGCGGGTATGAATACTGAAGCTGAATATGTAGAGTCTTGCCGTAATTTCATTGCGGCAAGACCTGGAATCAAGCTGTTGCGTGGGCAAGGATATTTGGAAGCATGTTTTCCGGGGGAAGGACCGCACAAAGAAGCTCTTGATAAAGCTTCAACTGAAATTCCTATTGTTGTGCAGGCTGAAACTCTGCATTCTCTATGGGCTAACTCTAAAGCAATAGAATTAGCTGGTATTACCAAAGCTACGCCTGATCCTAAGAACGGACGCATTGAACGGGCTGCAGATGGAACTCCTAGTGGCTGTTTCCGTGAAACAGCACAGGATCTCATTCTGAATGCTTTACCTGATTTTTCGGTTGCTGAATATAAAGAGGGCATTTTAAGTTTTCAGAAAATGGCTCATCAATATGGTTTTACTGGTGCTTATGATCCCTGGTTAATGGCAGGCGGAAATTCCATCAAGGCATTGAAAGAATTAGAGGCTGAAGGCAGGCTGCAAATGCGGTTAAGAGGTGCCTATTGGGCCGATCCTAATCAGGATTCCGGGCAGGTTGCAGCATTGGTAACAGCTAGAGACGAGGATAATAATGGTGATTTGTTCAAAATCAATGCAGTTAAATTATTTATGGATGGAGTACTGGAAAGTGTAACAGCTTATTTACTGCAACCTTATACTGCAAAAGCAGGTAGGGCTCCAGATTGGCGTGGTGACCAGATTTGGAGTACGGACAATATGAACAAGGTCGTGGCGGCAATTGACAAAGCGGGGATGGGAATACATGTGCATTGTGCCGGAGATGCAGCTGTGAAACAAACTCTGGATGCTATTGCATATGCACGTCAAGAAAATGGCCCTCGTGATGCCAGACATTGTATTACACATATTTTTTTAGTCGATCCGAAGGATGTAGTTCGTTTTAAAGAATTGGATACAGTGGCAATGACAAACTCTTACTGGGCTCAGATTGATGAAACTTATTTCGTTAACGGTAGTTATATTGGTCAGGAAAGAGCTGATCGAACCTTCCCGCTTAATTGTTTCTTTAAAGCTGGGGTCAAGGTCGCAAATGCCAGTGATTATCCTATTACTGCAGTACCTAATCCGTTTGTTGGTATAGAAATTGGCATTACGAGGATTGCGCCTGATAATTATCATCCATGGATTTTTAACTACGATGATCCTAAATTCCACAAACCTTTGTGGCCAGAAGAGCGTGCCGATTTAAAAGATATGATCGATTCTTTTACTATTAATCAAGCGTATGCAAATTTTATTGATGATATAAGTGGTTCTTTAGAATTAGGAAAATACGCAGATTTGATAATTGTAGATAAGAATATATTGGAAATTGCCTCGGAAGATATTGGTACAGCTAAAGTAGAAGCCACATATTTTATGGGGAAAAAAGTATATGCTGTTTAAGTAAATATAAGGCTGACAGCCTGAATTGTTTTCCTTTATAATCCTCCTGTCAACAAAAAAGCCCTGCCTTATAAAGGCGGGACTTTTTTGTTTTTTAGCTGTGAGGATATTTAACAATTGGTTTATTTACAATATAAAAAGTTGCCAAGGTTTGCTTGAGGCTTAAGCTACTGCTGTATTAGCGCACAGTTTATTTTTGTGTGGAAAATACTTTAGTAAATTAAGCAAAGTAAAAAAATAACTCAGATCAGTAAGACGTAAAAATGATTTGGAGATTATTTCTCCGTAGAAAATTATATGTTGGCGGCAAGCCCATGCAGGCGGGATTGTTACGATAGAAGTTCTGGCGTTTTACTCTAACTTTTTTAAAAAAACATATTAAAAAGTAAATGAAAATTTCTTGCTTGGATATTTTGTTTGTAACGGGTGTAAGATTTATCCGAAGCAAGAAACCGCATAAAGAAAAATGCTGCAAAGCTGGCTTTATGTATGATTTGCCGAAAGCCAAGATTCCCATCCGCTGCTGACGGCAAATAATCGAAAGGAGAGGTTTTATTATGAATCAAGACGACAACAGTAATAAAATAGGTGTCGTTGCTGCAACATTGATGGTTGCCGGTAATATGATGGGTTCCGGCGTATTTATGTTGCCTGCGAATTTGGCGGCAATAGGAGGCGTTGCAGTATTCGGCTGGATAGTTACCTGTATAGGTGCTATTGCTCTGGCACTTACATTTGCAAAGTTATCTTCTATTGATCCTGCTGCCGGCGGTCCTTACGCTTATACGCGTCAAGCCTTCGGCGATTATATGGGGTATCAGACAAACCTCATTTACTGGCTGGCAAATGTTATCGGTAACGTTGGTCTGGCAGTTGTAGGTATCGGTTATCTGATCAGTTTTTTCCCGGCTTTAAAAAATCCATTTGCTTTTGCTCTGGCGCAGATCTGCGTTATCTGGCTGTTTGCTTACGCTAATATGATCGGCCCTAAACTGGTCGGGCGTATTCAATCAGTAACCACTACTCTAGCATTGATTCCTATTATCGGTACCGCAATCTTAGGCTGGTTCTGGTTTGACGGCAAAACCTACATGGATGCATGGAACGTAACAGGTAAAAGCACTGTCAGTGCTATTGGTATGACATTGAACTTTACTTTGTGGGCTTTTATTGGCGTCGAGAGTGCTTCTGTATCTGCCGGCGTTGTTAAAAATCCTAAAAAGAATGTTCCAATTGCAACTATTGGTGGTGTAATTTTAGCCGCTGTCTGCTATGTTTTAAGTTCTTCTGTTATTATGGGCATGATTCCGAACCATGCACTTGCAAATTCATCGGCACCTTTTGCTGATGCCGCAAGACTGGCCTTCGGTGAAATCGCTGGTAACGGCGTAGCTATCTGTGCGGCTTTAGGCTGCCTGGGTTCGCTGGCAGGCTGGACGCTGCTGGTTGGACAAAGTGCTAAAGCTGCTGCTGATGACGGTTTGTTCGGTAATGTTTTTGCCCGTACCAACTCTAAAGGCGTGCCTTCTGCAGGCTTGGCTATTGTTGCTGGTATCATGACAATACAGGTTTTGGCAACCATGTCGCCTTCTGCCAGTCAGCAATTTGGTAAGATCGCATCAATAGCCGTTATCCTGACTTTACTGCCTTATATTTATTCCAGTATTTCTATCAAGGTTTTAGGTTATGGAAAGTTATCACCGAAAGATTACAATAAATCATGTATCATCGGTTTGATAGCAGCTGTCTACAGTATGGCTGCACTTGTAACATCCAATGGTAACCAGACACGGTGGTCACTGATCTTCGTTATCGCTACGATCGTATTCTTCTCCGGCGCTGTTACCAGAAAACATGAGCTGGAAGAGCTGCACGAAACTCCTGGCGGATTCTCGCCGAGATGGGTTCGTTACACTTCCCTGGCTATTACGATCCTTACCTTGGTCGGTACGTTCTGGTACTCTGTCGGTATCGATAAAAATATGGAACTCAAACATCGTACTAACATAACGACTACTACACAAGCTCCGGATAAGGTAGGTTCTACTACTACTCAATCTGTTAGCATAGATAACTAAAAAATTAATTAAGGAGTGAAAAAAATGATTATTTCCAAAACAAAAGGCAAAAGAATTTTGTTGGTACATGACCTTTGCGATCATAATACCCTGGATGAAAGTGCTCTCGATAAACTGAGTAATGTTTTAGGAGAACATGAAATTGAAGTGCTCACCGCTACAACAGCATTCGATGCCGAAATGATGATTGTCGCTGACCCGATGATCCAAGCAATACTTCTGGACTGGGATCTGGCAGAAGACAATACACATCAGGCTGCTAAAGATGTTTTAAACAAACTACGCAGCCGTGCCGAAAACGTACCTGTATTTTTATTTGCAGATCGTGCCGACGTTGCTGATATTCCTCTGGAAGTATTGAAAGAAACCAGTGACTTCATCTGGTTGTATGAAGATACTGCTAACTTTATTGCCGGCCGTATCGAAGCAGCGATTGATACTTATTTGAAAAATCTGCTGCCGCCGATGTTTAAGGCTTTGGCTAAATTCTCTCAGGTGCATGAATATTCCTGGCATACTCCGGGTCATACCGGCGGTACTGCTTTTATGAAAGCACCTGCAGGACGTGCTTATTTTGATTTCTTTGGCGAAAATCTGTTCCGCAGCGATTTATCGATCTCTGTCGGCGAGCTTGGTTCTTTGCTTGATCATTCCGGACCGATCGGTGCCAGTGAAAAATATGCCGCTAAAGTATTCGGCGCTCATCGTACCTATCATGTTACCAACGGTTCTTCTACCTCTAACAGAGTAATCTTTATGGCTTGCGTAACTCATAATCAGGTTGCATTGTGTGACCGTAACTGCCATAAATCCATAGAACAGGCGATGACCATGAGCGGCGCTATCCCTAACTATATGATGCCGCTGCGTAACTTCTACGGTATTATCGGCCCTATTCCGCCGCAAGCTTTGCAGGCTGAAGCAATCAAGAAAACTATTTCTGAAAACTCCTTGATTACTAAAGATATAGATTCTACTCCTGTACATGCAATCGTTACCAACTCCACCTATGATGGTTTGTGTTACAATGCCCGTCGTGTTGAAGAATTACTTGGACAAAGCGTTGACCGCATGCATTTTGACGAAGCCTGGTATGGCTATGCCCGCTTCAATCCGATTTATAAAGACCGCTTTGCCATGTACGGCAATCCTGCCGACCACAAACCAACTGATATGACGGTTTTTGCAACTCAATCCACCCATAAATTACTGGCTGCTCTTTCTCAGGCTTCCTTCATTCATATCCGTGAAGGTAAAAAGAATGTCGATCACAGCCGTTTTAATGAATCCTTTATGATGCAGGCATCTACCTCTCCGAACTATCCTATTATTGCTTCTAACGATATCACAGCAGCAATGATGGATGGTAAAGGCGGTAAAGCGCTGACTGACGAATCGATCCATGAAGCAGTAGCCTTCCGTCAATTGATGGCAAAACTGAATGCAGATTTTGCCGATCAGGGCGAATGGTTCTTTAACTGCTGGCAGCCTGATTTTGTTAAAGACGCTGAAGGCAAGAAAATTGCTTTTCGTCTGGCCAACCCCGAATACCTGGCTACCGAACCGGAATGCTGGGTCCTGCATCCTAATGACGCATGGCACGGCTTCGGTGATATCGAAGACGGATACTGCATGTTAGACCCGATCAAAGTATCTATCACCACTCCGGGCATCGGTCCTGACGGGTTGGGTAAAATGGGCGTACCTGCTTCCATTTTGTCCGCTTATCTTACTGCCAATGGCATCATTCCTGAGAAGACAACTGACTTTACTGTTCTGATGCTGTTCTCTATCGGTATTACTAAAGGTAAATGGGGCACTTTGATCGATACCTTGATCAAATTTAAAGAAGACTATGACAACAACACTGCTTTGGAAGAAGTATTACCTGATGTTGTTAAAGCAGCTCCGCAGCGTTATACAGGTATGGGCCTGCGCGACTTGTGCGAGGAAATGTTTGCAGCAATGAAAGAGCTCAAAACGACAGAATTTATGTCCGAAGGTTTCGCTGTATTGCCGCATCCTGATATGAGCCCGGCAGCAGCTTATGAACAACTGGTGCTTGATAATGTTGAAAAAGTAGATCTTGACGGTGTTGCTGAGCGTACCTTAGCTACAGGTATTGTTCCTTATCCGCCTGGAATTCCGCTGATCATGCCTGGTGAAAATGCCGGTCCTGCCGACGGCCCTGCACTTGGTTATCTGAAAGCCTTAGAAGGCTTTGACAGACAATTCCCTGCTTTTGAACATGATTCCCATGGCGTAGAAGTAGAAAATGGTAAATATTACGTTACCGTTTTGAAAAAATAACGGTCAGCTACCGTTCATATAGATACCCTTTCCCCTTGATAACAGGCGTCACCAGTTTCGGTGGCGCCTGTTATTTTTATACCTTTTTAAAGGTGGGAATGTAAAATACAAAACCAGGTCTGAGAGTGAAGAAATAAATAAAATAAAGCTTGCGTTTTTACTGTGTATGACTGACAATAAAAGCAGAGAACTTTTGGTAAAGGTTGTGAATTGTGATGAAGAATATAGATTTGACAGAGGTCTTGGCTGCCGCCAGAGGTGAAGTTCCTGCTGACATAGTGTTAAAAGGCGGTTGTATTTTCAATAGTTTTACAGGTGAATGGGAAATTGGCGATGTAGCTATAGTTGGAGAAACTATTGCCGGTATCGGCAGCTACAGCGGTAAAAAAGAAATTGATGTTACCGGTAAATATGTGACTCCCGGTTTGATGGACTCTCATCTGCATATTGAAAGTACAATGGTTGCTCCGCGTGAGCTGGCAAAAATTTTACTTTTGAATGGAGTAACGACGATTTTTGCCGATCCTCATGAAATTGCTAATGTCCTTGGAACAGCAGGGATTGAATTGATGCTTACAGAAACAGAGGCAATACCTTTAGACGTTTTCTTTATGCTGCCTTCTTGTGTGCCTGCTACTGAAATGGAGACCAGCGGGACCGTGCTTACGGCTGCAAAGCTGGAGCCGCTGGTCAGTCATCCAAGAGTGCTGGGATTGGGTGAGATGATGAATTATCCGGGGACGATCAATGCTGCGGCCGCAGTGCTTGATAAACTTGCGTTGACTGGCTGCAGCCTGTGTGACGGGCATGCTCCAGGTGTAAGCGGCAAAGCTCTCAATGCTTATCTGGCCGCAGGGATCAGCTCTGACCACGAAGCAACAACGGCAGATGAAGCAATGGAGAAACTGCGCCGGGGTGCTTATCTGATGCTGAGGGAGGCTTCTGGGGCCCATAATTTGTTAGCCTTACTGCCGGCAGTAACGCCGCTTAATTGCCGCCGCTGTTGTCTGGCAACAGATGACAGGCATTTAGATGAGCTTGTGAGTGAAGGCAGTATCAATTATTTGATTGAGATTGGTACAGCGCATGGCTATCCTGTTGAACAGTTATTACAGATGGCGACCTTGAATACAGCAGAAAGGTTTCGATTGTATGACAGAGGTGTATTAGCACCCGGTTATAAGGCGGATATCTGTGTTTTTAATAATCTGGTAAATTTTCAGCCACAGCTGGTCCTAAAAAACGGTGCCGTTATTGTAAATAAACAAAAACTGCTCTGGCAGTCACCGCCGCTGCTGAAAGCTCCTGAGAATACCATGCACTTGGAAGATGTGCGTGAACAGCAGCTGCGCTTGCCGGTAATGAATGGCAGAAAGGCCCGTGTTATTCGCATTGTTCCGGAGCAGATTTTGACTGAAACAGAATATGTGCAGCCTAAAGCAGAAGCTGGTTTCGTTGTGAGTGATACTGAGCGTGATATTCTAAAGCTGGCAGTTTGGGAAAGACATGGTAGTAATGGGAATACAGGTGTAGGCCTGGTACGGGGCTTTGGTTTGCAGCGCGGTGCTTTGGCTTCTACGGTAGCGCATGATTCGCATAATCTGATTGTGGTCGGGGTTGATGATCAGGATATGCTGACGGCTGCAGTTGCTTTGCAGGAAGCAGGTGGTGGTCTGGCAGTGGTGGCAGATGGAGAAGTAAAAGCTATGCTGCCGCTGCCTCTTGCCGGTCTGATGAGTGATCAGAATACTGAATTTGTGCAGCATAAGCTGCAGCTGCTGAACTTTTGGACTGCTGAACTGGGAGTTCCGGAAAATGTGAATGCTTTTAATTGCCTTTCATTTCTGGCATTACCGGTTATTCCCAGTTTGAGGCTCAGCGATAAAGGCCTGGTCGATGTTGGTAAATTCGCAATTGTTGATCTATGGGAATAAAATATAAAAAAAACGCTCCTTAAAAAAGGAGCGTTTTTTATGTTTCAGGCTTGTACTTCAGTTTTAGGGGCATCTGTTGGTGGAGCTGCTTGCTTTTGGACCAGCGGTGTTTCAAAATAAACGCTGGTACTTGGGAATGCACAGCCAAGATTTTCTTCTTCTAACATTTTCATAATATCGATGTTGATTTGCTGGCGGACATCCATAAAACTGGCGTAAGCGCTGGCCTTAGTATAGCAGATTATTCTGATGTCCAGGCTGCTGCCACCGAAATCCTGAAAATTGACGGTGATGCCGTCGTCATAAACACCATCATGATGCATGAGATATTCGCGCAGGCGGCCGACAAATTTTTCCATTTGCTGATAGGTCGTGTCGTAGGTCAATCCCAACACAAAATCAAGCCGTCTTTTTTCACGTTTACTGAAATTGGTGATGGCCGTGTTGGAGAGCAGGGAGTTGGGGATATAGACAAGTTCCTGTGGAAAAGTACGCAGACAGGTGCTGCGGAAAGTGATTTTTTCTACAGTGCCTTCGATGCCGTTAGCCGAGATCCAGTCGCCGATCACAAAAGGTTTGTCAATGATGATGACCAGACTGCCGAATACGTTGGCCAGAGAATCTTTAGCGGCTAGGGCGACAGCCAGTGAGCCAATACTCAAACTGGCGATAAACCCGGTAATATCGTAATTCCATTCTTTGGCGATCATGACAAAACCCAAAATGATAAGCAGGATGCGTAAGGTTGTGGAAACCACATTGGATAGCGCCAGATCAAATTCAACGCCTGCTTTAAGGAGTACCTTCATGGCGATACCATGCGTAGTGTCGCTGAGGTTGTAAAGGCCCCAGATGAAACAGATGATGAAAAAGCTGCGCAGAAGCTGATCGATAGAAGGATGGTCAGCTATAAAGGTCAAAGGCGAGCAATTAAGCGCTGCATAAATAGCAAAAATAAATAGGAAAAAATGCACTGGCTTTTCAAAAGCGTTCAGCAGGTCTTCTCCGTATTCAAAGGATGTTTTGCTGTTAAAACGATGCAGTACACGCAGTAATACGGCTCTGTAAAAATAACGTAAAAATGTAAAAAAAACAAACGCCAGAAAAGGTCTGAGCCAGGGCTGCAGAAGAATAAAAAGAGCGTCCAGATCCATTGTAGTTACTCCTCTAAAAGATATTTGTAGATATTGTAACATTTGCGTAAACAAAAAACAATAATTCACATAAGAGTCATACAATTATCTAACTATTTATCATAAATATGTTATAATATATTTTAATCTTCGTTAAGGAGGACTTTGTGTGGAATTTTTAGTAGAGTGGGCATTCGGAGCCTTGATCGTGGTTGTAGGTCCGTTGCTGACGCTGCTCGACCTGCCGGGCAATACAATTATGTTAGCTGCAGGCATAGGTTATGCTTTTTTTGATGAAGCCAGATACTTTGATGGACGTCTTTTATCGGCGCTGGTGCTGGTTTATGCTTTTGGTGAGATCTGGGAATTTATCGTATCGTTTTTTGGAATTCGGCGGCATAAAGTATCGTGGGGTGCGGTATTTCTGATTGCTGTCGGTACTTTTATAGGCGCTGTCATTGGCACAGGCTTTTTCCCGGTGCTGGGCTCTGTTTTGGGCGGCGCAGTTGGTTCGTATATCGTTGCCTTCGGTTACGAGTTTATGCGTACCAGGAATAAGGAGAATGCGTTCGCGCTGGCCTGGAAGGCAGCACAGACACAGTTTGTTGCCATGCTTGGCAAAATCGTCGCATCGTTTGCGATGGCGCTGCTGCTTTTTAAGCAGATTTTTTTGAATAATTGAAACAGTACAATATTAAAGGAGGGTAAAAAATGGCATTTAAATTTTTACACAACAATTTTAATGTGCTTGACTTGGAAAAAAGCCTGAAATTTTATGAGGACGCTTTGGGACTAAAAGAGGTCCGCCGTAAAGTAGCAGGTGACGGCAGTTTTATTTTGGTTTATTTAGGCGACGGACAGACTCCGCATCAGTTGGAATTGACCTGGCTGCGTGACCGTAAGGAACCGTATAATTTGGGCGAGAATGAGTTCCATCTTGCATTTGAAGCTGAAGACTATTCTGCTGCCCATAAAAAACATCAGGAAATGGGCTGTATCGTATATGAAAATCCAGCGATGGGTATTTATTTTATTGCTGATCCTGATAATTATTGGCTGGAAATTATTCCCAAACATTAATTTTTAAAGAGAGGTGACAGTAATGACCGATCTGAAAAAAATGACTGTGGCTGCCAGCGGTAAACTGCGGCAGGTGGCCTATGATATATTGAATGAACAGACTAGACTGCTGTCATGGCAGCAGGGCGGCAAAGTGCCACAGGAACAATTTGACAGCTGGCTTGCAGAAGCTGAAGGACTTTATTCTATTGGCAATATTAAGGTTGATGAAGCTTTCCTGGCCAAAGCACCGAAGCTGAAGGTAATTGCTCAGGCATCGGTTGGATATGATAATATTGATATCGCTGCCTGCAGCGCACACGGAATTGCAGTAGGTAATACGCCGGGCGTACTGGTGGATGCTGTTGCCGATCTTGCGTACGGGCTGATTTTAGATAGTGCCAGAAGTATTGCCCGTGGCTGGCGGCACGTTGAAAGCGGCAAATGGGGCGAACGGAAGGGCCTTGGCTTCGGCGTTGATCTGGCTGGAAAAACTCTGGGAATTGTCGGGTTGGGTGACATTGGCAGTGCCGTAGTGCCCAGGGCCCAGGCCAGTAAAATGAAGGTTATTTATCATAACAGGCACCGGCGTGCTGATGAAGTAGCGCTGGGCATCAGTTATGCTGGATTTGACGATTTGCTGCAAACGGCGGATTTTGTTTTGGTAACAGTTAATTTAACACCGGCAACGGCTGGAATGTTCAATGAAGAAGCTTTTGCTAAAATGAAACCAACGGCGCGTTTTATCAATATTTCCCGCGGCAGAGTCGTCGAGACGCAGGCACTTTATGAAGCTCTGCGAAGCGGGCAGATCGCTTATGCTGCGATTGATGTGGTTGAACCGGAACCATTGCCCGGTGATCATCCGCTGCTGACACTCTCCAATATTACGGTAACCCCGCACATTGCCGCATCAACGGTGGAAACACGTGATGCCATGGCGAAGCTGGCAGCTGCGAATATTTTGGCAGGTTTGGCGGGGGATCCCTTACCGGCGCAGGTGCAAATAAAAGACTGACAAGTAAAACAGACCAGAAGAAAGGAGGGGGAGCAGTGAAGAAAATGTTATGCCTGCAAGATGTATCAGGTGTGAGCGAAGTCGATTTGGCTGAACGCCTGCGTATCATTACCGGCTGGAAAGCCTGCAGAACTGAAGAATGTGAACGGCGGTTTGAGATCGACGGGGAAGAGGCAGTATTGAGATGCCGCGAAACGGAGTTGCAGCCGCCGGTAAAAAACAGTGAATTAAGGCTTATTGCGAAAGAAGGCATCGTAATCATGGCGGCGAAGCTGCTTCCTCTTCGCGAGATGACTGTTGTTTATACCAGTAAGGAGCTAACGAAGCTGAGTACGGTTGTCGAAAAACTTTGCTGTCGGATGTCGCTGATTATAGCCGAACCGGATCTGAAGCAGCGTTTGGCCCAGGAGAACGGAACCTATGATTTTAGGAAGCTGCCTGCCTATAAAAATGGCAGTCTGCAGGCGATGGCCGTTTGCCATCTTCCTTGGCAGATTTATGTGGTCAGTAAAGCCTGGCAGCAATTTCTGCAGCAGCCGGAAGAAAAGGTTTTTGTCAGACAGCTGCGGGTAAAATTGCGCCGGCTGCGTTCGACTTTGAGTTTTTTTAAACCGGTGCTGCAAAAAAACAGTACAGTTGCCTGGCAAAATACCCTGCGGCAGCAGGGTGAAATACTGTCACGGCTGCGTGAGCTGGATGTGGCTTTAATGACCTGTGAAAAAATAAAGCTGCAGGCAGCCGCTTCAGGCGGTAAGCTGACAGTACCAACTCAGGTGGAAGAGCTCCTGCAGAAGCTGCGTGTGGAGGAAACTGCAGCATGTCTGCAGAAGGCGGACCTTAGCATCATGACCAAAACGCTGGCGCAGTTTAGTATTTGGTTGCATGAGAGGCCACTGGCTTCAAATCTGGCTGATAAAAAAATCAGGAAATTTATCAGCAGACGTTTGAATGAGTGGAGTGAAAAACTGGAAACTATTGATAGAAAATATCCGGATTTTCATAATATGCTGGAACTGCACCAGATCAGGATTAAGATCAAACGTTTTCGTTATGCGCTGCAGACTTTGCCGGAAGTACCGCGCGACAGTAATCTGCTGCGGCGGTTGAAAAGACTGCAGGATATGCTGGGCTTTTTACATGATGATTTTATCAACGCTAAGTTAGTGCAGTGTTTTCTCGAGGATGCTGGTAATGTGCAGCTGCGCTATGAGGCAGGGCTGTTTGCCGGATGGGAACGCGCTAAAGCAGAGGCGGCGGTAGAAATGCTGCCCCAGTTGTGGGAAGATTTCTGCGGCGCGTTGAACGCCTGGCGTAAAGCAAACTTGTAGACAGGAGCGCTGTATGAAAGAGTGGGAAGATTTTTTAAAAGGTTATGGCTTTGTGCCCTGGTCAGCTGGCGGGATGCAGGGATGGTATCGTCAGACTGCATTTGTCAAGGATTGTCTGGCAGGTGAAATTGCCCGCTATTATGCGGATGATTATATAGTGATCCGTCATGAAGGCGATAGATCAGTAAATTGGCTGCGGGAACATTGGCAGAGCAGGGAAGACGTTATGACGCACAGGTTTCTGCTGTTGGACTGCCATGAGACCAGATTGACAAAAAAAGTTTTTTGGCTTGGTATACGCGGCTGGTTGGAAATATTGCAGTATAAGGAGGGGGATGCGGAAAAGCGTTTTGATGATTTGATCTATTTAGCGCAGCAACGGCGCTGCGGCAGAATAATTCTGCAATAAGTTCGCGAAGGGGATATTTTATGTTACTGACCATTTTTGTAATTACGATTCTTTGTTTTGCTGTCGCTTACAAATTTTATGGCGGCTTTCAAAGCCGTTTTTACGATTTAGACCCAAATCGTAAAACTCCGGCTACTGAATTACAGGACGATATTGATTATTGCCCTGCTCATCCGGCGGTTTTGATGGGGCATCATTTTGCCTCGATTGCTGGTGCCGGACCTGTTGTAGGTCCCATTGCGGCAGCGGCAGCACTTGGCTGGCTGCCAACATTACTTTGGATTATTATCGGTTGTATTTTTTTTGGTGGTGTACACGACATGGGTGCTTTGGTTGCGTCTATTCGTCATAAAGGTATGTCGATCGGCGAAGTTGTCCGTCAATGGATCGGTGCCCGCGGCCACAAGTTATTTCTTGCTTTTACCTGGCTCAGTTTAACACTGGTAATTGCTGTATTTTTGGAATTAGCAGCACAGACCTTTGCTGCTGATCCCGCTGTCGCTTTCACAGCGACCCTGTATATTTTTCTGGCGATGGTTTTTGGTGTCGCTATTTATCACTATGGTATATCTTTAAAAGTCAGTACGATTATTATGCTGCCGATTTTATTCGGTTCGCTGATATTTGGTATAGAAAGCTCCTGGGTGCAGTCAACCTTTGCTCTGAGCCTTGATACCTGGCGTATGGCTTTGATCGTGTATATCTTTGCCGCTTCAGTATTGCCTGTTTGGCTGCTTCTGCAGCCTCGCGATTATCTGGCCTCGTATATGTTATATTTTTCCGTGTTTATCGGCGGTGTGGGCATGATTTTTGGCGGTGCCAGCTATGAAGTAAAATTACCTGCATTTAAGGGATTTGTTACTGCTTCCGGAGACTGGCTCTGGCCGCTGCTGTTTATTACAGTAGCCTGCGGTGCTATTTCAGGCTTTCATTCTCTGGTTGCTTCCGGCACTACGTCCAAACAGCTGAAGCGCGAAACTGATGCTGTTCCTGTTGGTTATGGTGCTATGCTGCTGGAAGGTGTTGTTGGCGTTATTGCGTTGGGTACGATTATGATGAGCGGCGAAATGCTGCAAGGCGGTCCGACTGTTGTGTATGGCAACGGCTTAGGCCAGTTTGCTTCGCTGCTGGGTATTTCTCCGCGCGTTGGTACTGCACTTGGCTTACTGGCTCTCAACTCCTTTATTCTTACCTCGCTTGATACGGCTACCCGTTTGGCGCGTTATCAGCTGCAGGAATTTACAGGCATGAGCTTGAACAAATATCTTGCTACAGCTATCAGTGTTGGTGTGGCCTTAGCTCTTATTTTTGTTAAGACCGGTAAAGTTGCTGCATGGCAGATGATCTGGCCTGTTTTCGGCGCTACTAACCAACTGGTTGCTGCGATTGCGCTTTTGGCAATGGGTGTTTGGGTAATTCGTTCTCTGAAAAAAAGCGCCGGATTCATTATGTACCCGATGGCTTTTATGCTGGTAACTACTATTGTGGCTTTGGTACAGATGATTGCCGCTAATTTGAATAACTATATCGTATCAGGAATTTCTACTGTTTTGCTGGTACTGACTGTTTTACTGCTCAAAGAAGCATATGCGGCGCTGAAGGCCGCTAAAGCAGAATAGAAAGGACGGTGACTTATGACAAAAATACCATATAAAATCAATTTATCCGAAGATGAGCTGCCGAAATATTGGCAGAATATTCGCCCTTATATGCAGGAGGCTCCGGACCCGTTTATCAATCCGGTGACCTTTAAGCCTTGTACTGCTGATGATCTGCGCCCTGTTTTCTGTGACGAGCTGATTGAGCAGGAGCTGGATAATACCAATAAATTTATTGAAATTCCGGAAGAAATCCGTGATTTTTATAAAATGTATCGTCCATCACCATTGACCAGAGCCTATAATTTGGAAAAAGCGTTGGGTACGCCGGCAGAAATTTACTATAAATTCGAAGGCACTAATACTTCCGGTTCGCATAAACTCAATTCTGCTGTTGCTCAGGTTTATTATGCGAAGCAGCAAGGGCTGACTCACCTGACTACGGAAACAGGTGCCGGACAATGGGGGACTGCTCTTTCGATGGCCTGCGGTTATTTTGGCATTGATCTTTCCGTATATATGGTTAAGGTTTCAGCCGAGCAAAAACCTTATCGTAAGGCCGTTATGGAAACTTATGGCGCCAGGGTTATTCCTTCACCTTCGGATACTACTGAAGTAGGACGCAGGATTTTGGCAGAAAACCCCGGTACAGGCGGGTCCTTGGGCTGTGCTATCTCAGAAGCAATGGAAGTATCTATGAAAACAGATAACTGCCGCTATGTATTAGGCAGTGTACTTAATCATGTAGTGCTGCACCAAAGTATCATCGGCCTGGAAACTAAGCTCGGACTTGATAAATACGGTGTTCAGCCGGATATAGTCATCGGCTGTGCCGGTGGCGGTTCGAACCTTGGCGGGTTGATTACGCCGTTTATGGCAGATAGGCTTGAAGGAAAAAATAATATCCATTTTATTGCCGTTGAACCGGCTTCCTGCCCTTCCTTGACCCGCGGCAGATATGCTTTTGATTTCGGTGATACCGGACAAACTACACCGCTGATGCGGATGTATACTTTAGGCAGTGGATTTATGCCTTCACCTAACCATTCCGGTGGACTCCGTTATCATGGTATGTCGCCGATCGTCTCTAAACTTTATCATGATGGGATGATGGAAGCGCGCAGCGTGGAACAGACAAAAGTGTTTGAAGCAGCTACGATGTTCTGCCGCTGTGAAGGTACATTGCCTGCTCCTGAAAGTTCACATGCTATTCGTGTAGCGATGGACGAAGCAATTAAATGTCGTGAGACCGGCGAGAAAAAAGTTATTGTTTTTGGTTTGACTGGTACTGGCTATTTTGATTTAGCCGCTTATCAGGCTTATAATCAGGGAACTATGGTAGATTATGTTCCTACTGATGAAGATTTGGCAAAAGGCTTTGCTACGCTGCCAAAAGTAGAATATTAAAATTAAACTCCTGCCGCCTATTGCGGCAGAAGTTTTTTGTGAAAAAAGTAAAGCCCCTGCTTATTTAAGCAGGGGCTTTAGTTATTTGTTAATCTTCACAGCAGTCTTCCAGCAGTTTTTTTGCATCGATATATTGAGCAATACCTGCCGCTACTTTTTTAGATTCCTTCATTGCCAAAACTACGGTTGCAGGGCCGTGTACTACATCACCGCTGCTGAAAACTCCGGCTCTGGTAGTCATACCGTAAGGGCGTTCACGGGTAATAACAAAACCACGGTCGTCGACCTGGATACCTTTGGTAGTAGAAACGATACGGGCTGCAGGTCGCTGTCCGATAGCCAGGATAACACAATCACAGGGAATGACTTCCTGACCGCCTTCGGTTACGAACTGACCGTCATCAGTTTTGGTGATGTTTTGTACTAAAAGTCCAGCCAGATCTGTTTCGTCAGATTCTGCCGGTTTGCGGCGGATATTGTTTAAAGCACGCATCTGCTTTTTGTTCAGATAAGCAATGGGCTGCTTCAGAAAATTGAATTGTACGCCTTCTTTAACTGCCGCTTCGTATTCAGACGGGAAGCTGGAAATTTCGGCTTCGGTTTTATGATAGACGATAGTCACGTTTTCTGCACCGCGGCGTATTGCAGTACGAGCGGCGTCCATAGCCACGTTGCCGGCACCGATAACTACTACGTTATCGCCGTCATGCAGCAGTGTTTCACTTTCGTCTAATTTGCCGGAATCTGAAAGTACTACCATACGCAGAAAATATGTGGCAGTCAGAATACCGGACAGTTCTTTACCTGGGATATCTAAAGTACGTGGCAGAGAAGTGCCTGTACCCATAAAAACAGCATCATAGCCCTGTTCGAATAAATCATCAACTGTAAAGTCCGGCCCGACAAGCATGTTGGTCTTGATTTCTACGCCTAAATGCAGCAGTTCAGTGATCTCGCGGCGGACAACGTCTTTTTGCAGACGAAATTCCGGGATGCCGAACAGCAGAATGCCACCAGGTTCTGATTGTCCCTCAAGAATAGTGACTGCGAAATTCATTTTAGCCAGATCGCCTGCCACCGTCAGACCTGCAGGTCCGCTGCCGATAACGGCAACTTTTCCGCGTTTACCAGTAGAAGGAGGGAGTGGCTTCAGATTATTTTCGTGAGCGAAATCAGCGATAAACATTTCCAAACTGCCGATTTCGATTCCGTGTTTATTTTTAGTTAAAACGCAGTGAGCTTCGCATTGACGTTCATGCGGGCATACACGTCCGCAGATAGCGGGCAGGTTGCTGCGTTCGGCAATTGTTTCGTAGGCCAGACCTATATTGCCTTCACTGAGTGCGCGGATAAACTGCGGGATATTGTTGGCTATCGGGCAGCCGGTGCGGCAGGTGGGCCGTGCACAATTCAAACAGCGGCGCGCTTCATTGATAGCTTCCGACATGGTCATTGTTCTGCTCATTCGTTGTTACCTCGCTTTTCATTTTGTTCGCGATGTTTTTTGATGATTTCTTCTAGTTCTTCCAGTCTGCTGTCCATACGTACCATATAATCTGCCAGACGGTCTTCGTAATCGGCAACTGGATCGGGAAGCTGGTTATGGTTCAGATCGATCATGCTGTCGGGGCTGCTCATATCGCTGGCGGCAATGCGGACTCCATCTTTGGTAACGATACGGCCGGGAACGCCTACTACTACCGAGTTTGGCGGTACTTCCTTTAATACTACCGAACCGGCACCGATCTTGGAATTGGAGCCGACTGTAAAGGATCCCAGTACTTTAGCACCGCTGGAAACGACTACGTTATCGCCGATCGTAGGATGACGTTTGCCTTTTTCCTTGCCGGTACCACCGAGGGTTACTCCCTGATAGAGCGTGACATTAGAACCAAGCTCTGCTGTTTCGCCAATAACAAGACCCATACCATGGTCGATAAAAAGTCCGGGTCCAAGAGTTGCTCCGGGGTGGATATCGATACCGGTCAGAAATCTGGAAAATGTATTAAGCAGCCGGGGAATCAGTACCCAGCCTTTTAAGTATAATTTATGCGCTAAACGGTGGAGCCAGATAGCATGCAGACCGGGATAACAAAGTGCTGCCTCCAGCCTGGTTTTGGCTGCAGGATCGCGGTGCATAACTGCATCAATGTCGGTTTTAATTTGGTCTAACATGACAGACTCCTTTCGTAAACAGTTTTAAAGTGACTTCTTAACTTATATATTTTAGCACAGGGTATTTTCCAATGCAAATTATTGCAATGACAGACATTATCGCAGAAAGTTAAAAATATGAATAGAGTATACAAAATATAATGGAATTGTAAAATTTTGTAAGTTGTGGTAAAGTTTAAAGAAATAAAAGTTCATAATCAAACAAAATGCTGAGAATTAAACCTGTACCACTGATAGTATTTATGCTATAATTAAAAACGATTTACAAGAATAAAGTGTATACTATTTCAAAGCGAGGTGTTTATTACGGACAAAGATGTGATGAAAGCAAAAGTATGCGCCGCTATTGATGCCTGGGCCGCTAAAGTCGAAGCTTTAGCGCAGGATATCGAAAGGGAACCGGAACTTGGCTTTAAAGAAACTAAAACAGCAGCTAAAGTCACTGCTTTTTTACAGCAATTAGGTTTGGCACCTCAGACTGGTTTGGCCCTGACGGGTGTCAAAGCCCGCGTTGAAAGCGGACGCCCCGGACCTACTGTGGCAGTGTTGGGCGAACTGGATGCGATAGGGTGTCCGGACAGTTGTAAAGCAGATCCTCTGACCGGTGCGGCGCATGCCTGCGGCCATAATTTACAGGTTGCAACAATGGCTGCTGTAGCCTGCGGGATTACGCAGTCTGGTGTTTTGAGTGAATTATCAGGCGATGCCGTATTTTTTGGCGTTCCTGCTGAAGAATATGTAGAACTTGCTTACCGCAACAAATTGATCAAAGAAGGCAAACTGCATTTTCTTACCGGCAAGGGGCAACTTATTTATGAAGGCGCTTTTGACGATATCGATATGGCGATGCAGATGCATGCTGATAAAAATATGCCGGCAGCAACTGTATCCATTGGTGAAAGTAGCAACGGCTTTATTGGTAAAACAATTCAGTATGTAGGTAAAACAGCTCATGCAGCCGATGCGCCTGATCAAGGTATTAATGCTCTCAATGCGGCTATGCTGGGACTGATGGGAATCAACGCTTTGCGTGAAACTTTTCGTGAAGCAGACGTTGTTCGTGTTCATCCAATCATTACTAAAGGCGGCGACTTAGTAAACTCTGTTCCTGCCGATGTCAGGATCGAGACCTATGTACGCGCTAAAACCATGGAAGCGATCGAAGCGACTCATAAAAAGGTGGATACTGCATTGAAAGCCGGCGGCGATGCCGTAGGAGCACAAACGGTTATTGCCACGATGCCGGGGCAGTTGCCTTTGGCCTGCAATAACAGGCTGAACGAGTTGTTCGTAACCAATGCTAAAATTGCCGAACCCAATGTAGCAGTTAAAGACGCCGGACATTTCAGTGCTTCAACTGATATGGGTGACGTATCGCATTTACTGCCGGTTATTCATCCCTTTATTGGCGGGGTCGATGGCTTTTTGCATACGGCAGATTTTCATGTAGTCGATTTTAAGCATGCTGTATTGTTGCCTGCTAAGGCTTTTGCGATGATGATCATTGATTTGCTGGCCGACGATGCCGAATTGGCGCGTCAGATCAAAGCGGAGCACCACCCGCTGCTGACAAAAGAAGAATACATCGCCAAGCTTGATAAATATTTTCAGTAATTATAAGCTGTAACAGGAAAATGATGGAAAAGGGAAGGTGGATTTTGTGAAAAACATTAAAGTTCATGCCATCGTTTTAGCATTGATCATCATTGCGGAAATGATTGGTAACGTTTCTTTCAAGATCGGCGTAGGTACTATTGTACTGCTGCCGATGCTGTATGCCCTGATTATGGGTATTTTTATGGCACCTAAATTCTTAAAGGTAGTTAATCAAAAGGATATGCTGGATGCAAGCTCGCTGATCGGCATTACACTGATGCTGCTGATGGCACGTTACGGTACTTTGGTTGGGCCGACGCTGCCTAAAATTCTGGCGGCTTCTCCGGCTTTGATACTGCAGGAGTTTGGTAATCTGGGCACTGTTTTCATCGGTGTGCCTGTGGCTATTTATTTGGGGCTCAAACGTGAAACTATCGGTGCGGCTCACTCCATTGCCCGTGAACCTAACGTAGCTTTGATCGGCGAGCGTTATGGTCTTGACTCTGCTGAAGGGCGCGGAGTTATGGGAGTGTATATTGCCGGTACGGTTTTTGGGACTATTTTCTTTGGTGTTATGGCCAGTTTTGCAGCTGCGTACCTGCCCTTCCATCCTTATGCGCTGGCAATGGCAGCCGGTGTCGGCTCTGCCAGTATGATGACTGCTGCTGTAGGTTCTTTAAGCGTTATGTATCCGCAGATGGCGGATCAGATCGCTGCTTTTGGTGCAGCCAGCAATATGCTCTCCGGTCTTGACGGCCTGTATATGTGCATCTGGATGGCTTTGCCGCTGACAGAGTGGCTGTATAAGAAAATCTACCGCTTAAAATACGGTGTTGAACCGACAGGAAAGGATGCTGCAAAATGAAAATCAAAGATACACTGATCGTATTATTTATTGTCGGCGCCATGTCTCTTGTCGCCAACGCTATTGGCACCAAATATACTATCGTGGAAGCAATTCCCGGTCTGCTATTTTTAATATTTTTGGCAATTGCCGGTGTTGTTCTGGCAAAATATTTGCCGGGACGGATCCCTGCTGTTGCTTATATCGTAACTTTGGGCTGTATCCTGACTTATCCGACTATGCCCGGCAGTGACGTGATCAATGAAGCTGTTAAAAAAGTAGGCTTTTTACAGCTTTGTACTCCGATTCTCGCTTATGCCGGTATCGCTATCGGCAAAGACCTTGATGCTTTTGCCAAAAGCGGCTGGCGGATCGTTGTTGTTGCCTGTGTAGTTTTTACAGGCACTTATATCGGCAGCGCGATTATTGCGCAGACTATCTTGAAGGCACTGGGACAGATTTAATCAGCAGTATTTTCAGGCACTGGCCTTTGGCCAGTGCTTTTTCTTTGACCACGTTACTAAATTTACAGAGGTAAAAGCGAATGAGTTGAATTTATCGGCAAGATAAAGTACAATAGAAGTTAGAATTTTACCATATGGGAGGTATGATTATGGCTGAAGTTTTAGCAAAAACTACATTTTCCAGTGTTATTCACAACAACGAAGTTTGTGATGAAATAGTTAAATGGGGCAATGCTAACGGTTATCCTGTTACGAAAGCAAAATTACAAAATAAATTAGATGCGTATGTAGGGTTTTCGCCTGAGTATATGATTTTGGCAAAACGGCTGCCGCCTATTCCCGGAGGCTGGGATGTGACTGTCGAAAGCTACGAACCCGAAGAACGTATCATTCCGCTCAATGTTAAACCGGAAACAGGAGAGATCAACCGCTTTATCGTTAAAATGATGGAAGAATATGTTAAAGAAGGTCTGAAAATGGAGCTTGCTGAAAATATTTATGAATCTTATGGTACGCACCTGCGTGATTTAAAGGTCGTAGGTCATCCGATTCTCATCAATAATTTTGAAGATTTTATCGAAAATATGCGTTGATTGCCAGAACCTGCGTTTTACGCAGGTTCTTTTATAATTGCAGTCAATATTATACAAGATGGCACGGTAGATTTTTGGTAGGATAAGAAAAAGGAGCCTGCTGTGAAAAATGAAAAACGTTTTGTAAAATATGATAAAGAACTGCAGATAGAAGCCTATTGGTTTCAGGGAATCCTGCAGAAATTCCCGCAGCATTTTCACGAATATTATGTGCTCGGGTTTGTTGAGAAGAGTGGCCTGCGTCATATGTGCTACGATAATGTGGATTATTATATAACTGCCGGTGATGTGCTGCTGTTCAATCCCTGCGTGCCGCATAACTGCGAACCAATGGATAATGATCTGCTTGATCTGCGCTGCCTGAATATTAAACCGGAGATTATGAGTCAGTTTATGCAGGAATTGACAGGCAGTGAGGAAGTGCCGCTGTTTGCCAGCCCTGTTTTACGCGGTGACGAATTGTCTGGATCACTCCTGCGTGAACTGCATCAAATGATCATGCAGGAACGGGAAGACCTGGCGAAGGAAGAAACTTTTTACTTTTTGCTGGAACAGCTCGTTGCTGCCGGTATCAGTACAACCTCTATCGAGGCGAAAGCCCCGCCTGTACGCAGAGTAACAGAATATCTGCTGGGGCATTATACAGAAAAAGTGACGCTGGAAGAACTGGCAGCTGTGGCTTGTATGAACAAATATTCCCTGCTGCGGCTGTTTACGAAAACGGAAGGTATCACGCCTTATCGTTACCTGGAAACAATAAGGATCGGCAAAGCTAAGGAACTGCTTGCTCAGGACCTGGAACCTGCTGAGGTTGCATTGATGACCGGCTTTAGCGATCAAAGCCATTTCAGTAAATTTTTCAAAGAGGTCATTGGCCTGACACCAGGGCAATACCGTAATATTTTTAGAGTAAAACAATAGGAGAAGCTATGCAGAATAAAATTTTGATGGGGCATCTTTTTGCTCTTGTAACGATCTTGCTCTGGGGTACGACATTCATTTCGACTAAAGTATTGCTGCGCAGCTTTACTCCGATAGAGATTTTATTTTTCCGCTTTATTATGGGGCTGATAGTTTTGTTTCTGATCTATCCGTATCGGTTGAAGGTGACTGATAAAAAACAGGAATGGATCTTTGCCGGTGCCGGATTAAGCGGTATTACTTTGTATTATCTGTTTGAAAATATTGCGCTTGTGTATGCTCCTGCGTCTAACGTGGGAGTTATTACGGCCACAGCACCATTTTTTACAGCATTACTGGCCTGTCGTTTTTTGGCAGGCGAAGCTCTGCAGAAAAAATTTATAGTCGGGTTTGTACTGGCGATTGCCGGTATCGCCATGATCAGTTTCAACAGTGCTACACAACTGCAGATTAATCCTTTAGGAGATTTTCTGGCTTTAGCGGCAGCTGCTACATGGGCAGTTTATGCTGTATTGTCTAAAAAAATCAGTTCATTTGGTTACAATGCTATCCAAAGCACACGGCATACTTTCATGTATGGTTTGGTATTTATGCTGCCGGCACTGCTGTTTATGGATTTTCGCTGGGGTTTTGAGCGGCTGGCTGATCCTGTCAATCTGTTTAATTTGTTGTTTTTAGGTGTCGGAGCGTCGGCGATGTGCTTTGTGACCTGGAATCTTGCTGTTAAGCTGCTGGGCGCAGTCAAAACCAGTGCCTATATTTATCTGGCTCCGGTCGTGACGGTCATTACTTCCGTCATTGTGCTGGACGAGCAGATCACTACCATCATAGCCTGCGGGATGCTGCTTACCATGACCGGTCTTTTGCTGTCCGGTGATTTGCTGGAAATTTTTAAAAATAGTTTTCATGTCAAACGCTGATGTTTCGTGCAAACAAAAACCACCAGTACAACTGGTGGTTTTTGTTTTATTTGGCAGCGCCGGTCAGACAGTACAGAAAAGCTTTCGGCAATTACTTTTTGCTTGCTATGTCAAGAGAATAGATGATAAAATAATTAAAAGATATGAAATATAAAGAAATAATTTAAAGTTTTCTAAAAAATAAAATAATAGGAGACGGTGATCATGTGGAGCAGGAAAGCAGTTTGGACGAATAAAATGCTAGCAGTCGCGGGAGCGGCCGCTGTAGTTGCTGCCTGCAGTCCGCCGCAGCCGGTTTGGGGGGAACAGATCAATCCGCCGGACAATGTTATCCATACGTCGAGCGTCGGTATGGGCACGCTGAAACCCGGCGATAGCCTGGTCAATCAGGGCGGCATCGTGGGCGAGAATCCGTCTGCTTCAGGCATTACCGGCCTATGGCTGCAAAATGGCGGCACGGCTTTGAATTCCGGGGCTATAAGCCTCTCCGGCAACGGCGGAAATGTCTATGGCGTGTTTTGCGATGCTGGTACTGGTGGCAACGTTGTCAATGCCGGTTCTATTGCAGTGACAAATGTTGATGCTGCGTCGGGCGGTACTGCTACTGCCGTTGGGATCTATTTAAAACGAGGCGGTACAGCCAGTAACACCGGTTCCATTATGGCTCGGGCTCGGAGTAAGAATGCTTGTGGGATCTCAGCTGATGCAGAGGCTGAGATCGTCAATGCTGGCCGGATCACTGCCGTGAGCGAGGAGGGGAAGGCATACGGCATTCAAATGAATTCCACCGGCACAGTCTCCAATTTCGGCGTTATCGATGCGATTGGACAGTCTGGGCATGAGTTGTCTCTGGACGGAGCTTCTAAGGTAACCGTTAGAACCTGGGCTGTAGAACTGCGCGATTTCACTGATGCTGCGAGCAGGCCCTTTTTTGTTTCAGATAAATCTGAACTCGATTTTAAGGACGGAACGCTGATCCTGCGCCCCGGAGCTGCCGGGGAGTTTGCCTTTGGGGGAGAATATAAAGTTACGGACATGGTTGCTTTTGCAAGTAGTAACTCTGCTACCAGTGGCGCTGTTGAAGGACTGGACACACTTACGGCAACGGCTGAGCTTCCCTGGTTGTCAGCAGAAGTCGGGAAGGATGCAGCGGGTGAAACTGTGGTTGCACTGCATGCTGAGGTCACGCGCGGCAACAATCCCGGCCAGGCAGCCGCCGTGCAGCAGGTTGCGTATATCAACAGCCAGATGCGTTTTGTAGACAGCGTCTTATCAGAGCGTTTGCGGGCTGCCGGAGCAGAGGAGCGCGGCGCTAAAGGGCCCGGCAGTATGGATGCGATTGACCAGGATTCCGGTTGGTCCGTGTTTTTGACGCCATATCACAACCGCAGCCGCAGCGGTGCATTTTCGTATCACAGCCGCAGCACGGGTCTTGTAGGCGGCGCACAGCGCCGGGTGGGCGAAAAAGCGACCGTGGGCGCTCATCTTGGCTGGAGCCATACCGCTGTCGACGGAGAACTGCTGCATCAGGACGGCGACAGCAATACCACGCTGCTGGGCGTACACGGCGAATACCGCCCGGAAGAGGCGATGTATGTGCGCGGACAGCTCAGCGGTTTTTACAGCCACGGCGATACTGACTGGAACAATGGCGCTGCCTTCCCATTGTTTGCTACCGCGCCGGTTCAAAATTACGGCGCGTATGCTTCGCTGCAGATGGGACGCGCTTATGCATTGAACCCGCACAGCATGCTGACGCCTGAACTGGGGCTGTCGTGGCTGCGGCAGCGTCAAAAAGGCTACGCCTTGCGGTGGCAGGATCGTTTGGGTGTCAGTATGAGCCATTATGACAGCACATATGCCGCTGAAACTTATCAGGCGCTGTACGGAACATTTATGCTGCGCTGGCAGGGCGATTACGCTGTCCATGCAGGGCGGCGGGTGCGTCCGCAGTTGGGTCTTGGCGTGCGCCGGCGGCTGACAAACGATGAGATCGGATCTGCCTTCCAGACCTTGGGCAGCAGTTTCAGTACACAGTTTTCAGAAGATAGAAACGTGACCTTGCTGGAAGCAGGGGCAGAATGGCTGGAGGGGGATACAAGTCTTACGTTCTCTTATTCCGGTGAGTTTGGTTCTGACTTGAAGGCGAATCGTTACTGGCTGGCTTTTAAACGTGAATTCTGATAAAAAACACCGAAGCACAACGTGCTTCGGTGTTTTTTAGTAAAATAATTATAAATTTTTTATGTGAGCTTCTGCCGCATTAAAATCTTTAACGATTGGCGCAGATGGTTCCTGGTCAAGCAGACTGAAGATATAGATAGCCAGGGCCGAGATGATGAAACCGGGCACGATCTCGTAAATACCTGTATAGGCAAAGAATTCTTTCCAGACCAGCACCGTTGTACCGCCGAAGAAAACGCCTGCAATAGCGCCTTTGATAGTAGTACGGCGCCAGAAAAGGCTGAACAGTACAAGCGGGCCAAAAGAGGCGCCGAAGCCTGCCCAGGCATATGCTACCAGCTCCAGGATATAGTTGTTGGGGTTGGAAGCCAGCGCTAATGAGCAGCAGGCCACTAAAATTACAGATAAACGGCTGACAAAAACCAGTTCTTTTTCACCGGCATTTTTACGCAGCAGCGCTTGGTAAAAGTCGGTGGAGATTGCTGAAGCTGTTACCAGCAGCTGGCTGGAAGAAGTACTCATGATCGCGCCCAAAATAGCGGAAATGATGATACCGGCCAGGAAGGAAACGAAGAATTCATTGTTAAGAACCATAAAAACAGTTTCGGCATTGACGCCTGTCAGCGTATCGCCCAACAACACGCGTCCTACAAGCCCGACCGTAACTGCGAAGAACAGCGAAAAGATTACCCAGACCATAGCGATACGGGTTGCCTGAGGGATCTCTTTGGCAGAGCTGATGCCCATAAAGCGTACCAGGATATGCGGCTGGCCGAAGTAACCCAGGCCCCAGGCCAGCAGAGAAATAATTGCCGTAGCGCTTAGTGTGACGCCGGTAGCGTCGGTAAAAAAGCTGAAATAGTTGGCGTTCATATTATAAAGTTTTTCAAAGGCTGTTACCGGACCACCGGCTTTAAAAATACCGGTTACAGGAACGATGATGATCGCAAAGAACATCAGGCAGCCCTGGAAGAAGTCGGTGCGGCAGACAGCTACATAACCGCCGGTAAAGGTGTAAAAAACTACAATGCCTGCAGTGATGAGCAGTGATTCAAAATAAGGCAGTCCAAAAACAGTATTGAATAAGCGTCCGCCGGCAACGAAACCGGAAGCTGTATAAATAAGAAAGAAAATAAAAATAAAAATTGCCGAAACGACACGCAGGATTTTTGTTTTATCGCGGAACCGGTTTTCAAAAAAATCCGGTAAAGTGATCGAATCGTTGGCTATTTTGGTATAAACACGCAGCCGCTTAGCCACAAACAGCCAGTTTAGCCAGGTTCCGATTGCCAAGCCGATAGCGATCCAGAATGCGCTGACACCTGCTACATACGCATAGCCCGGCAATCCCATCAGCATCCAGCCGCTCATATCTGAGGCTTCGGCACTCATTGCCGAGACCCATGGCCCTACCTTACGTCCGCCTAAAACATAGCCGGCCAGATCCTGTTCTTTTTTCATATGGAAAATCCCTATGCCGAACAGTGCTAAAAAATACAATCCAAATGCAAAAATGATGCCCCAATCTTGCTGCATCGCGACCCCTCCTCTTTAATTCAACAAAAACAGTATAAATATTATACACTTTTTTTAACCGCAGGTGCAAGAGTCAGCCTTTCCTTGACTGAATACGGCCACTGATATATAATATTTGAAGAAGTTTTGTAGACCGTTCCTTTTATTTATTGAAAGGAAGGTGCAGGCATTGAGGGGCTTGCTCCGTTTCGAACATAGGTTAACGCGGCGAAAGGGAGTAAGCTCTAGTCGTTTTTTATGGAGTGAAAAGTGTTATGCAGCCTGTGAAAATACATATTTACAGCCAGTCACACAGCAGCGCAGGGACGGAAAATATCGAGACCACAGCTTACGGGAGACTGGCAGAAAAAAATAATAAATATTATGTTTTTTATGATGAATCTGAAGCAGCAGGTCTGGCAGGCACTAAAACTACTATCAAGTGGGATTATGAGAGAGTCATTATTCTACGCAGCGGCACGGTGGATTGCAGACAGAAATTTGCCGGAGGTCTGGTCAGTGAAAGTATGTACCGGACTCCGTATCTGGCTTTGCCGATGCGGCTGACGACAGAGTATTTATATGTTTACTGCCGCGACAAAGTCTGGCATATCGATTTGGAATATGTTTTAGAACTGGAAGGACAGACACGCAGCAGATTTAAGCTGAAGATGGAAATCGAGGAGGATGTCAAGCGTGAATATGAAGGAAGCACTGGCTGCTGCCATTAAAGCTGCCGCGGTTAAAGCGATTGCCGCCGGTACGATCAAAGAGGGAGACTTGCCGGAGGTATTATTAGAGGTGCCGCCGCAAAAGGAATTTGGTGATTTTGCCACCAATTTTGCTATGCAGTCAGCCCGCGGCTTAAAATGCAATCCGCGTTTAGTGGCTCAGGCTGTGATCGACAATCTGGACTGCCCTTATGTTGCAAAGGCTGAAATCGCGGGACCGGGGTTTATTAATTTTTATCTGAAACAAAATTGGACAGCCGAACTTTTGGCAAGTATCGTAGCAGCAGGTGCTGATTACGGCAATCTGCCTGCCAGAGGCGGCGAAAAGATCCAATTGGAATATGTGAGCGCCAATCCTACCGGACCGCTGCATGTCGGCCATGGACGTGGTGCTGCGGTAGGCAGTTCACTTGCCAATCTTCTGAAAGCGGCAGGCTATGATGTTACCCGTGAATACTATATCAATGATGCCGGCAATCAGATCAATAACCTGGCTGCTTCGGTCAATGCCCGTTATCTGGAAGAGCTTGGTGTGGATGTGGAGTTCCCGGAAAACGGTTATCATGGTTATGACATTGTGGAAACTGCCAAACGCATCGTCAAGATCTACGGCGATAAATTCCTGCATATGGATGAGCAGGAACGTTTGCACGAATTCCGTACGATTGCCTTAAAAGAAAAGCTTGCTGCTCTAAAGGAAGATTTGGAAGCCTTTAACGTCACATTTGATGTCTGGTTCAGCGAGCAGACACTGCATGATGCAGATAAGATCAAAGAAGCCTGCGAACTTTTGACGGAACGCGGCTATATGTATGAAAAAGACGGAGCATTGTGGCTGAAAGCTACTGCTTACGGTGATGATAAGGACCGCGTCGTGATCCGTGATAACGGTGTGCCTACTTATTTGGCTGCTGATATTGCTTATCACTGGAATAAATTCAGCCGCGGCTTTGACCGTGTCATCAACCTGTGGGGAGCTGATCACCATGGGTATATCGCCAGAATGAAGGCAGCTGTAGGCGCTTTAGGGTATGATCCCGAGCAGCTGGAAGTTTTGATCCTGCAGATGGTCAGTCTGTACCGCAACGGTGAGCTGGTCAAGATGTCGAAGCGTACGGGTCAGAGCGTCACTTTGAACGAGCTGATCGAAGAAGTCGGTACTGATGCTGCCAGATTCTTTTTTGCTATGCGTTCGATCGACAGCCAGCTGGATTTTGATCTGACCCTGGCTACTGAAAAATCTAATGAAAATCCTGTGTATTATATTCAATATGCACATGCCCGCATTTGCAGTATCATGCGTCAGCTGGCTGAGGAGAATGTTGTTGAAGCGGCTGCTGCCGATTATAATCTGCTGACAGATGCGACAGAGCTGGAACTGATCAAAAAACTGGGCGAATATCAGGAAATGCTGGAGCTTGCGGCTAAAGAACGCGCGGTACACCGTGTGGCGCATTATGTGCACGATCTGGCCGGACTGTTTCATTCCTTCTATAATCAGTGCCGTATCCTGGGTGTGGAACCGGAAGTGCAGCAGGCACGGATCAAGCTGGTACAGGCGACCCGCCATACTATTAAACATGCTTTGAATATTTTGGGCGTATCGGCACCGGAAAGAATGTAATTTTTGGAGATAAAAAGCCATTTTATGAGGAACGGGAGGACAATCATGACGAAATATATTTTTGTAACAGGCGGTGTAGTTTCTTCGCTGGGGAAAGGGATCACAGCGGCTTCGCTTGGACGTTTGCTGAAAAGCCGCGGCTATAAGGTAACGATCCAGAAATTTGATCCTTATATCAATGTTGATCCGGGGACAATGAGCCCTTATCAGCACGGCGAAGTTTTTGTCACCGATGACGGTGCTGAGACCGACCTTGATCTGGGTCATTATGAGCGCTTTATTGATATTAATTTGTCAAAGAGTTCCAATGTGACCGCGGGCAAGATCTATTTGTCCGTTATCAATAAAGAACGCCGGGGCGATTATCTGGGACGTACAGTGCAGGTAATCCCTCACATTACTAATGAAATCAAAGAGCGCGTTTACCGCGTTGGCCGTGATGATAATGCTGATTTTGTTATTACAGAGATCGGCGGTACCGTCGGCGATATTGAAAGCTTGCCGTTCCTTGAAGCTATCCGTCAGGTAAAAAAAGAAGTTGATCGTAACGACGTCTTGTATATCCATGTAACACTTGTTCCTTATATAGCTGCTGCAGGTGAGCTCAAAACCAAGCCGACCCAGCACAGCGTTAAAGAGCTGCGCAGCATCGGCATTTCCCCGGATATCATTGTCTGCCGCAGTGAACGTCCTATTTCCAAAGATATGTGCGAAAAAATGGCTATGTTCTGCGACGTTGATCCGGAAGCTGTAATTCAGAATCTGACCGCGGCCAGTATTTACCAGGTTCCGATGCTGATGGAAGAACAGGGTATGGATTCCATCGTGCTCAAAAAATTGGATATGCCTGATAAACCAAAAGATATGACTTACTGGCATGAAATGGTAGAGCGTATACTGAAGCATTATGACCGCAAAGTAACGATTGCCGTAGTTGGTAAATATGTTGAATTACAGGATGCTTACATCAGTATTACAGAAGCATTGAAGCATGCCGCTGTTGCTAATGAAAGCGAACTGAAAATAAAATGGGTAAACGCCGAGAATATCGAAGCGCCTGAAACTGATATGCAGAAAATTATGGAAGGTGTAGATGGTATTTTGGTGCCTGGTGGTTTTGGCGACCGTGGCATAGAAGGAAAAATCAAAGCTGTGCAGTATGCCCGTGAGAACAAGGTCCCGTTCTTTGGTATCTGTCTGGGTATGCAGTGTGCTGTTATCGAATATGCTCGTAATGTCTGCGGTTTGGAAAATGCTAACAGTGCCGAATTTGTAGCTGACTGTAAGTATCCTGTCATTGATCTTATGCCGGAACAGGTAAGTGTAGAAGATAAAGGCGGTACGATGCGTTTAGGTCTTTATCCTTGTAAAGTTTATCCCGGTACTTTGACTGAGAAGGCTTACAAGGAAGAACTTGTTTACGAACGTCATCGTCACCGTTATGAAGTAAACAACGCTTTGCGTGAGCAGATAGTTGACGGCGGTCTGAGAATCGGCGGCACTTTGCCTAACGGACGTCTGGTTGAGATCGTTGAGATCCCGGAGGACAGACATCCCTGGTTCCTGGGTGCACAGTTCCATCCGGAGTTTAAATCCCGCCCCACTAATCCGCACCCATTATTTAGAGATTTCATTGCCGCTGCTTTGCGGGAACAAAAATAAGACTCTGAAGAAAAACCCAAAAGCAGACTGCGAGTCAGTCTGCTTTTTTTGTAAAAGGAGTAGAAAGTATGCTGAAAAAAATTTTTATCAGTGCGATTTTATTGATCGCTGTCCTGTCTTTTGTAGTGTCGCTGCTTTCAGGTAAAAATAATGATGAAAAGGTTATTGCTGCCCCGGCAGACAGGGTAGCAGTCATCAATATCGAAGGGACTATCGTCAGCGGTGAACCGGGCGAGAATATCTGGGGTGAAACTACGGGCGCTTCTTCAGGCCGTCTGATGCGTGAGATCCGTGAGGCGGCTGCCGACAGCAGTGTAAAAGCACTGGTGCTGCGGATCAATTCCCCAGGCGGCAGTGTTACCGCAGCAGAAGAAGTTGGCCGTGAACTAAAACGTTTTAAAGAAACTACTGATAAACCGATCATTACTTCGATGGGCGACAGTGCTGCTTCGGCAGCTTATTGGCTGGCTGCTTACAGCGATACCATTTATGCCAATCCGTCTACTTTGACAGGCAGTATCGGGGTCTATATGCCCTATATGAATACGCAGGAACTTTTCAAAAAAATCGGTATCTATACTACTAAAATCAAAAGCGGTCAGTACAAGGATATTATGTCCGCTGACAGACCGATGACTCCGGAAGAACAGCAGATATTACAAAATATGGTCAATCAGATGTTTGAGAATTTTGTCGCCGTGATCGCTGAAGGGCGTAAAATGGATATCACTAAAGTAAAAGCTTTGGCGGACGGACGTGTTTATACAGGTCAGCAGGCTCAGGCAGTCGGGCTTGTCGATGAACTTGGCAATTATTATGACGCTTTGGAGGCAGCAGGTAAAGCCATCGGAGTAGATGGAATACCGGAAATTAAAGAAAACAAGCGTCAAAAACCCTGGGAAGTATTTTTCAGTGCCCAGTTATCTAAAATGATGCTGGGGCAGTTGGAAATGCTGCTGCAAAAAGACGCGGCTGGAATGTCTTCACCGCAGGCGGCGAGGTGATGCCTTATGAGGCGTAAAACCTTTGACGTTTTGTTTGAAACCAGAGATGGCATGCGTTTGTTGGTACAGGAGCGCTGCATGTGGCGCAGCTTGTGGTATTTTGCCTTAAGTGTGGGTCTGTTCAGCGGCGTTGTAACAAATCAGTTGTTTTTAGATCAGGCGCTGTCGGTACGGTTTGCTGTTATTGCGGCCGCTGTTTCCATTGCCGGCGTAGTTTTGTCGATGTATGGTTTTTTGCTGCACGGGATTTTGGAAACTTTAGGAGCCATGGCCGGTGATGCTGTGGGATTGATCTGTCTGCTGGGTTATACGACTTTACCGTTTCTGGTCATGACTCCGGTAGCTTTGCTGGGGACAAAACTGGGCCTGCCGGGGATGCTGGTAGTAGTGGGGGCCTGTATTACAGCGAAGCTGTGGATGCTGTACCTGCTGATCAGAGCCTTACAGGTGGTTTACCTGATAGATTTTAAACGGTCGCTGGCAACTGTAGCATTCAGCTTGTTGCTGCTGTATATCGCTTTTGTGCTGCCGCTGCAGATCGTGTTTGAATTGCTGATGCTTAAGATAAGTTGATAAATTTAACTTAAAATAAAGTAATTTTTATTTTACTCTGCAAGTTACGGCAGAAAGTGATATAATTAATATGATTTTATATGATCGTATCAATAAAGGAGATGGTTGAGGAATGAACAGAGAATTATCCATGGAGTTCGTACGTGTTACCGAAGCTGCAGCAATTGCCTGCGGCCGCAGTGTAGGACGTGGTGATAAAAACGGTGCCGATCAGCTGGCGGTCGATGCTATGCGCAAGGCATTCGATACGGTAAATATCAGCGGTACAGTAGTTATCGGTGAAGGTGAGATGGATGAAGCGCCGATGCTGTATATCGGTGAGAAAGTCGGCGGCGGCGGTGCCGAAGTCGATATTGCCGTTGACCCTGTTGAAGGTACGAATCTGGTAGCTAAAGGTCAGCCTGGCGCAATCGCGGTTATTGCCATCGCACCGAAAGGCTGCCTGCTGCATGCTCCTGACATGTATATGGATAAGATCGCTGTCGGTCCTCGAGCTAAAGGCTGCATCGATATTGATGCGCCGGTCAGTGAAAACCTGGAACGTGTGGCTAAAGCCTTAGAACGTAAGGTTTCTGACCTGACCGTCGTATTGCTGGACCGTGAACGTCACTATGGTATTATGGATGAGATTCGCCGTGCCGGAGCACGTATTCAGTTGATTACTGACGGCGACGTTAACCCGATCGTCAATGCCGGCATTGAAGGTACCGGCGTGCATATGTATATCGGTAAGGGCGGTGCTCCTGAAGGCGTACTGGCTGCTGCCGCTATCAAATGTCTCGGCGGTGATATGCAGGCACGGTTGTGCCCTGAAGATGATGAACAGGTCAAACGCTGCCTGGAAATGGGCATCTGCGATTGCCAGCAGGTTTTGAGCTTGGACGATATGGTCAAAGGCGACGACTGCATGTTCACTGCGACGGCTATCACCGAAAGCAATTTGCTCAGCGGTCTGCGTTATTTCGGCGGCGGTGTACGTACACATACTGTTTCCATGCGTTATAAAACCGGTACAGTACGTTTTGTTGACGCAGTACACAGCTTTGACCGCAAAGATTTTGCCGTTAAACTGTAAGTTTTACAATCTTCAAGGGTTTTAGCTCAGGCTAGAACCCTTTTGTTTTCAAGGGTAAACTGATGAAATTGCAATTATTGGACGCTATTGGTGAAATAACGGAAGCCCGTACCGCTGCCGGGTTGTGGCAGCAGGGTCAGGGGTGTTCGCTGACTGGTCTCAGCGGAGCCGTAAAAACAGTATTTTTGGCAGCTCTGGACCGGCTTTTGCCGGAACAGGGCTCTTTAGTGTTTCTGCTTAGCGGCAGGGACGATATTCGTGAATACCGCAGGACTTTGAATTGTTTTTATTCGGATTTGCTGATGCAGGAATTGTATCCTGTCGATCTGCCGCTGGTGCAGGCTGATTCGCGGAATCGTGAGATTCAGGCTGGGCGCGTGGCGGCGATGCGTATCTTGCAGGGGGAAGAACGGGGTATCGTTTTTGTGACTGCGGAAGCATTGCTGCAGAAGCTGCCGATACCGCAGAAGGTTTTGGGAAGCGGCGTTGTCGTAACATTGGGGCAGCAGCTTGAGCAACAGGAGCTGCTGGAACGTCTGATCGAACTGGGATACGAGCGTACTACTCAGGTAGATGCCATCGGTCAGTTTTGTCTGCGCGGTGATATTCTCGATATTTTCCCGATCAATAGTCAGTATCCTGCCAGGATCGAATGGTTTGATGATACTATTGATGCGATGCGCAGTTTTGACCTGGATAATCAGCGCAGTATTGAATCTTTGAGTGCTGTTAAAATCGTGCCGCTGCAAATTGAGTCCGGCGAAGATTTTTCAGCTTCGGTACTTGATTATTTAGCTGCTTCGACGCGCTTGGTAGTAGATGAGCCGTCACGTTTATTTGAACTTTTACAGAAACTGTACACTGAAAGTTCTGGTTATGCCGATGAATTATGGTCGCCTGCCGAGCTGGAAGGTTTTTGCGCTCAGAAAAGAGCCTGGGTCGTAGCAGCGCTGGGACACAGCCGTTTGCAGCTGTTTAAGGATATCAATGTGCCTGTGCGGTCTGTAGCGCCGTATAATAGAAATCTGGAATTGCTGACAGGCGATCTGCAGGGCTGGCTGGCTGACGGGCAGGTGCCTGTGGTGATGATGAGCAACGATATTAAAGCGCGCGGGCTTGCTGACAGTCTGCAAAGCCGTAATTTAAACGCTGCTTTTGTAAAAGAGGGCGCACTGCTTAGAACGGGACGCATCACTGTCATCAGCGGCGAGCTGACGGCAGGGTTTCGGTTCTGGAATGAAAACTGGCTGCTGCTGACAGAAAATGATATTTTTGGTATGCAGAAAAAAAGACGGCTGCATACCAAAAACAGCGGTGCTCAGCTGCAGTATTTCTCGGAAATCAAGGCTGGAGATTATGTAGTCCATTCAGTTCACGGTATTGGACGTTATATCGGCGTGGAGAATGTCCTTGTTGACGGCGTGCATCGTGATTATCTGCTGCTGGCGTATGCCGGTGACGACAAACTGTATGTCCCCGTGGAACAGGTTGGCATGCTGCATAAATATGTCGGTAACGAAGGGCAGGCTCCAAGGCTTTCTAAAATGGGCGGAGCCGACTGGAAACGTGTGCAGAGTAAAGCCCGTGCCGCGATTACCGAGCTGGCTGAAGAACTGCTGCGATTATACGCGCAGCGGAAGATCGTCCCTGGTCATGCTTTCGCTGAGGATACCGAATGGCAGCGTGACTTTGAAGAGCGCTTCCCTTATGAAGAAACTCCGGATCAGCTTAAAGCGATCGCAGAGATCAAGGCTGATATGGAAAAACCTGAGCCGATGGACAGATTGTTGTGCGGTGATGTCGGTTATGGTAAAACAGAAGTTGCTATCCGCGCTGCTTTTAAGGCAGTTATGGATGGTAAACAGGTAGCAGTAATGGTGCCGACGACTGTTTTGGCGCAGCAGCATTTTATGACCTTCAAAGAACGAATGCAGCCTTTTGGGGTCAAAGTAGAGATGGTAAGCCGCTTCTGCACTCCCAGGGAACAAAAACGAATCCTGAATGATCTGGAAAATGGTCAGGTGGACGTTCTGATTGGGACACACCGTTTATTACAGCAGGATGTGCTGTTCCCCGATCTGGGATTACTTGTCATCGACGAAGAACAGCGTTTTGGTGTGGCTCAGAAAGAAAAAATCAAACGTTGGAAAACAGGCGTTGATGTGTTGACCTTGTCGGCGACGCCGATTCCGCGTACTTTACATTTGGCGCTTGTCAACGGACGCGATATGAGTGTGATCGAATCACCGCCGGAGGAACGGCTGCCGGTAGAAACTTATGTGGCCGAATATAATCCTGGAATGATCAAAGAAGCGCTGGAACGTGAAATGCGCCGCGGCGGCAGGATTTATTATGTGCATAACAGGGTTCTTGGTCTCGAAAATATTGCTGCCGATCTGCGCAGTCTGGTGCCGGGGATCAATATCAGGATCGCTCACGGTCAGATGTCAGAGGATATGCTGGAAGATGCAATGATTGCTTTTTATGAAGGCAGCTGTGATGTGCTGCTGTCGACTTCGATCATCGAAAATGGTTTGGATGTGCCCTTGGCCAATACTATTATTATCGACGGAGCCGAAAATTTTGGCTTGTCGCAGCTGTATCAGATGCGCGGCCGGGTAGGGCGCTCCTCTCGTCTGGCTTATGCCTATTTCGTCTATAAACGTAATCGTGCTTTGAGCGAGGTCGCAGAAAAACGTTTGCAGGCGATTCGTGATTTTACAGAGCTGGGCGCCGGGTTTAAGATCGCGATGCGTGATCTGGAGATCCGTGGTGCCGGTAATCTGCTGGGGGCGCAGCAGCATGGACATATTGCAGGTGTGGGTTTTGCTGCCTATTGCGATATGCTGGAGCGTACGATCCGTAAGCTGAAGGATGGCGTTGAAGACGGTATCCCTGAACCGGATCCGGTTCTTGAGATCAGCGTTGACGGATATATTCCCGATGACTATATAGCTGACCCTCGTTACAAGCTTGAGCTGTACAGACGCTTTGCCGGCTTGGACTATGGAGAAAAAGACGATCTGCTTGACGAAATTATCGACCGGTTTGGAGAACCTCCGGAAGAGGTGGAAGTTTTATGGCGTGTGGCCTGTCTGCGGGCTTTGTGCCGACTGCTGCATATTCGCGGTATCAGTGTCAAGCCGGGCGAGCTGCGTATTACCTTTGCTGAAAATGCTGCTATCGATCCGAATGCCCTGATGCAGCTTATCAGTGAGCAGCAGCAATATATGAATTTCAAAAGCGGCGTGCAGGCCCAGCTTATTTTCCGCACAGTCAAATTAAAAACTGACAGTTTGACCTGGCTGGAAAAAAATCTGCCGCGGCTGGCTTTTGATTAAGCTATACAGAGACAATAAAGTTGATTATAATTAATTAAATGAAGAAATCAAGGGAAGGACGAGGGTATGACCAAGGATAAGTTTTTACGTGGCGCCATGATATTGACGCTGGCGGGGCTGATGGTCAAGATCATTGGCTCGGTCAACAGAATACTGTTATCCAGACTGCTTGGCGGCGAAGGTATCGGGCTTTATCAAATGGCATATCCCGTTTATCTTTTGATGCTGTCCGTATCTTCGGCCGGTATCCCGATTGCGATTTCGATCATTGTAGCCGAAAAAGTGGCAAAAGGAGATTTTGCCAGCGCCGGCAGGGTATTCAGGGTCTCGCTGGGGCTGATGGCCGCAACGGGGCTTGTGTTTGCTGCCGGGCTATATTGTGCGGCCGGCTGGCTGGTCGATAGCGGACTGGTACGCGATCCGCGGGCTTATTATGGATTGGTAGCCTTAACTCCGGCGGTGTTTTTTGCTACGATCCTGGCCAGCTTCCGTGGTTATTTTCAGGGGTATCAAATGATGACTCCGCCTGCGGTCTCACAGATTCTGGAGCAGTTTGTACGTGTTGTGACGATGGTCGTACTGGCCTATTATCTGCTTCCGTACGGATTGGAATATGCGGCGGCCGGGGCTGCTTTCGGTGCTGTGCCGGGTTCTATTACCGGACTTATTGTACTGAGCTTTTTTTATCTGAAGAACAAATTGCGTTGGCAGCAGGAAATCAGCAGGCAGATCACTGAAGAACCCGAAAGTATCGGGAAGATAGCCAAACGGCTGGTATTGCTGGCGCTGCCTGTTTCCTGTGCTAATATTATGGTGCCTGTGACGAGCAGTATTGACATGCTGCTGGTGCCTAATCGCTTAGTGGAATCAGGTTTTTCGGTCGAAGAGGCTACGACCCTGTTCGGTTACCTTACAGGGATGGGTATGCCTTTGGTCATGATGGCTACTATTCCGACGCTTTCCCTTACAGCAAGCCTGGTGCCTGCTGTTTCAGAAGCATTTACTCTGGGCGATAGGAACAGTATCGACCAGAAAACAAATATGGCCATGAAATTATGCTGTTTACTGACTTTTCCTGCCGCTGCAGGAATGTGGGCTTTGGCTCAGCCTATTTCAAAATTACTGTATGGCACGCCTCTTGCGGGCGAGGCAATCAGAAACCTTGCTCCCTCTATTTGCCTGCTTGGTATCCACCAGATAACCACAGGTATGCTGCAGGGAATGGGACAGACTATTATTCCTATGTGGAATATGCTGCTCAGCGCGTTGGTCAAAGCTGCTGCTGTTTGGTATCTTACGGCGCTGCCATGCAATATTGTCGGTGCCGCCTGGGCCTCTAACATTAATTTTGGCTTGGCAGCCGCTCTAAACATCTTCTTTTTGATTCGCAGCGGCATCACTTTTAAAGTGTACGCTTTGGGAAAAATATTACTGGCAGCAGTTTTGATGGCAGCAGTCAGTATGCTTTTATACAATTATTTAATAGTTTATTGGGGCAATACTTTTGCGACGGCGGTAACGATTTTTGCAGCTGGCATCGTTTATCTATTGACTTTGATAGCAAGCGGAACGATCGGCAGGAAAGAATTGCAGAAACTGCCTGTGATAGGTTCCAGATTCAAGTAAAGGGATGGTAAGATGGAAAAAGGAATTACTGTTGTAGGATTGGGGCCTGGCAGCGCAGGGCATTTGTCGCTGGAAACAATGGCAGTGCTGAAAAGCGGCGGCAAGGTTATTCTGCGTACGGCTGTACACCCAACTGTAAAGGAACTTGAGCGGTCTGGTATAAAATTTACGTCCTGCGACGCTGTTTATGAACAGGAAGCGTCTTTTGAAGACGTCTATCAAAAAATTGTTGCTTCCATTTTACAGGATGCGAAAGAGCAGGAGGTAGTTTATGCTGTTCCAGGCAGTCCTTTGGTTGCTGAACGAACTGTGGTGCTGCTGAGGGAACAGGCTGCAGCGGCCGGAGTGCCTCTGAAAATTTTACCGGCGATGAGCTTTTTGGATCTTGCATATGTCGATTTAGGCATTGATCCTATTGCCGGGTTGCGTATTGTTGATGCCCATGATTTTGATGCGCTGGCAGATGCTGGTAAATATCCGCTGATGATCACGCAGGTCTATAGTCAGCTGGTGGCGTCGGATGTGAAAATCAATTTGATGGAAGTACTCGCTGATGAAGCGCAGCTGTACTTTTTACGTAATTTAGGCCTGCCTGATGAAGAATGTCTGCCGCTGAAGCTCTATGAGCTGGACAGGCAGCCGCATATTGATCACCTTACAAGCGTCTTTATTCCGGCACAGGAGCAGACTGTTGTTCATCATGTCAATGCTTTGCAGGATGAAAAACCGCTGTGTTTTGATGACGACGATGATTTTTACTGTGATATCGAGGATTTCCGCTATGATGCTGAACTGCTGCCGCTGACAGAAGTTATGCGTAAGCTGCGTGAGCCAGGCGGCTGTCCCTGGGATCGCGAGCAAACGCACAGCAGTATTCGCCGTAATATGATCGAAGAAGTCTATGAATTTTTAGAAGCTGTTGATAATCACGATTTTAAAGGTATGGAAGAAGAACTTGGCGATATTCTGATGCAGGTTGTTTTCCATGCGCATATGGCAGCTGACGCAAACCTGTTCTCTTTGCAGGATGTCATTGATGGCGTGACTGAGAAGCTTACCCGCAGGCACCCGCATGTATTTGGTTCACGTAAAGTTTCAGGCAGTGATGAAGTAATAAAAAACTGGGAAGCTATTAAATTGGAAGAAAAAAAGGAACGGACGCATGTCCTTGATGGAATTTCTCCGGGACTGCCGGCGCTGATGCGTGCTTACAAGCTGCACAGCAAGGCTTCCAAAGCAGGTTTTGACTGGCCGGATACCGCAGGCGTCTGGGAGAAGGTTCTGGAAGAACTGCACGAACTTGAAGAGGCAGTAGCCGGAGGCAGCCTGAAGGAAATGGAGCATGAGCTGGGGGATTTGCTGTTTATTTTGTCCGGTTATGCCAGACATATCGGACTGGAACCGGAAACAGCTTTGACTGCTGCGAATAACCGTTTCATAAAAAGATTCAGTTATGTGGAGAAAAAAGTACAGGTTTCAAAGAAAAAATGGCAGGACTTTTCCTTGGCTGAATTAGACGCTTTTTGGGAATTGGCAAAGGATTTTGAGAAAAACAATTAAAAAAAGGCGTTTTTTACACAAAAATCAAGAAAAAAATAAAAAAAAGATGAAATGTTAGCAGGAATATTGCTTTTGATAGCGAATTAGAGTTTTAGTAAATAACCTTAGTCGTTGTGTTTAAGCGGTTTTCGCCTAAACTGGCGCATACAAAATTTAAGGGGGATTTATTGTGAACAAAACTGAACTTATTGCTGCAGTAGCAGAAAAAGCTGGCCTCACCAAAAAAGATGTAGAGAAAGCAGTAGCTGCTTTACTTGAAACCGTAAAAGGTGAAGTTGCTAAAAAAGGCAAAGTACAACTGATTGGTTTCGGTACTTTTGAAGCTCGTACTCGTAACGCTCGTACCGGTAAAAATCCTCGTACCAACGAACCCATCAAAATTCCGGCAGCAACCGTTCCCGCTTTCAAAGCTGGTAAAGCTTTCAAAGACGCTGTTAACGCTGCTCCTGCAAAAAAACACAAAAAATAATCTTGGGTTTCAAGAATGCCGGGCCAAACAGCCCGGTATTTTTGTCTGATTAATTAACAGGAAGGAGCTCAAAATGGCTGAGATGCGCAGAAAAAAACGCCGCAGCTCTAATGACTTTTTATGGGTCCTGATTATTTTGCTGATCATCTGCTTGGGCGTATTGGGCCGGCAGGAGTACAAAATCTACCAGATCAATAAGGAAATGTCAGCCACTCAGCAGCGTGTCGACGAATTAAAAAAAGTTCAGGCTGAGCTTGAAGCTGAACGCAAACGTTTGGACGATTTGAAATATATTGAAAAACTGGCGCGTGAAGACCATAATATGGTTGGCAAGAACGAAGTACCGCTGTTTATAGTTGATGAACAGGAAAAGCAGCAAAAACAGGAAACAGAAGCTGAGGAAAAGAAAAAATAACAGCTGTACAGTCGATTTTACTGGCGTACAGCTGTTATTTTTTATCTTTTTTCATATATTTGTACAATGCAGTTGACACTGATTTTAAAAGAAGGGTATAATACTTACTGTATAAAGATTTTTTAAGGGGGATTATCCGCTTTATGTCACTCGAAGTTGGTGCAATCGTTGAAGGTGAAGTTACTGGTATCACAAATTTTGGAGCGTTTGTGCAATTGCCTGAAGGAAAAGTTGGTCTTATACATATTTCCGAAGTCTCCAATGTATATGTAAAAGATGTACATGATTTTTTAAAGGAAAAAGATAAGGTCAAGGTCAAAGTGTTGTCTATTGACGAACGCGGTAAGATAGGTCTGTCCATTAAGCAGCTGACACCGCCGCCTCCGGCACCTCCGAAACCGCAGCGTCCGGTAAGTCAGGAACGTCGTGCACCTAAAGTGGCACCTCCTGTTTCCTTTGAAGATAAATTATCGCGCTTTTTAAAAGACAGCGATGACAGATTATTAGATCTGAAACGCAATACGGAGTCTAAGCGCGGCGGCCGTGGCGCCAGCCGCGACAGATAATGTCTAAAAAGGCACTTCCAGCAGAGGTGCCTTTTTTATTTGGGTTGTAGGATAATAAGGTGAAACGATGAAAGAACACAGGCAAATTACTGAAATTCTCGATCAGGTAGAGGAACATCTGCCTGTCGGCAGTAAAATAATTGTTGCCTGCAGCGGTGGGGCCGATTCAATTGCTTTGGCTGATGCACTGCTGCTGCTGCAGGAAAAACGGAAGTATCAGCTGGTAGTTTGTCATGTAGAGCATGGTTTGCGTGGCAGCGAAGCTTTGGCTGATGCTGATTTTGTTGTGGAATTCTGCCGGATGCGTCAGGTTGCCTGTGAAGTTCTGCGTGTTGACGCTAAAAAATTTGCTGCGGAGAGTAAACTTTCTGTAGAGGACGCGGCTCGTAAATTACGCTATACTGTTTTATTTGAGATTCTCAGTAAACACAAGTCTGAGTATATTGTGACAGCACACCACCGTGACGATCAGGCAGAAACCCTGCTGCTGCATTTGCTGCGAGGCAGCGGTGCGGAAGGGCTTGGGGGAATGCGCTGTCACAATAACAGTATCGTACGGCCCTTTTTGCAGGTGAGCCGTCGGATGCTGGAAGCATATTGCGCAATGCGTAGCTTGGATTATCGTACTGACAGCAGTAATATGGATTTGTACTATACGCGGAATAAAGTGCGGCATATATTGCTGCCTTTGCTGGAACGGGAATTCAATCCTAATATCAAACAGGCTTTAGCACAGACTGCGACGTTGATTGCTGAGGATGCTGATTGCTTGAATGCGCTGGCAGAAGAGAAGTTTTTGCAGTATGTGCTGCAGGACGATCATTCCTGCAGCTGTGATACAGCCTGGCTGCTTTCGCTGCCTGCCGCGCTGTGTTCGCGTATCATCAGGATGATGTGGAAAAAGCTTGGAGCTGCAGGTCTGCTTACCTTTCAGCAGACGCAGCAGGTGATCGACTTGGTGCATAAAGGCAGCAGCAATAAAAGGCTTATGCTGCCTGGCGGGACCTGTGCTGTATACAGCTATGGTAAGCTTACAGTTGCTGCAGCTGAAACACCGTCAGCGATAGCAGAGCAGAATTATGTTTTTGATTTGGCTGAGCTGCAGAAAGCTGGCAGGCTGCAAGTTGAGCTCCCAAACGGTATTTTAAGTTTGGGTTACTTTAAGGGATCAGCAAGTCCCTTGTGGCATGCAGCAATATATCCCTGGCATTTGCTGCAGGACAGGCAGCTGGAAGTGAGGCAGAGGCAGGACGGCGACATATTTTTTCCGGCCGGGTCTTTGGGAAGTAAAAAATTAAAAAAGTATTTTAACGACATTAAAGTACCTCCGGAACAGAGAAAAAGTCAGCTTTTAGTAACCTGCGGTAAACAGGTCCTATGGCTGGTGGGAGGGAAAGCTGCAGGCTGGCATGAACAGGAGCAGGGCTGCGAAGCATGGCTGACGTTGGATATTAAATATTTCAGTCTGGGAGATGACAAGTAGTGGATATGCATGAAGATATTGGTAAAATCTTACTGACAGAGGAAGAAATAAAAGCGCGGGTCCGGGAATTGGGAACCCAGCTGAAACAAGATTATGCAGGCAAAGAAGTAGTAGTAATAGCACTTTTAAAAGGCGCCGCTTATTTTGCTACTGATCTGACTTTGGCAATGGATATGCCTGTCAAGATCGATTTTATGGTCGCGTCTTCTTATGGCAACAGCACTAATAGCTGCGGTAACGTCAGCGTTAAGCTTGATGTGGCTGAGGAACTGGCGGGACGGCATGTGATCCTGGTCGATGACATCATTGACACAGGGCTGACACTTGAAGCTGTTTGTTGTATGCTGCAGCAGCACAAGCCGGCTTCTATCAAAACAGCGGTAATGTGCGATAAGGCCGACAGGCGCGTCAATGGTAAAAGTGCGGATTATGTAGGCTTCTGTATTCCTGACGAGTTTGCTGTAGGCTATGGATTGGATTACGCCGGTAACTATCGTAACTTACCTTATATCGGTGTTTTAAAGCCTTGTGTTTATGCGCGTACATGATTTTATCGACTAATGGTTGTAGAATTTCCGCATCTATATTATAATAAAAAAATGACGTTACTGTAATTTGGTAGACGATCGCAGTGGAAGGAGGAGCAATTCCTTGAATAGATTTTTTAAGAACGTGACGTTCTATTTGCTGATTATCATCGTGGCAATCTGGATGATCGATTATTATTCGGCCAGCACGGTCAGCAAAACAGACATCACTTATAGTGCGTTTATGAAGCACGTGCAGCAAGATGAGGTCAAACAGGTAACGATAGTTGATAATGTCATCAGCGGTAAGCTGAAAGATGGTAAAGATTTCTCAACTGTGGCTCCCAGTGATGACAGCCTGATCCCGACTTTACGTGCCCGTGATATTGAAATTAAAGCCGAGCTGCCGCCGCAGCCGCCTTGGTGGACGACTATCTTAAGCTCGCTTTTGCCGATGCTGTTGATCGTCGGTATTTGGTTTATGCTGATGCAGCAAAGCCAGGGGGGCGGAGGCCGGGTTATGAATTTCGGCAAAAGCCGTGCCCGTCGTTATGACGAAGACAATATTAAGATTACTTTTAAAGATGTCGCCGGTGCTGATGAAGCGAAGCAGGAACTGGAAGAAGTTGTCGAGTTCCTGAAGCATCCGAAGAAATATAATGATCTCGGTGCCAAAATACCGAAAGGTGTTTTACTCTACGGGCCGCCTGGTACAGGCAAGACACTTCTGGCCAAGGCTGTCGCTGGTGAAGCTGGCGTACCGTTTTTCAGTATTTCCGGTTCAGATTTCGTAGAAATGTTTGTCGGCGTAGGCGCTTCCCGTGTCCGAGATTTGTTTGAACAGGCTAAAAAGAGCGCTCCCTGTATCGTTTTCATTGATGAGATCGACGCTGTCGGCCGTCAGCGTGGTGCAGGCTTAGGCGGCGGTCATGATGAGCGAGAACAGACCTTGAACCAGCTGCTGGTCGAAATGGATGGTTTCGGAGCTAATGAAGGCATCATTATGATTGCTGCAACCAACCGTCCCGATATCCTTGATCCGGCACTTCTGCGCCCGGGACGTTTTGACAGACAGATCGTCGTTGATCGTCCTGATATCAAAGGCCGTCAGGAAATTTTAAAAGTCCATGTTAAAGGTAAGCCTATCAGTTCTGAAGTCGAGCTTGGCGTTATTGCCCGCAGAACTCCTGGTTTTACCGGTGCGGATCTGAGCAATCTGGTCAATGAAGCTGCGTTGATGGCTGCCCGTAAAAATAAGAATAAAATCGATATGCCTGAAATGGAAGAAGCGGCGGAGCGTGTTATTATGGGCCCCGAGCGCCGCAGCCGCGTGATCAGTGATAAAGAAAAACGTCTGACTGCCTATCATGAAGGCGGCCATACTCTGGTAGGTATGCTGCTCGATAATACTGATCCGGTTCATAAAGTAACTATTATTCCGCGTGGGCGTGCCGGCGGTTATACATTGAGCCTGCCGAAAGAGGACCGTTACTATGCGACCCGCAGTGAAATGCTGGACGAATTGAAGGTGCTTTTAGGCGGCCGTGTTGCTGAAGCTCTGGTACTGAAAGAAATTTCCAGCGGTGCCAGCAATGACCTGCAGCGTGCTACATCTCTGGCCCGTCAGATGATCTGTGAATACGGTATGAGCCCTGAATTGGGTCCGATGACGTTTGGTCATCGTCAGGACCAGGTTTTCCTGGGACGTGATATTGGCAGAGATAAAGACTACAGTGAAGAAGTCGCTGCCAAGATCGATAAAGAAATCCGTAAATTTATTGATGAGGCTTACCAGAAAACGGAAAGTCTGCTGAATGAAAATATGGATAAACTGCATTTGATTGCGGATGCACTTATTGAAAGAGAAACTTTGGAAGGCGAAGAAATCGATCAGTTGATGAAATACGGTAAAATTTTATCTAAAGAAGAGAATACTTCTGAGATCGGAACTCCGGAGCCGGCAGAGGTGCAGCCCGCAGAATCTTCTGCAGCTCCCAGCGAGCAATAGTCTGTAATCTAAGACCGTCCCTTGAATTTCGGGGACGGTTTTTCTGTGACTTGACTTTTGGTTAACCCAGTGCTAATCTAAGGATAACATTGTGTGGGAGTGTGATGATATGCGGGAACGCATTTTAGAAATATTGCGCAGTAAAATGCCTGCTCCTGTTTCAGGGGAAGTGCTTTCTCAGGAACTGGCAGTATCGCGTACGGCGATCTGGAAGCATATCCAGGCTTTAAAAAATGAAGGCTATACTATAGAATCAGTACCTAAAAAAGGCTACATCCTGAAAGAAGTACCTGACAGATTGAAGCCTGCAGAAGTTGTCGCTAATCTGAAAACGAAATGGCTCGGACATCATATACACTACTGTGAGCTGACGACGTCTACAAACGAACTGGCTAAACGTCTTGCCGGTGAAGGCTGCGAAGATGGCCTGGTGGTGATCGCGGAAGAGCAGAACTCCGGCAAGGGGCGTTTGTCACGCGGCTGGTTTTCTCCGTTTGCCCGTGGAGTATGGTTTTCGGTTGTCTTAAAGCCGCCGTTCATGCCGCAGGAAGCGTCGAAGTGTACGCTGCTGGCAGCGATTGCCGTCGTGAAAGCCGTAAATAAGTATAAAGGCGTACAGGCATCTATCAAATGGCCTAACGACGTTTTACTGGACGGCAAAAAACTGGTGGGCATTTTGACAGAAATGAGCGCTGAATTTGGACGGATAAATTATATTGTTATCGGCACCGGTATCAACGTCAACGTACCCAAAGAGATGGTGCCGGAAGAACTGCGAGCAACAGCTGTATCGCTCGCTGATGTTGCCCGTGAGCCTATCAGCAGAGTCGAACTGCTGGCTGATGTGTTGGGCTATATGGAAGAACTGTATGAAAAAGTTTTGCATGAAGGTTTTAAACCGGTGCTTGAGGAATGGAAAAAATATTCTTCGACTTTAGGTCAGCAGGTCAAAGTTATTGCACCTGACCAGACTTATTTCGGTGAAGCTGTCGATATAGACGAAGACGGTCTTTTAATGGTAAAACGCGAAGACGGCAGAATCGAAAAAGTCATTGCCGGTGATGTTTCGATCCGGCCTGCCCAGGCCAAGCAGGGGGAATACGCGTAATGAAGATCAGAGAGATGCTTCTGGCCGGAACTTTTGTCACGATGATGATCATCAGTGCATATATCATAGTTCCTATTGGGCCTGTTCCCATTACGATGCAGCCTTTGGTCGTGCTTTTTGCCGGTATGCTTCTGGGAAGCCGCTTAAGCGCGGTCAGCATATGCGTGTGGGTGATGCTCGGCTGCGTGGGACTGCCTGTATTCAATCAGGGACAGGGCGGAGCTGTGATGCTGGTCGGACCTACCGGAGGCTTTATCATTGCATTTATTATTACGGCCTGGCTTGTTGGTTATCTTACAGAACGTGACATGGAAGCAAGTTATTTAAAAAATCTTATGTATATGTGCGTGGGAATGCTGGTATGCTATGCGATAGGCCTCATCGGCTTCAAGCTCAGCTTCCAGTACTTTCTGCAAAAGCCCATGAGTTGGGACAATGCCATACTTTTAGCAGTTGCGCCATTTCTTCCATTTGATATAATAAAGGCTGCAGCGGCTGCGCTTATTGGCGCTAAAGTGCGCAAGGCTTTACTCCTGGCAGGTCTGCTTGAGCGGACTAAATAAGCTCCTTGAGGAGGAACATGAATGTTATTAGTAATTGATGTAGGTAATACCAACATTGTAGCAGGTGTTTTTGACGATAAAGAACTGGTCTGCCATTGGCGCTTTTCCACAGATCGCAGTAAAACTGCCGACGAATATGGTATTTTATTACGCAGTATGTTCAATTATACGCGGATGCCTATGGATCAGATTAAGGCAATCATTATTTCCAGCGTTGTACCGCCGCTGATCGTACCGCTCTGCCATATGTGCGAGCGTTATTTTGAGCTGACGCCTATGGTCGTAGGCCCCGGTATTAAAAGCGGTATCTCACTGCGCTACGACAACCCCAGAGAAGTCGGTGCAGACCGTATAGTTAATGCGGTTGCCGCGTTTGACAAATACAGCAAAAAAGGTATGCCGATGATCATCGTTGATTTCGGCACCGCGACTACATTTTGCGCACTGCTGGCGACAGGCGAATATTTAGGTGGCGCTATCGCCCCTGGCATCGGTATTTCTACAGAGGCTTTGTTCCAGAGAACGGCAAAACTGCCGCGTATCGAGCTTATCAAACCTAAAAACGTTATCTCGCGCAATACTGTAAATGCAATGCAGGCGGGCGTTATTTACGGTTTTGTCGGTCAGATGGACGGCATTGTCAGACATATGAAGGAAGAATTAGGCGGTAATGCTTTTGTTGTCGCTACTGGCGGTTTTGCCAATACGATGGCGGCCGAGTCCGATGCTATTGACGTAGTGGAGCCGTTTCTAACCTTAGACGGATTACGGATTCTGCACGAGAAAAATTCTAAATAAGCAAAGACCCGCTGTCTGGCGGGTCTTATTTCTATAGTATTTCAAAAATGGGAGTGGATTATGCAGATCGGCACTTTAAAATTAGATGTACCTTTGTTGCTGGCTCCTATGGCCGGAATCACAGATCTGCCCTTTCGGGTCATTTGCAGAGAACTTGGCTGCGGTATGACTGTTTCAGAAATGGTCAGCGCCAAGGGGCTGCTTTATAAAAATGTCAAAACTTTTGATATGCTGCGCATCGATCCGGGTGAAAGACCTACGGCGATCCAGCTTTTTGGTTCTGTTCCGGCAGAATTGGCTGAAGCCGCAAGGATAGTCGCCGGGAACGGTGCAGATGTGATCGACTTTAATATGGGCTGCCCGGTGCCTAAGGTCGTCAATAATGGCGAAGGCTCGGCTTTGATGAAAAATCCGCAGCTGGCCTACGAAATTCTGGCGCGGATGACAGACGCTGTATCTGTTCCGGTTACTGTGAAATTCCGTGCCGGTTGGGATTCTGAACATATCAATGCGGAAGAAATAGCTGTACTGGCAGAAAAGGCTGGCGTAGCAGCCGTAGCAGTACACGGCAGGACAAGAGAACAGTTTTATAATGGCAGGGCAGACTGGCAGGTTATCGCCAGAGTCAAAGCGGCTGTAAAAATACCGGTCATCGGTAACGGTGATATCTTTACAGTGGCTGACGGACAGAGGATGCTTGCTGAAACTGGGTGCGACGGATTGATGCTGGGGCGCGGTGCCGACGGAAATCCCTGGCTGTTCAGCAGATTGCAGGCCGCCTTGTCGGGACTGCCTGTACCGCAGGAACCGCCCCTGAAAGAAAAACTTGCTCTGGCACTGCGGCATCTGGAGATGCTGATAGAATATAAAAATGAACCTGTTGCTGTCAAAGAAATGCGGAGGCATATCGGCGCCTATCTCAAGGGTATGCCTAAAGCTGCCGAATATCGCGGCAGGTTCCATCAGACAGAAACCTACGCCGATTTTAAGAAACTGCTGGCAGAATATCTTGAGGCTGCAGAAAAATTCGGCGCCTGAAAACGGTTAAAATAAATAAGATAATACTAAATCTAATAGCAAATATTGTAGGAACACTTTAAATATGCTAAAATGATATGTCATCAGGGACAAGTTTTTTAGAGAAAGAAGTAGGACAATGATTGCCTCTCAGACAAGTGAATGCAGCTGTAAACATATCGTAAGTGTAAGTTTGGGATCTTCTGAGCGCAATGCTAAAAGTACTTTGCAGCTTAAGGGGCAGACCTTTATAATAGAACGTCTGGGCACTGACGGGAATCTGCAGAAAGCCCGGCAGCTTCTGGAAAAACTGGATGGACGGGTAGACGCACTGGGATTGGGAGGGACCGATCTTTATGTATATGCCGGTGGTCGGCGGTATACTTTTCGTGAATCAGCCAAGCTGATCGAAAATGTCAAAAAAACCCCTGTGCTGGATGGCAGCGGGTTGAAAAATTCTTTGGAACGTATTCTGATCAATCGTCTTGCCGCTGATAAAATCATAGACTTTCAAGGGAAAAAAGTGCTTATGGTCTGCGGCGTAGATCGTTTTGGTATGGCTGAAGCGTTGGTAGCCAATGGTGCTGACGTTACTTTTGGTGATTTGATTTTTGGGCTGAACTGGGAGCATCCAATCAAATCGCTGCAGACGCTGGATAGTTTTGCAAAATTGCTGGCGCCGCTTCTGACAAAGCTGCCTGTAAGGTGGTTCTATCCGATGGGAGCCAAACAAAGCCAGAGAAAACCGCAGCACCAGAGCTATTTCTTAGAGAACGATATCATTGCCGGTGATTTTCATTTTATCAGGCGGTTTATGCCGGATAAGCTGACAGGTAAGACTATTATTACTAATACTGTTACAGCCGGTGACCGCAAGCTGCTGCGCAATGCCGGAGTACGCTGCCTGATCACGACGACGCCGTCTTTGGACGGACGCAGTTATGGCACCAATGTTATGGAAGGCCTGCTGGTGGCAGCCAGCGGTGCTGATAAACAGCTTGATGCGGCTGTCTACGAAAAATTACTGGAAGAATATAAGATAGAATCCGGGTTAGAATATCTGAACGGAGAGGAGGAGCACATTTAATGGAAAAGTTTGCATTTATCATACATCCACTGTCGATTCATGATATGGCTCACGTCTCGCCTGTTTTGAAATTTGTTCCTGACAGCTGGCTGGAAAGTGCTCTGAAACTGAAAAAACCTTTTCAGGTTTCACATATCACAGGTATCAGGAGCCCTTACGCAGAAGCGGAAGGCTGGTTTATCGGCTGTCCCCTGACCTCGAAGCAAATGGTTGAACTGCCGGAAGAATTTGTTATGGACAGGATCATAGAATCAGGGAAGATCGCCCAGGAACTGGGTGCTAAAGTGGTAGGCCTGGGCGCGTTCACCTCTATTGTCGGCGATGCCGGTATCACAGTGGCGAAAAATTTAGATATAGCAGTGACCTCGGGCAACAGCTACACAGTTGCAACAGCACTGGAGGGAACCCGTGAAGCAGTAAGGCTGATGGGAAAAGATCTGGCAACTGCGCACGTGACTATTGTCGGTGCCAGCGGTTCGATCGGTGCGGCCTGTACAAGGATTCTGGCACGCGAAGCAAAGGATATTACAATGGTCGCAAGGCATCTGCAGCCGTTGGAAGAACTGGCGCACGAGCTTTCGGGCAGTATTGCCGGCAAATTGACGGTTTCCAACGATATCAAACACAGTCTGAAAGATGCCGATGTTGTGCTCGCCGTTACCAGCGCCGTAGATTTTCTGATCGAACCTGAGGATCTCAAGGCCGGGGCCATCGTCTGCGATGTGGCAAGACCGCGCAACGTTTCGCGTGAGGTCGCTTCCAAACGCAAAGATGTGCTGGTCATAGAAGGCGGTGTGATCAAGGTGCCGGGCAATGTCGATTTCCATTTTGATTTTGGTTTTCCGCCGCAGACTTCTTTTGCCTGTATGGCAGAAACAATGATTTTGGCACTGGAAAAGCGTTATGAAAATTTTACTCTGGGACGGAAACTGACTATCGAACAGATCGATACGATCTCGCAATTAGCCCGTAAACACGATTTCAGTCTGGCTGGCTTCCGCAATTTTGAACGGGCCGTTACAGATGAAGAAATCGCGCATATCCAGGGTTTTGTCGAACAGGAACTGGCAATGCGTAATATCTGAGGTTGACAATAAACCAACAAAAAATTATAATTTAATCTAGTACATTATATTATTTATCCGTTGATCCCAGTGTCAGGCATTGCTGCTTGGCACTGTTTGTATTGTGAGGCAGCGGAAAAATATGATTTTAAAGGAGTAATACCATGGGTGCTAAAGAAACTATTTTAACGGCCGAAGGTTTAAGAAAACTGGAGGACGAATTAGAAAATCTTCGTTCTGTAAAACGTCAGGAAGTTGCCGAGCGTATTAAAGTAGCGATTTCTTATGGCGATATAAGCGAGAATTCCGAATATGACGATGCCAAAAATGAGCAGGCCTTTATCGAAGGGCGTATTATCGAGCTGGAGCAGATGATCAGCACGGCTACGCTCATTGACGAAAATGCGAAAAAGAAAAAAGGCACTGTTATTCTCGGTTCTACCGTCATCGTTAAAGATATGGAATTTGGCGACGAAGAAACCTATACCGTTGTCGGTACTACTGAAGCCGATCCTTCGCAGAACCGTATCTCCAATGAATCACCGGTCGGCGCTGCGATTTTGGGACAGAAAGTAAACACTGTCGTACAGGTGCATACTCCTGTAGGCGAGCTTTCATATAAAATAGTAAAAATTAAATAGATCTGATTTTTTAGGAGCGAGAAATATGTCGGAAGAAATTAAAAATCAACAAGCTGCCGAACCGGAAGCTTTAACAGAAACAGAAATCAATGAACAAATGCAGGTGCGCATCAATAAAATGCACCAAATCGAAGAAAAAGGCTGGAAACCTTTCGGCCATAAATTTGAATGGACTCACCATGCTCAGGATATTGCCGACCAATTTGAAGAATTAGCGGCTAATGAAACTGTTGTCCGTCTGTCCGGTCGTATTATGGCTATCCGCGGTCATGGCAAAACCTGCTTTATCGATCTGATGGATAAAACAGGGCGTATTCAGCTTTATGTACGTAAGGATGCTTTGGGTGAAGAAAACTATACTTTGATCAAACTGATGGATATCGGCGATATTATCGGTGTAGCCGGCACAGTTTTTCGTACGCACATGGGCGAATTGTCTGTTAAAGCGGTTGCTTTGGAGCTACTTTCCAAATCTCTGCGGCCTTTGCCGGAAAAATGGCATGGCTTGAAAGATGTCGAAATGCGTTATCGTCAGCGTTATGTCGACCTGATCGTTAATCCTGAAGTCCGCCGCACTTTTGTTCTGCGCAGTCAGATCATTAAAAGCGTGCGCGAGATTTTAGATGGCAGAGACTTCCTGGAAGTCGAAACGCCGATCATGCATTCTATTGCCGGTGGCGCAGCCGCACGCCCGTTCATCACCTATCATAACGCGCTGGATATGCAGCTTTATATGCGCATTGCGCCGGAACTGTATCTGAAGCGTCTGATCGTCGGCGGGATGGAACGTGTTTATGAATTAGGGCGCGTATTCCGTAATGAAGGCATTGATATCAAACATAATCCTGAGTTTACCATGGTCGAGATCTACCAGGCCTATGCTGACTATAATGATCTGATGCATTTGACTGAAACCATTGTTTCACAGACTGCACAGAAAGTGCTCGGCACGATGAAGATCAGTTACGAAGGCCAGGAGATCGATCTGACTCCTCCCTGGAATAGAATGACTATGATCGAGGCCGTAGCTAAATATACCGGACAGGATTTTTCCGGTATCAAAGACCTCGACGAAGCGCGTAAAATGGCAGATGCTATCAACGTGCCTTACGAAAAAACTTTCGGCATCGGTAAAATCATCAATGCCTGCTTTGAAGAACACGTAGAAGAGAAACTGATCCAACCTACGTTTATCACAGGACATCCGAAAGAAATTTCACCGCTGGCCAAAAGCAGTGAAGCAGATCCTGAAATTACAGACCGTTTTGAAGGCTTCATTTATGCGCGAGAGATCTGCAATGGCTTCTCCGAGCTCAACGATCCTATCGACCAGTGTGAACGCTTCCAGAAACAGGTGGAAGACCGCGCTGCCGGCGATGATGAAGCTCATATGATGGATGATGACTTCGTGACCGCGCTGGAATATGGTCTGCCGCCTACAGGAGGGCTGGGCATCGGTATCGACCGCCTGGTTATGTTCCTGACAGACAGCAGCAGTATCCGCGACGTTATATTCTTCCCGCATATGCGTCATAAAGTACAATAAAAGTAAAAAGAGTATAAATCCGCACCGTATTTTTCGGTGCGGATTTTTTCTTGAAAAAAACATAAAAAAGTTGTAAAAAAGGTGTTGACAGAAGTAACGGGGAATGCTATTATATACAAGTCGCCGAAATGCGGCGGCAGGCAGAACCTTG